>Ga0335084_10006226_pt1 | contig 11848 bp, 7 predicted proteins | sample Lox_Sample_44_FD_206721 | JGI IMG/M metagenome (GOLD analysis project Ga0335084, IMG submission 206721) | Soil microbial communities from Loxahatchee National Wildlife Refuge, Florida, United States - Lox_Sample_4.4 | ecosystem: Environmental > Terrestrial > Soil > Wetlands | place: USA: Florida...
GGTCGTGCGGGTCGACCGGACCGTCGACGATCATCTCGCCCTTGTTCACCACCTGGCCGTCGTGCACCAGCAGGTGCTTGTCCTTGGCGATCAGGTACTCGTGCTCCTGCTTCTCGAGGTCGGTGATCACCAGGCGCTGCTTGCCCTTGGTGTCCTTGCCGAAGCTGACCGTGCCGGTGACCTCCGCCAGCATGCCGGCGTCCTTCGGCGAGCGCGCCTCGAACAGCTCCGCCACCCGCGGCAGGCCGCCGGTGATGTCGCGCGTCTTCGACACTTCCTGCGGGATGCGCGCCAGCACCTCGCCGACCTGCACCTGCTGCCCGTCGCGCACGGCGATCACCGCGCCCACCGGGAAGCTGATGTTGACCGCGTGGTCGGTGCCGGCGATGCGCACCTCGTCGCCCGCCTCGTTGATCAGCTTGACCGACGGGCGCTGCCCCTTGCCCGCGGCGGTCGTGCGCCGCTTGGCGTCGATCACCACCAGCGTGGCGAGGCCGGTGACGTCGTCGATCTGCTTCGCGACGGTGGCGCCTTCCTCGACGTGCTCGAACTTCACCGTGCCGGCGTACTCCGTGACGATCGGCCGGTGGTGCGGGTCCCAGCTCGCCAGCGTCTTGCCGGCGCGGACCGTGTCGCCGTCGGCCGCCTGCAGCGTCGCGCCGTACGGCACCTTGTGGCGCTCGCGCTCGCGGTTGTTGTCGTCGACGATCATGACCTCGCCCGAGCGCGAAATCGCCAGCTTGTCGCCCTTGGCGTTGGACAGGTAGCGCATGGTCGGGCTGAAGCGCACCGTGCCGGAGGATTTCGCCTCGACCTGGCTCTGCACCGCGGTCCGCGACGCCGCGCCGCCGATGTGGAAGGTCCGCATCGTCAGCTGCGTGCCCGGCTCGCCGATCGACTGCGCCGCGATCACGCCGATCGCCTCGCCGACGTTCACCGGCGAGCCGCGGCCGAGATCGCGCCCGTAGCATTTCGAGCAGACGCCCCAGCGCGTGTCGCAGGAGAGCGCGGTGCGCACCTTGACCTCGTCGATGCCGACGTTGTCGATCGCGTCCACGCCTTCCTCGTCGATCAGCGTCCCGGCCGCGAACAGCACGTCCTGCGTCTCGGGATGGATCAGGTCGGTCGCGAGCGTGCGGCCGAGGATGCGCTCGCGCAGCGCCTCGACCACTTCGCCGCCCTCGACCAGCGCCTTCATCGCGACGCCGTTGGCGGTGCCGCAGTCGTCCTCGGTCACCACCAGGTCCTGCGTCACGTCGACCAGGCGCCGCGTCAGGTAGCCCGAGTTGGCGGTCTTCAGCGCCGTGTCGGCGAGGCCCTTGCGCGCGCCGTGGGTGGAGATGAAGTACTGCAGCACGTTCAGGCCTTCGCGGAAGTTCGCCGTGATCGGCGTCTCGATGATCGAGCCGTCGGGCTTCGCCATCAGCCCGCGCATGCCCGCGAGCTGGCGGATCTGCGCCGCCGAGCCGCGTGCGCCCGAGTCGGCCATCATGTAGATCGAGTTGAAGGCTTCCTGCTTCACCTTCTTGCCGGCGCGGTTCTCGACCTCTTCCTGGCCGAGCTGCTCCATCATCACCTTGCCGACCTGCTCGCCGGCGCGCGACCAGATGTCGACCACCTTGTTATAGCGCTCGCCCGCGGTGACCAGGCCCGAGGTGTACTGGGTCTCGATCTCCTTCACCTCGCCTTCGGCCTGCCGGATGATCTCCTGCTTCTGCTCCGGGATGCGCATGTCGTTCACGCCGAACGAGATGCCGGCGCGCGTGGCGATGGCGAAGCCCGACTGCATCAGCTTGTCGGCGAAGATCACCGTCTCGCGCAGCCCGACGCGGCGGAAGCCGATGTTGATCAGCTTCGAGATCTCCTTCTTCTTCAGCGCCTTGTTCAGCAGCTCGAAGGAAAGCCCGGCGGGCAGGATCTCCGACAGCAGCGCGCGGCCGACGGTCGTCTCGTAGCGCTTGACGCGCTCGCTGATCTCGCCCTGCTCGTTGATGTCCTTCTCCTTGATGCGCACCCACACGCGCGCGCTGATGTCCACCTGGCGCGAGTCGTAGGCGCGGTGCACTTCGGCGAGGTCGGCGAAGCTCATGCCCTCGCCCTTCGCGTTCACGCGCTCGCGCGTGGCGTAGTACAGGCCGAGCACGATGTCCTGCGAGGGCACGATGATCGGCTCGCCGTTGGCGGGCGAGAGCACGTTGTTGGAGGCGAGCATCAGCGTGCGCGCTTCCATCTGCGCCTCGAGCGACAGCGGCACGTGCACCGCCATCTGGTCGCCGTCGAAGTCGGCGTTGAACGCCGCGCAGACCAGCGGGTGCAGCTGGATCGCCTTGCCCTCGACCAGGATCGGCTCGAAGGCCTGGATGCCGAGGCGGTGCAGCGTCGGCGCGCGGTTGAGCAGCACCGGGTGCTCGCGGATCACCTCTTCCAGGATGTCCCACACCTCGGGCACTTCCTGCTCGACGAGACGCTTGGCCGCCTTGATGGTGGTGGCGAGGCCGAGCAACTCCAGCTTGTTGAAGATGAACGGCTTGAACAGCTCGAGCGCCATCTTCTTCGGCAGGCCGCACTGGTGCAGCTTGAGCTGCGGGCCGACGACGATGACCGAGCGGCCGGAATAATCGACTCGCTTGCCGAGGAGGTTCTGACGGAACCGCCCGCCTTTGCCCTTGATCATGTCGGCGAGCGACTTGAGCGGGCGCTTGTTGGCGCCGGTCATCGCCTTGCCGCGGCGGCCGTTGTCGAGCAGCGAGTCGACCGCCTCCTGCAGCATGCGCTTCTCGTTGCGCACGATGATCTCGGGCGCCTTCAGCTCGAGCAGACGCTTCAGCCGGTTGTTCCGGTTGATCACCCGGCGGTACAGGTCGTTGAGGTCCGAGGTCGCGAAGCGGCCGCCGTCCAGCGGCACGAGCGGACGCAGCTCCGGCGGCAGCACCGGCAGCACTTCCATGATCATCCAGTCGGGCTTGATGTTGGAGGCCTTGAAGCCTTCCAGCACCTTCAGCCGCTTGGCGATCTTCTTGATCTTCGCGTCGGAGGAGGTCGCCTCGAGGTCCTTCCTGAGATTGTCGAGCTCCTTGTTCAGGTCGATCGCGCGCAGCAGCGCGCGGATGCCTTCGGCGCCCATCGAAGCGTGGAAGTCGTCGCCGAACTCCTCGACCTTGGCGAGGTAGTCGTCCTCGGTGAGCAGCTGGCAGCGCTTGAGCGGCGTGAGGCCCGGATCGGTGACGACGTAGGCCTCGAAGTACAGCACGCGCTCGATGTCGCGCAGCGTCATGTCGAGCACCAGGCCCAGGCGCGACGGCAGCGACTTCAGGAACCAGATGTGAGCCGTCGGCGAGGCAAGCTCGATGTGGCCCATGCGTTCCCGCCGGACCTTCGCCAACGTCACTTCGACTCCGCATTTCTCACAAATCACGCCGCGGTGCTTGAGGCGCTTGTACTTGCCGCACAGGCACTCGTAGTCCTTGATCGGCCCGAAGATCTTGGCGCAGAACAGGCCGTCGCGCTCCGGCTTGAACGTCCGGTAATTGATCGTCTCCGGCTTCTTCACTTCGCCGTAGGACCACGAGCGGATCTTCTCGGGCGAAGCGAGCCCGATCTTGATCGCGTCGAATTCCTCGTCCTGCTGGACCTGCTTGAAGAGTTCGAGTAGCGCCTTCATCGATTAGTACCTCTCCAGGTCGATGTCGATCCCGAGGGACCGGATTTCCTTCACCAGCACGTTGAACGACTCCGGCATGCCGGCGTCGATCTTGTGGTCGCCCTTGACGATGTTCTCGTAGACCTTGGTGCGGCCGTTGATGTCGTCGGACTTGACCGTGAGCATTTCCTGCAGCGTGTAGGCCGCGCCGTAGGCTTCCAGCGCCCAGACTTCCATTTCGCCGAAGCGCTGGCCGCCGAACTGCGCCTTGCCGCCGAGCGGCTGCTGCGTGACGAGCGAGTACGGCCCGGTCGAGCGCGCGTGCATCTTGTCGTCGACCAGGTGGTGCAGCTTGAGCATGTGCATGTAGCCCACCGTCACGTGGCGGTCGAACGCCTCGCCGCTCCTTCCGTCGAACAGTTGTACTTGCCCCGACTGCGGCAGGCCGGCCATCTCCAGCATGGCGTTGATCTCGCTCTCCGCCGCGCCGTCGAACACCGGCGTCGCGAACGGCACGCCTTCCTTCAGGTTGCCGGCGAGCTGCAGGATTTCCTCGTCGCTGAACTTGGCGACTTCATCCTCGCGTCCGCTGTAGATGCGCTCGACCATCTTGCGCACCTCGGCCAGCTTCTGCTGCGCCTTGATCAGCTCGCCGATGCGCAGGCCGAGCCCCTTCGCCGCCCAGCCGAGGTGCACCTCGAGGATCTGGCCGACGTTCATCCGCGACGGCACGCCGAGCGGGTTGAGCACGATGTCGACCGGCGTGCCGTCGGCCATGTGCGGCATGTCCTCCACCGGCGTGATCTTGGAGATCACGCCCTTGTTGCCGTGCCGGCCGGCCATCTTGTCGCCCGGCTGCAGGCGCCGCTTCACCGCGACGTACACCTTGACCATCTTCAGCACGCCCGGCGGCAGCTCGTCGCCCTGCGTGAGCTTCTTCCGCTTGCCCTCGAACATGGCGTCGAACTCGCGCCGCTTCTGCGCGATCGACTCCTTCAGGCCTTCCACCTGCGACGCGGCCTCCTCGTTCGACAGGCGCACGTCGAACCAGTCGAACTTCTCCAGCGACTGCAGGTAGTCCTTGGTCACCTTGGTGCCCTTGGCGAGGCGCTTCGGGCCGCCGGTGGCGGTCTTGTTGGTGAGCAGGCGCTCGAGGCGCTCGAAGGTATCGCTCTCCACGATGCGCATCTGGTCGCCCAGGTCGGTCTTGTAGCGCTTCAGCTCGTCCTCGATGATCGACTGGCTGCGCTTGTCGCGCTCGATGCCTTCGCGCGTGAACACCTGCACGTCGATGACGGTGCCGGAAATGCCCGACGGCACGCGCAGCGACGTGTCCTTCACGTCGCTCGCCTTCTCGCCGAAGATCGCGCGCAGCAGCTTCTCCTCGGGAGTCAGCTGCGTCTCGCCCTTCGGCGTCACCTTGCCGACCAGCACGTCGCCCGCCTCGACCTCGGCGCCGATGTAGACGATGCCCGACTCGTCCAGCCGCGCGAGCTGCGCTTCGGACAGGTTCGAGATGTCGCGCGTGATCTCCTCGGGCCCGAGCTTGGTGTCGCGCGCCACCACCGTCAGCTCCTCGATGTGGATCGAGGTGAAGCGGTCGTCGCCGACCACCCGCTCGCTGATCAGGATCGAGTCCTCGAAGTTGAAGCCGTTCCACGGCATGAACGCGACCAGCATGTTCTGGCCGAGCGCGAGCTCGCCCAGGTCGGTCGAGGCGCCGTCGGCGATGACGTCGCCCTTGGCGATCTTCTCGCCCTGCTTCACGATCGGGCGCTGGTTGATGTTGGTGTTCTGGTTGGAACGTGTGTACTTGGTGAGCTTGTAGATGTCGACGCCGACGTCGCCCGGCACGGTCTCGTCGTCGTTGACGCGCACCACCATGCGGTTCGCGTCCACGTAGTCGACCACGCCGCCGCGCAGCGCGATGACGCAGGTGCCCGAGTCGACCGCCGCGGTGCGCTCGACGCCCGTGCCGACCAGCGGCTTCTCCGGCCGCAGGCACGGCACCGCCTGGCGCTGCATGTTGGAGCCCATCAGCGCGCGGTTCGCGTCGTCGTGCTCGAGGAACGGAATCAGCGACGCCGCCACCGAAACGATCTGCGACGGCGCCACGTCCATGTACTGCACTTCCTCGGGCGCCTTCAGCTCGAACTCGTTCTTGAAGCGGCACGACACCAGCGTATCCACCAGCTTGCCGTTCTTGTCGACCGCGGCGTTCGCCTGGGCGATGACGTAGTTGCCTTCCTCGATCGCGGAGAGGAACGTGATCTCGCTGGTCGGCTTGCTGTCCTTCACCTTCCGATAGGGGGTTTCCAAGAACCCGTACCGATTCGTTCTCGCGTAGAGAGCCAGCGAGTTGATCAGGCCGATGTTCGGACCTTCCGGCGTCTCGATCGGGCAGACGCGGCCGTAGTGCGTCGGGTGCACGTCGCGAACTTCGAAGCCGGCTCTTTCGCGGGTGAGGCCGCCGGGTCCCAAGGCCGAAACCCGTCTCTTATGGGTGATCTCCGACAGCGGGTTGGTCTGGTCCATGAACTGCGAAAGCTGCGACGAGCCGAAGAACTCCTTGATCGCCGCCGAGATCGGCTTGGCGTTGATCAGGTCGTGCGGCATCAGATTTTCCGATTCCGCCTGCGACAGCCTTTCCTTCACCGCGCGCTCGACGCGCACCAGTCCGGCGCGGAACTGGTTCTCGGCCAGCTCGCCGACCGAGCGCACGCGCCGGTTGCCGAGGTGGTCGATGTCGTCGATCTCGCCGCGGCCGTTGCGCAGCTCGACCAGGATGCGGATCACCTCGACGATGTCCTTCGGGCTGAGCGTGAGGCGGTTCTCGACCTTCACTTCGAGCTTGTTCTTGTCGACGCCCTTGGACTTCAGGTCGTGGAACATCTTGTCGACCGCGGCGTGCGCGTCGGCTTCCGTGGCGATGCCTTCCAGGCTCGCCTTGTTCAGGTGCAGCTCGGGCACGTGCTTGAAGTACGCGCGCAGGTCCTCCTCCGCCTCCTTCGGCAGGGCGAGGCTCTTCAGCCGCAGCTGCCAGCTGAACTCGCTCGGCGCGTTGATGCGCCGGTTGAACTTCATGCGGCCCACCGCCGAGAGGTCGTAGCGCTCCTCGGCGAAGAACAGGCCGTTGAACAGCGCTTCCACCGCGTCTTCCGTCGGCGGCTCGCCGGGGCGCATCATGCGGTAGATCGCGACGCGCGCCGCGTTCATGTCCGCGGTCTCGTCGGCGCGCAGCGTCTGCGAGACATACGGGCCCTGGTCGAGGTCGTTGGTGAAGAGCGTCTGCACCTTCTCCACCTTCGCGTCGCGCAGGCGCTGCAGCAGCGTTTCGGTGATCTCGTCGTTCGCGTTGGCGATCACCTCGCCGGTGTCCTTGCTGATCACGTTGTGCGCCAGCGTGCGGCCGATGATGAAGTCGTCGGGCGCGGTGATGCGCTTGAGGCCCGCCGCCTCCATGTCGCGGATGTGCTTGACGGTGATGCGCTTGTCCTTGGCGACCAGCGTCTTGCCCTGCTTGTCGTTGATGTCGAAGCGCGCGACTTCGCCGCGCAGGCGCTCCGGCACCACCTCGAACAGGACATGGTTTCCCTCGACGTGGAAGGTGTCGAAGGCGAAGAACTCCTTCAGGATCCGCTCCGGCGTGTAGCCGAGCGCCTTGAGCAGGATGGTCACCGGCATCTTGCGGCGCCGGTCGACGCGGAAGAAAACGATGTCCTTCGGATCGAACTCGAAGTCGAGCCAGGAGCCGCGGTAGGGAATGACGCGCGCGGAAAAGAGCAGCTTGCCGCTCGAGTGCGTCTTGCCGCGGTCGTGCTCGAAGAACACGCCGGGCGAGCGGTGCAGCTGGCTGACGATGACGCGCTCGGTGCCGTTGATGATGAACGAGCCGGTGGTGGTCATGAGCGGGATCTCGCCCATGTACACCTCCTGCTCCTTCACTTCCTTGGTCGTCGGCTTGGGCGCGTCCTTGTCCATGATCACCAGGCGCACCTTGGCGCGCAGCGGGCTGGCGTAGGTCAGGCCGCGCTGCTGGCATTCCTTGACGTCGAACGGCGGCTCGCCGAGCGAATAGCTCACGAACTCGAGGCGCGCGTTGCCGGAATGGCTGACGATCGGGAAGATCGAGGTGAACGCCGCCTGCAGGCCCTCGTTGCGCCGGCCCTCGGGCGACATGTGCGCCTGCAGGAAGCCGGTATAGGACTCCAGTTGCGTCGCGATGAGGAACGGCACCTTCTGCACGATGGCGCGCTTCGCGAAGCTTTTGCGGATGCGTTTACGCTCGGTCAACGAATAGGTCATATGGCTCCTAAGACCTTGAATTGCCTAATGTGAAATGCCCGTGCTGCCAAAAGCACGACCCCGGGGAGGGTCGTAAGACCCCCACCGGGTGTCGAAGTTCCACTACTTGATTTCCGCCTTTGCGCCCGCGTCGGTCAGCTTCTTCGCGATCGCGTCGGCGTCGGCTTTCGAGACGCCTTCCTTGACGGGCTTGGGTGCGCCATCGACCAGGTCCTTCGCTTCCTTCAGGCCGAGGCTCGTCACTTCGCGCACCGCCTTGATGACGTTCACCTTGTTGTCGCCCACGGCCGTGAGCATGACCGTGAACTCGGTCTTCTCCTCCGCCTTGGCACCGCCGGCGGCCGCGCCGCCCGCCGCCGGCGCCGCGACCGCGACCGCCGCCGCGGCCGACACGCCGAACTTCTCTTCCATGTCCTTGATGAGCTGCGAGAGCTCGAGGACGGTCATCTTGCCGATCTCTTCCAGAATCTGCGCTCGTTCCATTTCGTTTCTCCTGATTTCCTGTGTGGCTTCCTGATTGATTGACTAGGCGGCGGCCTGCTGCTTGGCGTCGCGCACCGCGGCCAGGGCCCTCACGAACTTGCCCGGCACTTCGTTCATGGTGCGCACCAGCTTGGCCATCGGCGCCTGCATGGTGCCGAGGAGCATCGCCAGCAGCTCGTCGCGGCTCGGCAGCGTGGCCAGCGCCTTGATGTCCTGCACGGACATCACGGTGTTGGGCATCGCGCCCGCCTTGATGACGAACAGCTCGTTGTCCTTCGCGAACTCCGCGATCACCTTCGCGCCGGCGACCGGATCCTGGGCGATGCCGTACATCAGCGGCCCGACCATCTGCTCGGACAGCTTCTCGAACGGCGTGCCCTTCACGGCCCTGCGCGCGAGGGTGTTCTTCAACACCCGCAGGTAAAGGCCCGACTTTCTCGCTTTCGACCGCAGCTGCGTGACGCGCTCGACGTTCAGGCCGCGATACTGCGCGACGATGACCGCTTGCGCGCCCTTCAGCTTGGCGGCGACTTCCGAGACCGTCGCCTGCTTCTGCTCCAGACTAAGACCCAAGTTCTGCCTCCTTTCTGCGTGCTACGGCGAACCTGGGTTCAGGAACGCCGTCTGCGTAGGACGAAGCTCGATTAAGCCCTTCGTGCATCGGGCTCCTACGGTCTTTGACGACTGCTGCCAAAGTCATTTGCGGCGCCTGCCTTTGCGCCGTTATGCCGACAACGACGCCGGGTCGACCTTCACGCCGACCCCCATCGTGCTCGACACCGAAACCTTCTTCAGAAAAATCCCCTTGATCGCGGCGGGCTTCGCCTTGTTCAGCGCGTCGAGCAGCGCCGCGAGGTTGTCGCGCAGCTGCTCGGGCGTGAACGACGCGCGCCCGATCGTGCATTGGACGATGCCCGACTTGTCGGCGCGGAACTGGACTTGTCCCGCCCGCGCGTTCCGCACCGCGCCGGCGACGTCCGGCGTCACCGTGCCGACCTTCGGGTTCGGCATCAGGCCGCGCGGGCCGAGGATCTGGCCGAGCTGGCCGACGACGCGCATCGCCTCGGGCGCGGCGATCACCACGTCGAAGTCGATCTTGCCCGCCTTCACCTGCTCCGCGAGGTCTTCCATGCCGACGAGGTCGGCGCCGGCCGCCTTGGCCGCCTGCGCCTTGTCGCCGGGGGCGAACACCGCGACGCGCACCTTCTTCCCGGTGCCCGCCGGCAGCACGACCGAGCCGCGCACCGTCTGGTCGCCCTTCTTCGCGTCGATGCCGAGGTTCACGGCGACATCGACCGCCTCGTCGAACTTGGCGGTGGCGGTGTCCTTGACGATCTTCAGCGCGTCCATCGCGGCGTAGGACTTCATCGGGTCCACCTTGGCGACGGCGGCTTTCCTGCGCTTGGAAACGTGCGGCATTACATGCCCTCCACGATGACGCCCATCGAGCGGGCGCTGCCGGCGACGATGCGCATCGCCGCCTCGAGATCGGCGGCGTTGAGATCGGGCATCTTCGCCTTCGCGATCTCCTCCACCTGCTTGCGCGTGATCTTGCCCACCTTGTCGGTGTGCGGCTTGGAGCTGCCGGACTCGATGCCCGCGGCCTTCTTGATCAGCACCGTGGTCGGCGGCGTCTTGATGACGAACGAGAAGCTCTTGTCCGCGTAGGCGGTGATCACCACGGGCAGCGGCAGGCCGGGCTCGACCTTCTGGGTCTGCGCGTTGAACGCCTTGCAGAATTCCATGATGTTGAGGCCGCGCTGGCCGAGCGCGGGCCCGATGGGCGGCGAGGGATTCGCCTTGCCCGCCGGCACCTGCAGCTTGATGAGTCCGACGATCTTCTTTGCCATCTCAGTCTCCTAGTGGGTGCCAGCGAGTCCCGGCTCTACGGGACTCTCCCCGTCAACGTCAGGCTTTTTCGACCTGACCGAATTCGAGCTCGACCGGAGTCGAGCGTCCGAAAATCGTGACCGCCACGCGCAGGCGGCTCTTCTCGTAGTTCACGTCTTCGACCGTTCCCTGGAAATCGGTGAACGGGCCTTCCTTGACGCGCACCATCTCGCCCACCTCGAACAGCACCTTGGGCTTGGGCTTCTCCACGCCCTCGCGCATCTGCTGCATGATCGCCTCGACCTCCTTCTCGGGGATCGGGGCGGGCTTGGTCGCCGTGCCGCCGACGAAGCCGGTCACCTTGTTGGTGTTCTTCACCAGGTGCCAGGTGTCGTCGTTCATCTCCATTTCGACCAGCACGTAGCCGGGGAAGAACTTCCTCTCCGACATGTGCTTCTGGCCGCCTTTCATCTCGACGACCTCCTCCACCGGCACGAGGATCTTGCCGAACTTGTCGGTCATCCCGGCGCGGTTGATGCGGTCCTCGAGCGCGCGCTGCACCGACTTCTCGAAGCCCGAGTAGGCGTGCACCACGTACCAGCGCTTGCTTGCCTGTGCCGTCATGTCTTCTTCCAGCCGAGAATCAGGTCGTACAGGACCCATTCCAGCGTCTTGTCGCTGAACCAGAGAAATACCGCCATCACCACGACGAACGCGAACACGGCCGCGGTCGTCTGCATCGTTTCCTTGCGCGTCGGCCACACCACCTTCTTCACCTCGGCGACCGACTCGGCCGCGAAGAGCGCGAACTCGCGCCCCGGCGCGCTGAACCAGGCCACCGCGCCGCCGGCGGCGACCCCGGCCACTACCGACAGGATGCGCAGGATCAGCACCTGCTCCACGAGCCAGTAGTAGCCCCACACGCCGAGCACCACCAGTCCCACGGCGAGCGTCAATTTGATCTTGTCCAGCATCACCCGATCCTGAAGCAGTCGTTGGCAGGGGCAGAGGGTCTCGAACCCCCAACCTTCGGTTTTGGAGACCGACGCTCTGCCAATTGAGCTATGCCCCTGTGCTCTGTCCTCAAAGAAATGGCTTACTCGATGATTTTCGCCACGACGCCCGCGCCCACCGTCTTGCCGCCTTCGCGGATGGCGAAGCGCAAGCCCTGCTCCATCGCGATGGGCGTGATCAGCGTCACCACCATCTTCACGTTGTCCCCCGGCATCACCATCTCGGTGCCCTTGGGCAGCTCCACCGCCCCGGTCACGTCGGTGGTGCGGAAGTAGAACTGCGGCCGGTAGTTGTTGAAGAACGGCGTGTGCCGCCCGCCTTCTTCCTTGCTGAGCACGTACACCTCGCACTCGAACTTCGCGTGCGGGGTGATCGAGCCGGGCTTGGCCAGCACCTGGCCGCGCTCGACCTCTTCGCGCTTCGTGCCGCGCAGCAGAATGCCGACGTTGTCGCCCGCCTGGCCTTCGTCGAGCAGCTTCCTGAACATCTCCACGCCCGTGCACACCGTCTTCTGCGTCGGACGGATGCCCACGATCTCGATCTCGTCGCCCACCTTGATGACCCCGCGCTCCACCC
>Ga0335084_10006227_pt1 | contig 11848 bp, 13 predicted proteins | sample Lox_Sample_44_FD_206721 | JGI IMG/M metagenome (GOLD analysis project Ga0335084, IMG submission 206721) | Soil microbial communities from Loxahatchee National Wildlife Refuge, Florida, United States - Lox_Sample_4.4 | ecosystem: Environmental > Terrestrial > Soil > Wetlands | place: USA...
GCGAAGTCGGGTGGGAGGCTTATCTATCATGGCCAGGACGCAGAAATAGAACTGGGCGGCAGGCGGATTTTCGCTACCCACTACCCGCACTATGGGCGGGGCATGGCCTGTACCGGAGATTACGATCTGGTTTGTTGCGGTCACAGCCATATCGCAGAAATCCTGCGGCAACCGAATATCAAGGGAGGAGAGACCCTGCTGGTCAATCCCGGCTCGGTTTCCGGCATAGGTGGGCCCAACATCAAGGAGGCATCTACCTGGATATTGGGCGATTTGAACAGCATGGTGTTTGAGATTCACACTTTGAAACACTAAACGGAACCGGTGGTGTACTATTCGCAACTGGTGACGGTCGCCTACGGCGGCGGCAAAAAGGAGACGGGCCTGGAAGGGCAGGTGACCCCGGCAACCGGACTGGAACAAACCATAGAGAGAAAATGATGATCAGATTTCATGGTTGACGACCGGAATAATTTTTTCGCAGTAAAACCGTGGTAAATTCTTGAAGAGGAGTATGACGTCCGCATAGCATAAACAAACTAGGAGAGGGCATGATGGGAAATACTCAAGATTCCTGGAACGAAGATAAAGCAGGGCAGAAGGTTCAGAGCATGGGTTGGAAGGAACTGTGGCTGAAAGAGGACTGGTGGGCCATCTGGCTCGGCTTGGGAATCGTCATCGTGGCCTATTTGTTCTTTACCGGCGGGTCAAGCATCAAATGGATCGCCGTATTGCCGCCCGGCAAGTGGACAGAATTCTCAGCCATTACACAGCATTTCTCCGAGCACATCGGTCAATACGTAGCTCAATTCGTGATGTGGTGCGTGATTTTCGGCGTCAGCATACGGGCGCTGGGATTCAAACTGTCCGAATTCTATCCGTCATTTCTGTTCGTTTATATCTTCTCAATCATCATCTTCGTGATTGGCCAAAATAAAACGTTCATCAATCTCAATCTGGAGCCGCCCCTGGTGGCGTTGTTGCTCGGGTTGATCATTTCCAACTTCATCGGATTGCCTAAATGGATGGACACCGGCTTCCGGGTCGAGTATTACATCAAGACCGGTATCGTGCTGCTGGGCGCCACGCTGCCGTTCACCTTGATCATCTGGGCAGGGCCAACCGCGATCGTGCAGGCATCCATCGTTTCCATTATCACCTTCATGGTGATTTACTTTGTTGGAATCAAAATGGGACTGGATAGGCGTCTGGCAGCGACGCTGGGCGCCGGCGGCGCAGTGTGCGGCGTGTCGGGCGCCATCGCCATTGCCGGTGCAGTGGGAGCCAAGAAAGAGCATGCTCCTGTTGCGATCACCCTGGTCATCGTCTGGGCGATCGTGATGATCTTCGTCTTGCCGCTGGTGTCGAAAGCCTTGCAATTGCCCACCGGTGTGGCCGGTGCCTGGATCGGGACTTCCGAGTTTGCCGATGCAGCCGGTTTTGCTGCCGCCAATACCTATGGGGGGTACGCAGGGCAGCCGGGCATAGCGGGCAATCCCGATGATGCGGTAAAGGCCTTCACCCTGATGAAAGTTGTGGGCCGCGATGTGTGGATCGGCATCTGGGCATTTGTGATGGCCCTGATCGCCACAACGCGTTGGGAACGGGTACCCGGCACCAAGCCGAATCCGGCCGAAATCTGGTGGCGCTTTCCGAAATTCGTCATCGGATTCCTGCTGGCTTCGATCATCGTCACGTTGATCGCCACGCAATACGGCGAGGCGGAATTCAAGAAGACGGTGTTCCCTGCAATGGTGGGACCGATCAAGGATCTGCGCACCTGGGCCTTCATCTTCTGCTTCTTCAGCATCGGCCTGACTACACGGTTCCGCGAACTGGCCAGCGCCGGAACGAAACCGTTCCTCGCGTTCACGTCGGGAGTCGTGGTGAATGTGATACTCGGGTTCATCCTCTCGACGATGGTATTCGTCGAATACTGGTCCAACCTGAGCCACTGAGCCTGGGCTGATTCCTGGGAATGCCTGTCCGCAATATGAAGTCCTTTTCCCTCAAAAAGGAAATTGCGGACGGGCCGCAGGTTGCGTGCTGCATGGTTTGCGCGCATTTCAGCAACTCGCCCGAATTTCTGGAAAGAGCCATTCCGGGGCTCAAGACCATGAGCTCCGGCCATGCCTCGGTGCGCAAGGACGACGGCATATGCTCGTTGCACGACTTGTATCTTTCGGCAAGCGCATATTGCGAGCAGTTTGCGCAGGACAATGTTACCGGTAGGACCGTGTAGCGCCGCCTGGTACCCGAGTGGAGTGAAAACGCCTATAATCGGGCCAGCAGCCTATCCGTCCGGAGTTAACCATGCAACACCTTACGCCCAAGCAGGCTTTTGATTTTTTGAAGGACAATCCGGAGGCCGTGTTCATCGATGTGCGCAGCGAAATGGAGCACATGTTTGTAGGCCACCCGAAAGGTTCCATCCTGATACCCTGGGTCGATGGACCCGACTGGGAAGTCAATCCGCATTTTGTGTCTCAGGTCAAGAAAGCCGCCAGCGTGAACCGTCCCGTCGTGCTGATCTGCCGCTCCGGGCGGCGTTCGATCGATGCCGGGCTGGCGCTGGAGAAGGCCGGCCTCACAGACGTGTACAACGTGCTGCACGGGTTCGAAGGGGATCTTGACGAAGGACATCATCGGAATTCCCACAACGGCTGGCGATTTGAAGGCCTGCCATGGGCACAAACCTGACTTTAGTTACATCACGGAGAGGTAACCTCAATTCGCATTTTCTTCTCCTGAGCATCTGAGTACCCTATGATTACCAGCATACCTGACTTCACCGACACCGAACAAAGGCTCGTGTCCGCTGCTTTGCTGCGGCGTTATGGCAAGCTGGTGCCGAAGACGACAGCCTTGGGGACCGTGTGGTGACCTTACTGCAAGTCCAATCCGACCACGAACGGCAATTGGCGGAGACTTCTTCCAAAGCCGCGCGGACTGAAATCGATGATGAGTGTCATGGCCCGGTGATGAAGTGACCCCGGACCGGATGTGGATCAGCTCGCCGCGGCAGCTAACTGGGGGTCGGGCTGCCTGGCAGCATTGAAGTCGAACACACGCGACAGAACGGTGGCAGTCTTCTGATTGGCGCGTATGGAGAATGCGTCAAGGCCAACCTGATACTGGTAGGACAATCTTTCTCGCGGAACATCTCCAATCGCGCGCAGTTCGCCCTTGTAGCCATAACGCTCGCGCAACAGGCGGGCAGTCGCATAGCTTTTTCCATCGCTATACCGGTCAAATTCGATACCGATCACAGTGAAATCTTCGATGTCACTCTCAAGCCCTTCAGGCCCTTCTTCGGCTGACAGCCAGATACCGAGCGGCCAGCCGTGTTCATATTCACGGTGGACCAGTTCCGTGCGGCGCGCCTTCCAAACCGCAAGGGGCACCAGCACCGGACCCACCGGCAGTTTGACATTTAGCGGTGATTCATCCGCCGCGAGCTTCAGAGTTTTCCAGTCATCTGCGACGATATTGCCATTTTTGATCAGCATGAACATGAGTTGTCTCCCTTTCCAAATTCCCACCAGTTGATCGACTATTGTTCCAAATCGATTTGATGGGGGCGCAGTCTAGAGACGGCGCTTATGCCTGTAAAATACTTTGTTGTTAATTTTAAATAACTTTAGGGAATATAACAAAAGGCCCCATCCAGCGACGGGGTCGCTGAGCACGAGTCCCATCTTTTGTCCGGAGAGGATCATGATTTGAGTACGCTGCCGGTAATTGCATCGACCACCACATCATTTGACTGCCCGCGATTTTCCACCTTGACCAGATAAGCAGGGTTGTCAGCATCAAGACCGATTGCGTTGTCCGCCAACGTCACATTCGATGCTGCCACCGTCACGATTCTTACATGCGGCTCCTCCCTGGAAATGCTTTCGCTGTCGCGTTGGCCATCAACAAATCCGATCGTCGCAGTCAAGGCGATGATTCCTGCGGCGCCAGGCAATATTCTCAGTGTCTTCATGTCAGTCCTCCCAAAGTTGAAAGTAAAGCGAGTCATCCCTTTATCGGCGACACTGCAAAGGATTATTCCTCATGGATCGCAGCAAACGAAATCCTGGAAAGCAGGAATAGAGCCCTGCCGATTTATTTCATGCGGTCCAGTACGATGGCAGTCTAACCTCAAAGTTCAATGATTGATGCGTTCGATTTTGTAAGGAAATGCAACATCGAGTTTTTTGCATCGTGAAAATGTTCGACAAAGTGGAATCCGCACAGGAAATGCGTGCGCTGCTCGAGTGAGCGGAAAGGATTCATCCCGGCCCGGGTTTCGTCTTCCCCGCCTCAGTACATGTCATCCGGCTGTGCCGCCAGTTCCTGCCGTGATTTCCGCGTGCAAAAAAAAGCACGCTATAAAAAGCGTGCGTATCGCAAAATAACTAAATTTAGTAGCCGCGCGACCTTTCAGGTTCGCGCGGCTGATTATTGTTGCTGATTGCCTTAGGGCTTCTTGGGGGTGGTGTAAGGCACTTCTTTCTGGTGCGGTTCCCAGGTGGTTTCATAGCCGACAAAGAACTGTCCCGGTACGATTTCTTTCTGACGGGTCGTCACGTGGAATGCGTGGCCATCGGGAACCTTGGGGCGGATAAAAGGCTTCTTCTCATCGCTCATGATCATATCTCCTTAGATTGTAAAACACGGGTGGTCGGAAACGGGAGGCATATAAACAGACATGTCGGCCCCTCCCGCATAACTGGCGAAATTATACTATTTAGCGCACGTAATGTCCTTTCTTCGGAATCACATGCCGCACTCCCCCCTGTGGATTCTCAACGTCCCCTTTGTAGCGGGGGATGATGTGAATATGGACATGGAAGATGCTTTGCCCGGCCGCCGGCCCCACATTGACGCCGATATTGTAGCCATCCGGATTAAACTCCTTATCAATGTGTTTTTTTTCCTCTTTGATGAGGCCCATGCAGGCAGCCACTTCTTCCGGCGTCAGGTCGAAAAAGCTGGAGACATGCCGACGCGGGATGACCACGGTGTGCCCCGGACTCGCCGGGTAGGAGTCACGGGCGCTGTAAGCAAGTTCATGCTGTATTGACACCCCGCGTGGATCCGTGCAGAACAGGCATGGATTATTGGGGTCTCTTTTCTGTTCTTGTGTTGCTTCAATCGACAACAGAACACCTCTTTCCAACTTTATTTACTCTATAAGCCGGCTGTTTGAAATTCCTTGCAGTTGCCTTTACGTTATACTCAGACAGAGAATCTTCAACGAGGAAACTATCTTGGCATCGAATAAAGGACGGGCTTACTTTGCACTGCTGGGTTATCATTTTAACCCAGACGACATTACACGCCTGCTTGGGATAGAACCCACCTCCATCGATGCTGCCGGCGCATACAGTGGCCTGGATAAACCCGTGATAAGTTCATGGGAGTTGTCAACGGAGACCGTTACTGGGGAGGTGGACGTATTCGCCTTGACGGACATCATCGTGAAGCAGCTGGAACCCGTTAAACCAAAAATCGTTGAAGTCTGCAAAAGCCACAATCTGTCTCCAAGGTTGGGCGTGGCGCTGACTTTATCTGTTGATAAAGGTGAATCAAGCCCGGAAGTCGGGTTTGGCGCCCGAACGATCCGCTTCCTGGCTGATACTGGCTCATTTATTGACATGGAATATAACCTTTCCGAACGGATTTAGCTCCTACTCCCTCTTACTGGTCTAGCCGCTAAGCGCCTCTAGCTGCAACCTCGCCTTTTTCAGCTGTTCCTCGCAATGCTTTAAACAGAGCGGCTGTAGCGCGTGAGGAAAACATTCCATAATCACTTCGAATTCATCTGCAATTTCTTCTGCAAGCGCGGCATCGTTTGTTAATTGAGCAAGTACATTTTGTGCTGTCGCCTTGTTCACCCGACAGATGACTGCCAAATGGATAGGCAATTGCTGTTCCATACTGACCGTCAATGCCTTTTCATATGAATTTATCGCTTCTTTCAAACGATCAGGATTTTCTTCTGACTCACCGAGATGATGCAAAACGGCAGCCCGATTATTGTGTGTGGCAGTCAGCTCTAATGCGTAGTTATCTGCGTCGAGTACGGCAAGCGCATTTTTGTAGGCAACAACGGACTTTTGAAATTGACGGTTGCCTTTAAGCAATTTTCCGTACGTATGCAAAGTAGCACCCAGTTGATGCATGGTATACATCCAGTCTTGCGGAGACCCATCTCGCGTCCAAACCAGCAAAGCATTGGTATAAGCATCTACAGCGGTTTTTAACGGTTTTGTTGCATCAAGCAACCGACCCAGTGTCTGGTTAGCCGTGCCCAGGTTATATTGCATAGCCGCCCATTCCAATGGCGAGTCTTCCTGTCTGAATTCCTCCAATGCATTGCTAAAACACTGAATGGCCCTTTCAAACAATCCAGTATCTCTCCGCTGCTGACCCAGTGCCGCAAGAACATTTCCGAGATTATTCTGAGTCTCAGCCCAAGCCAATGGCCTCTGCTCATGATATTGATCTGTCAGCGATCCCTCAAGCGCCTGACGTAAGCTCTCAAAAATCTTGGAACTGAAACGGTGCTGCTCATAGTTCCCCCGTGTGTAACGAAAATTATCCGCTACAGTGACTTTGGTATCCGGAACAGCCGCTGCGGCCGCCTCTTTGCTCGGCATGCCAATAGAATTCACTATTGCACGTTCCAGGGTCCTGTTCTCCGGATAGATTATGTAATTATTCGAGAATTTCATTTTGCCCGGTCGAGTATTTCATTTAAGTCAGGATCGGCACCAACCGCTCCGCCAATCTCGATCTCTTCCTCCGTAGCATCACGTATAGATAAAACTTCCAGCATGAAGGTGACCCCTCTGCCGCAAAGCGGGTTATTGCCGTCGACCGTTAATGTCTTGTCGTCGAATCGGGTAACGATAAAGTTTCTGGGCTCACCCTTTTCATTTTCCATGGTGATGGTCATGCCGATCTCCCGATATTCTTCAGGGACATTTTCTATGCGATCGGTAAATACCAGTGATTCATCTCGCTCACCGTATAGCTTTGTGGTGTCAATCGGCACTTCGATGATATCGCCGACTTTCTTACCATACAGTTCCCTTGTCACTTCTTCAGACATCACATCATTCACGCCATGCACATAACCCAGCGGATAATCCACGGTAACCAGTATGTCACCGGTTTTGTTGTCGATGACCTTGTAATTCAGTTCAACGAATTTTTCGTCTTCAATTGTATCTGACATACCCAATTTAACTTATTATGACCTCTGTCCTAAAATAAGGTGGCGCCAAAAATCTTCACCTTGTCCCTTTCATAACCCAGAACCAGCCGGCCCAGCCATTCACCTTTATTTTTCTTGTTTATCACTTTATATAACACGGTGACATATTCTCCACGGCGTATCATGCCAAGATACGAATAATCTTCTGACAGATTTTTCGCAAGGTCGCTTCTCGCAAACTGTTTGCCCATTTCAACCTCATTTGCGCCCGCAATGAAAGAGCTCGAAAAATTGCGCGTGAAAGCGCCGTAATTCCCTTCATTGGAGTACTTGATAAGATCAGCCCACATCGGGTTGGCCAGCTCCAGAATCTCTTCATCTGTCTTTTCAAGAATGTTCATAAAATATCTCACGTACGCGGTGTTTCATGATTTTATCCATAGCGACGCCACACTGCCCGCAGGATAGATAAAAAGAGGACCAACATAAAATATGCCGGTCCTCTTCCAATACACTATCAATTTATCGCAAATACATTGCCTGGCCTGTAAATATCAGGCCTGTACTTGCCTAGTGGTGCTCTTCTGGCGGCGCTTTCTCTACGTCACCTACCAGGTGGTAGAGCGGTGCTTTTTCCATCGTGTACTCACCCGTCTTGGGATCGCGACGGGAAACTGTCAGTACGTGCCAGTTCTTGTCATCCAGCTTCATTGCATCACCGCGGTAGTAGTAACCGGGCCAGCGTGTCTCCTTACGGAACAGCGTATGATGGAACACACTCTCGGAAGTAAGGAACCGATGCTTCAGCTCCCATGCACGCAACAGCTCGTGTATATCTGAAGCGGCAACTTTTTCCAGGTCCTGGCCCAGGATGAACATTTTCTTGAGTCCGATGTTCAGGAGTTTGTCGTTGGTCATGTAGTTAACACCAAAACCACCACAGTACTCATCCATCAGCTTCTGCAAACGATCAAGACCCTGTCTCGGATTGATGAAGTTGGGATTGACCGTGCCGGCAACCACTTCATTACTGTAAACACGGTAAGTTTCCAACGGCTTGTAGATCTGTTCCTTGCGACGATTGATCTGGTCGTCAGAAACACGGATGCCCTCTGCCTTGCCATCGTCGATATATTTACAGGCAGCCTTGGCAGCCAGACGACCTTCTGTGAAGGATCCTGATGAGAAGGCGTGAGGTGTACCACCAGCCGCATCTCCGGCACCAAACAGTCCTTCAACGGTCGTCATGCGGTTATAGCCCCAGAAGTATTCCGGCGGAGATACATCCTCCGGACCTGAAACCCAGGCGCCGCAACCGGTTGCATGCGAACCCATTACGTACGGCTCGGAAGTCGTCAATTCAGGGTTTTCGTATTTGGGATCGACGTCAGTGGCAGCCCACAGTACCGCCTGTCCAACGGTCATGCCCAGGAAGTTGTGCCAACCGATCTCTTCAAGATGGGGATCCTGGAAGGCTTCCATGGTGACCATGTGTATGGGGCCACGGCCGGCATTCACCTCGGAGATGATTGCGTGGTTACGCAGACAGGTCGGAATGGGCCTATGGGTTCGGTGCGAAACTTCCGGGTCCAAGTATTCCTTGCCGACCATTTCCTGAAGTGCCGGGAACCACTTGGACTCATACTCTTCACCGTAGGCATTCTGGGTGTAGGTCTTGAGATGCAGGAAGTAGGCGCCTACCGGACCGTAACCATCCTTGAATCGAGCCAGTACGATACGATTTTCCATTTGCGTCATCTTCGCGCCTGCTTCGATCATCAGGCCATACGCAGAACCCGATGACCACGGAGCATACCAGACACGACCCGCACCTTCACCGACAGAACGCGGCTTGAAGATGTTGGAAGCACCGCCGGCACCACAGATAACGGTCTTGGACTTGAACACGTGGTAGTTACCCGTGCGAACGTTAAAGCCCACGGCACCTGCAACACGGTTCTCTTTGGCTTCATCCATCAGGAGGTGGGTCAGACAGACGCGGTTGAAGACCTTGTCCGCTGACTTCTTGGCCGCTTCAGCGACGATAGGCTTGTAGGATTCGCCATGAATCATGATCTGCCAGCGCCCCTCGCGCAGAAACGAACCCTTCTTCTCGTTGCGCATGATGGGAAGCCCCCACTCTTCAAAGTTGTGCACGGTGGAATCGACGTGACGCGCCATGTCAAAAGCCAGGTCTTCACGCACCATGCCCATCAGGTCGATACGCGCATAGCGTACGTGATCTTCCGGATTGTTCTCGCCAAATCGTGTACCCATGTAGCAGTTGATCGCATACAGGCCCTGGGCGACCGCACCGGATCGCATGATGTTCGCCTTTTCGGCGATGACGATCTTCTTGTTCTGGCCCCAGTATCTTGCTTCGAATGCCGCACCCGTACCGCCCAGGCCGGCACCAGCAACCAGGATGTCGATATCGTCTTCAATAATTGTCTGGTAGCTCATTAGTATTGCACTCCCTTTTTGATTTCCAGGCCATTGGATTCCAGAGTATGCAAACCACCTTCATCCATGCGAATATATTTCGGCTCGTTGAACAATAATTGACTGTCTCGCATCTCCTTGCTGGGAGCGGGCACGTCTGCGAGTTTCGGTGTCGCCGAGCCCCAGGGCTTGGTCGTGATGGGCGCCAGCAGCTCCATATCTTTTTTGCCGTTGCGGAACTTGATGCGCCACGCAATCGTGCCTTTCTCTTCGTCACGGATCACTCGAACACTGTGTCCAAGCGGCGCAAAGTCGGCATAACCGCGTACGTCGATCGCCTGGTGCGGACAGGCTTTTACACAGGAATAGCATTCCCAGCACATGTTGGGTTCGATGTTGTAGGCACGACGCAGCTTTTTATCGATGTGCATGATGTCGGACGGGCAGATGTCAACGCATTCTCCACAACCATCACAACGCGTCATATATACAAAGGTTGGCATAATATATTCCTCTATTTCTTATGGATAATCAGTCAAGTCGGTGTTAATAGTGGTTTGCTCTTTCAGCCTTGATGCAAAGCCCCATGTTTGGCGGGTTCTTGCCCATATACATGGGGATATCCGGAAATTTCCGCTGTACTTCAGGATCCGTCAGATCATAGTCAGGGGGCAAATTCTCCCGGGAACCGTCGGCCAGGGTAATTTTTTTCTGGTAGGCCGCAGCAGGCTTGAAGAACATGTGGGCAAACTTGGACCAATAAACGCCGCCAAAGAGAACCGTGCTTGACAGGATGAACAAGGCAAAGAACAGGGTTAATCCACCGCCGGTAAATGACCAGATCAATGCGAAAGTCGAGGTGGCAAGCAACGAGAGTATGAACAAATCCGCACGCTCGAACCGAAACCATGGCAGGCCCTCCGCAGCCACATCAACGCGGATAAAAAACCAGAACCAGTATCCGCCAACGGCCAGCATCAGTGCGCCGATATGCCATAACTGTGGCAGCAAGGCAGGTGTGGGTGTTGCCGGCGTGGGATAGCCAAAAATCATGATCGCGGTAGTCACAACGAAAATAATGGTTCCGTACATGGTCAACAGATGGGAAAGCCTGCGTCTTGGATTGCTGAATTCGCCAGAAGTCAATACTTCTTTTGCCAGCACTGAGGCGGCGATCGTTGCTTTTTCTCCGCCACCCACGGACCGTTTTGCGTTCTTCTTCGCTTTCTTCGCATTTTCGAAAAAGTACTGCGCGCTTTTCTTGTGCATCATGTCAAGTATCGTCCCGCCCATGACCAGCAGGACCATCAAAACGATATACCCCTGCATGTAGACGGTTGGGATTGATGCCGAAAGCTCGGCAAAGAGGTTGCTCGTGAACATCAGGTTCTCCTAAAAAATATAAAACGCAAAATTAAAATTTATCACTCAATGTTATGGCCGTCGAGTATAGAATAAATTATCCCCACCAAAATTTTTCACCCTGCGAACCTGCCACCATTACTTTAATTAACAGAGTGTTGAAAAACTACTGTGCTCGGCATAACTGCGTTGTTCAAGGGCTCAAAATGCTCATTTACTACTGTGTAAACTCCGCTTTTTCACCCTCTCGCGCCTTGTTCTGCCATCGCTCGCAACGTATTTCAATACCCTGTAAATCAGCCCGAACAAAGAAGCAGGGTCTAGCGTCCTGAATGACCGCTGAGTTTCACTTCCACTTTTTCGTTTTCTTCCAGGCTTGCGTAATAGGCGCGCAGTATTTCCAGAACTTCCGGCCGGCTGAATTCAGCGGGTACTTCGGCTCCTTCCGATAGCCATTTGCGCAGTTTGGTTCCGGAAACCAGCAAGCGATCCGCTTCTCCGTGCGGACAGGTGCGCGCCGAAGCCATGCCGCCGCACTTGTAGCACCAGAATGTCCAGTCGATCTTGAGCGGTTGCGTCTCCATCGAGCCCTTTGGGATTTCGTCGAAGATATGATGCGCATCAAAAGGTCCGTAGTAGTTGCCGACGCCTGCATGATCACGTCCGACGATCAGATGCGAGCAACCATAGTTCTGGCGGAACAGCGCGTGCAACAGCGCTTCGCGCGGACCCGCGTAACGCATATCGAGGGGATAACCGGCCTGGACTATGGTGTTTTTGACGAAATATTTATCTACGAGCGTAGCGATTGCATTTGTGCGTACATCTGCAGGG
>Ga0335084_10006228_pt1 | contig 11847 bp, 7 predicted proteins | sample Lox_Sample_44_FD_206721 | JGI IMG/M metagenome (GOLD analysis project Ga0335084, IMG submission 206721) | Soil microbial communities from Loxahatchee National Wildlife Refuge, Florida, United States - Lox_Sample_4.4 | ecosystem: Environmental > Terrestrial > Soil > Wetlands | place: USA: Florida...
TCAGGCGCTGCATGAACGCGAGGTCGGCCTCCGAGAAGATGAACGGCATGAAGTCCGACTTCTCGAGCCCGATGCCGTGCTCGCCGGAGATGGAGCCGCCGACCTCCGCGCACACCTTCATGATCTCGGCGCCGGCGGCGACCACGCGCGCTTCCTCGCCCGGCTTGCGCGGATCGTAGAGGATGTTCGGGTGCAGGTTGCCGTCCCCGGCGTGGAACACGTTGCCGACGCGCAGCCCGGCGGCGGTGACGATCTCGTTCACGCGCCCGAGCACGTACGGCAGCTTCGTGCGGGGGATCACGCCGTCCATCACCATGTAGGCGGGCGACACGCGGCCGTAGGCGCCGAAGGCCGACTTGCGGCCCTTCCAGAGGAGCTGGCGCTCGGCCTCGTCGGCGGCCATGCGCACCTCGCGCGCCCCCGATTCGCGGCAGGCGGCCACCACGCGCTCGGCCTGCGCCTCGATACCGGCGCTGACGCCGTCCACCTCGATCAGCAGCGCGGCCGCCGCATCGCGCGGATAGCCGCAGCCGAAGGCGTCCTCGACGGCCTGGATGGTCAGCTGGTCGATCATCTCGACGGCCGCCGGGACGAGGCCGCGCGCGATGATGGCGGAGACCGCCGCCGAGGCCTGATCGATCTGGTCGAAGACGGCGAGCACGGTCTTGACGGCCTGCGGCTTGCGGAGAATCCGCACGACGATCTTGGTGGCGATCCCGAACGTGCCCTCGGAGCCCACGAACACGCCGGCGAGGTCGTAGCCGAGCTCGTCGCGCGTCTTGCCGCCCAGCCAGACGATCTCGCCGTCCGGCATGACGACCTCGAGCCCGAGCACGTGATTCACGGTGACGCCGTACTTGAGGGTGTGGGGGCCGCCGGAGTTGTTGGCGATGTTGCCGCCGATCGTGCAGGCCTGCTGGCTCGAGGGATCGGGCGCGTAGTAGAAGCCCTGCGGCCCCACCGCCCACGACAGATGCAGGTTGACGAGCCCCGGCTCCACCACGGCGATCTGGTTGTCGTAGTCCACCTCGAGCACGCGGTTCATCCGCATCAGCGAGATGACCAACCCGCCTTCTGAAGGCAGGCAGCCGCCCGCCAGCCCGGTGCCGGCACCGCGCGCCACGAAGGGCACGCCCTCGCGCTGCGCGAGGCGCACGATGGCGGCGACGTGCTCGGCGCTGGTCGGGAAGACCACGAAGTCGGCGAGCGCGCGGAAGAGCGTGAGCCCGTCCGACTCGTACACGAGCAGCTCGTCGGGCTCGGACAGCACGCCGCCCCGCCCGACGATCGCCTCGAGCTCGCGGCGCAGCGCGGATTTACGGTCGGCGGTCAGTGTCGCCATGGGTGGGACGAAGTATACCCTTTTGCAGAACGGAGGGGGGCGTTCCGCCCCCCTCCGTTTCCTCCCCGTTCGCGTTGCGCCGTCACACCCATACGACTGGAGAGACCTCTTCTCACTCCCCGAGCAATGTGGTGGCGGCGTGGACGATCGCGTCGGCATCGATGCCGTAGTGGCGGTAGAGGTCGGGGCGCGTCCCCGACTGGCCGAAGGCGTCCACGCCGAGGGCGAGCTGGGGGACGCCGAGGGCACCGCCGAGAAACGCGAGCGCGTGCGAGTGGCCGTCGAGCACGGAGACGAGCGGCACGTCCTCCTCGTCGGCGGAGACCAGGGTCTCGATATAGGGGCGCGGCTCGCGCAGGCCGCGATAGAGCCGGTCGGGGCTCGTCACCACGAACACGCTCGGACACGCCTCGTGCTCGGCGAGCCGGCGCGCGGCGGCCAGCGCCTCCGACACCATCACCCCGGTCGCGAAGACGTGGACGGCGCGCTCGGGCGTCCAGCCCTCCGCGCTCCGCCCGTCGATCAGCCGGTAGCCGCCGGCGAGGACCGCCGCGCGCTGCTCGGCCGACGGCGGCGGCGCCAGGCGCTGCTCCACGGGCGCCGTGCTCAGCCGCAGGTAGAGACTCTCGCGCCGCTCGGCCACCGCGCGGAGGCCGGCCAGCAGGATCCACTCCACTTCCTGCGCGAACGCCGGCTCGTAGTAGGCGATCTCGGGGAGCGTCACGCCGAGGCCCGGCGTGACGACGGACTGGTGCGCGCCGCCCTCGGGCGCCAGGCTCACGCCCGACGGCGTGGCGACGACCACGAACCGCGCGCCCGCGTAGAGCGCGTGATAGAGCGCGTCGAGGCCGCGGGTGACGAACGGATCGTAGAGCGTGCCGATCGGCAGCAGCGTGCGGCCCGACAGCTCGGCGGTGAGGCCGAGCGCGGCCAGCAGCAGGAACAGATCGTGCTCGGCGATGCCGAGCTCGACGTGCTGGCCGCCCGGGCCCTCGCGCCACCGGAGCGTCTGCGGCACGTCGGCGAACGGGTCGGGGCGGGGCTGCGGAAAGTACACGCCCTTGCGATTCATCCAGCCGGCCAGGTGCGTCGTCACCGCCACGTCAGCGGAGACCGTGACGATGGCGTCGCCGGCCGGCAGCCGGCCGAGCGCGGCGAGAACGCGGCCGAAGGCTTCCTGGGTGGACGCGCGCTCCGGATACGGCTCCTCCAGCGCGTCGGGCACGCTCACGGCCGGCGCGGGTGGCGGGGGCGTGAACAGCGGCGGCAGCGCGGCGATGTGACGGCCCTCGGGTGAGTCGGGCGCGAAACCGGCCCACTCCTGCCCTGGTGTCACGCCGAGCGCGGCGCGCAGCTCGTCGATCTGCGCCGCGCTGGTGACCATCGTGTGGTTGAGCGGATCGCCGGCGAACGGCAGCCCCCAGCCCTTGAGCGTGTGGGCGAGGATCACCGAGGGCCGCGCGCGCTCGCGCGCCGCCGCCGCGTAGGCGTCGAGGATGAGCGCGAGGTCGTGACCGCCGAGGTCGGCGACCAGCGCGGCCAGCGCGTCGTCCGACAGGTCGGCCAGCAGCCGGTCGAGGGCGCCGTCGATGCCACCGTCGGCCGTCGTCACCAGCGCCTTGCGCACGCCGCCGGCCGGCTGCCGCAGCAGGCGCTGGTACTCGGTGGCCGCCAGCCCCTCCAGCCGGGCGCGCAGCCGCTCGCCGCCCGGCCGTGCGAAGCGCGCCTGGAGCGCGCGACCCCAGCGCAGCTCGTCCACGCGCCAGCCGCCCGCGCGGAACATCTCCGCCAGCTGACGCGGGCGCGCGGCGGGCGTCACGCGATCAAGGCTCTGGCGATTGACGTCCACGATCCACAGCACGTTGCCGAGGCGGGCCACGACTTCCTCGCCGAGCATCTCGGCGACGTTGCCCTCGTCGAGCTCGGCGTCGCCCACCATCACGACGAAGCGGGCCGGCGCGGCGGCGCCGCCGTGATCGGCGAGGTAGCGCGCGGCGAGGCCGCCGAAGGTGGCGGCGACGGCGCCCAGCCCCATCGATCCGGTGGAGAGATCGACGACCTCCGGATTCTTGCGGCGGCTCGGATAGGCCTGCAGGCCGCCGAAGCTCCGCAGCCGCTCGAGGTCGGCGGCGGCCAGACGCCCGCGCAGGTACTGGATCGCGTAGAAGGCCGGCGCCGCGTGCGCCTTGACGGCGACGACGTCGTCCGGCCCGAGCGCCCGGAAGTAGAGCGCGGTGAGCAGGCTCACCACCGACGCGGACGAGGCCTGGTGGCCGCCGACCTTGAGGCCGTCCACGCCGGGCCGCGCGTTGGCCGCGTGCACCATCCACGCCGCGAGCCACAGCACGCGGCGCTGGATGCGCTCGAGGATCTCGAGCTCGGTCATCCGGCCGGGTGGGTGAGGCGCGCCACCACCGCGGGATCGCCGGCCGCGTCGAGCTGCGCGTAGGTGCACTGCGCGGGCGCCTTGTCCGGCCGCCAGCGGATGAGCTTGGTGCCGTGGCGGAAGCGGCCGCCCGCGAAATGGTCGTAGCGCACCTCGCACACCAGCGCCGGCCGCAGCGGCTGCCACTCGCCCGTCCGCTCCGTGCTCCAGCGGCTCGGCCCGCCCGGCGCGTTGCCGGTGAAGCCCGGCGGCTCCACCAGCGGCGTCACGATGGGCGTGAGCGCGCGACGCTCCTCGGCGGTGAAGCTCGACGAGAAGCCCACGTGATTGAGCCGGCCCTCGCCGTCGTAGAGGCCGAGCAGGAGCGAGCCGATCTCGACGCCGTCCCTGGCGTAGCGGAAGCCGCCCACGACGCAGTCGGCCGTGCGCAGCCGCTTGACCTTCTGCATCCCGGCGCGCTCGCCCGAGCGGTACGTCGCGTCCAGCCGCTTGGCCACGACGCCGTCCAGCCCGCCCCCGCCGAGCTCGGCCATCCACCGCTCGGCGACGTCGCGCGCGGGCGTGGCCGGCGAGAGGCGAACGGTGCCGTCGGCCGGCACGCGCGCGCAGAACGCCTCGAGCCGGCGCCGCCGCTCGGCCAGCGTCTGCGCGGTGAGCGCCGCGCCGGTGTCGTCCACGAGCAGGTCGAACACGAGATACGTGCACGGCGTCTCGGCGGCCAGGCGCGTGACACGGCTGGCGGCGGGGTGGATCCGCTGCAGCAGCCCGTCGAAGTCCACGCGGCCCTCGCGGAAGAGCACGAGCTCACCGTCCAGGACCAGGCGCTCGGCCGGCAACGCGCGCACCGCCTCGACGATCTCCGGGAAATAACGCGTCAGCGGCTGCCCCGCCTTCGACTGCAGCGCGATCGTCTCACGGTCCCGGAACGCCACGCACCGGAACCCATCCCACTTCGGCTCGTACAACCACCCGTCCCCCGTCGGCAGCACCGTGGTGGCCAGCGCCTCCATCGGCGGATACCCGGGCGTGATCGGCAGATCGACCGCAGGAAACTCCCCGCCCGCCACACGCGGCACGTCTCCCGCGCCGTCCGCTGAGTCCGGCGCCGGCGACGCCCTTGAACGACGTCTCCCTGCCATGTCCCGGAGTATACGTCCCGACCATGAAGACCTTCGTCGCGAGGCGCACCACGCGAGCGGGGAGTGAGCACTCGCTTCGAGCGCCGGCTTTGCCGGCGCAATCCTGCTCTGGGGGGTGGCAGGGAGGAGCGCGCCGAGAGGCGCGCGACGACCGTCGGACGGGGGGCGAAGCCCCCGCCGAGAATCTATGCGACTTCGATCGCGTTGCGACCGAGACGCTTGGCGACGTACAGCGCGCGGTCGGCGGCGGGAACGAGATCTTCCCAGGCGAGGACGTCGTCGGGCAGCGCGGCGATGCCGACGCTCACGGTGAGCGGGCCGTTGTCGAACGGATGGCGCTCGACGACGTCGCGGATGCGCTGGGCGTACTTGATGGCGCCGCTCTTCGGCGTGTTGACCAGCAGCACCGCGAACTCGTCGCCGCCGTAGCGCGTCACGATGGAGAAGCTGCGCGAGTTGGTGACGATGAGCTGCGCGATCTCCTTCAGCGCGTCGTCGCCGGCGCGGTGACCGAGCTGATCGTTGATGGACTTGAAGCGGTCGACGTCGAGCAGGACGAGCGACAGCGGCTCGGCGAAGCGGGCGTGCCGCTTGGCTTCCTCCTCGAGGCGCAGGGTGAAGTACCGGCGGTTGTAGACGCCGGTCAGCGGATCCTTGAACGAGAGCTCCTCGAGCCGCGCGTTGCGGATGGCCACCGCGGCCTGGGCGGCGAGCGCCTGCACCAGGCTCTCCACCTCGGGGTCGAAGGGCACGACCTCGCCGGCCGCGTTGCGCGCGTTGATGAGCTGCAGGACGCCGATGACGTCACGCGAGGGATCTTGCAGGGGCACGACCAGCACCGAGCCGGTCTGGTAGTGCAGGCGCACGTCCAGATCCTGGTTGAAGACGTACGGGCGATTCCTCGGCACGTCGTAGGCGTCCGGCAGACAGATCGGCTGGCCGGTGAGGGCGACGTAGCCGGCCAGGCTCGGCTGCGTCAACCGCAGCGGCTCGGCGAACTGGCGGCGCATCTCGCGCTCGCCCAGGCGCTCGAGCAGCACATCGTTCTGGGCCACCGCGAAGCGCAGGTTGTCTCCGTCCCGCAGGTAGAGCGTCCCGGCCTCGGCGTTCGTGAAGCGCCGCGCCTCCGCCACGATCCGCTCCAGCAAGGCGGACAGATTCCGCTCGCTGGTGAGCGCGATCCCGATCTGGATCAGCTGCTTCAGGAGCTGGGTCACCGGGGGCTTGTCGCCTGCGTTTGGGCGCTCGATCGCTTTGTCGGTCACGGGGGCAGCGAAGTGCGAGGCCCATGCCACGCCGGTGTCTGGCAGTCAACCCCCTGTTACATCAGGTATTTTTGCCTGGAGACCGTCCTGGCCTGAGGGGGCGCAGCGGGCGATTCGTTTCCACTTGGTGATTTCCTTACCGGGCCCCTACAATCATCTGAGCATGAACTCGGTCCTGGTCATCGACGACGAACGCAACATCCGCTCGCTCGTCTCGCGCGTGCTGGGACAGGAGAACATCGAGGTCCACATGGCCGCGACCGGCAAGGAGGGCCTCGAGCTGGCCGACCAGGTCGGCCCCGACCTCGTGCTGGTCGACCTGAGACTGCCCGACATCGACGGCATCCAGGTCCTGCGCGAGCTGCGCACGCGCCACCCGCAGACCGCGGTGATCATGATCACGGCCTTCGGTCACATCGAGAGCGTGGTGGTCGCGATGAAGAACGGCGCCACCGACTACCTCGAGAAGCCCTTCCAGCACCTCGAGAAGCTGCGCATCTCCGTCACCCGCGCGCTGGAGGAGGTCAAGGCCCGCCGCGAGATCACCCGCCTGCAGGGCATGCAGGAGGGCAAGTACCGCACGACGCAGATCATCGGCGAGTCGGCCACCACGCGCCGGCTGCGGGAGGTCATCACGCAGCTCGCCCAGAGCGAGGCGCACACGATCCTGGTGCAGGGCGAGAGCGGCACCGGCAAGGAGCTGGTGGCCCGCGGGCTGCATTTCGAGAGCGCGCGGCGCAACTCGCCCTTCATGGAGGTCAACTGCGCGGCCATCACCGAGACGCTCTTCGAGAGCGAGCTGTTCGGCCACGAGAAGGGCGCCTTCACCGACGCCAAGTCCACCAAGAAGGGGCTGATGGAGCTCGCCGACGGCGGCACGCTCTTCCTCGACGAGGTGGGCGAGATCCCGCTGGCCAGCCAGGCCAAGCTGCTGCGCTGCCTGCAGGAGCGCACGTTCAAGCGCGTGGGCGGCACCCGCGACCTCAAGGTGGACGTGCGGGTGATCGCGGCGACGAACCGCTCGCTGGAGGTCATGGTGAAGGAGGGGAAGTTCCGCGAGGACCTCTTCTACCGCCTCAACGTGATCCCGCTCACGATTCCCCCGCTGCGCGAGCGCCGGGAAGACATCCTGCCGCTGGCCCGGCACTTCCTGGCCGAGGCCAACAGCACCTTCCACAAGGCCGTCAAGCGGCTGGCCACGGAGGCCGAGACGCTCCTGCTGGCCTACGGCTGGCCGGGCAACGTGCGCGAGCTCAAGAACCTCATCGAGCGGCTCGTCATCCTGAGCACCGGCGACACGATCGAGGCCGACCAGCTGCCCATGCCGTTCACCGGCGCCGCGGACGGCCCCCTGGCCGAGGAGGTGTCGCGGGAGCCCCGGACCCTCGAGGCGGTGGAGCGCTCGTACATCCTGAAGGTCCTCCGCCAGGTCAACGGCAACAAGAGCGAGGCGGCCAAGATCCTCGGGATCACCCGCCAGACCCTCCGGAAGAAGCTCACCGAAGCCGCCCCCTAGAGCCTGGCTTCTTTCTGACCAGGCGCCCGGTTGGCCCACCTCGGGGGTGGCTAGTATTAGGTCAGAAAGCCCCGGTCGTGAACCCGGACTCAGCTGAAAAATCTTTGTTGATCAGCCTCTTGTACGTCACAGTCGGCGTTGGTACCCGCTTTGCTCAACAGCAGCCGCGTCGGGAGCCGGATCACCGGCTCGCCGAGGGAGAGCGAGCGACGATGAAAGTGGCCGTCAGGAAGCTGCAGATCGAGGACGCGGCAAAGCTGCAGATGCTGGTGGCAGAGAACATCGACGCCATCGAGCCTGGGCTCGTGGTCCTCGATTCGCGCCTGCTGCTCGGGCACGCCACGATCGACGTGGTCGGCCTCGACGCCGACGGCGCGCTGGTCCTGATCGCGACGGGACTCACCGCCAACGAGGAGATGCTGCTCAAGGCGGTGGAGGGGTACTCCTGGTGCCGCGAATATCCGGAGTCGCTCGAGCGCCTCTACCCGAGCTGCATCATCTCCGACGCGCGGCCGCCGCGGCTGGTCTTCGTCGTCGAGCGGATGCCCGACGCCTTTCATCGCAAGATCAAGCAGCTCGGCTTCCCCGAGGTCGACTGCGTGGAGTTCCGCCTCCTGGACGTGGACGGCGCCCCGGCCATGTTCTTCGAGTCCATCCTGCGCCTGCGCCGGCCGGCCGCGACGCCGGCCCCGGCGCCGCGCACCGAGACGCCGGCGGAGAGCCCCGCGGCCGGCGAGAACGTCATTGCGATGAACGGCGCCGTCGCCGCGCGGGCCACGAGCCTCAAGCTTCAGAAGCTGCTCAACCAGGCGGTGACCGAGAGCCCGATCAGCGTGCTGCGGCCGAGCGAGCGCCCGGTGGCGCCGGTGCGTGAGCCCGCCGCGGTCGTGAGCCTCGTGGACCGCCAGGCTGCGGCCAGCGCGCCGCGCGTGGAGCGGCCACGGCCGGAGCCCGTGAGACTGCGCGAGGCCGCGCCGGCCCTCGCGCCCGCGCCGGTGCTCGCCGCGGTCGAGCCGGCTCGCGCCGCCGCGCCCGCCATCGTGCACGAGCCGGAGCCGCTGGTGGTGCCCGCGCCGATCATCGTGACGCCCGAGCCCGTGATCGCGACGCCGGAGCCGGTGGTCGTGGCGCCGGCGCCCGTGATCGTGACGCCGGAGCCGATCGTGCTCCCGAAGGCCGTGGCCGAGCCGGAGCCGGTCGCGGCGCCGGATCCCGATCTCACGGCGCAGATGCAGGCCGTGCTGGCCGCCTTCGATCGGAACGACGCGACGACCGAGCCGGTGGCCGCCGAGCCGGAGCCCGTGGCCGAGCCGAAGCTCGAGCTGCTCATCGATGCCGCGCCGGTGCTCGCCGTCGAGCCCAAGCTCGAGCTGGTCACCGAGCCGGAGCCAATCGCGATCGAGCCGAAGCTGGAGCTGGTCGTCACGCCCGCGCCGGTGCTCGCCCTCGAGCCCAAGCTCGAGCTGGTCGCCGAGGCGGAGCCCACGATCACGCCGAGCACGCCGGCCACTCCCGCGCTGAACGGCACGCCCGGTGTGCCGTCGCCGGGCGAGCGCGTCAGCCCGCGCGGGCTGCCGGAGCTGTCGCCACGGCCGAGCGCGCCCGTCGCGGTGCCGCGCCTCGGGCCGATCCCGGCGCCGGCGCCCGTGGCGAAGCCCGCGGTCGCCGCCGAGGTACCGGCCGCCGCCGCGCCGCAGGAGCCGCGCGTGTCCTTCAAGGACCTCGCCGCGGCGCTGCTGGGCCCGACGCCGGTGCCGGCCGCGCCTGCGGTCGAGCTGAAGACGCCGGCCCCGGCGATCTCCGCTCCGGTCGTGAGCGCGCCGATCGCCGAAGCGCCGGCCGCGCCGGTGCTGAAGCCCGCGCCGAGCGCGCTGGAAGAGCTGGCCGCGCAGGCCGTCGCCGCCGAGGCGCCCGCCGAGGTCGTCGTCGAGCCGGTGAGCCCCGAGATGGCCGCGGCCGTCGCCGACCTCGAGCCGGCCCTCACCGTGGAGGCGCTGATCAACAGCGCGCTGGCGCCCGCGCCGGCCGTGCCGGCCGTCGCCGCGCCCGTTGCGCAGAAGCCGGCGCCGGAGGCGGCCAAGCCCGAGGCGCTGCCGCTCGAGTTCGCAGGGCTGCAGTTCCCGAAGGACGGTGTGATGACGCGCCAGTGGATGGAATTCCTCAGCCAGATGTCGAGCCCCAAGTAGGGGAAAGGAACCCATGTCCTTGTCCGTGCCGACCGTGTCCGCTCCCGAGGCGCTGCGCGTCCTCGTGGTGGACGACAACGCATCCCTGCTCCGCTTCCTGGTCTCGGCGTTCTCGGCCAACGGCTGCGCCGTGAGCCAGGCCGCCGCCGCCGAGCAGGCGTTGTCGCTCATCACTGACCAGCCGTTCGATCTCGTCGTGTCCGACATCAAGATGCCGGGCCTGTCGGGGCTCGACCTGCTGCGCGCGGTCAAGGGCAAGCAGCCGGGCACGCCGGTAGTGCTCATCACCGGCAACCCGTCGGTGAACTCGGCGGTCTTCGGCCTGCGCCACGGGGCGTACGACTACCTGCCCAAGCCGTTCTCCATCCGCGAGATCCAGCAGCTGCTGGCCCGCGTGCGAAGCGACAGGCAGAAGTGGGACGGCCAGGTGCCGCTGCCGGCCGGCCTCACCGAGGAGCTGGCGCGCCGGCAGCTCGGCGTCGAGGTGCTCTTCCGCATCGGCGACCTCGCGCTGCAGGGGCTGGAGACGGCCGCCTTCGTGGACGAGGTCCTCAAGCTGGTCGTGCAAAGCATCAAGAGCGACGCCGCCCTCGTGCTGCTGCGCGACGAGCACGGCAGCTTCAGCTCGAGCCAGCAGGGCGAGGCCACGCTGGTCACGCGCCTGCTGTCCATGCTGCAGCGCTCCTTCGACGACCTCATCGCCACCGGCGGCAAGGAGATCCTGTCGCTGACCACCGGCGGCGAGCCGCTGGAGGCGGTGGCGGCGGTGATCCCCGGCGTGGGCCGCTCGATGGGCGTGGTGTGCCTGGCCCGCGAGGCCGCCACCGGCGGCTTCCTCCCCGACGAGCGCGAGCTCCTGCTGGGCTACGCGCAGACGACGGCGGTGGCGCTGCAGAAGCTGATCCTGCGCGAGAACATCGAGCGCAATCTCGTCGACACCATCACCGCCTTCGTCAACGCGATCGAGTCCAAGGACCGCTACCTCAAGGGTCACTCCGCGCGCGTGGCGCTCTACGCCGGCGAGATCGCCCAGACCCTCGGCATGACCAGCGAGATGGTCGAGGTGGTCCGGCGTGGCGCGATGCTGCACGATCTCGGTAAGCTATCGATCATGGACACGATCCTGAGCAAGCCCGAGCGGCTCACCGCCGAGGAGTTCACGATCATCAAGAGCCATCCGGTGGTGGGCGCCAGGATCCTGGAGCCGCTGCGGTTCCTGGCGCGCGAGACGTGCGCGGTGCGCCACCACCACGAGCGCTTCGACGGCACCGGCTACCCCGACGGCCTCCGCGGCGAGGACATCCCGCTGGTGGCCCGGGTGGTGACGGTGGCCGACGTGTTCGACGCGATCACCTCGAACCGGCCGTACCGCACGGCCCTGCCGCTGGAGGCCGCGCGCGAGGAGATCGCGCGCGGCTGCGGCAATCACTTCGACCCCGTGGTGGCGGAGGCGTTCCTCCGGATCCCGCTCTCCCGCCTGGAGGAGATCACCCGCCACTACGAGAGTCTGACGAGCGGCGGCGCGACGGGCGCCCCGGCTCTGGCCCAGGCAAATTGAGCGCGGCCAAGAAGAAGATCCTCATCGTCGACGACGCGGGGCCGGTCGTGGTCCTCTGCGTCAACGTGCTGCAGGCGCTCGGTTACGCGGTCAAGGGCGCCAACCGCGGCGAGACCGCCGTGGAGCTGATGCGCAAGGAGCCATTCGACCTGATGGTCCTCGACTACAAGATGCCGGGCATGTCCGGCTTCGAGGTCTTCGAGCAGGCGCGCACCCTGCATCCCGGCATGGCGGTGGTGCTGGTCACCGGGCACGGCACGCCGGAGATCATCAACGAGGCCAATCGCATGGGCTTTCACGCAATCCTTCTCAAACCCTTCACATCCGACGAGCTACGCGGGACTGTCGAGAAGGTCCTGGCGGATCGCGGCTGATCGGAGATGGCGATGCAGCCGCATCCCAACGCCCAGGCTCGAGGTCCGGCCACCGCGGAGGTGGTGATGAGCTCCCTGCAC
>Ga0335084_10006229_pt1 | contig 11846 bp, 13 predicted proteins | sample Lox_Sample_44_FD_206721 | JGI IMG/M metagenome (GOLD analysis project Ga0335084, IMG submission 206721) | Soil microbial communities from Loxahatchee National Wildlife Refuge, Florida, United States - Lox_Sample_4.4 | ecosystem: Environmental > Terrestrial > Soil > Wetlands | place: USA...
GCGCTCGCGGCGCATCGTCTGCTGGCGGGCCTGGGACTGGCAGACCAGGCACACAGCCTGCCGCAAGCGCTGAGCTTCGGCCAAGCCCAGCGCGCGGCAATAGCCCGGGCGGTGGTGAACAAGCCGCGGCTGATCCTGGCGGATGAGCCGACTTCCAACCTGGACGACGCGAACGCAGCCGCCGCGCTCCACCTGCTGCTCGATCAGGCTCGAGCATGCAACGCGACCTTAGTGATCGCGACCCACGACCGCAGAATCAGAGAGCGGTTCGAGCACCAGATCACACTGGGCATCGGCACGTGAACCTCCTGCGCCTATCGCTGGCCTATATCCATGCAAGGGCGCTCAATGCCGCGCTCAACGTGCTGCTGCTCGCATTGGGCGTTGCGACGATCGTCGTGCTGCTGCTGTTTACGCAGCAGCTGGAGCACCGGCTGGAGCGCGACTCGCAAGGGATCGACCTGGTGGTCGGCGCCAAGGGCAGCCCGCTGCAGCTGATCCTGTCTTCCGTCTACCACGTGGACATCCCCACCGGCAACATCCCGCTAGCCGACGCCGAGAAGCTCAAGGCGAATCCGCTCATCAAAGCCAGTGTGCCCCTTGCGCTCGGCGACAACTACCAGGGGTTTCGCATCGTCGGAACGAATCACGACTACGTCTCGCTCTACCAAGGCGCGATTTCCGAAGGCAGGTTGTGGGAGAAGTCCTACGAGGCGGTGCTGGGCAGTGACGTCACCGCTCACGCTCATCTCCGGGTCGGTGATACGTTCGTCGGCAGTCACGGGCTGGTGGAAGGCGGGGAGAAGCACGAGCACTCGCCCTACACCGTCGTCGGCCTGCTTGCTCCGAGCGGAAGCGTGCTGGACCGCCTGGTGCTCACGAGCGTGGAGAGCGTCTGGGAGATCCACGGCCAGGGGCGTGAGGAGCATGACGAGGACGAAGACCGCGCCGATCCAAACAAACCCCGACATGTCCAACCTCAGGAACTCACTGCGCTGCTGATCCAGTATGCCTCCCCAATGGCAGCCGCGATCCTGCCGCGGCAGATCAACGCGCAGTCGGCGCTGCAAGCCGCCTCGCCTGCGTTCGAGTCCGCGCGGCTGCTCAGCCTGGTGGGCGTCGGCGTGCAGACCGTTCAGGCCTTCGCGGCGATCCTGATCCTGTGCGCGGGGCTATCCGTCTTTATTGCCCTGTACAACGCCTTGCGCGAGCGCAGCTATGACCTCGCCGTCATGAGAACCCTCGGCGCCACGCGCGGCAAGCTGCTCGCCGCGATCCTTATCGAGGGGCTCATCCTGGCCTCTTTGGGCGTCGCGCTGGGATTGCTGCTGGGGCATGCGCTCACCGAGGTGCTCGGCAACTGGCTGCACGCTGCACAGCGGGTAACGATCACGGGCTGGACCGTCGTGCCCGGTGAGCTCGTGCTGGTCGTGGCGGCTTTGCTGGTCGGCCTGCTGTCGGCCCTGCTGCCCGCTGCTCTCGCTTATCGCACCGATATCGCTCGCGTTCTTGCACGGAGGTAGAAGATGAAACGATGGATCTGGGCTGCGCTGTTGGCCCTGGCTGCGCCGCCCGCGCTTGCGCTCGAGGATGGGCGCGCAGCTGACCCGAAAGGCTTGGTGTCATGGAAGACGCTGGCGCAGGTCGAGGAGATGAAAGTCAGCGATCGGATCGTTCCCAAGTTCAGCGCGCAGATCATCGCTCTGGACAGCAAGCAGGTGCGCCTTCAGGGCTTCATGCTGCCGCTGGAGCCCGGCGCGAAGCAGAAGCGATTCCTGCTCTCCGCTAACGTGCCCAGTTGTCCGTTCTGCTTGCCCGGCGGCCCCGATTCTCTGATCGAGGTGCTGTGCAAGAAGCCGATTGCGTTCAATAGCGAGCCCATCGTCATTTCCGGGAAGCTGTCGGTATTGAGAGACGATCCGACCGGACTGTGGTATCGCCTCACGGAGGCGGTGCTCGCTCCATAGCCGGAGCTGCGCACCGGTTTCCCCATGAACAGGCAGAGCCGGCTCGCGCGGCCAAGGACCGATGCATGAAGCGGTCGAAACATACGACGAAGCTCACTGCGCGCGAGTGGTTCTATATCGGCTGCCTCGCCATTGGCGCTGCAGCCGGCATCGTGGCGACTTCCTTCTACGGCTCGCGGCCGCCCGGACCCGATCACTCGCGGAGCTTGCTCGAGGCACCGGGGGTGGTCTCGTGGTACACGCTAAGCAAGGTGAGCTTCGTTCAGCGCGGTGGAAAGCCTGCGCTGCGATTCGGCGCCGGGATCCAGGCGCTCGACGGCAAAGAGGTGAAGCTGCGAGGATACATTACTCCGCTTCAGCTTGGCACCGGTCAAACCCACTTCCTCCTGAGCACGAAGCCACCGTCCTGCGCGTTCTGCGCGCCGGCCGGGCCGGACGAGATGGTGGAGGTGTTCAGTAAGAACTCGGTTGGTTACTCGCTCGAGCCCGTCACCGTCGCCGGCCGCTTTACCCTGCTCGAAAACGATCCCGGTGGGCTGTTCTATCGCATGGCCGACGCGGTGCAGCTCGCAGCGTCCGGCTCGCAAGAATGACTGTCAACTCATCGCTCTTAGACGAACGAAAGGAGATCCCATGAAGGCAATGCTGATTCTCGTTGCGGCTGTCATGCTGTGCGCCTGTGCCGACGCCCCACAGGTGCGCACGTCGATGCGCTACAACGGCCAGTCCATGCCGTCGATGGACATGACGGATCCACGCTTCTACATGGATGACGACAGGCCTGCTCCCGAGCTCGCCGCCCCGGCCCAAGTTCACTCGGTGGACGGTCTTTGCGCATCCAGCTGCTTGAGCCGTGGCGGGCCGGCCGGCTATTGCGACCGGGCTTGCGGCTTCTAGGACACGGGCAGCGAGCCGGTGGCAACAGCGGTTCAGCAGCGGGGGCCCCTCGGCCGCGGCGTAGCACTCGGCCTGGTCGTCCTGCTCCATGTCGTCGTCATCTATGCATTCGTCACCGGCCTCGCGCGCAGACTGATGGAGGTCGTCCGCCGCCCGATCGAGACCCGGATCATCGAGGAGTCGAAACCCGTGGTGCCGGATCTCCCGCCTCCGGCGCGATTGCCGACGCCGAAGTTCGATGCGCCGCCGCCTCCCTACATTCCGCTGCCCGAAGTACGCATCCAGCAGCCGCAGCGGCAGACCCCGGTCGCCATCTCGACGCCCGTGAAACCGGAAGCTCCCACACCGCCGCCGGTGTTGCGGACGGTGGAAGCTCCGCCCCACGTCCCCGTTCACACTCCCCCGGTGATCGACGCGGCGCGAGACTGCGAAAAGCCGGAGTACCCGCCGGCTGCGCGCCGGCTGCGGGAGACAGGCATCGTCGTGCTGCGCATCCTCGTCGGCGTGGACGGCAGCGTGGTCTCGAGCGAGATCCTGTCCTCGAGCGGGTCGAAGCGCCTCGACGAGGCGGCAAGGCAAGGGCTGAGCCTGTGCCAATTCAGACCAGGGAAAGTGGACGGCAAGCCGGAGCCAGCGTGGACCACGTTGCGCTACGCGTGGAAGCTGGAAGGCTGAGAGCTATCGGAAAGGCGCCATAATGCAAACAGCATGGAAATCCTTCGCCGCCGCCAGCCTGGTGGCGCTGCTCGCTCCCCTCCCGATCGGGGGCACCACACTCGTCGTGCTGGCGGCTGTACCGCACAACACGCGGGCCGACGAAGGGACATCTCCCGCACCGGCCAGCGACCAGTCCGCAGCGGCCCTGCCCACCGCGAGTCCGCCGCAGGCGAGCACCGAGCTGGTCGACAATCCGTACGGTCTGGACGCGTTGTGGAGACAAGGCGACTACGTCGCGCGCGGCACCCTGCTCATCCTGTTGATCATGTCGATGGGAAGCTGGTACATCATCGTGACCAAGCTCATCGAGCAGCAGCGCGTGATGCAGCAGGCCCGGGCAGCTCGCAAGACATCCCCAGCAGCCGGCGTAGCGCCGGAGACAGTCAAAGAAGCCAAGGACGACAGCCCGTTTCGCTTCATCGCAGAGAGCGGGGCGCAAGCGGTCGAGGAGCACAAGCGCGTGCACGACCAGGTCGACCTCCACACGTGGGTGACGATCGCGATGCAGCGCGCCATGGAAACGGTCCAGAGCCGACTGCAGGGCGGGCTCGCGTTCCTCGCCACCGTCGGTTCCACGGCGCCGTTTGTCGGGCTCTTCGGGACGGTGTGGGGGATCTACCACGCACTCACGGCGATCGGCATCGCGGGACAGGCCTCGATCGACAAAGTCGCGGGTCCGGTGGGGGAGGCGCTGATCATGACCGCGTTCGGTCTTGCCGTCGCCGTGCCGGCCGTGCTCGGTTACAACTGGCTCGTCCGCCGCAACAAGCTTGCGATGGAGCAAGTAAGGGCTTTCAGCGTCGAAACGCAATCGTTGCTGATGAGCCGCGCCCGGGTCGGCGCGCCGGTGCTCGGCATCGCGAACGTCAACCGGGTGAGCCATGGCGATGCACGCTAGCCCCCTAGAGAGCGCCGGCGAAGAAGACGAGTTGGCCGCGACGATCAACACCACCCCGCTCGTCGATGTCATGCTGGTGTTGCTGATCATCTTCCTGATCACCATCCCGGTGGTCACGCACTCCGTGCCTCTGCAACTGCCCAAGGACGTGACCCAGCCCAGGCAGACCAGACCGGAGAATGTGACCATCTCGGTCACCAAGGACGGCGAGACGTTTTGGAACCAGCAGAGCATCCCGAGCGAGCAGGCCTTGGTCGAGAGACTGAAACGGGTCTCCGTGCTCGTGCCGCAGCCGGCGATCGAGGTCCGTGCCGACCAGGATGCCCGCTACGAGTTTGTCGGCAAAGTGGTGCTCGCGTGCCAGCGCGCGGGCATTCTCAAGATCGGCTTCATCGTCGAGCCGCCATCGCGCGGCGGCTGACAACCAACCCACGAGCCCAGCTCATGACAGCGAGCACGCCACTCGGCAACCAGTCCGGCGATCCCGAGGTGATGGTCGATATCAACACCACGCCGCTCATCGACGTGATGCTGGTGCTGCTGATCATGCTGATCATCACCATCCCAATTCAGCTCGATTCCGTGAATCTACAGATGCCGGCCGGCAACCCTCCCCCGCCCGAGAAGCCGCCGGAGGTCGTCACGATCGACGTCGATTTCGACGGTGCGGTGTACTGGAACAACCAACTCGTCCCGGATCGACCGGCGTTGGAGGACAAGCTCCAGGCGAGCGCGCAAATGCCGACGCAACCCGAGATCCATGTCCGGCCCAACAAGCTCGCCGCGTACAAGCACGTCGCCGCCGTGCTCGCCTCCGCACAGCGGCGTGGGTTGACCAAGATCGGTCTTGTCGGGAACGAGCAATTCATCGAATGAATTTCCCGCGAGTGTCCAGGCTGGGCCGTACAGATCGAGGTGCAATGCGTGAGCCGGGGGGACCGTTCTCCCGCGATTGTGTCCGGCTTTGGGCCATCGTTGCGCTCGCCGTCACGATCTGTTCGGGCTTGACCGGCCCCTGGACCGCGCTGGGCGCCGACCAGAACCAAGCCAGCGAGACCGTCCGCCCGGAAGTGGGCAACCCGCTCCAAGCGGCGCAGGAGCTGATCAAGGCGCACAAGTACAAACAGGCCCTGGCAAAGATCCAGGAGGCCGACAGCGCCAAGGACAAGACTGCGTACGAGGCTTACGTTATCGAGCGGCTGCGCGGCATCGCGGCGGCCGGGGCCGGAGAGGTCGACCTCGCGGCAAGATCGTTCGAGTCGACCATCGCGTCGGGTCGGTTATCCGCACCCGACAAGCTCAAGATGATGGAGGCCACCGCAGAGCTGTATGCCCGCGCGAAGGACTATCCCCACGCGATCGCGTGGGCTTCGCGCTATCTCAAGGAGGGGGGCACATCGGAGGAGGTGCGCCGGGTCCTGATCCAGGCGTACTATCTCAGCGGCGACTGCTCTGGCGCCGAGAAAGAGTTGCACGCCGAGCTGCACGCCGACGAGAGCGCAGGCCGCGCGCCGCCTGAAGATCGCCTGCAGCTGCTGGCCAGTTGCTATCTCCAACAGGCCGACAAGCCACGGTATGCCGCAGCGCTCGAAGAGCTCGTCACCTATTATCCGAAGCAGGAGTACTGGGCCGAACTCATCTACCGGATCCAGACCAAGCCCGGCTTCTCTCCTCGTCTCGGTCTCGATGTATACCGGCTCAAGCTCGCGCTGGGTATCTCGAGCAGCGCGTCGCAGTTCGTGGAGATGACACAGCTCGCGCTGCAAGCAGGGTTCCCCGTAGAAGCCAAGAGCATCATCGACAGAGGATTCGCGCTCGGCGTGCTCGGCGTCGGCGCGGACGCCGACCGGCAGAGGCGCTTGCGCGAGCTGGCGACGAAGAGCGCGGCCCAGGACCAGAAGACGCTTGGCCAGAGCGAAGAGCAAGCCGCCGCTTCCGCGAAAGACGGCACCGGGCTGGTCAATACCGGCTTCGCGTACGTCGTCGGCGGTCAGATCGACAGAGGCATCGACCTGATGGAGAGGGGGATCCGCAAAGGCGGGCTGAAGCACTCCGACGATGCGAAGCTGCATCTTGGCATCGCGTACTTGCGTGGAGGTCAGAAGGAGCAGGCGATGCAAACATTCAAGAGCGTGCAGGGAACGGACGGTGCGGCCGACCTGGCGCGCCTGTGGATCCTGTACGCGCGCCGAGCTGCATGATGGTGCGTTACGGGCCTAGCCTGGATAATTCATGAAGACGCCCCGCAAATCTATGCGAACGTTGATGCGCGGGCGATTCGCGATGATAGGGCTTGGTACACGCTGTGACATCGGGCTACTCGGGCGCGCCGGAACGCGGAGCAGGGGCCCCTTTGGGGATGCGACCGTGAAGGCGCGCATGGGGACTGCGCATGCTTACGGCGCGCCTTGTCCCGCTCCGCGGTCGCATCCATCGGCCAAGGCCGACGGAACCTGCTCTGCGCTGCGCGGGACCTGGCGGCCGCTTTTCGGCCATGTTCGACATGCCCGTCTCGCCAATAGGCATGGCTATTGGCAGCGACGGTCGAGTCGAAACTGGCTCGAAAATCGACTCGCCATCATCCCGATTCCCTCATGAACTATCCAGGCTAGACCAAACCACCTTCGGGGAGAAACGCGTGAAGGTTCCGGCATGGGTAGCTCTGAGTCTCGCGTGCGGGTGCGCTCTCATGTTGAGCGCTTGCGTTCCGACGGTTCGGCCGACCGCTCCTGATGTGCCTACCGCGCCGGCGGGCCGACCGCCGCCGTCGACCATCGGCGTGACGATCTCCATCCCGATCAAGCCGCTGCTGGATAGCGCCGAGGCGAGCGTTCCTCCCTCGCAGAGCGTGCGCGAGTATGTCGAATTCTTCGGAACCGGCGGACCCGATCGTCCGAGCTGCGGAATCGGCTGTGCATACGACGTAAAGCGATCTCCCTTGTCCTTCGCAGCGCGGGCAGATGAGCTCACGACGAGCTTCACGCTGTCGTACTGGCTGAGCTGCAGGAAGCGCATCTCTTGCAAGGGACGTTTGGTAACCGGTTCCTGCGGCAAGAACGAACCGCGACGCCGCATCTCGGAGTCGCTCACCACGCAGATCACGGTGCTCCCCGATTGGAGCACGGACGCGAGCACCACGGATCGCGGCGCGGTCGCTCAGGATCCGTGCGCGATGGGTCGGCTGGGCGTGGTCGACGTGACGGATAAGCTTGCCGCGCGCTTCGGCGAGCTGGGCAAGAACCTAGACGGCCGGCTGGAACGCGGATTGTCCGCTCTGCGGCCAAAGGCCGAGAGCGTATGGCGGCTGCTGTCGGAGCCGATCCAAGTGGATGCACAGACCTGGCTGGAGGTAAGACCCGAGAAGGTATCGATCTCGGGGTACCAGATCTCCACCGACGCGCTGCAGTTGGCAGCCAACCTGACCGTACAACCGATTGTGGAGGTCGGGGCTCAGCCGGCTGCCTTGGTCAGCTCACTGCCCAACGCGACTCCTGGCATCGCAGGTTCGGGCGGCGGCTTCGAAGTCTATGTGCCGGTAACGCCAGACTACTCGGCGGTCGAAGCGGCTCTGAAGCATAAGTTGAAGATCGGTGCCGGAGGCTTACGCTACCCGCCTGCCGGCAAGCACTACCTGACGCCTACCGACGTGACCTTTTACGGATACGGACAGAAAGCCGTATTCAAGATCGCCTTCGCGGGCATCGCGGAGGGCTTCGTCTATCTCGTGGGCACGCCCCACTTCGACACGGACACGAACTCGCTCTCGTTTCCGGATCTAGACTATTCGCCGGAGAGCAAGAAGCTCGCGCTCGATTCGATCCAGTGGGTCGACCACGACGCCTTCATCAGGAACCTCAGGATCCGCCTGGTCATCGATCTCGCTGATCCAGTGAGTCAGGCGAAGTCGAAGCTCTCCTATGTCTTGAATCGCCATTACGGCGATATTCAGCTCGAAGGCGTCCTCTCCGATGTCGTGCTAACCTCCGTCTACGCCAGCCCGGAACAGCGGCGCTTCGTCGCGGATTTCTCCATGAAAGGCACGGTGAAGGCCAACGTCCAGTAGTCGAGCGGACATTGGCGGCGCTGTTCCTGGACCGCGCAAGCCGCCGACGCGCCGAGACGTGCGAGGTCTCGCGGGTGCAACACCCCGCCGGCCATGCATGAGCGGTGGGCAGCAGCCCGTCAACACCGGAGGATGCGATGCACGCGACGAAAGATGGCAGCCACCTCTACGAAGTCGAGCGCCGGGCGGAGCATGCCGCGCGGCCGGGATTTCGCATCACCGAGCTGCAGATTTCCCCGACGCAGAAAGTACCCTGGCACTTCCATAGCAACGTGCAGGACACCTTCTACGTGATCGACGGCCGCCTCAGGCTGTTCCTGCGCGAGCCCAAAGAGGAGATCCGGCTCGGTCCCGGCGACACGTACTCGGTCAAGCCGCGCCGTCCGCACCTGGTCGCCAACGGCGGGGAGACCTCCGCTACGTTCCTCGTGCTGCAGGGGATCGGCGAGTACGACTTCGTACCGCTCACCTGACCTGCACCATCCGGACGCAACTGCACGAAGTCACCCACGCCGATGCTCCATGATCGAGAGAACCCGCGTATGCCAGACGCCTTTGTGCATCCCGAATACTTGGTCGACACCGCTTGGCTCGCCGCGCACTTACGAGACCCCGACCTGCGCGTGCTGGACGCCACCACGCATACCCTGCCGTACCCGGACTTCTCGCTGTATGACGTCGTGCCGGGACGCGAAGACTTCGAGAAAGCGCATGTGCCCGGCGCGGGCTTCGTGGACATCGAGCACGACGTCTCGCGTCCGGACCCGCACCTTCACTTCATGCTGCCGTCGCCGGAACTGTTCGCATCGGCCATGTCGCGCTTCGGCGTGGGCGACGATACGTTCGTGGTGGCATACTCCACCGCCAACCACTGGTGGGCAACGCGGCTGTGGTGGATGCTGCGCGTATTCGGCCACGACCGAGCCGCAGTTCTCGACGGCGGCTTCCAGAAGTGGGCCGCAGAGCGGCGCCCTGTCGAGCAGGGGCCGTCACGGCCGGCCGCGCCGCGGCACTTCACCGCATGCTTCCGGCCGGAGCTCGTTGCGGACAAGCAGGACGTGCTCGTTGCGCTCGCCGATCGATCCACTTGCACCGTGAACGCCTTACGCCCGGAGCAGCACGCCGGTACCGGCGGTGTGTACTACGGTCGCCGCGGACACATCAGGGGCAGCATAAGTATCCCCGCCGTGCACCATATCAACCCCGACAACACGTTCAAAGGCGCGGCGGAGCTGCAAGCGCTGTTCGCGCCGGCGCTCGCCCAGCCGCGTGTGATCACGTATTGCGGCGGCGGGATCGCGGCCACCAGCGTCGCTCTCATCTTGACGATGCTGGGTTACGACGACGTCAAGGTGTACGACGCCTCGCTCACGGAATGGGCGGCCGATCGCACGCTGCCCATGGAGCTCGGGTAGCCTCGACGCCATCAGAACACCATCTGCAGCCGCGCCTGCAGGATGTACAGATTCCCGGGCGAGGGCCCGTTGATGACGTTCGCGTAACCCGTGTTGAGCTGCCAGCGGATGTAGCGGTCCCAGTACCAGTTGAGCCCCAGCATCGCGATCGCCATCTTGCCGCCCACGACGTTCTCGGAGTCGAGGTCGACATAGGATAGCCGCGCCGCAACTTCCCAAGCGCCCGAAGTCCAGTCCTTCCAGGAGAACTCGCGGTTGGGCACAAGCGGCGCGATCACTTGGGCCGAGCTGCGATCGTAGCGGCGTTGTTCGCCTGTAAGGAACCAGCCTGCCGAGACGTACCCGCCCCAGAAGCTGGCGTCCTGGACGGTGCCGCCCATGAGCCTGGTCCCAGTCAGCTCTCCGGTTAGGGTGAAACGGCCATCCGCATAGATCGACTCCAGTCCGACCAGGCTCGCTACGTCGGCTTGGAGCGTGCCGGTGTTGACCAGATAAGGAGCGATGAAGCTCTCCGGCCGGGACCGGAACTCGAACTGAGCGCCCTTGGCGAGCTGGTAGCCCACGCTGATGCCGAGGTGCAGCAGCTTGACGTTGTCCGTGCCACGGTCGTCGTAGATCGGCAATCCGGTCAACCGCACTACCGGGTACAAGAGCGTCTGCGCAACGCTGCCGCCGTTCAAGCCGGGATCGGAGCCGACCGAGTACACGCCCACGGACAGGTACAGCCGCTCGTCCGAGAAGGTGCGGTCCGCCTCCACTCCCAGCCGTTTGCCCGGCGAGAAGGCAAGCGACATGGACGACGCCTCCATGAAGGTGAGCGCGTTGAACGCATAGATGTTCTCCAGCGTCTGCGGCACCGTTTCGTACCCGGCCTGCACGTTGTGCGCGTAGGGAACGCCCTGCCACCGCAGCCAACCGTTTGTCATATAGAAGCTGCCCCCCACCGTGCCGAACTCCAGCGAGTAGAGCGTGGGATCGGGTCCCCGCCCGAACTGCCCGTTCGCATAGAGCCGGAAGGTGCGAACCTCGGCTCCACCCGGGATCTGCTCCTCGCGGTTCGTGCTGTAGAAGTCCGCCGCATCCAGCGAGAGCTTAAGGCCGGCCCGCCCGGAGAGCCGGATTTCCTCGCCGATCGTCCGTTCCCCGCCGGTTCCCGGAATCGTGACGGTGATCGGCTGGTAGAACTGATACCGCAGGCCCTGGTCCCAGTACATGCGAAACAGATCTTCTTTCTTCTCGGGCGGCGGAGGCGGTGCTGCTTGCGCCACCGGCTCACCGAGCGGGACAGGGGGTGCTACCACCTCCTGCGCGCCGCTGGGCACGGTCCCTGCAACGGCCCCCTTTTCCAGGCGCTGGATGCGGTCGCGCGGGACGGACACCTTGCCCAGACCGGCCGACTCGAACACCACCGAGACGGCATCCTCGGAGATGACTTTACCGACCAGCGTCTCGCCCGTAGTGAGGACGAGCGTATCGGCGAGACACGGGCTCACGGCCGCGAGAAGCGCGACGCAGCCACATACTCCCACGCGCCAGCGGGAGCGTGGTAGGCGAAACGATGGCTGTCGCGCAGGCATGGGAGTGTGGAACTTACCATACCCTCGTTGCGTGGATCGGCCGAGATCCGAATCGTGAGCGTTGCGCCCCTGGACTCCCCGTCGTAGCGATTCCAGTCCGCGGGTTGCGATCTGATGCCCGACGGCGACATCGCGCTGCGCGGGCGGGCGATGGGGGAACCAGGAGTGGCTCGTACGGCGGGTCCAGAGCCCCCTCGACTTGCGGATCGAGTACTATGGCGAGCGCATCCCACGCGTCCCGGTGTGCGCCGAGAGAAGGGACGCGGGAGTTGTTCTCCGTTCCCGGTAGTCAGGTGTTGGCCTGTCGCCTTC
>Ga0335084_10006231_pt1 | contig 11845 bp, 9 predicted proteins | sample Lox_Sample_44_FD_206721 | JGI IMG/M metagenome (GOLD analysis project Ga0335084, IMG submission 206721) | Soil microbial communities from Loxahatchee National Wildlife Refuge, Florida, United States - Lox_Sample_4.4 | ecosystem: Environmental > Terrestrial > Soil > Wetlands | place: USA: Florida...
GCCGACGAAGCGGGCCGAGGCCTTCCTCGCGCACCGACTCGCCGTGGTGCCGCGCGCTGGCGAAGGCGAACGCGAACAGCCCGAACCCCACCACACCGACGACCACGAGGCTCAGGACCGCCCAGTGAGGGATGTCGGCCGTCGCGACCACGTAGAAGATCAGCCCGAGCGCCGGCACCAGGTCGAACAGGCGATGGGCGAACACCGTGCCGACGAGCGCGGCCCAGGTCCCGTCGGCTCGCCCTTGCAGCCGCAGCTTCCGCGTCAGCACGGCCACCCGCGCCAGCTCGCCGATCCGGCCGGGGAGGATCGCGTTTGCGAACAGGCCAACCGAGAATGCCGAGAACACCGTGCGGTAGCGCGGGTGCGGCGGCGGCATCGCCTGCGTGATCACCGTGCGCCACGCCAGCGCCCTCAGCATCACCGAGAGCAGATTGAGCCCGATCGCGGCGAAGACCCACACCCAGCGAACCCGGTCGAAGTCGTCCGCGACGTGGCTCCAGTCGGGCCCGCGCCACCAGACGAGCGCGCCAAGCCCGATCGCCGCGAGCACCACGAGCAGGGGCCTGAGGAACCGCCACTGCGGGATCCGGACGTTCACACGAGCCTTTCGTAGATCGCGGTGAGCCGGCGCGCGATGTCGTCCCAGGAATAGCGCTCGATCGCAAGGCGACGCGCCGACCCGCCGAGCCGCTGCCGCCGCGTTTCGTCCGCGAGCAGCGCCGACGTCCCCTCCGTCAACGCGCCCGGATCATCCGGCGGGACGAGCACGCCCGTCTCGTCGGTCATGACGTCACGGTACCCGGAGATGTCGGACGCGACCACCGGGACCGCGCAGGCGAACGCTCGGGTAAGCACCATCCCGAAGCTCTCGCCCCCGAGCGAGGGCGCCACCAGCGCCTTGGCCGCCAGCAGCTCTTCGGTCAGCGCCTCCTGGCTGAGAAAGCCGAGCGCATCGATGCCCTCGTCCTTGACGCCGGCCCGCGTAAGGGCCAGCCGAACCATCAAGGGGTCGGCTCCGATGATGCGGAGGCGTGCCCCGGTCCGCCTGCGAATCTCCGGCCAGGCGCGGATGAGCACCGGCATCCCCTTGCGCGGGTCGTGCCTCCCGACGAACACGATCCTGTTCTCGCGGCCGCCGGCATCGGCCTCGGGCGGGATCAGGACGCCGTTCGGGATCAGCTCGAAGTCGCCCGGGTACCAGCGCATGGCAGACTCGCGCGCCGCCTCCGAGACTGCGATCCGGTGGTCGATCCTGTCCATCAAGAAACCCCAGGTCGGTTTGCCGAACGCGTTCCATTCGAGCTTGCCAGAGGCGTGAAAGGTGGCGACGACCGGACATTCGGCCCAGCAGAGCGTCGCGACGCAGATGACCGGCGTCATCGGCTCGTGCAGGTGGACGACGTCGAAGCGCTCCCGCTGGAGAACGCGCCTGACGCGCGGGATCGCCGACGGGCTGAGGACGATGTTCGGAAGCGCGCCGTTCGCCGGCACGATCACCGAGCGGCCCACGGGAATCACGTCCTCGGGAGGCTCCCCGTGCCGGCCGTGGCGCGGGTGGAGGACCCTGGTCAGGCTCCCCGGTGGATCGTTCCCGATGATCGTGCGCGTCTCGATCCCGAGCCGCCGCAGCGCCTCGACCTTCAGCTCGACGTGCTCGATCACCGCCCCCCAGTAGGACCACGAGTAGGGGACGACGATGCCCACCTTCATCGCCGCGGGAGCCTAGTGCCTGCGGCTCCGAGGCGGAGCGCTTCCCCCGTTCGAGGGACAGGAGCTTTCTCGACGCGGGCGCCGTGCCGATTCCGCCATGGTGGCAAGGCGCATCGTGTTCGCCGTTGGTGTGCTGCTCGCCGCCTCGCTGGGCGGCGTCCTCGCGGTGCGCGCACAGAGCGCGGCGGGAACGACTCGTCTCGTCGCGAAACCGGTCTTTCACGTCCAGAAGCCGGCGGTTGTCGTCCGCCCCGAGAAGGCGAGAGCCCGCGGAACGCTCGTCGCTCAGGTTCTCCCTGGCCGCGTCGTGGACGTCCGCAGCGGCCCGGCCGGAGCGGTCGTCGCGCGCCTCACCTCACGCACCGAGTTCGGCTCGCCCAGAACGTTCGCCGTCACGCGAGACGGGGCCGGACGCGGGTACGCCGTGATCACGACAGAGCTGCCGAACGGGCGCAGGGGCTGGGTGGATGCCGGGACGGGAGCGCTGCGGCTCAGCCACTCCCCCGTCACGCTCGACGTCGACCTCTCGTCGCGCCTGCTCCGCGTCCACAGCGGCGACCGCGTCCTGCGGACGATGCGCGTCGGCATCGGCGCCGAGAGCTCGCCGACCCCGACCGGACGCTTCGCGATCACCGACGAGCTCCGCGGCAGCGCGTACTCATCCGCGTACGGCTGCTGCATTCTCGCCCTCTCGGGCCACCAGACGAACCTTCCCCGTGGCTGGACGGGAGGCGACCGGCTCGCCATCCACGGAGGCTCGACCGTGGGAGCGGTCAGCGCCGGCTGCCTCCACGCCGCGACCGCCGACCTTCTCTACCTGATGCGCGCGGTCCCGCTCGGCACGCAGGTCGTCATCCACCCGTAGCGCCGCTCAGCTCGTCGAGACGGTGAGGATCTGACTCGCGCGATCCGAGTGGTAGCGGTGCGGGTCCTTGAAGAACGCGCGGACGCGATAGTGAACGAGCCGGCGCGGCGGGTGCCAGCTGTAGAGGAAGCGCGAGCGCGCGTCCAGCCTGAGGCGGGCGAACGTGTGCCAGCCGTCTCCCTCCGCCCGCTGCAGGACGATCCTGTCGTGCTTGTGTGACGGCTTGACCCGGCCGCCCAGCACGATTTTCGTGCGGGTGAACGACTTCCGCGACAGCGTCACGAGCGGACCGGGCGAGTACACGAGCGCACCGTGCGCCCTCGCGCCTGTGATGTAGACGGTGCCGTCGTAGCGCACGGCGATGTCGTTCGCGATGAACGTCTCCGGCAGCTTGGTCGTCCCGTACAGCCTCCCGCTCGGAGAGAAGACCTGGAGGCCTGCGCGATCGACGACGTAGAGCTTGCCGTCGATTCCGGTGGCGAGGCCGGTGGTGCCTTCGAACGGGCCACCGAGACTCCAGGGGAAGGCATGAACGAGGTCGATCGAAGGGCCCGAGGGATTGAGGCCGTAGAGACCGACGGTCGAGCTTCCGTTGCCGCCGTACGTCGACCAGAGATTGATCCCCCAGACTGCCACGCTGTACGCAGCCCCGTTCGTCTCGGCCGAGGCGACGAGTGTTCCACCGAGCGTGTACTCGCGCACGGTGTTCGACAGCCGACCCGAGACGAAGACGCGGTCGCCGACCGCCCAGACGTCGTCCGGATAGAAGTCGATGTCGTTGCTCACGATGTCGCAGCCGGTGAGGCCCAGCTTCGGGTTGCACCACATCGCCTGCACCTGGCCCTTTCCCAGGCCGAGCGTTCCGGCGGGGTCGAAGACGGCCACACGGTTGTCGCTGTAGTCGGCGACCCAGAGGAAGCCGCTGCCTGCACAGGTCAGCGGCGGGCCGAGCGGGTTGATCGGCTGCACGACCGGGTTCCGGACCGACATCCCCTCCGGTGAGTCCAGCTGGCCGCGGCCGGAGCCGGGAGAGCCGATGTCGCCGAGCCATTTGCCGTTCTGGTCGAAGTGGTGCACGACATGACGCGCAAGATCGCCGATGTAGACGTCACCGCACACCTGGTCGACCGCGACGCCGGACGGGCCTTGGCCGTCGATGCCGGGGAACTGACCGGGCCCGGTGCCCTTGCTGCCGATGTGCCCGACGAGCGTGTAGCGGAACGCCGGCCCTTTCCCGGCCTCGGCGGCCTGCGCTCCCGCGAGCGAAACGGCGCAGACCGCAATCGCCAACAGCAGCCGACACATCCGGCGTTCGTAACACCATCACGCCCGGAGTGCAACCGTCGCTCTAGACTCGCTGCATGTTCGAGGACGGTCTCGCCGAGCTGCACACCCACCTCGGCGCCTCGGTTGCCTCCGACATCCTCTGGAGCCTCGCGCACGAACAGGGGATCGCGCTGCCCGTCAAGGACTACTGGGAGTTCGACCGGCTCGTCACGATCGCCGACCCGCGCCGCGTGGACAGCCTCGACGCCCTCGACCAGATCTACCACTGGACGGAGCTGATCCAGTCGAGCCCGGTCGCGGTCGAACGCTCGGTGCACGGCGCGATCGGCGGCGCCTACCGCTCGCAGGGCATCACGACGCTCGAGCTCCGCTTCAACCCGATGAAGCGGAACCGCGGGGGCGAGCGCGACCTCGACCACATCATCATGGCCGCGTCGCGTGGCCTCGACCGCGCCGGCCTGGAGTACCCGCAGGTTCGCGCCGGCCTGATCCTGATGATGGACCGGACGTTCGACGAGCGGCAGAACGCGATCATCGTCGAGAAGGCGATCCGCTACGCGCCGCGCGGGATCGTCGGGGTCGACATCGCGGGCCCGCGACCCGGCGGTGAGCGCTACGCGTACGGCGACCTCGCGCCGCTTGTCGAGGAGGCGCGGAGCGCCGGCCTCGGGATCACGATCCACGTGGGCGAGGAGGGCGAGGAGCACGCCGGGGCTGAGATCGGCGAGGTCGTCGAGACGCTGCGACCGGACCGGATCGGGCACGGCATCCTCGCCGCCCGCGACCCGGAGCTGATGCGATCCCTGCGCGAGGCCGAGATCGTCCTCGAGATCTGCCCGACGTCCAACCTGCTCACGCGTGCGCTGGCCGGCGAGGACGCGCTGCGGGAGACGTTCCGCGCGTTCGTCGAGCACGGCGTCCCGTTCACGATCGCCACCGACGGCCCCGAGATGATGCGCACCCACCTGCGCGACGAGCTCGAGCTCCTGCGGCGGATCGGAGCGCTGGACGAGGAGGAGCTGGCGGCGGCGAACGAACGCGGGCACGAGGCGAGCTTCATCGGCGCCCAGCCGGTACTCCGTTCGGCGTAACGGCCAAGATACGCCGTCCGCCCAATAGGCACCGGGCAGGCCCATTGGTAGCGTCGCCGCCATGGTCGAACTGCTACACGAGGGCCCGCCGGTCATCACTGATCGGCAGCGTCAGGTGATCGAGTTGATCGCCGCCGGCTGCTCGAACGACGAGGTCGCGCGCCGTCTCGGCATCTCGCCGCGCACGGCAAAGGCCCACTCGGACGTGCTCCGGCAGAAGCTCGGCTGCCCCCGCCGCCGTCAGATCCCGAGCGCGTACCGCTCGCTGACCGGTCGCGACCCCCTCTCACAAAGCCTCGGCGCGGCTCCGGCCGCGACCGGGGACTGACGAACCCGCGCCTGCGGCTCTTCTGGGCCGCAGGCGCGGGGTCCCTTCACGACTCTTGGCCGCACGTAAGCCCGGGGTTACGCTACCCGCACGGGGCTGGCGAGACCCGCGGCAGGATGGAAGGACGGGAAGACCAGGAGCTGGCGGCCGGGCGTTCCCACTCGATCGAGCGCCCGAGGCTCACGCGCCTCCTCGACGAAGGCGAGAACTCGACGCGGGTGATCATGCTGGTCGCGCCCGCCGGTTACGGCAAGACCACGCTCGCCCGCCAGTGGCTCGCCACGCGAACGCACGCGTGGTGCCAGGGCAACACGGGGTCGTCCGACGTCGCGGCGCTCGCATTGGGGATCGCCGAGGCAACGGGCACGTTGATTCCCGGCGTCGGCCAGCGGCTCCGCGAGTGGCTTCCGACGAGCCGCGAGCCCGAGGACGAGGTCCACGTCATCGCCGCGCTTCTTGGCGACGACCTCGAGAGCTGGCCGGAGGACGCGTGGTTCGTCATCGACGACTACCAGCTCCTCGCGTCCCCGGCATCAGAGGACCTGGTCGAGCGCCTCTTCGTGGAGACCAACCGCCGCCTCTTCATCACGAGCAAGCGCCGGCCCAGCTGGGCGTCCGCGCGCGAGGTGCTGTACGGAAACGTCTTCGAGATCGGCCAGAGCTCCCTGGCCATGAGCGTCGAAGAAGCCAACAGCGTCCTGGCATCGACGGACACCGAAGCGGCCGAAGGCCTGGTAGCGCTAGCAAACGGCTGGCCAGCAGTCATAGGCCTGGCGGCCCTAACGCCTGCATCGATCGGCGAGGGGATTGATCTACCCGAGACCCTTTACGAGTATTTCGCGGAGGAGTTGTTCGCAACGTTGCCCAAAAGCACTCGCGACGCCCTTTGCCGCTTGGCACTCGTACCGACAGTCAACCGTGAAACAACACGAGCGCTTCTCGGGTCAGCGAGCGAACAAGCCCTTCAAGCAGCGGAATCGACGGGCATGTTCGTCGCGCATGGAGGACAGGGGGAAAGGTTTCACCCCCTCTTACGCGTGTTCCTCATCGAGAAGCTCCTCGAGTTGCCTCGTTGCGCAGTGGAAGAGGCCGTGACGAAGGCGAGTCGGGTCCTGATCGGCGCGAAAGCCTGGAATGACGCTTTCTCTGTGATCGTCCGCTTTCCGAAGGCGGACCTCCTCGACGAGCTACTCGCAGGAGCCCTGACTCCGCTCACCACCCAGGGACGACTTGCGACGATTCGTGAATGGCTCGAGTTTGGGCGGGGCAACTCGTTTGCATCACCTCATCTGGACATAGCCGACGCCGAGCTAGCTTTTCGACGCGGGCGATACGAGCGCGCTGAAACACTTGCGCTCACAGCGGCATCGGCGCTTCCCGCAGCTGATCCCCTCCGATCCATGGCTTTCTGCCGAGCGGGACTGAGCCGAGAGTTCATGGATGACGGCTCTGGCGCGCTGGCGCACTTTGAGGCAGCACGCGAAACCGCCAAGACCAAACTAGATGCACGTAACGCCCTCTGGGGACAGTTCGTCGTGGCTTTCGAGCTTGGACAGCCCGCCGCTAGCGCACTGCTCGAGGAATTTGTCTCTGCCGGACTTCCGGACCATGACGCGATCGTTCGAAGAGAGACTGGGACGCTCATGCTCGCGGTTCGCGATGGGCAGCTTCCGACAGCGCTGTCCCGAGCAGACGCGATGGCAGAGGTTGTCGAGGAAGCTCGGGATCCACTCGTTCGCTCATCGTTCTGGTACAGCCTTGCTTGCGCTCACTCCCTCCATGGGGACTATCTCGTGGCCCTCGACGCAGTCGATCGCGGTCTAGACGAGGCGACAACCTTCCACCTGGAGTTCGCGAGGCCACACACGCTTATTTGTCGTACCGCAGCAAGCATGGGTCTCAAGAACTTCCGCGTGGCTGAAGAGGCCCTCTCTGACATCGAGCGCTGGGCGCGCAAGATGAACGACGTCTTCATGGGTGAAAAAGCGAGAGCGTTGCGCTGTCGGCTTTACCTCTGCCAAGGGTCGCCGGACGCGGCCCTCGAAGTGATCTCCCTCGATTGGCCGGAGACGTTGTCGAGAGGGTTACAAGCAGAGTTGGCAGCCATGAGGGCAGCGGCTCTCGTCCTAAGTGCAGATCCACAAGCGGGACTAAGAGTGGTTGCCAATGCGCAAAGTCTCAGTCCATGGACCGAACCTCAACTGCTGCTTGGTTGGGTGCAGGCCATCGCCTGTTTGATTATGAAATCAAGCGATGCCGCAGATCAGGTGCGAACCGCCTATCAGCACACAAGATCAGCGGGCGCGCTTGACACCTTTGTGTTTGCCTACAGATCAGATGCCGGAGTTCTTTCAGTTCTGGCAGCTGACCGAAGCCTGCACGCAGAACTCGCCAGAATTCTTGTCAGCGCCAACGACGATCAACTGGCACGCTCAAATCGCATCGCTCTGCCACGAACGCGCAAGACAGCTGGATCAGAATCCTTGACGAACCGAGAGCGTGAGGTCTATGCCCTACTCGCAGAAGGACGATCGAACCGCGAGATCGCGAACAGCCTCGTCATAAGCGAAGGAACCGCCAAGGTTCACGTGAGGAATGTCTTGAAGAAGCTGGGCGTGCGCAGTCGCACTCAAGCCGCGATTAAGGCTGCACGAGAATCAATCGACTAGGCCGATTGGACAGCCTCAGCCGCCGCGGCTTGCAGTCCGGGTTCCAAAGAAGAAACCGGTTCGATACGCAGCCAGTCCGCCTTAGCCTGCGAGGCAAGGAGCGAGTCAAATGCCAGAACCACCTTCGCTTCGAACTGACTACCTACCGCTTGGACGAGGCGCGATCGCGCGACGCGGCTGGGCATCGGCTCGCGGTATGGGCGCTCTGATGTCATTGCGTCGTAGGCGTCGGCAACCGCGATGATCCGAGAAATCAGTGGAATCTCGTCACCAGCAAGCCCATCGGGATACCCAGTCCCGTCGACTCGCTCGTGATGATGCCTGACGATGGTGGCTATCTCTGCGTAATCGTCGACCTTTCTGAGAATCCGCTCCCCGATCACGGCATGCTCCTCCATCTGCCGGCGCTCAGCCAACGTCAACGGCCCAGGCTTTTCGAGGAGCCCAGCCGGCAGACCGATCTTCCCAACGTCGTGAACCAACCCACAGAGATGAGCCAATTGGCGTTGGTCCGCGGGCAAACCGAGGCGCTCAGCGATGCCTTGCGCGTACGTCGCTACCGCCGCCGAATGCCCTGCCGTGTACTTATCCCTCGCGTCGAGCGTCGTAACAAGGGCCGTCGCGAACGAAAGGTTCGCTGTCTCAAGCCGCCTGTTCGCATGAACGAGCTCCTCGGAGACAGCTCGTTGGCGCTGGTAGAGATGGACCACGCGTTGGAGTGCGAGCGTCGGACCCAGGAACATCGCCGCAGTCCAGAATGAGTAATTCTCGTACCCAAAGGTCATCAAAGCGACAAGCGGTACGTATAACGGCAGCGACAAGAGCGTTAGTGGCCCAACTGAGAGTATGTAGTCGCTGATAGGCGCTGATCGCCGAACAATCAAGGTTCCAAGATTGAAGAGGCTGTCGAGAAGAATCGTCGCTATGAGCGCAACGAAAGTTGCTCGAACCGCGGTACCGAATGCCGTGCTGCCGGTCATGATCTGAGCCGCAGCAAGACCGGCGACTGCCCCTGTTAGTCCTCGCGCTGGAATGTAGGTGGCCCAGCGCAAATAGGGCCGCCGGAAATCAAGCGCGTTCGCTGCTACGCCAACGACGAGCGCGCTGAGAGGTCCGAACGCAACCGCCGTGAAGACAAATGGCAGGAAGGAAACGGAAGTCTCTACGTTTCGAGCCACGCGCACGCTCTGGCGCTCAGTCAGAGCCGTCGCCACAGCCAGCGCAGCGAGCTCCCACCACGCAGATAGACGGTAGCCCACCGCAAAAAGCACACCTGCGGTAGCCAAACACCAGCTTGTGAGAACCAGAAGCCACATCAGGCTGCGCCGTTCTCGAAGAGCAAACGCCCGCCCATCGCGGAAGAACCGAGCGACGCTCCTTTGGTTGATACTCACCCAAAAGGGGTATAAACTTGCGGGGTCGTCAGTCCCCCAGGAAGGGAGCGGTTCCGCAATGACGGGGCTCCGTGTTCGCGGCGCTAGCCTCATTGGCATCCTCGCGGCTTTTACGGCAGTGGTGGGAATGTCAAAGTCGTGGTAGGTGTCGTAGCTTCCGTTCTCCACAGAGTGTCCACATCCCCCTGTTGAGGGATTTCCACAGGGGTGTGGAAAACGGCGCCGAAGCCGTAGGGTCTGCTGCGGTCAGACCTGGCGGCTAAGCGATCAGGCCGCGCCTGAAGCCCACTGCCACGGCGTGGGCGCGGGAGCGTGCCTGCAGCTTGGCCAGCAGGTGACGCACATGAGACTTCACCGTCTCCTCGGAGAGGAAGAGGCGGTGGCCGATCTCGCGGTTCACGAGGCCGTCGGAGATCAGCTGCAGCACCTCGATCTCACGGGCGGTCGGCTCCTGCTCCAGCTCCTGAAGCGGGCCCGAGAACGGGATGACATCCGCACCGCGGTCGCCACGGCGTTTCGCAGCCGCGTCGAAACGGCGGCTGTGGTCCACGTATCGGGACAGGATCTCCTTACGCTCGGCAGCGTCCACGGTACGAGGCGTATCGGCCTCGATACCCACACGCTTTAGATCCCTGGCCTACCCCATTTCAGGGATGAGGCGCGCGCTCAGCTGCCGCCGGTTGCGCCACCCGGTGTGTTCAGCTGGGCAAGGGTCTCCTTGTCCACGTTGAGCGGATGATGGCAGGCCGCTAGGTGGGAGTTGCCGTAGTCGACGAGCGGCGGCTCCTCCTGTGAGCAGATCTCGGTCGCGTAGGGGCAGCGAGGATGGAAGCGACACCCGGACGGCGGGTCAATGGGGCTCGGCACATCGCCCTCGAGCACGATCCGCTCTCGCTCCTCCGCGAGGTCCGGGTCCGGAACCGGCACCGCCGAGAGGAGCGCCTCGGTGTAGGGCATGATCGGCCGCGTGTAGAGCTCCTCGGCAGGCGAGAGCTCGACGAGCTTCCCGAGGTACATGACCGCGATGCGATCCGAGACGTGGCGAACGACGCCGAGGTCGTGCGCGATGAAGACGTAGGTGAGGCGAAACTCGTCCTGGAGCTCCTCGAGCAGGTTGACCATCTGGGCCTGGATCGAGACGTCGAGCGCCGATACCGGCTCGTCCGCGACGATCAGCCGCGGCCGTAGCGCGAGCGCGCGGGCGACGCCGATCCGCTGGCGCTGCCCGCCCGAGAACTCGTGCGGGAACCGGTTGTAGTGCTCCGGCGAGAGACCGACCGTCTCGAGCAGCTCTTCGACCTTCGCCTTCCGCTCGGCCCTGTCGCCCATCCCATGGATCCGGAGCGGATCGCCGATGATCGTGCCGACGCGCTTCCTCGGGTTCAGGCTTGCGTACGGGTCCTGGAAGATCATCTGCATCTCGCGCCGTAGTGGCCTGAGAGCGCGGGCTTTCAGCGTTCCGATCGACTTGCCGTCGAAGACGACGTCGCCGGCGGTCGGCTCGTAGAGGCGCACGATGCAACGGCCGAGGGTGGACTTGCCGCAGCCCGACTCGCCGACGAGCCCGACCGTCTCGCCCTCGGCGACGCTCAGCGTCACGTCGTCGACCGCGTGTACCCGCGCCACCTCCCGCGCGAGAACGCCCTTCTTGATCGGAAAGTACTTCTTGAGGTTCTTGACCTCGATCAGAGTCTGGCCGTTCTCGCTCATGCGACCTTGGTCTCGCCGGAGATCGTCGTCTCGCGCAGGCGCCGCTTGTCGTCCAGGGTCAGCCAGCAGCGGTCGAGGTGGTTCGACTCTGGCACGTTGCTCTTGAGCTCCGGCTCCTCGTCGCAGCGGTTGAAGGCGTGCGGGCAGCGGGGCCGGAACTTGCAGCCACGCGGCAGGTTGATCAGGGACGGCGGCATGCCCTTGATCGAGTGCAGCTTCTCGGGCTTCGGTCGGTCGAGCCTCGGGATCGAGCCGAGCAGGCCCCAGGTGTACGGCATTTGCGGGTCGTAGAAGACCTCGCGCTTCTTGCCGCGCTCGACGACGCGGCCGGCGTACATCACGATGATCTCGTTCGCGACCTCTGCGACGACCCCGAGGTCGTGGGTGATCAGGATGACCGCCGAGTCGAAGTCGTCCTTGAGACGGTCGATCAGCTCGAGGATCTGCGCCTGGATCGTCACGTCGAGCGCCGTCGTCGGCTCGTCCGCGACCAGGATGTCGGGGTTGCACGAAAGCGCCATGGCGATCATGGCCCGCTGGCGCATCCCACCCGAGAATTGGTGTGGATAGTCGTAGACCCGGTGCTCCGGCTGCGGGATGCCGACCTGCCGCAGGAGCTCGATCGCGCGCCGGCGCGCGTCGCGCTTCGACACGTTCTCGTGCGTGAGGATCGCCTCGACGATCTGGTCGCCGACCTTGTAGACCGGGTTCAGCGACGTCATCGGGTCCTGGAAGATCATCGCGATCTCGTTGCCGCGCACGTCGCGCAGCCCCGATTCCGGCAGGCC
>Ga0335084_10006232_pt1 | contig 11845 bp, 12 predicted proteins | sample Lox_Sample_44_FD_206721 | JGI IMG/M metagenome (GOLD analysis project Ga0335084, IMG submission 206721) | Soil microbial communities from Loxahatchee National Wildlife Refuge, Florida, United States - Lox_Sample_4.4 | ecosystem: Environmental > Terrestrial > Soil > Wetlands | place: USA...
GTTCATCCGACTGAAACCCTGGGCTGAGCGCAGGAGCGCCGCGCAATCCGCCGGCGCCCTCGCCTTTGCGCTCATGGGCAGGCTCAACGCGGCAATCAAGGACGCCGGCGTGCTGGTCCTCAACCCGCCGCCGATCCGCGGTCTGAGCACCACGGGGGGCTTCACCTTCGTGTTGCAGGACCGCACGGGCGGCGACGTCGCGCGCTTCTCTCGAGTCCTGCAGGATCTGCTGGCGCGGGCGCGCAGCCGGCCGGAGATCGCCTTCGTCTACAGCGGGTTCGACCCGCGTGTGCCGCAGATCGAGTACGACGTCGACCGAGACAAGGTGAAGTCGCTGGGCATCCCGTTGAACGACGTCTTCTTCACGTTGCAGACTTTCCTCGGGGGTTACTACATCAACGACTTCAACCTCTACGGCAGAACCTATCGGGTGGTCGCCCAGGCAGAAAGCAACGCCCGCACGCAACCCGAGGACGTCGACCGTTTCTACGTGCGTAGTGCCGGCGGCACCATGGTGCCTTTGAGCACCCTGGTGAGGCTCAAGTCCATCAACGGTCCGCAATACTACGAGCGCTACGACGTGTACCGCGCGGCCACGATCAACGGCGCGAACGCGCCCGGCTATAGCTCCGGCCAGGCAATCGCGGCGATGGAAGAGCTCGCCCGCGCGCTGCCGGACGGGTTTAGCTACGAGTGGAGCGAGGCTACCTACCAGGAGAAGAAAACGGGGGGGCAGACTGGCTACGTCTTCGCGCTGTCCCTTGCATTCGTGTTCCTTGTGCTCGCCGCGTTGTACGAGAGCTGGGCGATGCCCGCAGCCATCCTGCTGGTGATCCCGTTCGGGGTGCTCGGCGCCTTCCTCGGTCTGCTGCTTCGGGGATTCGACAACAACGTCTACACGCAAATCGCGCTGATCATGCTGATCGGGCTCGCCGCCAAGAACGCGATCCTGATCGTCGAGTTCGCGCGGCTGCGGCGCAGCCGAGGCGAGTCGATCGTGCAGGCGGCGCTCGATGGGGCGCGACTCAGGATCCGCCCGATCCTGATGACCTCGTTCGCGTTCATCCTCGGCGCGATCCCGCTGGCCGTGGCGTTCGGCGCGGGCGCGGGCGGGCGCCAGTCTATCGGTACCGCCGTGGTGACGGGCATGCTGGTCGCGACCTTGGTGGGCGTGTTCTTCATCCCGGTGTTCTATGTCATTCTCCAGCGCCTCAGCGAACGACGCACGCCGTTCCGCGCCGAGTCGGTACGGCCCGAGATCGGCGGCGGCGCTAAAGCAGACGCGCCGGCGGCACCGGAGGCTTGACAGCCGTCATGTGCGAGCGTAGGGCCGGCGAAAATCCGGGTCTAAGCCCTTCGTGGGCTAGGCGGGCGGCTGCGCGGCGGGTGCAGAGGCACCGGGCCTCTCGATGCCGGACGGATGACTAGCCGTCCGAGCGCGCTGAACGCTCAACGCACTGCGCAGCCAGTCGAGCCACGCCTGCATCCCCGCGCCGCTGCGTGCGGACAATGTCATCACCGGCGCTGCGTTCGCGAGCTCGCGCACGCAGCGTTCCGCGCGTGAGGGCTCGAAGTCGCCGACGTACCACAGCAAATCCGACTTGCTGAGCACGACGACGTCGGCAGCGCGGAACAGCACCGGATACTTGGCCGGCTTGTCGTCGCCCTCCGTCACCGACAGCAATGCCACATCGCGGTGCTGGCCGAGGTCGAATCCCGCCGGGCAGACGAGGTTGCCGACGTTCTCGATGAACAGAATGTCCACGCCCTCGAGGCTCAACTCGTGCAGCGCCTCGTGCACCATGTGGGCGTCGAGGTGACAGGCGCCACCGGTGGTGATCTGCACGGCGGGAACCCCCTTGGCGCGAATCCGCCGCGCATCGTTGTCGGTCTCGAGGTCGCCCTCGATCACTGCCATGCGCAGCTCGCCGCGCAAAGCGTCGATTGTGGCCTCGAGCAGCGCCGTCTTGCCCGCACCCGGGGCAGACATGAGATCGAGCGCGAGCACGCCGTGCGCATCGAAGTGCGCCCGGTTGTGCGCGGCGACGGTGTCGTTTCGGTCCAGCAGCTTCTTGAGCACCGGCACGGCGCGCGTTTCCTCGAGGGCCGGCCGGTACGCGACCTTCCGTGCATCCGGCACCGTGCTGCAGCCGCACGTGCTACACATGGATCCCCGCTTCCCGGGTGGCACCGTCCGTCACGCGACCCGGTTCGAGGACCAGCTCGACGCTCGCCAGCGTCAGCTCATCGCCGCTCACGACGCGCGTGTGCCAATCCCCGCATGCACCGCACACCAGCCGGTTGGGCGTGGTTTGGCTTTCCGCGCCGCAGCTCGCGCAGGCCACGAGCACCGGCGCGGAATCGATAACCAGGACCGCCCCGTCGAGCACGGTGCCCGCCGCCGCAAGCGGGAAAGCGCTCTGCAGCAACGCGGGCTCGGCGCCGGACAGCGGCCCGACCAGCAACCGTACGCCGGCTACCCCGCGCGCCTGATGCTCGCGCGCCAGCGTCTCGACCTGCGCGATCAACGCCTGACACAACGCCAGCTCATGCATCGGGGATCGCTTCCTCGGCAGCGAGAATCTGTTCGTACAGCTCCCAGGCGCAGCGCGCCTCCTCGGCGGTCATCTTCTGGATCGCATACCCGAGATGCACCAGGACACATTCACCGGCCGATACCGGCTGGTCCTGCAACAGAAGCAGGCTCACATCGCGCTCGGCGCCCTTCGCGCTGCAGCGGGCAGTGAGGCCGTCGATCGAGATCACCTGCATGGGAATGCCGAGGCACATGTCGCACCAAAGCGAATGGAAGACCCGCGGAGTCTAACGCCCCGGGAAGCGCGGGATTTGATCGATGTCAATTCCGCGTCCCGAAAGGGGCCTATGCTTGCCCGTGATGACCCCTAGGCAAGGCGCGCGCGCGACACGACACGGCGTCGAGACCGATGCGACACTGGTCCTGGGCATCGGCAACATCCTGCTCACCGACGAGGGGGCCGGCGTGCATGCCATCCGCCGGCTCGAAGCCCGGACGCCGGCGGCACAAGGAGTGCGCCTGTTGGACGGTGGGACCTTGAGCTTCGCGCTCGCCGGCCCGATCGGCGAGGCGAGCCGGCTCATTGTGATCGACGCTGCCGAGCTGCAACGGGAGCCGGGCAGCGTCGAGACATTTCTGCAGGACGACATGGATTTCTTTCTCGGCGCACACGGAAAACGCAGCGTCCACGAGGTGGGACTGCTCGACCTGATGCAGATCGCGCGGCTGACCGGCTGCCTGCCGCCGCGCCGGGCGCTGATCGGCATCCAGCCAGGCTCAATCGGCTGGGGCGAGCGTCCCACGGGCCGCGTCACAGCGGGAATCGAAGAAGCCTGCGCGCGCGCGTTGGAGTTGATCGAACGGTGGCCCGCATGACCGGGCTGCGCGACATCGGCGTCACCGTCATCGGCCCGGGCGCTCCGGACACGCTCTCGGGCAACGCACCCGCACTCCTGCACGAGATCGCTACGCTGCTCACGGCGCTGGTCCAGGAGGGCCGCACCGGGGCGATCGACCTGCGTGGCATCCCACTGACATCCGCCGACCGCGCGTACTTGCGCGAGCGCTTGGGAGAGGGCGAAGTCTGCGCGCAGGTGAGCGCACTGGGGCCCAGCGAAGTCCGCGAGACCGCATTCCGCGGAGTCTGGTGGGTCACGCATCACAACGCCGACGGTGAGCTGTGTGCAGAGCTGATCGAGATCACGCCGCTGCCGTCGATCCTGGCCAGCGATGCGGACGAGCTCGTGCAATCGGCGCAGCGGTTGCGCGCAAGCTTGCAGGCGGCCGAATCGAAACCCTGAGGGGCCCGGCATGCGCGCACCGTCCACGGTGGGAGAAGCGCTCGAGCAGGCGGGCATCAGCCGCCGTGCGTTCCTGAAATTCTGCACCGCCATGACCTCGCTTATGGCGCTGCCCCCACAGCTCGCGCCGGCCATGGCGCAGGCGCTGGCCCAGGCGAGACGCCCGTCGGTCATCTGGCTTCCATTCCAAGAGTGCACCGGTTGCACCGAATCACTGACGCGGTCGAGCGCGCTCAGCCTGGAGAGCATGCTGTTCACCATGATCTCGCTCGACTACCACGAGACGCTGTTCGCGGCGGCAGGAGAGGCTGCGGAGTCCGCGCGCGAGCAGGCGATGAAGGACAACTACGGGAAGTACCTGCTGCTGGTGGACGGGTCGGTTGCCACGGGGCTGGACGGAGCGTACTCGTGCATCGCCGGCGTGACCAACCTGCAGATGCTCGAAGAAGCGGCCAAAGGCGCGGCGGCAGTCATTGCGATCGGAAGCTGCGCCTCGTTCGGCGGATTGCCGAAAGCCGACCCGAACCCGACCGGCGCCGTGCCGGTTTCCGCGCTGATCAAGGACAAGCCGGTGATGAACATCTCCGGCTGCCCGCCGATCCCGGTCGTGATCACGGGCGTGCTGGCGCATTACCTGACGTTCGGATCGCTGCCCGAGCTCGATGCGCTGGGACGTCCGAAGGCTTTCTACGGAAACACGATCCACGATCGCTGCTACCGGCGGCCGTTCTACGACCAGGGCAAGTTCGCCAAGACCTTCGACGACGAAGGCGCGCGCAACGGCTGGTGCCTGTACGAGCTCGGCTGCAAGGGGCCGGTCACCTACAACGCGTGCGCGACGGTGAAGTGGAACGCCGCGACCAGCTTCCCGATTCAATCCGGCCACGGCTGCCTCGGCTGTTCGGAGCCCGACTTCTGGGATCGCGGCAGCTTCTACAAAGCGTTGCCGACCGGCACCTGGGGTGGAGCCAAGACGCTGGCGGTGGCGGCGGCGGCAGGCGCGGTGGTGGGTGCGGCGGCGGCCGCGCTCGCACGCAAGCGCCAGCGCGGCATCGGCGAGAAAGAGTGAAGGATGGATCTGCTTGCGTTCGCACGTGGCCCAGGGCTCAAGTACGCCATGTTCGTGTTCGTGTTCGGCATCTTGTGGCGGCTGATCGGCGTGCTGCTGCTCGCTGCCAAGGTGGACCGCTCGGAGCCGCGCCATCCCGCGAGCTGGAAGGGACTGCGGCTGATCGTGCTGCGCTTGTGGCCGCGCCGAGAGTTCCTGCAGCGCACCGCGGCGATCCAGGTCCTGGGCTATGCATTCCACATCGGCTTTCTCGTCGTCCTGGTCTTCTATCTGCCGCACGTGCTGTTCTTCGAGGACGTGTTCAAGGGGCTGCTCGGCACCAACCTGCACGGGCTGCTCGGCGTGTCCTGGCCTTACCTCCCCGGAAGCGTGATCATGATGGCCGGCGCCGTCACGGTGGCGGCGCTGGTGGCACTGCTGGTCCACCGGCTGGTGAGCCCGGTCAAGCGGCTCCTCTCCAATTTCGACGACTACTTCAGCTGGCTTGCGACGACCGCGCCGCTCGTCACCGGGATGATGGCCTATAGCCACGTCGGGCCGCCGTACCAGACGATGCTGGCGATGCACATCCTGTCCGTCGAACTGCTGCTCCTGTGGTTTCCCTTCGGCAAGCTGATGCATGCGTTCACCATCGTCATCTCGCGCGCTGTGACGGGGATGGAATTCGAGAGAAAGGGCGCTGCGCTATGACCCCGGCCGAAACCGAATCCGAACACCCGCTCGAGCTAGGTGCGCCGCGGTTTTCGGTGAAGCAGCCTGAGGTCCGCCTCGACCGCCAGGGCGAAATGGAAGACACGGAGCGCGTAGAGCGGGCGCTACGCCACTTCATCCGCGACTTCGGGCGCACCGCGGCGGTGTATCTGGAGTCTTGCGTGCACTGCGGCCAGTGCGCCGAAGCATGCCACTACTACGTGGCGACCGGCGAGGCGAAGTACACGCCGATCTGGAAGGTCGAGCCGTTCAAGCAGGCCTACAAGCGCGAGTACGGTCCGTTCGCCCTGCTCTTCCGGCTGCTCGGCCTCAAGCCGAAGCTCACCGTCGAGCGGCTGCAGCAGTGGCAAGAGCTGATCTACGACGCCTGCACGCTGTGCGGGCGCTGCTCGCTGATCTGCCCGGCGGGCATCGACATCGCCAACCTCGTCTCCCTGGCGCGGCACGGAATGTCTTCCGCGGGCCTCGTGCCGCACGAGCTGTGGGCCGTGGCGGAGCGCGCAGAGCGACAGGGCAGTCCGCTCGGTGCCACGCCCAAGGTGTTCCAGGAGCGCATCGAGTGGCTCACCGACGAATACGAGATCGAGATTCCGCTCGACAAGCCGCGTGCGCAGGTGATCTGCACGCTGTCCTCGATCGAGATCATGAAGTATCCGAAGTCGATCGTGGCGATGGCCAAGGTGATGAACCACCTCGGGCTCGACTGGACCTTCCGCAGCGACGGCTACGAGGCGACCAACTTCGGGATGCTGTCGGGGAACGTGCGCTGGCAGAAGGACATGAGCCTGAAGCTGATCCAGGCGGCGATCGCGTGCGGCGCGCAGACGATGGTGCTGCCCGAATGCGGCCATGCTTACGGTGCGGTGCGCTGGCAGGGCGCAAACGTGTACGGGAAGCCGCTGCCGTTTCGCGTGCTGCACATCTCGGAGTTCCTCGCCGAGAACGTGGACAACGGCCGCCTCAAGCTCAAGCGGCTGGCGAAGTCCGCTACCTACCACGACCCGTGCCAGATCTCGCGCCGCGGCGGTGCCACGGCGGCTGCGCGCACCGTGCTCGCAGCGCTCGGCGTGGAACTGCGCGAGATGAGCCCGGCCGCCGACATGAACTGGTGCTGCGGCGGAGGCGGCGGCGTGGTCACCATCCACCGCGCCGATCCGCTGCGCTACAAGGTGTTCCAGATCAAGATGGAGCAGATCGAGAGCACCCAGGCCGAGGTTCCGGTGACCGCGTGCTCCAACTGCCGGCAGACCTTCGACGACGGCCAGGCGCATTTCCACTGGGACAAAACCATGCACAGCCTGCTGGAGCTCGCCGCAGACAACCTCGAGGAGAGCCCGAGATGAGCGCGCAAACCGTGGTGGTCGATCCCGTCACCCGCATCGAGGGTCACCTGCGCATCGAAGCGCAGACCGATGCGCAAGGCACCATCATCCGCGCCTCCAGCGCCGGCACAATGGTGCGCGGCATCGAGATCATCCTGCGCGGGCGCGACCCGCGCGATGCTTGGGCGTTCGCGCAGCGGATCTGCGGCGTGTGCACCCTGGTGCACGGCATCGCCTCCGTGCGTGCGGTCGAGGACGCGCTGCAATACGACATCCCGCCCAACGCCCAGCTCATCCGCAATCTCATGATCGCCGCGCAGTTCGTGCACGATCACGTCATGCACTTCTATCATCTGCACGCGTTGGACTGGGTAGATGTCGTGTCGGCGCTCAAAGCCGATCCGAAGAGAAGCTCGGAGCTCGCCCAGAGCATCTCGGGCTACGCAAAGTCCTCACCTGGCTATTTCGCCGACGCGCAGAAGACGCTCAAGACTTTCGTCGAGGGCGGGCAGCTGGGCATCTTCGCCAACGGCTACTGGGGACATCCGGCGTACAAGCTGCCGCCGGAAGCGAACCTGATGGCGGTCGCGCATTATCTCGATGCGCTCGCTTGGCAGCGGGATGTAGCGCGCCTGCATACCGTATTCGGCGGGAAGAACCCGCACCCCAACTTCCTCGTCGGCGGCGCGCCCTGCGCGATCAGCACACAGGGCCAGGGAGGTGGCGGAGAAGCGGGAACGGCCGTCAATATGGTGGGGCTGCAGGAAGTGCAGAACATCATTCGGACCATGCGCCAGTTCGTAGGTGCGGTGTACGTTCCCGATACGCTCGCGATTGCCGGCTTCTACAAGGAATGGGCCTCGCTCGGAGAGGGACTGGGCAACTTCATGACCTATGGCGAGTTCCCGGCCAAGAGCATCTGGGAGACCGACCGCCTGATGATCCCGCGCGGCGTGATCCTGGGCCGCGATCTCTCGACCATCCATCCAATCGATTTGCATGCCGACGGCGAGATCCAGGAATACGTCTCGCACTCCTGGTACGACTACTCCGTCGGCAAGGAAAAAGGGCTGCACCCCTACAAGGGCGAGACCACGCTCCACTACAGCGGGCCGAAGCCCCCGTACCGCAACCTCGATACCGAGGCGTCCTATTCCTGGTTGAAATCGCCGCGCTGGAACGGCCATGCCATGGAAGTCGGCCCGCTGGCGCGCGTGCTGATGCTGTATGCGACGGGTCATTCCCAGACGCGCGAGCTGGTCGGCATGGCGCTCGGCAAGCTCAGTGTTCCGGAGGCGGCGCTCTACTCAACCCTTGGGCGCACGGCAGCGCGCATGCTGGAGACGATGATCATCGCCGACGCGATGCAAGGCTGGTACGACCAGCTCATCGCGAACATCAAGGGCGGCGATGTGCGCACCTTTAACGAGAAGCGATGGGACCCTTCCTCTTGGCCGAAGACCGCCAAGGGAGTCGGATTCACCGAGGCGCCGCGCGGGGCGCTCGGCCACTGGGTGGTGATCGAGAACGGCCGGATCGCAAACTACCAGGCGGTGGTTCCGTCCACCTGGAACGCCGGTCCGCGTGATGCGAACGGTCAGGACGGTGCTTACGAAGCGGCGTTGAAGGGAACGCGGTTGCACGACGCCAAGCAGCCGATCGAGATCCTGCGCACGATCCACAGCTTCGATCCGTGCATCGCGTGCGCGGTGCACGTGGTGGATCCCGAAGGCGAAGAGCTCATCCGGGTGAAGGTTCGGTGAGGCAGGGTAAGGTCTTACCTTTCTCTGATCCACGTCTACGCGCCGCCGCGAGAAGGCGCTTTGTAGCCGGCGGCCAGCGCCCCCACGAGCGTGCGGACGAGCCCGAGGAAGGCGGCCGCCCGGGCAAGCAACGCCACGTACACGAGATCGCGCGGGATTACGTACAGGAACTCGAGCTGCAACGCTCGGGCCATCTCGAAAGTACACGCAGCATACATCCCGTCATGTCCGGACATTCGGACGAGCCTCTGAGGCGGCACACCCGGCACGGCTGACCGCCCTGCGTTAGACTCGGCGCTTGAGTCTCAAGCGCTCGCCGCTGGCATCCCTGATCTTCGCGCTCAGCGGTTGGATCAGCCGCCAGCAGATGATCGTCATCGAGCATCTGAAGGCCGAGAACCGCATGCTGCGCGAGCGGCTCAAGGGACGCTCGCTCCGCTTCTCGGATAAGGAGCGCGCCTTGCTGGCCCGCGAGGCGTTGGGCATTCCGCGCAAGGTGCTGCTGGAGCTTGGCACCATTGTCACGCCCGATACGCTGCTTCACTGGCAGCGTAAGCTCATCGCCCACCAGTTCGACTCGAGTCAGAAGCGTAAGGCTGGACGTCCGCCGACAATGCGCCTGATCGTCGAACGTATCCTCTGCGCACGGCGCTGGGGAACCCGCGCTGGGGCTACACCCGTATCCAAGCGGCGTTGCTCGACCCGGGGCACGAAGTGGGCCGCGGGACCCTCGCCGATGTGCTCAAGCGCGAGGGCATCGAGCCCGCGCCGCAGCGCGGCAAGCGCACCCCTCGGTCGGTGATTCTCAAGGCGAACTGGCGCACCATCGTGGCGGCCGATTTCTTCACGGCCGAGGTGTGGTCGCTGCGCGGCTTGGTCACGTATTACATCCTCTTCTTGATCGAGCTGGCCACACGGATCGCGCATATTCTTGGGATCACGCCGCGGCCCAACGAGCGCCAAATGCTGCAGATCGCCAGGAACCCTACCGATGCCGACTGCGGTGTGCTCAACGGCAAGAGCCACCCGACCATCGGCCGCGACACGAAGTAGACGGTTCAGTTCCGACGACTGATCGCACGGTCGAGGACGGCTGTGATCCGCCTGCCGCCGAGATCACCCAACCTGCATACGCGGAGCGCCTCGTGCGCTCGATAAACGAAGAATGCCTGACTCGGATGATCTTCGTCGGCCATGCCTCCTTGCGTCGTGCGATTGGCGAATTCACCGTGCGCTAGCATCGAGAACGCAATGACCCAGGCATCGGGAACCGGCTGATCCAGCTACTCCCCCACGCGGCAAATGCCCGCAGCAGATGTTCAGCGACGTCAGCGACTCGGCGGGATGCTCAACTTCTGTTGCCGGACCAGCTCGGAAGCGGCCGGCTGAATATCCGGACATAACGGGCACCCCCGAGCCGAAGCCCACGGCCGCCTGCTTTAGCGACCTTATCTAACCGGCATGTGGTTTGCTCCGTTGACCCCACTTTGCAGGCCAGCCCGACGGATGTCGTCCCGACCTCTCGCATGCCGTGGTATCGGAGCCGCGACCCGGCTTAGCGAGTCGGGCTGGCCACTCTCGCAGGCGCCGAACTTGATGCCGCGGGCGCGGGGAGCCGGGGCTTCCGCTGGGGGCTAGAGGATTTCTCATGACCATCACGTATCGCTTGATCTTCAGGGGGGAGGTCGCCCAGGGGGAATCCATAGACGCGGTGAAGCAGCGTGTCGCGCAGCTCTTCAAGCTGCCCCCCGAGCCCGCAGGCCGGCTGTTCTCGGGCACCGAGGTGGTGCTCAAAAAAGGGACGGATGAAGCCTCGCTTAAGACCCTTCAGGCGACGATGACTGGCCTGGGCGCGCTCACCAATCTTCAAGGCGACCTCGATCTGGACCTCGATGGTCCCGCCGGATCCCAGTCCGCCCCGGCCCAGGTACCGCCTCCGCCGGCTCCAGTCTCCAGCGCACCAGCCCCCACAGTTCAAGCGCAGAGGCAAGCCAGCACCGCGGACTATGGGCTTGTGCTCTTGGCCATTCCTGTAATCGCGGCGCTGGTGATCTGGTTCTGGGTTGGCAGCATGAACCTGCTTCAGTCCCCGGAGAGCTCGCTCACGCTGATCATGGTGGTTGCCGTTGTCGGCACCGCGATTCTGGCCGCGATGGAAGCCGCAAGGGCAGGCATGGTTTCGGATCGGCGCCACGGCACGTACGGTCCGACTCAGTGGTTCTTTATCGTGGCCCTGTTCTGGATCGTCGGCTATCCGGCATATCTGCTCAAGAGAAAACACTATGCGCTGAAGAATCTCTTGATACCCGGAATCGCAGTCGCCGTCCTGCTCATAGGAACCTCCGTCGCCATGACCTGGGCCGTGGAACAGAAGAAGTCGGGCCTCATCGCCTCCCTCGACGGCTTGAGCGCTGCAACGGCCCAGCGGCGGTCCAACCATGTGACGGCAGCGCCATCAGCCAACCCCGCCTCGCTGGACGACCGCACGGTTCGCGCCCAAGTCGCGCAAGGTCTTTCCGCCGTCGAGTCGGTTCAGGTCGCCGTAGCCGAATATTTCGCTGCAAACGGGGCTTGGCCGGCAGACGACGCCGGCTTGAATTACAAAGCCCCACCGAACCAGTACGTCTCCGCAGTGACCACGGCGAACGGGATCATCACGATCAAGTACGGCAACCAGGCAGACCCCCGCATCGCCGGCACCACGCTGGCGCTGGTCCCGGCCCTCAACGCCAACACCGACAGTTCTTGGATCTGCGGCGAGGGGCCCACCGCTGAGGGTTTCGCTCCCGCCGGGCGGGGCTCGACCTCTGTTCCGCGCCGGTATCTTCCGCAGCAATGCGGGGGTCGCAACGCGGGCCCCAGCGCCGAGTCACCTCGTCGCGTCGACGTCACCGCTGTGTCCCGAAACGGGCTTCCCAGCGTAACCGATCTCAAAGCCTCCATCGGGCTTACCAGGGAGCAAGTCATTCAGCGCTTCGGCCGGCCGAACCCAGGGACCACGGACTTAATGTTCGTCTATAGCACGATCAGCCCGTACACCAACCAGGAGTCCATGTGCATACTCCAATTCGGTGATCCCCAATTCGGCGAAAGCGACCATGTCCAGGACGTGAGCTGCTGAGGATGGCTCGGTTCCTCGACAC
>Ga0335084_10006233_pt1 | contig 11845 bp, 13 predicted proteins | sample Lox_Sample_44_FD_206721 | JGI IMG/M metagenome (GOLD analysis project Ga0335084, IMG submission 206721) | Soil microbial communities from Loxahatchee National Wildlife Refuge, Florida, United States - Lox_Sample_4.4 | ecosystem: Environmental > Terrestrial > Soil > Wetlands | place: USA...
CGGCACCGATGGCCTCGCGTCGATCCGGAATTGTAGCATGACCTTTGGCATCGGCGAACGTCTTTTTGACGCCGACATCAATTTCTTCAAGAATGGATTGCGGGTCTTCACTTCGCGGATTGTCCGAGGTGACGAACACGGCGTCCGCCAGACGCGCCGCCACTTCACCCATGCGCGGGCGCTTTCCACGATCGCGATCGCCGCCGCAGCCAAAGACGACGATCAAATGCCTGCGGGCGTATTCGCGGGCAAACGTCAGCACCCGCTCCAGCGCATCGGGGGTGTGAGCATAGTCCACCACCACACCGAAGGGCTGGCCGGTCTCGACCTTCTCGAAGCGGCCCGGAACGGCAGCGAGGTTGGCGATCCCGGCCTCCACGACCTGCGCAGGGATTCCAATATGCAGACACGCACCCGCCGCTCCCAAGATATTTGCCAGATTGTGCCGACCGACGAGTGGCGACGCCACCTCAAAGGGGCCCCAGGGAGATGTCACCGAGGCCCGGATGCCCACGAGGTCGAACCGGGACGCGAGCGGCCGAAGCTCTGCGGGCGACGCGAGGCCAAACCGGACCACGCGCCCCTGCGTCCGTTGCGCCATAAAGTCCGCCCAGGGGTCATCGGCATTCAAAATCGCGGCCGCGACGCCTGGCTTTACGCGGTTCTTTCCCAGGCCTTGGAAGAGAAGCGCCTTGGCCTCGGCATACCGCTCCATGGTGCCGTGGAAGTCCAGGTGGTCCTGGGTGAGATTCGTGAAGACGGCGACGTCGAATTCGCACGCGTCCACCCGGTGGAGCATGAGGGAGTGGGACGAGACCTCCATCGCGGCCCCCCATGCCCCCAAGTCGCGCATCCGCGCCAAGAGGCCCTGGAGGTCACTGGCTTCGGGTGTGGTCCGCTCGCCCGGGAAGGTCGTGGCGCCACAGCGGTATTCGATGGTCCCGAGAAGCCCGACGCGATGCCCGGCGGCGCGCAGGATCGCCTCGACCAGATAGGCGGTGGTGGTCTTACCGTTGGTGCCGGTGATGCCGACGAGCCGAAGGCGTCGGCCGGGATAGGCGAAGAAGCGGGCGGCCAAAAGCGCCAGTGCCAGCCGGCTGTCGCCGACGCGAACCACCGTGAGCCCGGACGGGACCGTCAAGCGGGCAGGGTCCTCCTCGACCACGGCAGCCGTTGCTCCGCGCCCCGCCGCATCGGCGAGGAAGGCGTGACCGTCTTGTTTGAAGCCGCGGACACAGACGAAGAGTGAGCCGGGACTCATCCTGCGCGAGTCATGACCGACTCCCGTGATGTCGATCTCGGTGGACCCGACCACCCGGGCCTCCGCAACGTCGGAGAGGAGTTCGCGCAAGCGCATGCTGACTCCTTGAGGGCGCCCGGCGGGGTGAAGCCGCGGTCAGGCCGAGCCGCCGCCCAACTGCTCCACCGAGTCTCCCCACGGAGGGGTTTCCATGACCGCTACCCGGCCCGCACCAGCCGCACATCGCGCGAGGGCGAGGGTGGCACCTTGAGGTATTTGAGAGCGTCCAACGCGATCTCGCGGAAGGTCGGCGCCGCGATAGACCCACCCCAGCGGAGCGTCTCTGGCTCGTCGATGATCACCAGGATCACCAGCCTCGGCGCCTCCGCGGGGACGGCCCCCACGAAAGAGGCGACGATCTTCTTGTGCGAGTAACGCCCGGTGGCGGGATCCACCTTCTGAGCCGTTCCGGTCTTGCCCGATACGGTGTATCCCGCGACGGCCGCCTCTTTCCCTGTCCCTTCCTCTACCACGCTGGTCAGCATCTCCAGGAGAGTCCGGGCCGTGGGTTCGGAGATAACCCGGCGTACCATCACCGGCTCCACGTTCCGTGCGATGGTCCCGTCTTGGGACCGAAGGCCACGCACGACGTGCGGCCGCATCAGGATTCCCCCGTTGGCAACGGCGGCGAAGGCTGTGGCGAACTGGATGGGTGTGACCGAGACCTCTTGCCCCAGGGACAGCACCGGGAGTGAGAGCGCGGACCAGCCATTGGGCCGGCGGATCAACCCCGGCGTCTCTCCGGGAAGATCCACCCCCGTGAGGCTGCCGAAGCCAAACGCGCTCATGTAATGGTAGTAGAGGCTCTTGCCGAGCTTTTGACCGATTTTGATCGCGCCGACGTTGCTCGACTGCGCCAGAATCTGCCGCACGGTGAGCCATCCGTACTTTTCGTGATCCCGGATCGTGATGCCGCTCACCTCGATGGCTCCGTTCTCACCGTAGAATTGATCGGTGGGGTGGACGATGCCCTCTTCCAAGGCCCCCGCGGTGAGAATCACCTTGAAGATTGAACCGGGCTCCAGGTAATCCGTTGCGGCGCGGTCACGCTTCGCGGCGCTGCCGGCCTTCTTGTAGTGATTGGGGTTGAAGGTGGGTTGGTTGGCAAGGGCGAGCAATTCGCCATTGGCGGGGTCCAGGATCACGGCGGTCCCCGCCTTTGCCCCGGAGCGCTCCACGGCGCGCGCGAGTTCACGCTCGGCGATGTATTGCAGGACCTCATCAATGGTCAGGTACACGTCGAAGATCGGCATCTTCGGCTCCGGCTCCTCCTGACGGAAGACGAGCCGTCCCAGCGCGTCTTGCTGCGCGACCACGAATTGAGGCTTCCCTCCGAGGACGTCATCGTACAGGTGTTCTACCCCCTCAAGGCCGCGGTCGTCCAGCCCCACCATCCCCAGAATGTGAGCCGCCAACTCCTGGCGTGGATAGTAACGACGGCTTTCCGGGAATAGTCCGATGCCCTTGAGACCGAGATCGCTGATCGCCTCCGCCTGCCGTGGCTCCAGTTGGCGCTGAAGCCAGGTGAACGTCTTGTCCGTCGTCAGTCGTGCTTGGAGTTCGCTAGCCGGTTGGCCCAGGATCGGGGCGAGGAGCCGCGCCGTCTCCGCCGGTTGCGAGATGGCCCCCGGCTGCGCGAAGGCGGAGGACACTCGCAGGCTGACCGCGAGTTCGCGTCCCGCTCGGTCGAAAATGGTCCCCCGGCGTGAGACCAGCGGGAGGAGGCGTTGGTATTGTTTGGCGGCTCTTTCGGTCAGCCGGTCTCCGTGCTGAATCTGGATCGTGAAAAGCTTCGCGGCAATGCTGCCGAGGCCCAAGAAGAGGATGAGGAAGATCGCCAGGATGCGTGCCTTCATGTTCTCTGGCTCCTCTCAGCCTCGGAAAACGCGCAGTGGGGATCGGCTCGAAGCCACCCCGGCTCGCTGGCCGCCGCCTTCACGTTCGCCGGTGCGCCCACTCGTCGTCCACGCGGCGTGGCCGGTCGGCGAGCCAAGCTCTTTGGCTCGTTACTGGATCGGCGACTCGGGGATCAGCACCACCTGTCCCGGTTTCGGCGTCATCATGCCCAACCGGGTACGCGCGATCTCTTCCACACGCCGGAGCGAGCGGAGCTGTCCGGCCTCCAACCGGAGTGCCTTGTTCTCCTGGACAAGCTTCGCGTGAATCTCCCGCAGTCGCTCGAGCTGATATCCTTGGCGTACCACGTGAATGTGTTGCCAGACGTGAAACAGTGCGCCTGCTAAGATGACAAAGCACAGCCCCACAACCGAGAAGGAGTTGAGCCATTGCCACCACGTCCAGCGCGTGCGGGATCGTGGCCGGGCGATGACGCGGACGCCGGCTCCGGCGGTACCGATGGCGGGGGAAGTCTGGGCCATCTCAGAGCGTCTCCGGAGCGGCCTCGGATCGTTCCACGGCACGGAGCTTCGCGCTGCGCGACCGCGGATTGGCCGCTTGCTCGGCCTCTCCTGGTGTGACGGGCCGCCGGGTGAGGACCCGCACAAGCCCCTCCGCTTCCAGACGGCGCCACGTCTGTTTCACGATGCGATCCTCCAAGGAATGGAAACTGATCGCAACAGCCCGACCGCCGAGCGTGAGAAGGCGTGCGGCGCCTTCCAGGGTCTGCTCGAGTCCGACGAGCTCTTCATTCACCGCGATGCGGAGCGCCTGAAACGTACGCGTAGCCGGATGGATGTGCCGCGGCCACAAGCGACGGGGGATTGAGCGCGCCACGATGGCCGCGAGATCCGATGTGGTGGTGATGTGTCGCTCGTGCTGCGCGGTCACGATGGATCGAGCGATCCGGCGCGACCACCGCTCTTCTCCCCACTTGTAGATGAGATCCGCCAGTTCGCGCTCGGACACGCGCTCGAGGAGTTCCGCCGCCGTCGCTCCCGTTCCACGATCCATGCGCATATCCAACGGCCCTTCGTGTGCGAAAGAGAACCCGCGGTCCGCTGCGTCCAACTGGAGCGACGAGAGCCCCAGATCGAAGAGAATGCCGTCGAAGCGTTCCGCGGGTCCTACGAGCTGCCCCAACGCCTCGTACCGGCCGTGTCGTAATACCAACCGAGCGCCGAAGGCGGCCAGCCGTTGCTGGGTCAGGACCAAGATCTCGGCGTCGCGGTCGATCCCAAACACAACACCCGTGGGCTCGGCAGTTCGGAGGATGGCCTCGGCGTGCCCCCCGAAACCGACGGTTGCGTCCAGATAGCGGCCACCTGGACGGGGCCGGAGAAGCGTGACCACCTCTTCCTGTAAGACTGGAACATGCACGCTCACGCTCGCCTGTCGCCCGTTGACCGTACAGACCGGGCGCCGCGGCATTCCAGGTCCCAGGCTAGGCGGCCAGGGACGCCACAGCGTCGGAGTCGGCGCCGATGAGGCCGCGCAATGCCGCCGGAACCGACTCGAAGATCTGAAAGAGGGAGTGGACCCGAAGCTCCCGGAGCCGGGTTTCGAGATCCTCGCCCAGATGCGCCAGGGCGAGCGTGCCGTTCAGCTCGCGGGCGCGACACAGTCGCTCTACCAGGACGCCCAGGCTCATAGCCTCAAGCCGCTGGACGTTCCGGCAGTCCACGATCAGCGTGCGACAGCCATCCCGCAGAAGGTTGCCGATAGTGTTCTTCATGTCCACCATGGTGCGGATCCCCAAATCGCCCTGAGGGTCGAGCACCGCTACCCGGTGTGCTTCCGACCAGCGGACCTGCATTGATGTCCCTCCTAGAGATAGGCGATGCGCCGAATGCGATCCCACTCGCGGCCCACCTTCAGTGGAGGCAGCAAGGGGCGGGCCTCCGGAGTCCACCGCGACTCCACCGGAGGAGCGGCGGGGACACGCGGTCCCGACTTGGACTGGCTGACTGTGCGTCCGAGGCGCTTCGCGCGTGGCTCTGTCATGACTCCCCCTTGTGCCTGTGCGGCACCATGGCCCACCGTTACCGCCTTGCTCCATCCTCGGCAGCGAGGCGTCGGCTCGTATCAGATGCCCAACTCGCCCAGCTTCGCCGACAACTCCTCGGGCGACGGAGCGGCGGCAACCTTCGCCTCCCAACGTGCCCTGTCCCAGATTTCGATCGTGTCCATGACCCCGATGATGACGACCTCTCGCGCGATCCCCGCCCGCTGGCGGAGACCCTGCGGGACGAGGATCCGACCTTGCGAATCCATGGCGACGTCTTCGGCGGAGGAGTACACGAAACGCAAGAAGTCGCGCTGTTCACGCTTGAACTTCGGATTCGCGCGGAGGCGATCCTCGACGGCCCGCCATTCCGTGAGCGGGTAGGCCGTGAGATACGAATCCGCACCGGTGAGCACGAGGGTCTTCTCTTCTTGGAGCACCTCGCGGAACTTGGCGGGGATGCTCAGCCGGCCCTTGTCATCGATCGCATGCTCGAACTGGCCACGGAACATCGACCCTCACCTTTGAGCCATCTTGCGGGACCTTATGGGTACTTTCACCATTCTATTCCACTTTGCCCCACCATGCTGCGCACAATATACTGACGGAAAACACGCTGTCAAGAGAAAATCGTGAGGTTTTTTGATGGTTTAAGGGGATACAAGTTGTCTGACGACTTTATACACCAGTCCTAGCGTTGGACCGTGTCGTCCCACCCAAGGGGTGGCGGCAGGAGAGATCCTCGGAAACCATGTGCGGAGGAGTGGGGATAGCGTGGGTTGGCTTCGAATTGGCCACGTCAACGCGACGGGGTGGGTGTCGCACGCCCCGGCATCGTCGGCCAGGGTTGCCTAGACGAGAGCCGTGCCTCCACACGGCGTGGCTGTGCGGGCGGTGAGAGCAGGTTCGGTGCGCACATACAAGGTGCGACGCGACGTATTGATCGTCAGACGCGGGACCGTGCGCCCGACACGGACTGTCTTCTGAGGCGCGCCTCCTCTCGACACGGCGCGCCGACCTCTCGGTCGCGTCAAGCTTTGGCCTGTGCCACCTGGTCCACGAGTTCCAGTCGCCCAACGATGCTGCGCGGCGGCAGTATGGTGCCCGGCGAGGTCACCGCATTCGCCCCGATGCGAGATCCGTCTCCCACCAACGCGCCGAACTTCTCGGCGTCCGTCACCACCCGTCGACTGCCGACCACGAGGGTGATCCGTTTGTCTTGGCGCTCATTGAAATGATTGGCGAGAATGGCGCCCGCTTCGAGATTGACCCCCGAGCCGATCAGGGAATTCCCCACGTAGTTCAGGTGCGCCAGCGCGCTTCCCCGAAACACGAAGCTCGCCCTGACCTCGCATGACGGGCCGATCCGCACCTCACGGTCCAGGAATACGCCCTCTCGCAGATACGCGTGGGCGGACACCACGCATCCGTCTGAAACAATGGCCGGCCCCCGGATCACTGCACCCGTCTCCACCACTGCCCCGCGGTGAACGACAATCTCTCCCACCACCGCAAAATCCGAGCCGAGCGTCGGCAACATGGCGCGCACGACATCGGCGGCATGCTCGGCCATCTCCCACGGCGTGGCATGGTCAGCCAAGGGCGGACACTGCGCGAAGGCGTCCCTGATGTACTCCGTAAGGCAGAGGATCCGCTCTGACATGGGGACCTTGTCACGCGGTGGGAGGCGACAGGACATCGCATCCCACCGCGTTCGACGTTTTAGACGTCCAGCAGCGCGTTGTCGATGAGGCGGGTGGAGCCGAACCGAGCCGCCACCAGGGCCACTGCTTGCCGGGAGATACGCGTCAACGGCTCGAGCGTATCGGGATCGCAGACCGCCACGTAGTCCACGGCGGCCAGCGGGGCGGCTCGGATCCGAGCCTCGACGAGGGAGCGCACCTTTTCCGCATCACGCTCGCCGCCTTTGACGGCATCCGCGGCGGCGAAGAGAGCCTGGGAGAGAACCAATGCCTGCCGCCGCTCCTCCGGCGTGAGGAGGACGTTCCTCGAGCTCAGCGCCAAGCCGTCCGCCTCGCGCACCGTAGGCAAGACCACGATGTCAAAGCCGAGGTTGAGGTCGGCCACGAGGCGTCGAATCGCCAGCGACTGCTGATAGTCCTTCTGGCCAAAATAGGCTCGCTGCGGCCGACAGATGCTGAAGAGTTTGGTGCACACCGTCGCGACGCCGCGAAAATGGCCCGGGCGGGTGGCCCCCTCCCAGCGGTCCGTGATGCCTTCCACCGTGACGTAGGTGGCATGCCCTCGCGGGTACATCGCCTCCTCAGTGGGGGCGAAAATCATATCCGCACCCGCCGCACGCGCCAGGTCGGCGTCGCGATCCAAGTCGCGGGGATAGCGCGCCAGGTCTTCCGCGCGGTTGAACTGAATCGGATTCACGAAGAGCGTCATGACGCTCAGATCGTTTTCTGCTCGACATCGACGAAGCAGGCTCAGGTGGCCCTCGTGGAGCGCGCCCATGGTCGGCACCAGGCCGATGGACTTCCTCGCCCGTAGCGCTTCCGCGGCGCGGCGCTGCATCTCTTGCGGTTCGGAAATGACCTGCATGGTGATGTTCGCCTCGGAGGGTCAGTGCGGCAGCCGTGACTCCCCACGACCAGCGACCCATGCCCGTTGAACTGTCAGGGGCCGGGTCATGGGTCCTTCGCGTGCGCGCGTGGAACGTAGTAGTGCGTCCCTGCCCTTGCCTCGCGCACCGCCTTGACGAGATCGTCGAAGTCGTTCGGCCGGTTCACGAAATCGATGTCGCTGGTGTTCACTACCAGAAGCGGCGAGGCCGTGTAGTGGAAGAAGAAATGGGTGTAGGCGGCGTTCAGCTCCTCGAGGTATTCTCGGCCGATGTCACGTTCATACGGCTTGCCGCGCACGCCGATCCGGTGGAGCAACGTGTTGGTGTTGGCCTGCAGAAAGATGACGAGGTCGGGGGTCGGCACCTGAACCTGCAAGAGCGCGTGAATGCGCTCGTAGAGGGCGAGCTCGTGATCCTCGAGGGTAAGGTATGCAAAGATCTTATCCTTGGCGAAGAGGTAGTCGACGATCAGCGTTTGTCGGAACAGGTCCCATTGCGCAAGTTCTTGCTGCTGCCGGAAGCGGTTGAGAAGAAACCAGAGCTGCGTTTGAAAGGCGTGCCGGCGTGCGTCCTTGTAGAACCCGGCAAGGAAAGGATTGTCGTCTGCCACCTCGAGGAGCCTGCGTGCGCCCAGCCGCTCGGACAGCCGCTCGACCAGGCTGGTCTTGCCGACCCCGATGGGGCCCTCGACCACGATATACCGAGGCGGGTGCGTGGACTCTTTCATGGCACGAGGCTCGCCCGGTCGGACGACTCTGCGAGCTCGAGACGCCGCAGGAGGTCCGTCGCCGTCAGGTTGAGAAGTGGATGCCGGGCGCTCGGAGCGATCGCCACCAGCGGCTCCAGCACGAACCGGCGCTGGGCCATCCGGGGATGCGGAATCGCCAATCCCACCTCCCGCACGACGCGATCGCCGTAGAGCAAAATGTCCAGGTCCATCGTCCGGGCGGTCCCTGGGCAATGGCCGCGCGGCCTCCCGAGGGCGGCCTCGATCGCCTGAAGGGCACACAGCAAATCGAGGGGCGCGAGCGCGGTGCCCACTTCCGCAACGCCGTTCAGAAAGGGGCCGCCCGTCACCCCTTCGGCGGCCTGTGTCTCGATGAGGCGGGATACACGGAGGACCTCCGTGCAGGCTAACCGGCGGAGGTGCGCCTCCGCCGCGAGACACTGCGCGCGCCGGTCGCCGACATTCGAGCCGATCCCGATGAACGCGCGCACCCTCATGGGCGCGTGACCTCGACGCTGACCCCGGCCAGCACGCCCGGCAGCGCGGGCGCAGGCTTCGTCGCGCGCACGGTGACCTGTCGGATCGGAAAGCGCTCGAGCAGGGTCGAGGCGATACGAGTCGCCAGCGCCTCGAGCAGCTTGAACTGTTGCTGGGTGCCGATCTCCAGGACGATCGCCTGCACCTTCCCATAATCCACGGTGGAGGATACATCGTCTCTGGATCCCGCCGCTGAAAGATCCAAGCGGAGCTCCACGTCCACGAGAAAGCGCTGGCCCAGTCGGCGCTCGTCGTCGTAGACACCGTGGTAGCCGTAGAATTGAAGCCCATGCAGGAGTATGCGGTCAGGCATGGCTGAACGGGGTTCGACCGTTCGGCAGTGCGGCGGTTCCATCGTTCTGCCGAACTGCCCCACCGCCGAACGTTCTTGTCTAGGACCCGCGGATCCCCAATTTCCGGACCCGTTCCATGGCCTCGCGGATTCGGTCCACGTTGACCGTGAAGGCCGCACGCACGAAGCCTTCACCGGCGGCACCAAAACCATTCCCGGGCGTCACCACCACGCCCGCCTTCACCAGGAGTTCGACACAGAAGCTACTGGACGTGAACCCGCGGGGCACGGGCACCCACGCATAGAAACTCGCCTTGGGGGACGCCACGGCAAAACCCATGTCGCGGAGCGCAGCAATGAGGACATCCCGCCGCTCTTGCCAAATCCGACAATTATCCGTCACGCATTGCTGTGAGCCGGAGAGTGCAGCAATTCCCGCGTACTGGACCGCCTGGAACACCCCGGAGTCCAGATTCTGCTTCACACGCCCGAGGCCGGCCAGGACCTGGGCGTTCCCCACGGCGAATCCCAGGCGCCATCCGGTCATGTTGTAGGTCTTGGACACCGAATGGAACTCGACGGCAACCTCTTTCGCGCCGTCGATGTTCAGGATGCTTTCGGGCCGGTAACCGTCAAACGCGATCTCGGAGTAGGGCGCATCGTGGGCCAGGATCAGCCCATGCCGCTTGGCGAAGGCCACCGCCTGCGCCAGGAACTCGCGGGGCGCCACGGCGCCGGTTGGGTTATTGGGGTAGTTCAACCAGAGGATTCGGGCGCGCTTCAGAACCGCCGCGGGAATTGCGCCGAGATCCGGCAAGAAATCGCGCGCCGGGGTGAGCGGCATGAAGTAGGACTCGCCCCCCGCAAACAAAGTACCAGCCTGATACACGGGATAGGCCGGGTCCGGGACAAGGACGACGTCGCCAGCATTGACAAAGGCCAACGACAGATGCCCGATCCCCTCTTTGGATCCGATCAGCGTCAGGACCTCGCTGGCAGGATCCAGCGCCACACCGAAGCGCGTCCGATACCAGTCGGCCGCCGCCTTCCGGAAACCGAGCATCCCCTCGTACGAAGGGTACTGATGGTTCTTCGGATCCGCCGCCGCGACCGCTAGGGCCTGGATGATGTGCGGAGGCGTTGGGAGGTCCGGATCTCCGATCCCGAGACTGATGATGTCCGCACCCTTCTTGACCTGTTCCTGTTTCATCCGGTCCAGCTCGGCAAATAGGTACGGGGGAAGTGCACGGAGCCGTTCAGATGGTGTGTGGCCGCTCATAGTGATATATCCCCTGACACGTGTTGGCGTTTCGGTTCGACGTTCAAACTCCGAGGCGCGAGGAAGACACCCGAGGGGTCGGCACCTCTGCCTCGTGCTCCTTCGGTCGGCCCCCGCAGTGCTATTTCAGCCCCAAAACATCGCGCATGTCGTAGAGACCGGGGGATTTCCCCACAACCCAGGCGGCCGCCCGCAATGCGCCCTGGACATAGCTGTCACGGCTTTGCGACCGAACCGTCACCTCGATCCGTTCGCCGATACCCCCAAAGAGAACCGTATGCTCTCCCACGATGTCGCCGGCCCGGATGGCATGCACCCCGATCTCTTTTCCCCCTCGCTCACCGACCATTCCATGGCGCCCGTAGACGCCGACCTTTTTCAGGTCGCGTCCCAGCGCGTGCGCGATGACCTCGGCCATCCGCTCCGCCGTCCCGCTCGGCGCATCTTTCTTGAAATGGTGGTGCGCCTCGACGATCTCGACGTCGTAGGCATCGCCGAGGGATGCCGCCATCTGCGCCAGCGTTCCGAAGACGACATTCACGCCGATGCTCATGCTGGGGGACCGCACGCAGGGAATCGTCCGACAAAACTCCGGGATACGAGAAAGATCGGCCTCACCGATTCCAGTGGTCCCAATGACCATGGCAACGTTGGACCGGCTGGCCGCTTCAAGGTTCTGCATGGTCGCCGTAGGAGCAGTAAAATCCAACAAGACCTGCCCGCCTTTCAAGGCCTTGCCGGGGGCGTCGAGAATCGGCACCCCGAACGAGCCGACACCTGCGACGGTTCCGGCATCCTGTCCGACCTGCGGATGCGCTGGTCGTTCGAAAGCCCCCACGACCTCGAAGTCGGGGTTCTCATGCAGCAAGGCAATCAGGCGTTTCCCCATGCGCCCCGCCGCGCCGGCAACCACGGCTTTGATCACGGCTGTCTCCTCTCTGTGTGGAGACCGATGTCCATCAGCGACAGCGAACCGCCCCGCCTTTTCCCCTGTCCCTGTCGCTGTCGACCACGCCCTACAACAGTCCGTAGCTCTTGAGCGCCGCTTCGAGCTTCTTTCGGTTCGCGTCGGTCATGGGCGAAAGTGGCAACCGAAACTCTTCCTGGATCTTCCCCATCATGGCCAACGCGGTCTTCACCGGAATGGGGTTCGTCTCATAAAACATGGCTTGCGACAACGGGAAGAGCTTGAGGTGCAGCTCCCGTGCCTGTTTCCAGT
>Ga0335084_10006235_pt1 | contig 11841 bp, 10 predicted proteins | sample Lox_Sample_44_FD_206721 | JGI IMG/M metagenome (GOLD analysis project Ga0335084, IMG submission 206721) | Soil microbial communities from Loxahatchee National Wildlife Refuge, Florida, United States - Lox_Sample_4.4 | ecosystem: Environmental > Terrestrial > Soil > Wetlands | place: USA...
ATATGGCGGCGGGGCGGTTCGCCCCCAGCCTGTTTCGAGCATTGTTCTTTTCGAGCTTCGGATTTGTCTCGGAATTCGAAATTCGAATTTCGGATTTCAGAACCCGCGTTTCGATTTTTCGGCACGGGATTCACGGGGAGGGACGGTGGTGGAAGAGAGCCTGCTGCTCGACGAGACCGGACCAGCGGCGGCGCGACGGGCTGAGAGTGACCGTCGTTACCAAGGACAGGAGGGCCTCGCTGGCGGCCAGGGCACGTTCATCGGAGAGGCGCATGAGCTCCTCGCGGCGCTGCGCCGCGATGGCAGGCCCGGCCTCGTTCCACTGTCGCAACCATTCGCGGTGGGTTGCGGTCTCAGGAGTCATGCCCATCCTCCGTGCCCTGGCAGGCTGCTGAAAAAGGCCCATCTGCGGCGTTGGCGCGCTCGCGCGGCGCTGCGACGTACGGGCTAAGTACGTCTCGCGCTTCGCCTCGCGCGCCGCCTTGCATCTGGACCTTTTTGAGCAGCCTACGGGAAAGCGGGCTTTTCGACAACCTGATGGTCGACCGTTAACGATTGTCATGATATAAGACGTCGAGCCATTCATCAATCCTTATTGAACCAAGGTGATGACCGGGAAAGGAGGGAAAGGCGGCGTTGCGGAGGGAGACGCACGATCGAACCCATTGTCGAGACCGCCGCCGGCGGGGGAATAGCCCGCCGGCAGCCCAGCAGCAACCCAGGGGTGGCGGGCACAGCCCCGCACCCCCATCACAGGAGGCAAAGCGATGAAGCGCAGACTGGTGAGTGTCCTGGTAATCGGCGTGCTCCTGGGCCTGGCGGCGCTCGCCCAGGCCGGCGAGGAGAAGAAGGGGGTGAAGGTGGGGACCCTGCGCTGTAACGAGGCGAGCGGCTGGGGCTTCGTCTTCGGCTCCTCCCATGACCTGAAGTGTGTCTTCACCGGTCTCGAGAAGGGCGAGAAGCCGATCAAGTTCACCGGCAAGATCAAGAAGTTCGGCGTGGACATCGGCTACCAGTCCAATGCCATGATCCTCTGGGCCGTGGCCTCGACCTCCGACAAGGTGCTGCCGGGGGAGATGGCGGGCAGCTACTACGGGGCGACCGCGGAGGTGGCCTGGGCCGCCGGCCTCGGCACCAACATCCTGGTGGGGGGCTCCAAGAAGGGCTTTGCCCTCCAGCCGGTCAGCGTGGAGGGGCTCACCGGGGCCAACGTCGCCGCCGGGGTGGCGGAGGTGGAGCTGAAGCTGGCCAAGTGACCGGCCCCGAGGGGCCGGAAGCCCGAAGCCCGAAACTCGAAATCCGAAATCCGAAACAAATTCGAATGACCCGAAAGGGGAAAACACGAAACGGCGGGATCGGAAAGGATCGCGGGCCAAATCGCCCGTGCCATGTTTCGACCGTTTGCCCTTTCGAGCTTCGAGTTTGTTTCGGATTTCGATGTTCGGATTTCGAGTTTAGCCCTGTGCAATTACATCGGTAACGAGAAACACATTCGAATGTTCGGATAGGCGGAAGGTTCGAAATGGAGACAGTCATGCGCATCGCGACGAGAGGAGTGTACTTACTCCCGCTGCTGGCCCTGCTGGCCGGCTGCGCGGGGGCCAATTCTGCCATGAACGTGGACTTCAGCAGCTACGCCCACCAGGTGACCGACGGGACGGTGGCCCTGTACTGGAACTGCAGCCGCCCCTCCGCGGGCCTCGTGCAGATCCAGGGGGTGGCCAATAACCCCTGGATGACGGTGCCGCTCGAGGACCTGGTGCTGCGCTTCTACGGGTACTCGGCCCAGGGCGCCACCGTGGTCCGGGCCTCGACGATGCCCAAGGAGTACTGGATCAACACCAACGCCCCCTCCCCCTTCACGATCAACCTCCAGACCAAGGGGGCGGTGGCGAAGGTCGATCTGGCCTACAGCTACCTGCTGGCGAGCGAAGGCGGCGGCCGCTTCGGGGGCGCCTCGGAGGCCGAGCACCAGAACACGGCGAACAATATCTGCGCAGGGCTCGGCCCGTAGAGAGGTCCCGGGCCGCCAAGAGCTAGGCCAAATCTTCTAGCGATTATTCACGAAAGATCCGTGAAGAATCCGGGCTAGGGGATGTCATGATTCAATCGAGTCAAACCGGAGCCGGACACCGAGAGCGGATTCAAACCGCAGCTGCTGATGGAATGAGATGCGGCGTCGCTTGCGGATGTTGTGCCGGTTGGCCCAAGGACCGGCACTCCGGTCAATGCGGGGTTGCTGACGGGCACGACATTGATGTGTTAGTGCGACGGGTCGCAGTTTGACGTCACCACCGGCGCCGTCCTGCGTGGGCCCGCCACCACTGCGCTGGCGACATATGGCGTACGCGAGTAGGATGGCGAAATCCAGTTGCAGATCTGAGGGCAGCCGAGGATGCGAGCGATAAGGAGGGCCCGACCGCCCCGCCTACTCGCGGCAAGCAACAACAAGTGAGGCGTTCAAGTCTCATCGAGTTGTTGAGGGTACAGATTGTTTAGCTTGAACGGATTGAATGCCGAAAAGCAACGTCTCGCGGAAGACCGCCTTGGAAGACAAGCCTGGCGTAAATGGGGGCCTTATCTCAGCGAGCGCCAATGGGGCACTGTCCGCGAAGATTACAGTGAGAACGGCGATGCCTGGAACTACCTGCCTCACGACGCGGCCCGGAGCAAGGCCTATCGCTGGGGAGAAGACGGAATCGCTGGCTTTTGCGATGACCAGCAGCGTCTCTGCTTATGCTTGGCCCTGTGGAACACACGCGACCACATTCTGAAAGAACGACTCTTTGGTCTTTCCAACAGGGAAGGCAATCATGGTGAGGACGTCAAGGAATTGTACTACTACCTTGATGCTACACCGACGAATTCCTACCTGAAGATGCTCTACAAATACCCGCAGAACGAGTTTCCCTACGGGCGGCTGCTCGAGGAGAATGCTCGCCGGGGCAAGCTGGCCCCAGAGTTCGAACTCATCGACACGGGTCTCTTCGATGACGATCGTTACTTCGACGTCTTTGTGGAGTACGCGAAAGCGAGCCCGGACGTCGTTCTGATGAAGATCACCGTACACAACCGTGGTCCCGAAGAGGCACGACTGCACCTACTGCCGCAAATCTGGTTTCGCAACACCTGGTCATGGAAGAAAGGTACCCCACGTCCATCCCTGACCGCCTCAGCCACCGACGCGGTCTACGCACGGCATGAGACCCTTGGCGACTACTGGTGTTACTCGGAAGGCACACGCGAGTTGCTTTTTTGCGAGAATGAGACGAACGTCCGCCGCCTCTACGGAATGGCGGCGACCAGCGGCTATTTCAAAGATGCGTTTCACGAGTACATCATTCACGGCGAGCGTGCTGCCGTGAACCCTGGGCGAACGGGGACCAAGGCTGCATTTCACTACGAGTTGAATGTGCCCCCTCGGCGTTCTATTAGCATCCGGCTGCTGTTGAGTAATGTCGGGCAGACCGACCCGTTTGCCACTTTCGATGCCGTGCTGAATCAGCGGCAGACCGAGGCCGATGCGTTTTACGCTGAATTGCAGGAAGATCTCGCGAATCCCGATGCCCGTGCCGTGCAGCGCCAGGCGCTGGCCGGAATGATCTGGAGCAAGCAGTTCTATTGTTACGACATCCGCCAGTGGTTGGAGGGAGACCCGGCTGAACCACCGCCCCCTCCGGAGCGCCGTCATGGTCGGAACCGGGACTGGATCCACCTCAACAACGCCGACATCCTCTCCATGCCAGACAAGTGGGAATACCCCTGGTACGCCGCCTGGGACTTGGGCTTTCATTGCGTCGTGCTGGCACTCATCGACGCCGAATTTGCCAAGGACCAGCTCGTGCGCCTGACGCGCGACTGGTACTTGCATCCAACCGGTCAACTGCCGGCATACGAATGGAACTTTTCCGACGTCAATCCGCCCATCCAGGCTTGGGCGGCGTGGCGGGTTTTTCAAATCGATCGCAAGCGCAACGGGCACGCGGGCGATTTCGCGTTCCTGGAGCGAGTGTTCCACAAGCTGCTGCTCAACTTCACCTGGTGGGTTAACCGCAAGGACGCTCAGGATCGCAACATCTTCCAGGGCGGCTTTCTCGGCCTGGACAACATCGGCGTCTTCGATCGCGACAAGCCATTGCCCGGGGGAGGCTTCCTGGATCAGGCGGACGGCACCAGCTGGATGGCGATGTACTGCCTGAACCTGATGCGCATCGCTCTTGAGCTGGCCTTGAACAATCCGGTCTATCAAGGCATCGCCACCAAGTTCTTCGAACATTTCTTGCAGATCGCGGAGGCCGTCAGCGGCATGGGCGAAAAGGCGCTGGGGCTCTGGGACGACGAGGACGGGTTCTACTACGACGCGGTGAACTTGCCCAATGATCGCCGAGTCCGATTGAAGGTGCGTTCCATTGTCGGGTTGATTCCTCTCCTGGCCGTGGAGACCATCGATCCTGCCTTGCTGGAGAAAGTGCCGGACTTCCAACGACGCCTCAAATGGTATTTTGAACACAGACCCGATCTGGGCCGGCTGGTGTCCCGCTGGGAGGTGCCGGGAGTGGGCAAGCGAATTCTGCTGTCGCTCTTACGCGGCCACCGCATGAAATGCCTGTTAGCCCGCATGTTGGACGAGACGGAATTCCTGTCGGACTTCGGCGTGCGGGCCGTGTCACGCTACCACCGCGGCCACCCGTACGTTTTTGACGTGGACGGCAGCCAGCACTCCACGATCGACTATGAGCCTGGCGAATCAACCTCAGACATGTTTGGCGGCAATTCGAACTGGCGCGGGCCGGTATGGTTCCCGATCAACTACCTGATCATCGAGTCCCTGCAGAAGTTCCACCACTATTACGGCGACGACTTCAAGATCGAGTGTCCCACTCATTCAGGCCAGTACGTCACGATCCTGGAGGTCTCCCAGGAACTGTCGCGCCGGCTATCGCGGGTCTTTCTACGCGACGCCGAGGGCCGCCGGGCCGTGTTTGGAACCTATGAGAAATATCAGACGGACGTGCACTTCCGGGATTACATCCCTTTCCATGAATACTTCCACGGCGATACGGGGCGTGGCGTTGGCGCCTCGCATCAGACCGGCTGGACCGGTCTGATCGCCAAATTGCTGCAACCCAAATCCGACGATCCTCCCCAGGCGGCCCACGTCCAGATGGCTAGCCGTACCGAGCTTTCCAAGGAGGACCAATCATGAGTTCCGCACAGCAGACCGAAGTCACGATGCCCAAGCTCGACACCTTGAAGATTCTGAAGGGGCAAAAAGCCCTGGTTACCGGCGCCAACTCGGGCATTGGCAAGGCGGTGGCCATCGGACTGGGCCAGGCCGGTGCTGAGGTTGTCGTCAACTATGTCACCCATCCCGAAACGGCCCAGGAAGTCGTGCAAGAGATCGAGCGCGCCGGGAGCCGGGCCATCGCCCTTCAGGCCGACGTCTCCAAAGAGGATCAGGTCGTCGGCATGTTCAAGAAGATGATCCAGGAGCTCGGGACGATCGACATCCTGGTCAGCAACGCTGGCCTGCAGCGGGACGCCGCACTCACCGACATGACCGTGGACATGTGGAACACGGTCATCGGGGTGAACCTGACCGGGCAATTCGTGTGCTGCCGCGAGGCGGTACGGGAGTTTCTGCGCCGCGGGATTCGCAAAGAGGTCTCCTGCGCTGCCGGCAAGATTATCTGCATGAGCTCGGTCCACCAGATCATCCCCTGGTCGGGCCATGTCGACTACGCGTCTTCGAAGGGAGGCATCGCGATGATGATGCAGAGCATCGCCCAGGAAGTGGCACCGCACCGCATCCGCGTCAACAGCATCGCTCCGGGAGCCATTCGGACGCCGATCAACAAGCCCGCCTGGGACACCCCCCAAGCGCTGCAGAAACTCCTGGAATTGATTCCCTACAAGCGCATCGGTGAACCCGAGGACATCGCGCGGGCGGCGATTTGGCTGGCGTCCGATTATGCCGACTATGTCAACGGTATCACTTTGTATGTGGATGGCGGCATGACCCTGTACCCCGGCTTTACTGAAAACGGGTAATCGGAAGGAGACAGCCATGACACCTGCCAACACGAGCAAACACGTCGTCATCGTCGGCGGCGGCTTCGCGGGAATTGCCTGTGCGCGGGGGCTCGCCCGGCACGACGATGTGCGGATCACGCTGCTCGACAAGAACAATTACCACCAGTTTCAGCCGCTCTTGTACCAGGTGGCTACGTCGCAGCTCGCGCCCGGAGATGTCGCTTTTGCTCTGCGTAAGCTTCTCAGCAAGGACAGCAATGTCGACGTCAAGCTGGGCGAGGTGACGACCGTCGATACGAAAGCGAAGACAGTGGCCACCAGCACAGGGGAAGTCTATCGCGGCGATTATCTCGTCCTAGCCGTGGGGTCACGGCCGAACTTCTTCAATACCCCCGGCGCGGACCAACGCACCTTTCCTCTCTATTCTCTCGATGACGCAAAGCGCTTGCGATCCCGCATCTTGCAAGTGTTCGAAGATGTCGACCGTGAACCCAAACTCATCGATGAGGGTGCTCTCAACTTTGTCATCGTCGGGGCCGGCGCGACCGGTGTCGAAATAGCCGGCGCGATTGCTGAACTGCTCCACGGCACCATGACGACCGAGTATCCGAATCTGCCCGTCGGTGCCGCGAAGATCTATCTCGTCGATCACGGGCATACGGTGCTTACCCCTTTTTCGGACAAGGCCCATGACTATGCGGAGAAAGTGCTGCGACAAGTCGGCGTGCAACTAAGGCTTCAAACCGGCGTGAAGGAAATTGAACCCGGCCACGCGACTCTCTCCGATGGCACGACGATCAAGACGCGCGTCGTGATCTGGGCCGGTGGCCTGAAAGCGGCGCAACTGGCCGGCAGCACCGGCCTGCCACAAGGACGCGGCGACCGAATTGACGTCCTGCCGGATTTAACAGCAAAGGGTGCACCTGGCGTCTACGTTCTCGGCGACTTCGCCAATATCCCCAACCCTGCCGGCACCGGCACGCTCCCACAACTCGGATCGGTAGCGCAACAGGCCGGACAGTGGGCAGCCAAGAACATCCTCGCCGACGTTGCAGGTAGATACCGCGCGCCGTTCGAGTACCGCGACAAGGGCATCATGGCTATGATTACACGAACCGCCGCGATTGCCGAAATCGGCGAGAAACGCATCGAACTGCACGGCACAATGGCGGCTGATGCGTGGCGGGGCGTACATGTCGCCCTGTTGAGCGGTGTCCGCAACAAAATCGATGCCTTTGTCCATTGGAGCCTGGCTCATTTCACGATCGACCGAGGCCCGCAATTGCTGGATCGATTGGAAACGCCCCGAATCAACTGGGAGGACGACTGAGATGATTGAGACCAATCCCGCCGGGGCGTCGTATTCCGCGGCCACCAGCGCCGCTAAAGTCACCGCTGTTCCAGTCAACGTCGGGAAAAAACCTTCTGAAGAGCAGGTTAGCTTTGCGAGTCGAACCACGAGTCATTCTCTATCACGTCCATCCTCCTCTTCCGTGAGCAACAGCATGGCAGCAATTTATTCGGCCTTGGATTTGCCTCACGATTTGATCCGCGACTACGACGTCATCATCATCGGCAGCGGCGCGGGGGGCGGCACTCTGGCGCGCCATTTGGCCCCGTCGGGCAAGCGCATCCTTCTGCTGGAACGGGGCGATTTTCTGCCGCGCGAGAAAGAGAATTGGGACGCGGAGGCCGTGTTTGTCAAGAACAGGTATGTTTCCCCCGAAACTTGGTACGACGCACAGAAAAGGCCTTTCCAGCCGGGCGTCCACTACTTCGTGGGTGGCGCGACCAAGATGTACGGGGCCGCCCTCTTCCGCCTTCGCAAAGAAGACTTCCAGGAGCTGCGCCATCACGACGGCATCTCGCCCGCATGGCCGATCTCCTACGAGGATCTGGAGCCGTACTACACCAGAGCCGAAAAGCTCTACTTCGTCCACGGCCTTCGGGGGGCGGACTCGACCGAGCCGCTCGCCAGTGAGCCGTATCCCTATCCGCCCGTGGCGCACGAGCCGCGCATTCAAGAACTCAGCGACCGACTGGTCAAGGCCGGGCTGCATCCGTTTCCTGCCCCTTGTGGCCTCTTGCTCAACGAGAAGCAGCGCAACCAGAGCGTGTGTCTCAAGTGCGATACGTGCGACGGCTACCCGTGCCTGGTCCACGCCAAGGCCGACGCCGAGGTGTCCGGCGTCTTGCCTGCCCTGGCTCATCCCAATGTGACCCTGGTGACGAACGGGAAGGTGGTTCGAATCAACACCGACTCGACGGGCCGTAACGTTACCGAAGTCGTCGTGGACCAGGCCGGCCAGCCCCTGGCTTTCAAGGGCAACATCGTCGTGCTTTCGGCGGGCGCTTCTAACACTGCGAAAATCCTGCTTCAGTCGGCAAACGACAAGCACCCCAACGGCCTGGCCAATGGGTCCGATCAGGTCGGCCGAAACTTCATGTTCCACAACAGCCAGGCCATGGTGGCCCTGTCGCGCCAACCCAACCCAACCGTTTTCCAGAAAACCCTCAGCATCAATGATTTTTACTTCGGCGCCGCCGACTTCCCCTATCCCTTGGGCAACATCCAGATGCTCGGCAAGTCAAAGGGGCCCATGTTCCGGGACGACGCTCCCAAGTTGGCTCCGGGCTGGTCGCTCGACATGATGGCTCGCCACGCCGTCGATTTTTGGCTCACGACGGAAGACCTCCCCGACCCGAAGAACCGCATCACCGTCGCCGCCGATGGCAATATCCAGCTCAGCTACACGCCCAACAACCAGGAACCCACTCGACGGCTCCTGGCGAAGCTCAAGGACATGCTCGGCCACCTCGATTGCCACCCTCACCTCATCCCCAACAACATGTATTTGAGCAAGTCGATCCCGATCGCGGGTGTTGGTCACCAGGCGGGTACCTGCCGATTCGGCACCGACCCTAAGACCTCAGTGCTTGACGTGAATTGCAAAACGCACGAGCTGGACAACCTGTATGTCGTGGACACCAGCTTCTTCGTCAGCATTGGGGCGGTGAATCCGTCGCTTACGGCAATCGCCAACGCACTGCGGGTGGGCGATCATTTGCTCGAGCGCTTGCGGTAAGTGGAACCTGGTGTTCATGGTGGACCGATGCTGCTAGCACTGAACCGTCACTGGCCGGAGTACTTGATGGAGGCTGCCGAGCTGGGCGCCTTCATGATCGCTGCCTGTGTTGCGGCAGTCGTGCTGTTCGATGAGGTTTCCCCCGTTGCGCTCCTCCTGCCCAGCCCGATCTTGCGGAGGCTCTTCATGGGTTGCGCGATGGGAGGCACCGCGGTGGCCATCGTCTACTCTCCCTGGGGGAAGCAATCGGGGGCCCACTTCAACCCAGCCGTCACCTTGACATTCCTCCTGCTGGGTAAGATCGCGCCTTGGGACGCGGCATTTTATGTCCTCTCTCAGTTTGCCGGCGGTTTGGCCGGCGTCCTCCTGTCGGCGGCGATCCTGGGCAATTCGCTGGCTGCTCCGGGTGTCGATTACATCGTCACCGAGCCTGGTCCAGAAGGGACACTCGTCGCATTTGTGGGCGAGTTCACGATTTCGCTCTTGCTGATGACCGCGGTGCTTTTCATCTCGAATCGGCCCCCCCTCGCGGCGTACACCGGGTGGGTCGTCGGGATGCTGCTGGTGATCTACGTATCGGTCGAGGCGCCCCTATCGGGCATGAGCATGAACCCCGCCCGGACGTTCGGCTCCGCCTTGCCTGCCGGCGTGTGGAATGCATGGTGGGTGTATTTCACCGCTCCCCCACTGGCCATGCTTGCGGCAGCGGCGTTGTACGTCCGCGTTCACGGGATGCACGGCGTCTTGTGTGCCAAGCTCCACCACGCCAACGCCAAACGCTGTATCTTCTTGTGCGGATACGAAGGGGACCGGACCAAGGCATCTGCTTCCTGATCCCGATGAGGCTTCCCATGTCCGCGCCGCGCTATCCTGCACTGTACGAAATCAACACGCGAGTCTGGTTGTACGAACTGTCGCGCAAGGCAGGTCGTCCGGTGACGCTCGGGGAGGTGCCCGACGCCGATCTCGACCGCCTCGCCGGCCTTGGAATGGATTGGATCTGGCTGCTGGGCGTGTGGCAGACGGGCACGGCGAGCCGGGAGGTTTCTCGGACTAGTCCCGCCTGGCGGCGCGAGTTTCAGCACGACCTCCCGGATTTGACCGAAGCCGACATTTGCGGCTCCCCTTTCGCCATCCAAGACTATACGGTGCACGTGGATTTCGGTGGCAACGACGCGCTGGCTCACATCCGGGCCAGGCTTCAGGAACGCGGATTGAGGCTGCTGCTCGATTTCGTGCCAAATTACACGGCACTCGACCATCCCTGGGTTCAATCCCGCCCCGAATTCTACGTCCAGGGCACCGACCGGAAAGCCGGTGAACCGCCAGATGGCGCGTTCGATCCACGGTTTCATCCGGCTGTACTTCGTGATGTTCATCGGCGTTCACGTGAGCCTGGTGTTCATCACCGGGATGCGCCAAAACCTCAATCAGATCTCGGTGGACAATAACACGAGCAGCTGGCAGGGAGCGATCATCGCGTTCATCGTGATTGCATTGCTGGCAGCGTTCTGGCTATGGGCGAGCCCCTTCACCCTCAAGCACGCCCGCCTGGTGCAGAGGACCGGCAAGTTCATGGTGGGTTGGGTTAAGGGGCTACTGGAATACTGGGACCCGCAGACGAAAAAGTGCACCGAGAAGGACATATCGCCGTTTCTGTGGCCGAATGGGTTGCTTCCTGAATCCGCAGAGTACAAGGACTTGGCGGATGGCGGCTACCAAGCGTACAAACTGCGTGTCGATGGGGTGGTCGAGACACCGCAGGAATTCAGCTTGGTGCAAGTGAAGGCGATGGCCAAGCAGGAACAGAGTACGGCACACTACTGCATTCAAGACTGGTCGGGCATCGCGAAATGGGCCGGCGTTCCGATGCGACATGTCCTGGAACTTGTAAAGCCAACCGCAGTGGCCAGATACGCTGTCTTTTGCTTGTTTGGAGAGAGTGGCGACAGCGGCATGTACCACGACGCCCACAAAATGCAGACCATGAAGCACGAACTGACGATTCTTGCCTACGAGATGAAGGACCAGGAGCTGTCACCGATGCACGGGGCACCATTGCGCCTGCGCTGCGAGAACGAGTTGGGCTTCAAGCAGATAAAGTGGATCCGGGCGATCGAGTGTGTGGATGACTTCTCTCGCATCGGCAGCGGTGAGGGTGGCCACAACGAGGACCACGAATTCTACGGATACAGGATGCCGGCCTAGCCCGATTCCTCAAGGAGATACACCATGATCGAGATTATCGCCGGACTTCCCGCACACACCGTCGGCATCAAGATGAGCGGCAAACTACGTCAACCCCTACTACCTCGACGATCTGAAACGCCGCGTGTCGGTCGCCCGCGTGGCCGGTGCGCTCCGCGCGCCCGACGACCCGTGCACGTTCGACAGTGTCCCGCTCTCTGCGGGGTTGCTGACGGGCACGACATTGATGTGTCAGTGCGATGGGTCGCAGTTTGACGTCACCACTGGCCGCGTGCTGCGCGGGCCCGCCACCTTGGCGCTGGTGACGTACGAGGTGCGCGAACAGGACGGCGAGATCCGGGTTCGGCTCTGAACAGCGGCGGACACGCTCGAACGCAGAAAGAACCGATATGAACGTCGAAATCCTTTCCCGAATCCAGTTTGCGATGACCATCTCGTTCCACTTCCTGTTCCCACCGCTGACCATCGGGCTGGGAGTGATGCTCGTTATCATGCAGAGCCTCCGAGTATGGAC
>Ga0335084_10006236_pt1 | contig 11839 bp, 9 predicted proteins | sample Lox_Sample_44_FD_206721 | JGI IMG/M metagenome (GOLD analysis project Ga0335084, IMG submission 206721) | Soil microbial communities from Loxahatchee National Wildlife Refuge, Florida, United States - Lox_Sample_4.4 | ecosystem: Environmental > Terrestrial > Soil > Wetlands | place: USA: Florida...
CTTTGTGCAGATCCAGAATCACGATCAACTCCCTCAGTTTGATCACCCCGGCTGTCTCCGTGCAGTGGTACTGCAACGGATGATGAGCCAGGCAACGACCTAGGCCCCACTCAGCGCTCAGCGGGCAGGGCTAGGCACTTAAACTGGGGAAAATTCAAACGACGATTCCGGGGAGTATTGATCCGACGGTGACACGGGTTCGATCCCCGCACGCAAGGCCCCCGGCAGCTGCGGCCCGCAGCGCTGCCACCACTTGCCCCAGTCACGCCCGCCAACGCGCGCCACCCGCAAGTAGTGCAACACCAACAGCGAGCCGATCCGATCGGCATGCGCAGTCGCGCTCTTGCCGCAGCTGCTCAAGCGCGTCCACGGTGTAGCGGCTCGGCCCCCGCGCTCCGTCGCTCCGCGCTAGCAACCATTTCTTCCCGCTCAACTCGATGGCCATGCACAACTGTCCCGCTACTCCCGTATCCTTTGCGCGTAGGGCTGTCTCGGCTACGTTCATCGCGTTCTCCTTTCATCAAACGAGCGGGTCGAACTCCCGTTTTAACTCAAGGGGGCTAACTTGGGGCAGTCCTACATAGTATCTAGACATTCAGAAACCACGCAATCTCCTGCGCTACTGCTCGTTGAAGGCGGTTCGTTGCTCTGTTACTTTAGGCATCCCGGCGCCGCATCCCAGAGAAGCCATTTTTGCGCCGGAAAGTGGATAGTTACTCCCTAAAAGGAGGCCCCCCATGGCGTACGCACCGACAGTCAAAGCCGTCACTACGTCCAACGTCAATGTGCTTTCCGCGCCAAGCAGCTTTGACGGATACTCCCCATCAATCGGCGACAGGATACTGCTCGTTAGTCAGACTTCCACCGCCCAGAACGGTGTATGGACTTGGCAGGGCACGGGCAACGGAATGCAGCGCCCGACCGCGCTGACCGGGGACGAGTACATGAGCGGTCACGTTCTCGATCACGCGACCCTTTTCCCGGTCCAACACGGCAACACCTACGCCGGGACGTGCTGGGGCGTGGACCCGGCTCAGATCATCACGGTGGACAAAACGGGCCACACGTTCATGCGAGTAGCGCTCCCGCCCATCCAAGTCAGAGTCGCGACGACCGTTAACATCAATCTGAGCAGCCCGGCGGCCCTGGTCATCGACGGCAGTACGGTCACGGATGGGAGCATGACGACTGGACTCAGCTCGACGACGCTGACATGTGCCACGTCGCAACCGTTCACCTCGGCCGACATCGGCAAAACCGTCGTCGTGACGGGCGCAGGCCTTGGCGCTGGCAATCTCACCACGACCATCGCGGGCTACACGAGCAACTCTGTTGTGACCTTAACGACGGGGTGCAGTACCTCGGTGGCAAACGCGACGGTTCAATACGGCGTGACCCTAAACGTCGGCGATCTTGTCCTTGTCCACGTACAGAACACTGCTGCAGACAACGGCGTGTATGCTTCGAACGGCTCCGGCGGCGCCTTGTCGCGAACGAGCGAGCCCCTCACGGCCGAACGCCGTGTCGCAGTCTCAGAGGGCACACTCTACGCGCACACCGAATGGGTACTCACGACAGCCATCCCCATCGTGCTCGGCACAACCGCCCTGTCATTTCAGCGAGCCACAACGTTCTATTCCCTCGACGTGTCGAGTCCCGCACTCGTGCCAGGCGACTGGGTCGCACCTCTCCCATCGGATCCAACGAAAATCACCAAGGCGATCCCCCAAACTGTCCTTGGCTCGTCAACGCCACCTGGCAGCGCCACCATCCTCGGCTGTGTGGACGCGTCGTACTCACCCGGTGCGAGCAACGTCGTCATTCGACGCGCGGGTGAAGTCGTGCCGGCAAGCGTGTTCACCGATTTGGGAAGCGGCGCCATATCCTTTCTGCAGATGAACCCGAGCGGCCGAGCCATCCGTAAACCCGCATGGTCCGGCGGAGAGATCAAGTGCGGCTCGGTGGACCCAAGCGGTAACGTCACCGTCGATACATTCGTTCCGGTCGTGGTCTCGCCGCCGCACACGTGGAGCCCGGTAACCTTCGGCGCGGTGGTCGACGGCATCACCGACGACTATCCGGCTTATCGCGCAATGCTCGACGCCATGCCGGATCCGAACACCGCCACCACGTCGTTGACTGTCGACGTCCCCCTCGGCACAAGCTGGTTTTCGCAACCGTTGGATGTAGACCATCCAGTCCATTTCCGCGGCCGTGGTACTGCCGGCATTGCAAGTGCCACCGAGCGATACGGGTCCATCTGGAAGTTTGCACCCGGCTATGGCGGCATGATCTTCCACCACACTTTTACGGCGCCGGCGCCTACTCGCGGTTTCGCGAGCGGCTCGGCCATCGATCACATCAACGTCGAGTCAGCGCAACTCCTTTACGGCAACCCGGTATTCGGCGGAACGTATTACACGAGGGCGCAAAACACTGCCTATGCACTCAATGACGTCGTACGACTCGATGTAGCGCCGAGCACGCCGACTCGCTCGAACGTTACGAAGCTATTCCGCGCCACTACGATAGATGCGTCCGCCAACAGCGGGAAGACCGCTAACGTGCCCGGCGATCCAGCTGGCTTCGCGAGCGCCAACTTCGGCGACACGATCCCCGACGGTGGTGTCACGTGGACATGTGAATCGCCGCTCTTCGATTGGCACTCCGCACACACCTACGCGGCGCACACGCGTGTAGTCACGGCGGGCGAATGCCGGTTTTATTGGCAGTGTGATGTCGGCGGCACGAGCGGGTCGACGAATCCGTTCTTTGACACGGTCACCGGACTATCTATCGAGAACATGCAGGTCCCGAACTGGACTATCATCGACGGTTCGACGACGGGCCGCACAGGAACGGCCGCCACTATTGCAAGTGGTAGTGGCGACGACGTCACAATTACCGGCCTTTCCGGCATGTCGAGCGGTGATGTCGGTATGATCCTGAACATCACCAATGCCGCGCAGGGCGAGACGCTCGACATCAACCACCCCTACGTCCACAACAACGGTGCGTTTCAGATCAAGACGTTCATCTCTTCTACGTCTGTTGTTGTAACGAACAAGCTCGGCGGATACGCGTCGGACGCGAACAACGGCTCGATTCACTGGGAAGTCTTCGGCGGTGTCTTGTGGTACTTGAAGATCCCCGCGGGCATCTTCTGCCGTACGCACGACGTCAAGGTCAACCACGTCAACGTTTTCGGTTTTGATGGCTTCGCTTGGCACTGCCAAGGCGCAGGTTCTCTTTGGCCGTTCAACGGCTCCGACTTCGGCTCGGTCAAGAACCTCCGCTTCGGCGGATGCGGCGGCGGGCTGCACTTCAAGGGGACGGATTGCCAAGGGTGGTCGGTCGAAATGTGTGAGGGGACGATCTTTGCCGGCGACACCACCGGTATGCGCACCCATTATGACAACATGATCGGCGATGGCGCCTTTGGCTTCTACGATCGAAGCCTGGGAAACAATTATCACTCTTGTTATTATCAAGGTAGCGGTGGCCCGGGATACTATGTGCCCACGAACACCGGAAGCTGTTTTACCGCATGCCGATCTGAGAGTTCTTGGAACAGCTTCGTGCCGATAGGAAACGCATACATCGGTGGTAACACGGCGCGTGGCGTGGTCGGTGGGGGGCTTGTCCTTCTATCCAACGGCTGTCAGTGCGTCGTTGAATTCGATGACACCGGGGCGACTACTCCTGGAAAGACGTTACAAGTATCGCTCACGTCGCAGGACGGAGCCAATAGCAACTGGGAGGCGCTCAAGATATCCAGTAGTGACGACGACTACCTCAACCGACACTACAACTGGGTCGGGTGGAGCTACCAGGCTAGAATGGGCTCCTTCGGCTACGGCCAAGGCGGTACCGGCTGGTGGTCGCTCGGCATGTATGGTCCCTACAACGGAGGTCAGCACCTTCTCGGCGTGTCCAACTGGAAGAGCGGTCTAGGGCACGGACACCTCCGCGAGTATCAAGGTCACTTCGTCGGAGGCGATCCTGCACTCACTTATCTCAATTACACCAGCGCGATCCAGTATCGAGGCGCCGATGCGCAGATGCTCGTCCACAACCGTCTACGGGGAGGAGAACGCAAGGCGGGCGACAAGTTCGCGGTGGCGAGCGCGGGAGCGCCGGGCACCTGGGATGAGTACGTCGTCGCTACCGATGGCTGGCGAGGTTACCCGTGGGTTCCACACCAACCTATATTCGTAGGTACGTATAACGGCTTATTGGACAACACGGTGGTCGAACCGACAGCGAACGGCACGCCTATCCCGGCGACAGGATCGAAAGTCTTTCAAGCAATAGCAACCACGGGTGACGGTGTTACCGGAAGCTCTGAACCTACCTGGGCGGGAGCTAGCATTGTGGGTGACACGATCACGGAGACCACCGGGACCGGGAGTGTAACGTGGAAGCTCGTCGGATTCACCCCGACGTATGCGCGGTCCCAATTTATCGATGATCCAATCACGTCGATAACGCCGCAAAATGGCACCGACTGGGTTGACACTGCCGCGACGGACTCGAACAATACTGCACCTAAAACCGCTGCGCGTTCGAAGCGCATTGGTTCTACGCGCACGCAGACAACGAACAATACGAGCACGACGATCGCGACCTACACGTTGCCCTCGGACGGCGTCACTCACGTCAACGTGGTCGTCGGCGCGTTTCAAGCGTCTGGCACTGGCGACCCTGACGCCGCCACGTTCGTCCTTTCTGGCGCGTGGTATCGAGATGCCGGCGGCGCACCGGTGCAAGTACGCGCGCCGACGGTCGACCAGTCCAACCCGAACGCCAATGGTACGGCGTGGACGGCGGTACTCGACATAGGCGGCAACGACGTGCGGGTACGCGTCACCGGCGATACGGGTAAGACAATCCAATGGGGTGCCGTCCGTCAAGGCGTTGAGGTTACGCAGTGAGGTTGGTACCGACGCTGAGCGTGTAGCGGCAAGGCAATCCTCGCGCGTAGATTCTTCCTCTATGACTTCTTCGCAAATAGCGAAGAAGATCATGCGGCGATTTTGGCGTAAGCGTTTGGAAAGTGGTGATCGCGCAGCAGAGCGGACGACTGGTCGTAGCGCGTAACCCGCGAGCATGCATTTCGTCTTGACGCTCGGTCATGCTCGGTAGCATGATCCAAGAGCCTAGGGGACCGGGTTAACGCGGCCGCCAGCAAAGAGCCTTCTTCGACCAGGGCGTGCTGCGCCTGCCGCCGCTCAACTCGATGTCATGCCGCCGGTCGTGCACGCGGCGCTGAAGGATGCGGTGCCGCATTACGAGGAAATGCAGCCCCTGACCTTCCCGTAATCGGCGTGCAGATCCCATTTTCTTGGAGTTGACCATGCCTACGCCGATTTGCTTCATGGTAATGCCATACGGAACCAAGCCCGTGACGCCGGTGGTCCAGGGCGCGCCAGCGCGCATCAATTTCGACATTCTGTGGCGGGACGCCTTTGAGCCCGCGATCCGGAGCCTGGGCTACGATCCGGTGCGGGCCGATCAGGAGACCGGCGCCCTGATCATTCACGAGATGCTGGAGCGGCTGTTCTTCTCGGACCTGATCGTCGCGGACATGACCATCCCGAATGGAAACGTCTACTACGAGATCGGCATCCGGCACGCGGCGAGATCGGCCGGCTGCGTGCTGCTCGCCGCCGACTGGTCCGTGCCTTTGTTCGATACGCAGCAGATGCGCCGCGTGACCTATCCGTTGCCCGAGGAATCGGTCTCGGCAGCGACCGCGGAACTCATCTCCAAGCGGGTCGTCGAAGGTGTGCCGGCCATGGCGAGCGGCTTGTCGCCGATGAACATCGTGTTGCCCGATTATCCGAATCCGGATCCTGCGCGCGCCACGACGATGCGCAATGCACTGGAGCAGCAGCGCGCGTTCGACGCCCGCCTTACCGCCGTGCGACTGCTGCCCGACGGTACGGAAAAGCAGTCGCTCGCGCGACAACTTGCCGCTGAATTTCCCGCTGCGGCGTCGAATGCTCCCGCAACGGCGCTGGCCATCGCGACGACCCTGCGCGACGCCGGCCTGTGGGATGAAACGCGCGACTACCTGCAGGCGCTGCCCCAGCGCCTGCGGGACCTTCCCTGGGTGCAGCAGCAACTCGCGCTTGCGCTATCCAAGGCACCGAGCAGCGACCACCTTGCGGCGATCGGCAATCTGAAGAGCCTCATCGCGATGCGGGGGGACAGTTCGGAAAGCCAGGGCCTGATAGGAGGTCGTTTCAAGAAGCTCGCACAGGCCGCGAAGAAGGCAGGTGACGACCGGGTGAACCGACGCTATCTTGATCAGGCCATCGAAGCGTACGAGCAAGGCATGCGTCTGGACCTCGGCGGTTACTATCCGGTTAGCAATCTGGCGCGCCTGTATCGGGAGCGCGGCGATCCCGGAGACGAGGAGCGCGCGCGGTTCGCGCAGCACCTGACGCTGGAGTCCTGCGAGGCGCTGCGTGCGCGCGACGCGGGCGATGAATGGCTGCGGCCCACGCTGCTCGGTACGGCGTTCGACATGCGCGACTACGACACAGCGAAGCGCCTGACGCGGGAAGTCGAGAAAGAAGGCCCGGCGGCGTGGAAGCTCGAGACGACGATTGTCGACCTGCGCAAGAGCGTCGGGCAGATTGCGGAAGCGTCCGAACAAGCCCCGTTCGAGGAGTTGATCGAACGCCTGGCGGCCCTCACCAAACCAGCGTCCTGACCAGCACCTGGTAGTTCATCTTCGACTCGGACACGGTGTTGCGCAGCACGCAGAAACCGAACGCCGTCTTGTTGCGCGCCCGGACCGTCGCGGCGTCCGTTGTCGGTGTAACCGTGACGATGCCAGTGGTACCGGCGATGGTGCTGTTCCAGGAGTTCGTGAGCGTGTGACCGCGGAGATCGATCGTCATCTGCTTCCAGGCGATATCGACCTTGTCGCTTGGCTGCTCCAGGATGACCATGACGCAGAACATTCCTTCAGCGCGGTACGTGGTCCAGTGAGGGCCACGCTGTCTCCGCAGGAGGAGCGCTTGGCAGCGCCCGCATCAGAGCACGGCGAGCGCCGAATTCTTCAGGTCCGTGACCAGCATCGACCCCGGATAGTGCGTGATGGTGAACGGAACACCGGCGGCCTCGATGACTGCCTGGGGTGTCACACCGCAAGCGCAGAATACGGGCAGTTCATCGGATCTCACCTCGATCGCATCGCCCCAATCCGGGCGACCGAGGTCGCGGATGCCGATGCTCTCGGGCAGCCCGACATGGACAGGAGCGCCGTGCACCGTAGGAAAACGCGACGTGATCTGGAGCGCCCGGATCGCATCGGCCGGCCGCAGCGGGCGCATGGAGACGACCAGCGGTCCGTGGAAGCGGCCCGCCCGCACCGTCGGCACGCCGGTGCGATACATGGGCACACCCTTGCGCGCCTCGATGTGCCGCAGCGGCACGCGTGCCTCCAGCAGCGCGTGCTCGAAAGAGAACGAGCAGCCGAGGACGAACGCGACCAGATCGTCGCGCCACCAGCGGGGAACGTCGTACGGCTCATCGACGCAGCGGCCGTTCCCGAACACGCGATAGCGCGGACAGTCGGTACGGATATCGACCTCCGGCCCGAGCAGCGGGAGCAGCGGATCACCCGGATCGCCGATCGCGAGCACTGGGCAAGGCTTGGGATTGCGCTGGCAGGAAGCATAAGAAGACCAAACCGCCGATTTCCCCGATGCGGAAGGTCGCTTTCGGCCAGTCAGGTGTCAATGACGTGGGTGCGGGGTCAAGGCTCGAGGCATTAGGGGGATTTTCTGGGCCGTTCACCCGCGCAGCTGCCCGCTTATCGGCGCCGCTTCGCCGCTTGCGCGAGTGCCAGGGCGAGCGCGATCCTCGGCTGGTAGCCAAGCGCGATGGAGAGCAGCTTGCGTGTGCGATCAGGCCGCTTGCAACAGATCGACTCGCCGCGCCGCCGAGCGTGGCGATGCGCGCGCGGGTAAGTGCAGGTGGGTGACGATCTTGGTCATCACCGCGGGGTCGACGATCGCTGCGATGATCTTCAGGCGGCCACCACAGTTTGGGCAGTGTTCGACATCGATATCGAATACCCGTTTCAGCAGGCACGCCCAGCTCATGCGTGCTGGCGCCAAGGCAGGCGGGGTCTGGGCGTGCTGATCGCAAGCCTCATTGGCGTTGACCGGCGCGCTGGGAACGATCTGGGCCCTCGGTTTGGCGTGGAGTGCGAGCACGCCATGGAAGCGAATCAGATGCAGCCGCGGGAGGCGGAATCGGTACGGCCAGGCGCTGCATGAACTGCAACGGCGACATCACGATATGGGTGGTGCCGTCGCGCCAGGGGCTCTTGAGCTGGAGCACGACTTGGCCGGCAGGATTGCGCTTGAGCCGTTCGTTGGCAATCGCCGGGCGCGTGATGTAGCGGCAGAGGCGTTCGAGTGGCTTGCCCTGGCGAGCGCCGCACCGTACTGCCGCCCCCTTTTGGCCCCCAGCGTTCAACATCATTGCTCGGGGACAGGACGCGATTGTGGATAGTTGCCATCTCCTCTTCGATACCCAAAGCGAAGCAGAGCCTCTTCTTCAAGCCATAGAGGGCTGGTGCAGCCTTGAGCGATGGGTCTCCCGACGTACCAGCTACGAAGCGCGCGTACATGTAATGCTCCGCTGCGACTAGATTGATATTGAGTGGATCGACCTCTCGTCCCCGCTTCTGCGGCGATCTGAATGATCTGGCCACGCGACGTACCACTGTTTCGCCAGGCCGTGCGACCTGCTGAGAGAGAGGCTGAATGATGATCGTCTGAACATTTGCATCGATTACTTTATCAACCATTGCAACCTCCGTGGGAAAGGACGGAAAGATGAGATCTAGTGGACTGTAACGACCGCTTCGATAGTACCCCTCACCCCAGCCCTCTCCCACAAGGGGAGAGAGAGCACTCCGCTTTGGCGGTTACAGTTCACGAAGTTCCTTGATGGCCAACCCCTCGATGCACTGACGCACTCCACTCCCCTCAGGAGTCCGAGTATTTGGGAAGCTCGGGACGATTCATGTCCCAGGCATAACATAATTCGGCTCTTGAGGAACGTCACTAGGGCAAAAGATGTACGCGAGTGATCCGTATGCTATCTGTAATCCCGCACACGTTATGTTGCAGACACGGACGCTCAGCTGCGCAGCATCGAGCGATCCAGGTCATGCGGGATGTGTCGCGCTTGCGCGCCGATGCCCGATCATTGGCAACTTCAGCGCTTTGGCAAAGGAGGCATCATGAAGCAATACGAAGTATTCAAGCACCCATCTGGCGCCAGCGAAGCTGTGAAGCAAGGTTGGTCCTGGCCCGCTTTCTTTTTCGGTTTCATCTGGGCAATGACCAAGAAGCTATGGGCAATTGGGTTCGGCGTGCTGGCCGGCGCGTTTGTGGTCGGATTCATTCTGGCCGTGGCCGGAGCCGGCGAAGGCGGTGATCTCTTGATGAACATTGCTTCACTCATTGTCAGCATCATCTTCGGGCTCAATGGCAACTCATGGCGCCGGAACAATCTCATTTCTCGCGGCTATGAACAGGCAGATATCGTAACGGCTGCCAACCAGGAAGATGCCCTTGCGCTGCACCTCAAGGCGGCAATGCCAAGCGCCAGCGCTTGACGAGTCGCGCGACGCAGACACAGTCAGGCAGCACGGGTAAGACAACCGATGCGACGGCGGCACGCTGTATAGGAATAGCGGGCCGCCGTGAGCAAGCCGGTCGTGCACACTCGTGCACGTTGTCAGGCACCTGGGCTTGCCCGCCCGCGCCCCGCCCCGCACCCCGGCGCGCTCCTTGCCGCTGTTCCAAGCGGCTTGACTCTTACACCGCAAAGCGGCTCAACACCTTAGCCGGCGGGTCGGCGCGTGCTGAGCACGTGCCCGTGCTCAATTTCACAGGGACTCGCCTAGCTTGGCTCATCAATCGGCCGAGCAAACCTAAGCAAAACCGCAAGTTTTCAGCTCCAACTCACGCGCTTGACCGCCTGCCGGCGCCGCGGCTAGAGTGTCCTGCGAGGAAAAGCAGCGTTCAAATTTCCTAGGCGCCGTCAGCGGGTCATACAACCCCCACCTCGCCCAAAAAGAATACCGGGACCGAACCCGGGCAAGATCCTGTTCCGTCCCCGTCGATCCTGCCGGCACCTCCTTCCGGTAAAACCCGGTCTTCAAGATCGCGAGCCGGTGAACGGAGGCTCATCCGCGGTGATTACCACATTCTGCCGTGCGCGATGTTCAATTTTATGATTTCCCAGACATCCGACCACACGCCGAGATTCCAGTGGATGAAAGCAAAATAGAAGAAACTGCGCAGCCGGAAATTGGCATAACCGGCCAGCAGCGCACCCAGAAACGCCGACACCGGGAAGACCCAAGGCAGCCCGATAAGACATAGGGCCGAGAGAATCGCCGAGGCCAGCACGGCAACGCACTTCGCGGCGCTCGTTTCTCCCATGCCCCGATGAAGACCGAAGAGAACGAAGCCTCGGAACAGGAACTCGAAGCCGAAAGCAAACCCGACATAGCTGACCAGATGGATGGCCACGTGGAGTGGTTTCAGGAACTGAGGGTTCGTCAGGTACGTGTAGTAGCGCTCGGTACCGATATAGGCGCTCGCGAGAGGCGCGAATATGTACAGCGGCACCAGTGCCAGCACCGCCACAGCTCCGAGCTTCGCGTCGCCCAAGCTGAATCCGTAGGCCTGGATAGGCTCATGAAAACCGAAGCGAACAACGAGATAAGGGATGCCGAAACCGATGGGGACGATCATCATGAAGATGAACCACGTCCCCAGGTAGACGTCGCTGCCGAAAAGCGTCGCGCCGGTGAGCCTGGACAAGCGCGTTTCGTGTCCGAAACCAAATCCAAGCAACCACAGAAGAACAATGCAGGCCAGAGAAACACCGGTGACGGTCAGGGTTCTCTTATTCCAGTACCGGCCCATCGATTGCGCCTTTCTCCGCCCGACGTCGGCAGTATGGGCAAGCTGAATAGCTCGGAGTGAACAGGAAGGAGGGAGCGGTGATCTTGTTCACCTGTTCGTACGGGGACTTCGAGGAAGGTGCCTGTTGTGCAACCGGCGCAGGCGGGAGGGAGCGGAAACCAGGCTGCCGCACGAATGGACGATGAGAATTCCCTTCGGCGGCGGAACGCTCAAACATCCCATGCACCTCCTCGGCTGCCCGGACGCGCCATCAGAATGCTTCCCTTGGTCATTCTATCGTCCCCGCGTCAAGGCGAAAAGTGTGAGGGAGCACGCACCGCAAGACGGCCGCCCGGAACAGGCACACTCCTCCCACCTTCGGACAAGGCGTCTGCCCGGCGGCAACGCCTCATTGCGCCCGGTAATTCCTTTCTTCCGAGAAGACGGGGAGTCGGCCGATGCGAACGGGCGATCAGTCCGCCGCCATCACGGCCTCTCGGGCCATGCCTTCCAGGCGGGGCTCGGTCGGGTCGAAGCGCGGCTGCTTCTCGTAGAGCGGCGCCCCGGCGTTGAAGTGAGCGTAAGAAACTCGAACACCAAATTCCATGAGAGGAGACCGTATTGCGGCGGCGGGTGGTCAATCGCGTGAGTTCGTGATGAGAACTTACGGTCCTCTGAGCTTTGCTGGGCTGCTCCATGTGCCGCACTCACCGATCCCGTTCTGTCCAGAAATCGGATCGAATTCCGCTGAGGCCTACTGAGCGGGCATGGGCGTCGCGCGCTAGACAGCGTGTCTGAGCCTTAAACCCTCACCACCCGCGTTTCTGGTGTTTATAGTTGGCGGCTGGATCAGCCGCGGGCAGGTGATTGTCATCGAGTATCTGAGAACG
>Ga0335084_10006238_pt1 | contig 11837 bp, 12 predicted proteins | sample Lox_Sample_44_FD_206721 | JGI IMG/M metagenome (GOLD analysis project Ga0335084, IMG submission 206721) | Soil microbial communities from Loxahatchee National Wildlife Refuge, Florida, United States - Lox_Sample_4.4 | ecosystem: Environmental > Terrestrial > Soil > Wetlands | place: USA...
TCCTCGCCGGTTCCCGGAACTACACGAGGAATTGATGCGAATGCTGCCGTCGCGCACAAAGACCCTCGCGGAAGCCGACGTGTATTTGCAATTGCCGGGGGACACACCTCCGCCCGAATTGGTGAAGTGGACCGACGCGGGCGGCTCACACCGGCAGCTTCATTTTCATTGGGACGCTGGAAGCCTGCTGGCGGATGGAGTAACGCAGCGCCACACCCCAGAACTCGATGCGATCTACTACGAGGCGCTATTCGCAAAAGTGAAGCCGCCGGCCGACTTGCTTCATGCGGCGACGGTCCGTGTCACGAGCCCGGCAGGAACAGACTTGACCTTTCAGACCGGCGATCGTCCTATCAACATCCAGGACGGCGATTGCAGCCGGGAGCGGGTGAGCAGGGCCAAGGTGCGCGTTGATCGCGAGATCGAGCTGCCGGCTGGCGTGATGCGAATCGCACCAATGGAGAAGACTGTCAACGGGACCTTCGTGCTGCCTGACGGAACAAAGCTGCGAATCAAGCGGGGAAAGGTTCTGAACCCCGTCCAGGGCCTGCCGGATGAGTTCCGGGAGATTGGGATTGGGTTCAATCCCAAACTTGTTCCTATACCCGGCTCCGACGTTCTTCCGTACTTCGGCTACGGGGCCGGCATAGTTCGCTTGAGCCTGGGTGACAACGAAGAACTCGGCGGTGCCGTTCGTGGCGGAGTACGGCGCTGGTTCTTCTTTCCCGATGCGACCGTGGTGGTCAACGGGAAGACGGTGATCCGCGCAGGGCGGCTTCAGGGCAACTGAGCCGCCAGAACTTTTTCCGTCTGTTTTTGGCGATACTGCTCGAGCTTTTCGGCAAGCTCGGGGCGAGAGAGAGCGAGGATCGCAACGGCCAGGAGGCCTGCGTTGGAGGCTCCGGGTTTGCCAATTGCCAGCGTGCCAACGGGAATGCCGCCGGGCATCTGAACGGTTGACAGCAACGAGTCGAGGCCTTTCAGCGAGGCGCTCTCCATGGGCACGCCCAGCACCGGCAGTGTTGTGGCCGCGGCCATGACTCCGGCGAGGTGGGCGGCGCCGCCGGCACCCGCGATGATCACCTGCAGTCCCCGGCTGCGAGCCGATTCGGCCCACTCGCCCGCTTGCTTGGGTGTGCGGTGAGCCGAAAGAACGCGCTTTTCATACGGAATGCCGAATTGATCGAGGACTTCGCAGACGTTGCGCATCGTCTCCCAATCGGAGGCGCTGCCCATGACGATGCCGACGAGAGGTGTCATTGGCCTTGTCCCAATGCATAGCCGGGTTTGCCGTCGTAGTTATAGAGGTGTTCGATCATGGCGTAGGAGACGCCGGCGGAATCGATGCGCCCGAGCAGGTCAACAACCTGCTTCTGCGTCACGGCGCCCGAACCTTGGTAGCGGCAGCGCCACGAATCACTCGTCAAAGTGTCCGGCAGCGGATTCGGCCAGACACTCACGCCCCGGCTCGAGACGGCAATGAGTTGGAAATCGGAACCCGCGAGTGCCTTCATCCTTTCGCCCACGATATTCGGATCGCCGGGAGGACTGTAGACGAATACGTCCACACCGATGAGATCACGCTGCGGGGTCATGACCGTGTGCACTTGGGAAGCGGCAGTCTGCTTCGGGGCGGCGCTGTAACTAACGGGCTTGAACTTCTCGGGTTTTTGACCGACGCGAGCCGCGATTGCCTGGGCAAATTCCTTCGTGCCGACCTTCTGCGCGCTGATGCCTTCCTTGAAGATGTCGTAGGTGTGAACGCCGTCCTCAATGGTCTTCAGCCAGGCGTTGTGAACCCGTTCGGCGATGTCGGGCTGATCGATGTGTACGAGCATCATCACGGCGCCGAGCAGCAATCCGGAGGGATTCGCGAGGTTCTGTCCCGCCCGCCTCGGAGCCGAGCCGTGGATGGCTTCGAACATCGCGTACTTGGTACCGATATTGGCCGAGCCGGCGAGACCGACTGAGCCTGCAATCTGTGCCGCGACGTCGGAGAGAATGTCACCGTAGAGGTTCGGCATCACGATCACGTCGAAGGCTTCGGGGGTATCGGCGAGTTTGGCCGCGCCGATGTCCACGATCCAGACTTCCTTTTCGATGCTCGGGTAGGCGGCGCCGATTTCGTCGAAGACGCGGTGGAAGAGGCCGTCGGTGATCTTCATGATGTTGTCTTTCATGAAGCAAGTCACTTTTTTCCGGTTGTTGCGCACGGCGTAGTCGAAGGCATAGCGAATGATTCGTTCGCAGCCGTTGCGGGTGATGATCTTGATCGCCTGCGTCTCGTCCGGGGTAGTCTGATACTCGATACCGGCGTACAGGTCCTCTTCGTTCTCGCGGACGATCACGACGTCCATTCCCGGGTGCCTCGTCTTCACGTACGGAGCGTAGGCAACGCACGGCCGGACGTTGGCATAGAGCCCCAGCAGTTTGCGGGTGGTGACGTTCAGGCTCTTAAAGCCGCCTCCCTGCGGTGTTGTGATCGGCGCTTTGAGGAATACCTTGGTCCGCAGAAGAGAGTCGATCGAGCTTTTTTCGATGCCTGCGGAGTTGCCACGGAGGTAGACCTTCTCGCCGATCTCAATCTCCTCGATGTCGAGGCGTGCGCCGGCTGCCTTCAACACGTGAAGGGTGGCATCCATGATTTCGGGGCCGATGCCGTCGCCCCGGGCGACCGTAATGGGAATGTTCGCTGCCATGACGTTTAACTCAATCTAAGATAACGATGTAGCAGCAGAGGTGACAAGTTTCTTTTGGCAGAAGCAGGAGATTAAGAAACCGTGAGAATCGTGATGGCGCTCATGCTGGCCTTGTGCACGGGTGCGCATGGCCAAACGGCCGTGAAGATATGGGACGCAGCGCCCCACAACGCCTTCACCGACCTCGCGCGCTGGAAAGACCGCTGGTGGTGCGTCTTTCGGGAGGGCGCAAGTCACGTCTCTCCCGACGGAGCGGTCCGCTTGCTGACATCGGCTGACGGTGCGACGTGGGAGTCCGCCGCGCGAATCGAAGCGAGCGACGCCGACCTGCGCGATCCCAAGATCACCATCACTCCCAAGGGGGAACTCATGCTGACTGCGGCCGGAGCCATGCACACGCCGCCGCCGAAGCACCAGACATTCGCGTGGTTTTCGAAAGACGGTAGGAATTGGGGCAAGCGGGTCGAGATCGGTGAGCCCGATTACTGGCTCTGGCGCGTTACCTGGCACGAAGGCATGGCATGGGGAGTCGGCTATCCGACGAACGGAGGCGAAGCGGTGCGGCTCTATCGGAGCCGCGACGGAAAGAAGTGGGAGGTCGTGAACCGGGAGCTTTTCTCAGAGGGCTTTCCGAATGAGAGTGCGATTGCTTTCGACGGGGACGGGTCGATGCTTATCCTGCTGCGGCGCGACAAAGGTTTGCAGACGGCCGTGCTGGGTCGAGCCAAGCCACCGTACGTTACATGGCGATGGAACAATCTGGGCGTGAGGCTCGGCGGACCGAATCTGGTGCGGCTTCCGGATGGGCGCCTGATTGCAGCGGGTCGCTTGTATGACGGCAAAACGAGAACTTCGATTTGCGAGGTCGTCAAGGACACGCTCACTGAACTCACGACGTTTCCGTCGGGTGGCGACACGAGCTATCCGGGCCTTGTCTTCTATGGAGGAGAGATCTGGATGAGCTATTACTCCACGCACGAAGGCAAGACGGCCATCTACCTGGCGCGATGGCGGCCGGAATAGGAGGGAACGCGGCATTGAGGAGAAACGTCAGGTCACGACGGCGGGAACAACGTCATTGGATGAAGTGCGCGGGGATGGTCGAAACGGGAGATCCGCACTCAAGCGTGCACATCGATAGAGCTGTCCACGGCCAGAAAGATTTTGACAGAGGCCAAGCGATTACTTCACCTGAATGCGGGTTCGAACGGGATCGGGTGCGCGAAACGGCGGAAGAATGAGCTCGCGGCCGTGTACGGACGGTGACTTGGCCTTCAACAGGTCAAAGCCTTCGGGGTCCTTGGAAGCGACGACGGTCAGCAGGCCATACGGACTGCGACCCATCTGGAACGACCCGAGGAACACCGCCTTGCCGGGCGGGATCGTGTACCAACGGATGTAGTGCTCCAACCCGGAGTTGTTATTCGTGTCGCGCGAGCGGAGAAAACCGGAAAAACCCATATCCCCTGGCTCGACGCGGATGGCATAGTAGCCTACCGGCTGCGAACCCACGCGTTCGGCGAGTTTTTCGCCGCCGTCCCGCCAGAACAGGGCGCGCGTCGGGCCCATCGAATCACCCTCGCGCCGGGTGTCGAAAATGCCCTCGAGGTCGAGAGACGCGGGCTGATCGCCGTCCTGGTATGAGAAGCCGAAAACAACATAGGACGGGCGGAGTTCTGAAGGAACCTTTTCGCCTGAGAGAAACTCGACGGTTAGGGATCCGCCGGAGCAATATGTAACTCGGTCAAAGGCGTCGTAAGCCGTGATGCGCATCGGTTGTGAGCCGGGCTCCACTTTCGTGAGCTTTGCCGTGTAAGACTGCTGGTCGCGGCCCGGGCAGGGCACATTCACCTTGAACACGACGTTCCGCCAGTCCTCGCCCGTTTGGTTGTCGAGAGTGGCGGCAAATTCGGGAATCATCTCGTGCCGGCCATCGGAGAAGCGCCAGGCCTGCACGTCATGCAGCAGAAAAGAACCCGTTCCGGCGGGGACCGTCAGGTCAGCGCCCGCGAGCCCCCACGCAACAACAGCAAAGAGGCTAAGCGTCTTCACGGCCCGCGTAAAACTCCGAAATCTGCTGCTTGAAATTCTCGAGCACTTTGGCCCGGCGTAGTTTCATCGTAGGAGTCAGCTCTCCCGCCTCCAGCGAGAATTCCCGCTCGATGATTTTGAACTTCCTGATCTGCTCAAACGGGGCGAGTTGTTTGTTCACCCTCGTCACAACCTTTCTCATCTCCGACTGAATCGCTGGAGACTCCGCCAGTTCCGCCAGTGATGCTGCGGTCGCCCCCCGCACCTGTTCGGCGGCCGTCTGGTTGAGGGTGACGATGGCAGTCATGTACGGAAGCCGGTCCCCGATCAGAAAAACCTGGTTGACGAGAGGCTCGAGCTTAAATAACGCCTCGATGCGCGCCGGGAAGATCTTCTTGCCATTGGACGAGACGATGAGTTCCTTCTTGCGGCCCGTAATGGAGATGAACCCCTTCTTGTCAATCTCGGCGATGTCGCCGGTGTGCAGCCATCCATCGCGAAGAACAGCGGCTGTCGCCGCGGGATCCTTGTAGTAGCCGGAGAATAGCGATGGGCTGCGGATCAGCAGTTCGTTGTCTTCACCGAGCTTCACTTCGACGCCCGGCAGAGGAACGCCGATGGAACCAGCAACTGGATGGTCAAAAGGATTGAGGATGACCACACCACCCTCGGTGAGACCGTAGCCCTCCACGAGAGGAAGTCCGATGGAAGCGTAAAACTCCGCAAGGTCTTTGCCCAGTGGCGCGGCGCCTGAGACAGCAATCCGCAGCCGGCCGCCCAGCCGGGCGATGATCTTCCGGAACACGACCCGCTCGAAAAATTTGAGCGACGCAGCCGCAAAGGGATCCGGAGATTTGCCGGCCCGGCGCGCGCGCAACACATTACTGCCAACGCCAATCCCCAGGTAAATCAACTTGCGAAGGGGAGCGGGTTTTTTGCGGATCTCGGTCGAAATGCTCGAGTAGATTCTCTCCCAGAGACGCGGCGGAGCAACGAAGAACGTCGGCCGGACCGAAAGCAGTTCCTTGGGGAGCTTGGCCAGTCCCTCGCTAAACCAAACCGGCACGCCGTGGCGGATCATCAGGAGTTCCATCACCAGCCGCTGGGTAATATGTGCCGAGGGGAGAAAGGCAAGAGTCCAATCTTCCGGTCCGACCGGCAGTACTTTGGGGCCCATCTCGCAATTTGTCGTGATGGCGTGATGCGTCACCAGGCCCATCTTGGGTTCGCCGGTGGCACCCGAAGTCAGGTAGAGGATGGCATGGTCCTGTGGACAGACGCGGTTGCAGAAGTAATCCACGATGCCGCTGTTTTCCACCAGGTGCTTCTGCCCGAGTTCGCGTAGCGCGGCGAAAGTAACGGCGCCTTCGGCATCGCCTTCCAGCAGAATCCAATGGGTATGGATTGCCGCCGCTCCGGCTGATTGGAGCGCGGCCATGGTTTTGGGGTTCTCGACGAAGACAGCCTTCGGCTCGCAGGCGAGAATTGTTTTTGCCTGTTCGGCCGGCGAAAGGCTTGTGTAGACGGCAGCCGCAATACATCCCGCCGTCATTACGCCAAGATCGGCCAGATAGAACTCGGCCCTGGTCTCTGAGGCCAACCCTACGATGTCACCTTTGACCAACCCCAGAGAAAAAAGGCCGGCAGCCAACTCCTCGGCGATCTCGCGGTAGTCCAACCAGGTGTAGGTCCGGTATTCGCCGTTGCCCTTGGGTTGCAGCAACGCGGGCGCAGTGCCCCAAACCTCGGAGGCGGATTTCAGCAGATGGTAGACGGTGCGCCGTTCTTCAGGGAGCGGCTGCATCGTTCGCGACATGGTGCGAGTAGGCCTCCTTGCGATCCCAGTCTTGTTTGGGCGCTACCCACTAAGATAGCGTCATGGCATATGAAAAGGAGCTTGCAACGGCGTTGCGGCTGGTTAAGGAGGCCGGCGTGCTGGCGCTCCGGTTGCGAAAGGGTGGGATTGAGGCGGAGGACAAACCGGACGACTCACCGGTGACAATTGCCGACCGCGAATGCGAACGGCTCTTTGCGTCTGGTCTGGAGACTGAGTTCCCCGCCGACGGACTGCTGGGGGAGGAAGGGGCGAACAAAGCGTCCGGAAGCGGCCGGCGTTGGATCATCGACCCAATTGATGGAACACGCGACTACCTGCGGGGGAACCGGCTGTGGAGCCATCTTCTCGCACTGGAAGACAACGGAAGAGCGGTATTAGGAATCGCAGCCTTTCCCGCCTTGGACGAAACCTATTGGGCGGTGCGGGACCAGGGGGCTTTTCGCAATGGCCAGAGGATCGGCATCTCCTCCATCACGGAGGTTTCGCGTTCGGTAGGCTGTCTCAACCAAATCAACGACGCCCAGGAGCGGCCGGGAGCGGGCATGTTCCTCGACCTCGCCTCGAAGTTCTGGGCGGTACGCTGCCTGGGCGGCGCGCAGGATGCTGTGTGGGTCGCATCCGGCCTGGCCGAGTTCTGGCTGGAACCCAGCGCGAAGCCATGGGACCTTGCGTCACTGCAGGTGATTGCCGAAGAGGCCGGCGCCGCCTTCATGGATTACCGTGGCGAGAACACAATCTACGGCGGAAACGCAATCATCTGCGTTCCGGCCCTGGTCCCGGTCGCACGCTGGTTCCTCGGTCTTACCTCCTCCTATGATGGAGGGCATGTCTCTACTCCGCCTGCTGGTTCTTAGCGCCCTCTTGGTCGCGGCGTGGGCTCAAACGTTCACGCTCGAACAGGCTCTGGGATCCGCATTCCCGTTTGAAATCACGGCTGCCGCGCGAGCCAACCGCGTCGCCTGGGTGGTGAGTTGGAACGGACCCTGGAACGTTTGGGTAGCCGAAGGGCCGGCCTATGAAGGCCGCCAGCTCACACAGTATGCCAACGACGACGGGCAGGAGATCAGCGACGTCCATTTGTCCGCTGATGGCCGATGGGTGGTCTTCGTGCGCGGTGGAAGCAAGAACAGAGCAGGAGAGGTGCCCAACCCGACCAGCGATACAAAAGGAGCCGAGCAGGCTGTGTGGGTCGTGGAGTTTTCTGGAGGCACGCCGCGGAAACTAGGTGAAGGAGCGGATCCCGTGGTTTCGCTCGCCGGCGATCGAGTTGTTTGGACCAAGGGCGGCGCGGTCTGGGCGATATCGCTGGAACAGGGAGCGACCGCGGCGCAGTTATTCAAGGCGCGGGGCGCCGCGGAACAACTGGTCTTCTCGCCCGATGGATCGCGGCTCGCCTTCGTTTCGTCGAGAGACGACCACGCGTTCATTGGCATCTACGATATGGCCGCTTCGAAAGTCGACTGGATTGATCCCTCGACGTCAAGCGACGAGACGCCGGCTTGGTCTCCGGACGGAGGGAAGATCGCGTTTGTACGACGCCCGGCGGAGCGAAAGGCAGGGGTGTTCGGAGCGCGTTGTGCCGGCACACCATGGTCGATTCGAGTAGCCGAGTTGGCAACTGGCAAAACAGTAGAAGTCTTCCGATCAGCCGAGGGGCGAGGAAGCGTCTTTCAGCCGGTCTTCAGCGGCGACTCACTCGTTTGGACCTCGGCAGGCCTGCTGGTGTTTCCCTGGGAACAATCAGGCTGGAAACAACTCTATGGGATACGACGGGAAGGCGGCCCGCCACAGCGGCTGACCCAGGGTTCGTTCGAGGTAGAGTATCTGACCGCCGCACCGGATGGGAAGTCCATGATCGCTGCCACCAACCAGGACGACATCGAACGGCGCCATCTATGGCGGATCACGCCCGGCGGTTCGCCCGTCCGGTTGACACCGGGCAATGGCATTGAGTGGGCGCCCGCGCCCCTCGGCGAGGGCGCCATCGCCTTTCTGCGTTCGGATGCCCGTACCCCGGCGCGCGCCGCCATCCGGCTGCCTTCGGGTCAAATTAAAGACCTCGCTCCTGCAACCCTGCCCGCCGACTTCCCATCCGCTGCCCTTGTCGAGCCCCAGCGCGTGAAGTTCGCCGCGGCCGATGGATTGGAGATATCGGGCCAGCTCTTCCTGCCTCGCAATGCTGCTGGCATCGAGCGCCGGCCAGCCGTCATCTTCTTCCACGGCGGATCGCGGCGCCAGATGCTGCTGGGCTGGCATCCGATGTACTACTACCACAATGCCTACGCGTTCAATCAGTACCTGGTGAGCCGCGGTTATGTTGTGCTTTCGGTGAATTACCGGAGCGGCATCGGTTATGGCATGGAGTTCCGTGAAGCCCTCCGCTACGGAGCGACCGGGGCAAGCGAGTATCAGGATGTAGTCGGCGCCGGTCTCTATCTGCGAAACCGCCCTGATGTGGATCCGGCGCGCATCGGCCTTTGGGGTGGGTCTTACGGTGGCTACCTGACCGCACTGAGCTTGGCTCGCGCATCCCACTTATTCGCGGCCGGGGTGGACCTGCATGGCGTTCATGATTGGAGCCTGCTGCGGTCAGGCTTGGACGACGAGGCGAAGCGCCTGGCAAAGTCCTCCTCGCCCATCGCCGACGTGGATGGGTGGCGGTCACCCGTGCTCTTCATACATGGGGATGATGATCGCAACGTTCCGTTCAGCCAGACGCCACTCCTCGAAGAGGCTCTGCGAGAACGCAAAGTGGAATTTGAAGAGATTGTGTTCCCCGACGAAGTCCATGACTTTCTGCTGCAGAAAAACTGGCTGCGCGCCTACCACGCGGCGTCGGACTTTCTCGACCGGAAGTTGAAGAAATAAGGCGCATGGGCATGCGTGAGTACGAGGAGCGAATTCGGAAGGTGATCCGGTCCATTCCAAAGGGCAAGGTCATGTCGTATTCGCAAGTGGCGCGCGCCGCCGGCTATCCCAGCTATCACAGGCAGGTAGTGCAAGTGCTCCAGAGTACGGGCGACCGGCTGCCCTGGCACCGGGTCGTGGGAGCGGGAGGCGCTATCCGTTTGAAGAGCGCCGGAGGGCTCGAGCAGCGCACTCGTCTGGAAATGGAAGGCGCCGCCTTCCGCGGAAAACGAGTCGACATGAGAGTCTGCGGTCTACCCGACAATCGCCGTTAGGTGCAGCACCCTGGCTCCGAGTTGCTGATCCCCATCGATTCGAACTTGGGTGCGAGCCGCACTACGGTCAATGCCCTTTGTAAAGAGGCGCCAGGCGAGCTCCTGCGGAATGTGCACGCGTGCTGCCAGCCCTGCGGGCGCTCTTTTTACGAAAGCCCATCCGGACGAGGAACTCGCCAGCAGCCAGTGACCGCCACAATCACCGGAAATTTCAAAGTGGATATGCGTTCCGCTTGGCGCGTCCACGTCGCGGTAGAGATGAGGCAGGCCACGCATGAAACAGTCGAGCACCGGGTGGTAAAGCTCGGCAGTCATGATGCCCGGCTTGTTTATCGCCAGCCGGATCTGCTGCTGGTGATGCCAGCGCTCGGTCAATTCCCTGGCGGTATCGAACCAGTTCAGTGAAGTCTCCTCACCGGCCCAGCTCACCGGGAATGCCGCAGGCGCGAATGGATTGAGCGCTTCGTGAAACCGCGCGCTTTGGTCGCAGGCCAGTTGCAGCAGGTCGATCAGAACGGGTGGGCTCAGGCGGCGATACATGCTGACGCCTTCCTGGTTCAGGCGGTTCACCAACGCCACGAGATCCTGGGGCGAGGCGATTTCAACTCTCTCAACGAGGCACCCGTCGCGGACAAGGGAGAGTTTACGTAACGAGGTGTCGAGCAGATGGGCAGCGATGTCGCGAACCTGCCACGCTGGAACGATCGTCCGTAGGTCCCAATCCGCAGGTTCGAGCGAGCGTAGAAGCCCGATCAGTTGCCCGTCCACCTGCCGCAGCACGTGCGCGCAAAGGATTGGCTCGGTACCGTCTGCGGGCCCGCTCATGGCAATGTCCTCAACGTAACAGAGTATTGCTAAAAAAGACGAAGGGCATGTCGATCGGACTGGCGCCCGTTCGACGACACAGTAGAGGCCGGTCATGACGGCCCAAATCGAAAAGGAGAAGCGAGGATGCGATTCATGATGATGATGAAGGCAGATAAGAACTTTGAGGCTGGCGTTCCACCAAGTCCGGAGCTGATTGCGGCCATCGGCAAACTCACGGAAGACGGAATGAAGAGCGGCGTACTGCTGGACACCGGAGGGCTGATGCCCAGTTTTTGCGGCAGCCGCATTCGGGCCTCCGGAGGCAAACTGAGCGTTACTGACGGCCCCTTCGCGGAGGCCAAAGAACTGATCGGCGGCTACGCGATCGTTCAGGTGCACTCGAAGGCCGAAGCGCTCGAAATGGCGCGGAACTTCATGAAACTACACGTGGATATTCTTGGGCCCTCCTATGAGGGGGAGTGTGAGATCCGCCAGATGTGGGATCCGGCTGAAATGATGGAGTCCCAAAGGAGGGCTGGTTAATGCGGTTCATGATGATGATTAAGGCCAACAAGGACACCGAAGCCGGCGTCATGCCGAGCGAAAGGGTGCTGGCCGCGATGGGCAAATACAACGAAGAACTCCTTAAGGCCGGTGTGCTGCTCGACGCCTCGGGACTACAGGCAAGCTCAAAGGGCGCGCGAGTGAAGTTTTCCGGCAGCAAAAGAACCCTCATTGACGGGCCTTTCGCCGAGACGAAAGAACTGATAGCCGGCTTCTGGATCATCCAGGTCAAGTCGAAAGCGGAGGCCATTGAATGGGCGAAACGCGTTCCGTTCGATGCGGATGATCAATACGGCGCCGAAGGCGAGATCGAACTGCGTCAGCTCTTCGAAATGGAGGACTTCGGTCCGAGCGATGCGGTGGACCAGATGCGTGAACTCGGAATCGGCGAGAAGAAATAGCTTGCAGAGCTTGCTAGGAGGATGGTGTGATCGGTAGCAGTGGGGGCTGCCGAGACACACCAGGCAATTGATGCCGTCTGGCGAATCGAATCGCCGCGCCTCATAGCAGGATTAGCACGCATCGTACGGGATGTCGGCGTCGCGGAAGATCTGGCGCACGATGCTCTCGTAGCTGCTTTGGAGCAATGGCCGGAGTCAGGCATCCCACGCAACCCGGGCGCCTGGCTCATGGCCGTAGCCAAGCATCGCGCGATCGACGGCTTGCGGCGCACCAAGCTGCTGGACCGAAAGCACGAAGAACTCGGCTATGATCTGG
>Ga0335084_10006240_pt1 | contig 11834 bp, 13 predicted proteins | sample Lox_Sample_44_FD_206721 | JGI IMG/M metagenome (GOLD analysis project Ga0335084, IMG submission 206721) | Soil microbial communities from Loxahatchee National Wildlife Refuge, Florida, United States - Lox_Sample_4.4 | ecosystem: Environmental > Terrestrial > Soil > Wetlands | place: USA...
ATCTTCACGCTCACGGCGAGCTTCACGCGCGTCGCCGACGGCGTCGCGCACCAGGACCCGGCGCCCGCGGCGCCGCCGCCCGACGGCCTCGCCGACTGGGAGGAGATGCGCGCGCGGCTCGCCGAGCGCGCGCGCCCGCGCCGCGAGTTCGAGGCGTTCGACGTGCGCGTGCTCGAGCCCGAGCGCGACGCGCCGGGCGCGCGCTCGGCGCCGAGCCGCGCGGCGTGGCTGCGCCTGCGCGGCGCGCCGCCGGCCGACGCGCTCCTGCGCGCGGCGCTCCTCGTCTACGCGAGCGACCGCACCCTGCTCCGCGCCGCGGCCCGCGCGCACGGGATCCCCTGGGACGCGCGGCCGCCGGCGAGCCTCGACCACGCGCTCTGGCTCCACCGCGTGCCGGCCCTCACGGACTGGATCCTGTACGACTGCCACAGTCCCGCGGCGAGCGCGGGGCGTGGGCTCGTGTTCGGCGCGCTGTACGAGGCGGGCGCGCGCGTGGCCACGGTGGCGCAGGAGGCGCTGCTCGAGGGCTAGGCGTTATGCTGTCGGCGGTCGCGGCCGAAGAGACACCAGGAGGCGACGGGAGGTCCGAGATGGCGAAGCGGTCCACGGCTCTCTGGCTCGGCGCCGCGCTCGCGCTGCTCGCCGCGCTGCCGGCTCGAGCGGGCACGACCCAGTACAACCCGCGCCGCGCCGGCCATCCGCTGCGGATGATCGCCTACGCGGTCCACCCCGTCGGCGTGCTGCTCGACTACGCGATCTTCCGGCCTGCCTGGTGGCTCGGCACGCACGAGCCGCTGCGCACGATCTTCGGCGTCCAGATCGTCGTCGACGACTCGGCCGAGGTCGCCCGCAAGACCGAGCAGGAGTTCAACGAGTCCGTGCCGCTGGCGCCGCCAGAGCCCGCGCCGCAGGCGCCGGGCAGCGAGCCGCCCACCTCGGAGCAGCCCCAGGACTAGACACCGCCCGCACTTCCCGGGGGCGCACCTCTGCCGAGCGCGGTATGCTTCTTGCTAGTCGAGGCGCGCTCCGAGGGGGAGCGTGAAGCGCATCCCCGAGGGGAGTGGAGCGGTGCAGCGCAGAGCGATGACAAGCGGGATGGCTGCGCTCGCCGCCGCGGCGCTGGCCGGCTGCGGCTCGCCGCTCGAGGGCCTCGACACCGGCACCCGCGCCCAGGTGCAGATCCCGCCGATCGCCCTGCAGAAGATCCTCTTCGAGGGCTATCACGGCGACCTGCAGGACCTGACGGTGACCGCGGCGACGGCCGTCGTCGATACGGCGACGCAGATCGCGCACCTGTCCGACGTCGCGATCGGCTTCGCCGGCGACGACGGGCGCATCGAGATCGCGGCGCCCGTCGGCGACTTCCGGCTCGACGGCGACGACTTCACGCTCTCGGGCGGCGTCTCGGGCTCGACCGCGGAGGGCGAGAGGTTCACGACCGTGTCGGTCAAGTACATCTCCAAGCGCCGCGTCCTGCACAGCGACGACGCCGTGAAGATCCTCCGCTCCAACGTCGACCTCTCGGGCAACGGCATGGAGCTCGAGCTCGCCCACCAGAAGCTCCGCCTGCTCGGCAACGTGCGCGCCAAGGTGAAGCCGGAGTGAGCGCCACCCGCGCCGCGCTCGTGCTGGCCGCCGCGCTCGCCGCGCTGCCCGCGCGCGCCGAGGACGTGAAGCCTTCGCCGACGACGGCGCCCGCGCCGAGCGCCAGCACGCCGAACGCCGGCACGCCGAACGCGGGCATGGAGCGGCTCGGCCTCAAGTTCTCCCGCGACCAGGAGCTGATCATCACGTCCGACGAGGCCGAGGGCGTGAAGGCGCCCGGCGGCCGCGAGAGCGTCGTCTTCACCAAGCACGTGAAGGCACGCCAGGGCGACATGAACCTGGTCTGCGACTGGCTCGAGGCGATCTATCCCGAGGCGGCCGCGGGCCGCCCCGACAAGATCACCGCCAAGGGCTCGGTCGTGATCGTGCAGGGCACCAACGAGGCGCACTGCAGCGAGGCGCACATCGACAACGTCGCCTGCACCGCCGAGTGTCACAGCGAGGGCACCAAGGCCACGCTGCACCGCGGCACCGACGACGTCGAGGCCGACACGATCTACTTCGACCTGTGCAAGGGCACCGTGAAGGCCGTCGGCAACGTGGAGATCCGCGTGCGCGAGAAGCCGGGCGGGACGCTGCCGATCGGCCCGGCGGCGCAGCCGCCGGCGCCGGCGCAGCCCAAGGCGGCGGGCGGGTGACCACGCCGACCCTGCACGCGCGCGATCTGTGCAAGCGCTTTGGCGCCAAGGAGGCGGTGCGCGACGTGCGGCTCGCGGTCGGCCCGGGCGAGGTCGTCGGACTGCTCGGTCCGAACGGGGCGGGCAAGACCACCACGTTCAACATGATCGTCGGGCGGGTGCACCCGTCGGCCGGCCGGGTCTTCCTCGGCGAAGAGGAGATCACCGATCTGCCGATGTACCAGAGGGCGCGGAAGGGGATCACCTACCTGCCGCAGGAGCCCTCGATCTTCCGCAAGCTGACCGTGGAGGAGAACATCCTGGCGATCCTGGAGACGCTGCCGCTGCGGCGCCGCGAGCGCAGAGCGCGCGCGAAGACGCTGCTCGGCGAGCTCGATCTGGTGGCCAAGCGCAAGCAGAAGGGCGCCACCCTCTCGGGCGGCGAGCGAAGGCGGGTCGAGATCACCCGTGCGCTCGTCCTCGACCCGCGCTTCATGCTGCTGGACGAGCCGTTCTCGGGCATCGACCCGATCGCCGTGATCGACATCCAGAAGATCATCAGCCAGCTGCGCGAGCGCGGCATCGGCATCGTGATCACCGATCACAACGTCCGCGAGACGCTCACGATCTGCGACCGCGCCTACATCATCAAGGACGGGCGCATCATCCGCGAAGGCTCGCCGGCCGAGATCACCGAGGATCCGACCGTGCGCGAGATCTACCTCGGCCAGAACTTCAGGTTGTAGGTAGACGATGGCGCTCGAGCTCAAGCAGACGGTCAAGCTCACCCAGTCGCTGGTGATGACGCCCCAGCTGCAGCAGGCGATCAAGCTGCTGCAGCTCTCGCGGCTCGAGCTCGTGAACACGATCCAGCAGGAGCTGGTCGAGAACCCGGTGCTCGAGGAGACGCTCGAGGAGGAGACCGCGCCGCCGGATCTCGCGGGCGACGACGTCGACGCCGAGGCCGGCGCGAGCGCGACCTCGGCCGAGGTGCAGCAGCCGCAGACCGCCGAGGTCGAGACCACCACACCCAGCACCGACGAGATGGTCGGCGACCTCGACTGGGAGAACTACATGGAGTCGAAGCCGCAGACGAGCCTGTCGCGCGGCGACGACGACCGCCCCGCGCTCGACGCGAACCTGACCCCCGCGACCTCGCTCACCGATCACCTCGTCTGGCAGCTCGGCTTCGTCGAGATGGAGGAGATCGAGCGCGAGATCGCCCTGCGCATCGTCTGGAACCTGAACGAGGACGGCTACCTCGAGGAGGACCTCGACGCGATCGCCGCCGAGACCAAGACCGACGTCGCCACCGTCGAGAAGGTCCTCATGCGAGTGCAGGAGCTCGACCCGGTGGGTGTGGCGGCGCGCAATCTCTCCGAGTGCCTCCTGATCCAGATGCGTGTCGCGGGCATCACCGATGGCCTGGCCGTGCGAATGGTCGCCAAGCACCTCGCCGGGCTGCAGAACCACGACTTCCGCGGCATCGCGCGGGCCGAGAACGTGGAGCTCGCCGAGGTCGCCGCCGCCGCCAAGCTGATCGGCAGCTTCGAGCCGCGCCCGGGCCGCCAGTACGCGGGCGACGAGCCGGTCTACATCACGCCCGACATCTTCGTGCACAAGCTCGGCGACGAGTACCACGTCGTGCTGAACGAGGACGGCATGCCCAAGCTGCGCGTCTCGGCGGCCTACCGCGACGTGCTCGCGAACAAGGACGGCAACGGCAAGCAGACCCGCGAGTACGTGCGCGAGAAGCTCCGCTCCGCGGTCTGGCTGATCAAGTCGATCCACCAGCGCCAGCGCACCATCGTGCGGGTGATGGAGTCGATCATCCGCTTCCAGCGCGGCTTCTTCGACAAGGGCCCCGAGCACCTGCGCCCGCTCAACCTGCGCGACGTGGCCGACGACATCGGCATGCACGAGTCGACCGTCTCGCGGGTCACCACCAACAAGTACGCGCAGACGCCGCACGGCGTCTTCGAGCTCAAGTTCTTCTTCAACTCGAGCATCCGCACCGCGGACGGCGACGGGATCGCCTCCGAGTCGGTGAAAGAGAAGATCCTGCAGATCATCAAGGCCGAAGACACGCGCAATCCGCTCTCGGACCAGAAGATCGCCGAGATGCTCTCCACGGAGAGCAGCATCCAGATCGCGCGTCGAACCGTTACCAAGTACCGCGAAGCGCTGCGGATACTGTCTTCGACGAGGCGCAAGCAGATCGGTTAGAGTCGCGCTCGCGCCCGCGGAGTGGGAAGCATGAAGGTCACCGACATTCTCGTGCGAGATGCCTGCCGCGTGGACCTGCGGGGGACCGACAAGGTCGAGATCCTGCGCGAGCTGGCGGAAGCCCTGGCCAGGCAGGTGCCGGGGCTCGACCCGGCCAAGCTGCACGGCATGCTGCTCGAGCGCGAGAAGCTCGGCACCACCGCGATGGGCGACGGGATCGCGATCCCGCACGCTCGGGTCGAGTCGCTCGACCGGCTCCTGGCGGTGTTCGGGCTGTCGCGCGGCGGGGTCGACTTCGACTCGCTCGACGGCCGCGAGACCAACCTGTTCTTCCTGCTCGTGGCACCCGGCAAGGAGGGCAGCGCCCACCTGCTGCTGCTGGCGCGCCTCTCGCGGCTGCTCGGCAACGAGTCGTTCCGGAACCGGCTGCGCAACGTGCAGTCGACCGACGAGCTGTTCCGCGCCCTCGAGGAGGAGGAGTCGAGGGCTTAGCATGAGCGAGACGCCTCCCGCGCCGTCCCGCGTCCACGGCAGCCTCGTGGAGGTGGCGGGGGTGGGCGTGCTCCTGCTCGGCCGCAGCGGCATCGGCAAGAGCGAGTGCGCGCTCGAGCTGGTGATGCGCGGCCACCGCCTGGTCGCCGACGACGTGGTGCTGATCGGCGTCGACGAGAGCGGCGCTCCGAGTGGCTGGAGCCATGAGCTCGTGCGCCACTATCTCGAGCTGCGCGGGATCGGAATCGTGCACGTGCCCAGCCTGTTCGGCGCGCGCTCCGTCGCCGAGCGCGTGCGCGTGGAGCTGGTGATCCAGCTCGAGTCGTGGGGCGCGGGCGAGGTCGAGCGGGTCGGCCTCGAGCAGCACAACGAGCGCTTCGCGGGCTTCGAGATCGCGGCGCTGCACCTGCCGGTGGCGCCGGGCCGCAACATCGCCTCGCTGGTCGAGGTGGCGGCGCGCGTCCACCGCCTGCGCGGTCAGGGCAAGAGCGGCGTGGCCGAGCTCGACGAGCGGGTTTCCGCGGCGCTGCGCGAGGGGAACCGGTGAGCCTCGGGCCCTCGCTGGTGATCGTCTCGGGCCTGTCGGGCGCCGGCCGCACGACCGCCATGAAGGCGCTCGAGGACCTCGGCTTCTACTGCGTCGACAACCTGCCGGTGGTGCTGCTCGAGCCGTTCGTGGAGCTCTTCAAGGCGGGCAGCGACCGGCTCGCCGTCGCGATCGACACGCGCGAGCGCAGCTTCCTGTCCGCGTTCCCCGAGGTGCACGACCGGCTCCGGAAGGGCGGGCTCGCGACCTCGCTGCTCTACCTGGAGGCGGGCGACGACGTGCTCGCGCAGCGCTTCGGCGAGACCCGCCGCGTGCACCCGGCGCGCGGCAGCGGCTCGCTCGTCGACGACATCGGCCGCGAGCGCGAGCTGCTCGCGCCGCTGGCCCGTCGCGCCGACCTGGTGGTCGACACCAGCCACATGAGCGTGCACGAGCTGAAGCGCCAGGTGACCCGGCACTTCACCGGCGCCGCGCGCTCCGCGCCGATGGAGATCGAGCTGATCTCCTTCGGCTACCGGCACGGCCCGCCGGAGTCGGCGGACCTGGTGATCGACGTGCGCTTCCTGCCCAACCCGCACTTCGAGCCACAGCTGCGCGAACGCAGCGGGCTGGAGCCGGACGTGGCCGCCTTCGTGCTCGACCCGCCGCGCACGCGCGAGTTCATGGCCAAGCTGTGCGAGTTCGTCGACTTCCTGATCCCGCGCTACGAAGAGGAGGGCAAGGCGCACCTCACCGTCGCGCTCGGCTGCACCGGCGGCCAGCATCGCTCGGTCGCGGTGGCCGAAGCGCTGGAAGGACACCTCTCGGAACGCAAGATTCCCGTGCGCGTGACTCACCGGGATGTTGCGCGAACGCGAAGGAGCGACGCGTGATCGGCGTATTGGTTCTGTCTCACTACCGGCTGGCCGACGAGTTCGTGGGCGCGCTGCGCCACATCGTCGGCGAGGTCCCGCACGTCCGCGCGATCGGCCTCGATCCCGCGAGCGCGTCGCCCGAGGACATGCGCATGCAGATCGACAAGGCGCTGCGCGACGTGGACACCGGCGAGGGCGTTCTGGTGCTGGTCGACATGTTCGGCGGCACGCCCTCGAACCTCTCGCTGGCGTTCCTGGAGGAAGGCCGGATCGAAGTCGTCACCGGCGTGAACCTGCCGATGCTGGTGAAGGTGGCGCGCCCGAAGCCCGGCGTGGGCATCCACGAGCTCGCCGAGACCGCGCGCGACTACGGCCGGCGCAACATCTCGGTCGCGAGCGATCTCCTCGCGGAGAAGAAGCGGGAGGGATGAGCGCCGTGGAGCGCGACTGCGTGATCTCGAACCAGCTCGGCCTGCACCTGCGGGCCGCGGCCGCGTTCGTGAAGGTCGCGGAGCGCTTCAAGAGCGACATCTCCCTCGAGCGCGACGGCACGCGCGCGAACGGCAAGAGCATCATCGCGCTGGTCACCCTGGCCGCGCCGCTCGGCACGCGCGTGCGCGTGGTGGCCGACGGGCCCGACGCAGAGGAGGCGGTCGCTGCGCTGGCCGGGCTGATCGCCGACCGCTTCGGAGAAGGCTCATGAGCGCGCGGCGCGGCGAGCGGCGCGGCGTTCCGGTCTCGCCCGGAATCGCGATCGGACCCGCCTACGTCCTACGTCGAGAGCGCATCGTGATTCCCGAGCATCGGATCCACGAGGGGCAGGCCGACGGCGAGATCGCGCGCCTGCGCGCCGCCTTCGCCGAGACGCGGCACAAGCTCGAGGACATCCGCCGCAGCATGCAGGGCACGGGCCTGGTCGGCACGATCTTCGACGCGCAGTTCCTGTTCCTCGAGGACCCGACGCTGATCCAGCACGCCGAGGCCAACATCCGCGAGCATGGGCTCAACGCGGAGTGGGCGCTGCACCGCGAGCTGCGCCGGCTCGAGGAGCTGTTCGAGTCGATGCCCGACCCCTACCTGCGCGAGCGGGCGAGCGACATCGGCTTCGTGGTGCGCCGCGTGCTGCAGGCGCTGATGGGCCGCGAGCCCGAGGGCCTGCGCAACGCGCCGCCCGGCGTGATCGTCGTCGCCGAGGACCTCTCGCCCGGCGAGGTGGCGCAGGTCACGCGGGACAGCGTCGCGGGCTTCGTCACCGAGACCGGCTCGCGCACCAGCCACGTCACGATCATGGCGCGCAGCCTCGAGATCCCCGCCGTGGTCGGCGCCGGCAGCGAGCTCGCGCGCGAGCTGGCCGACGGGACGACCCTGATCCTCGACGGCCGCACCGGCCGCGTCATCGTCGACCCCGACCCCAGCACGATCGCCGAGTACGAGAAGCAGATCGCCGACCTGAAGGCGCTCTCGCGCGAGCTGCTCCGCTACGTCGACCTGCCGGCCGAGACCAAGGACGGCGTGGCGATGCGGCTGCTCGCGAACGTCGACCAGCTCGAGGAGGCGCGCGACGCGCTCCGCTACGGCGCCGAGGGCATCGGCCTGTACCGCACCGAGTTCCTGTTCCTGAACCGGCACGACCTGCCCGGCGAGGAGGAGCAGCGCGAGGCCTACGCGCGGATCCTCGCCGCCGTCGCACCGTACTCGGCGACGATCCGCACGCTCGACATCGGCGGCGAGAAGGTGCCGACCGGCCTGCAGCTGTCCGACGAGGCCAACCCCGCGCTCGGCCTGCGCGGCGTGCGCATGTCGCACGCGCGCCCCGACGTGTTCCGCGTGCAGCTGCGGGCGCTCCTGCGCGCGAGCGCGGTGGGGAAGCTGAAGATCCTGATCCCGATGGTGTCGAGCCTGGCCGAGGTCGAGTACGCGCGCGCCGCGCTCGAGGACGCCAAGCGCGATCTCGCGCGCGAGCGGCTCACCTTCGACCGCGACGTGCCGCTCGGCGTGATGATCGAGACTCCCGCCGCGGCGATGATCGCGGACCTGATCGCGCCGCTCGCGGACTTCCTGTCGATCGGCACCAACGATCTGGTGCAGTACACGCTCGCGGTCGACCGCTCGAACGAGAACGTCGCCTACCTGTACGAGCCGCTGCACCCCGCGCACCTGCGCATGATCCAGCGCATCGGCCAGGCCGCGCGCCGCTCCGGCATCGTCTGCGGGATGTGCGGCGAGATGGCCGGCGACCCGCTGCACAGCTGGATCCTGGTGGCGCTGGGCATCGGCGAGCTGTCGATGGCGCCGTTCGCGATCCCGCTGCTCAAGCGCATCCTGCGCGACTCCACCGCGGCCGAGGCCCGGGAGCTCCTGACCCAGGTGCTGCGCCTCGGCAACCCGCAGGAGATCCGCCAGGCCGTCGAGAGCCGCATGCGCGCGCGCTTCCCCGTGGAGTTTGAGCGGATCGCCCTTCAAGGTTAGGATCCGCACCCGATCCCGTCGGAGGGAAAGGAAAGTCCATGGGGCGCAGACTGTTCACGTCGGAATCGGTGTCGATGGGTCACCCGGACAAGGTGGCCGACCAGGTCTCCGACGCCGTGCTCGACGCGTATCTGGCGCAGGACCCGCAGAGCCGCGTCGCGTGCGAGACGCTGACGAAGACCGGCTTCGTCTGCGTGGCCGGCGAGATCACCAGCCAGGCGCACGTGAAGATCCCCGACGTGATCCGCCAGGCGGTGGTCGAGATTGGCTACGACGACGCGCGGCTCGGCCTGGACGGCGCGTCGTGCGGGATCCTGGTCGCGATCGAAGAGCAGTCGCCCGACATCTCGCAGGGCGTCACCGAGGGCGAAGGGCTCTACAAGGAGCAGGGCGCCGGCGACCAGGGGATGATGTTCGGCTACGCCTGCACCGAGACCGAGGAGCTGATGCCGCTCCCGATCATGCTGGCGCACAAGCTGGTCGCGCGGCAGGCCGAGTGCCGCATGTCTGGCGAGCTCGAGTTCCTGCGCCCCGACGCCAAGTCGCAGGTCACCGTGGAGTACGGCGGCTCCGGTCCGCTGCGGCTCGACGCGATCGTGCTCTCGACCCAGCACGATCCCGACATCGCCTACGAGGCGCTGAAGGCGAAGGTCGTCGACGCGATCGTGCGCCCCGTGCTGCCGAAGCACCTGATGGACGCCGACACGCGCATCTTCGTGAACCCGACCGGCCGCTTCGTGGTCGGTGGCCCGCAGGGCGACGCCGGCGTGACCGGCCGCAAGATCATCGTCGACACCTACGGCGGCATGGGCCGCCACGGCGGCGGCGCGTTCTCCGGCAAGGACCCGTCGAAGGTCGACCGCTCCGCGGCGTACGCCTGCCGCTGGGTCGCCAAGAACCTGGTCGCCGCCGGCGCGGCGGACCGGCTCGAGGTGCAGGTCAGCTACGCGATCGGCGTGGCGGAGCCCGTCTCGGTGCTGGTCGACACCTTCGGCACCGGCCACGCACCCGACGACCGGATCGAGCGCGCGATCCGCAAGCGCTTCGACCTGACGCCGCGCGGGATCATCGACGCGCTCGACCTGTTGCGCCCGATCTACCGACAGACCGCATTCCACGGCCACTTCGGCCGCACCGGCGACGCATTCACCTGGGAGAAGACCAGCCTCGCCGACGACTTGCGCCGCGACCTCGGTCTCTAGGCCGGGCTCGCCGAGGACATGACGACGATGCACGACTTCAAGGTCAAGGACCTGTCGCTCGCCGAGTGGGGCCGCAAGGAGATCCGCCTCGCCGAGCACGAGATGCCGGGGCTCATGACGCTCCGCAAGCGCTTCGGCGCGGCCCGCCCGCTCGCGGGCGCGCGCATCATGGGCAGCCTGCACATGACGGTACAGACGGCGGTGCTGATCGAGACGCTCACCGCGCTCGGCGCCGACGTTCGCTGGTGCAGCTGCAACATCTTCTCGACCCAGGACCACGCGGCCGCCGCGGTCGCGATCGGCCCGAACGGCACGACCGATTCGCCGGACGGCATCGCCGTGTTCGCCTGGAAGGGCGAGACGCTCGAGGAGTACTGGTGGTGCACGCGCGAGGCGCTGCGCTGGCCGGACGGCGGCGGGCCGAACCTGATCGTCGACGACGGCGGCGACGCGACGCTGCTCATCCACAAGGGCGTCGAGTACGAGAAGGCGGGCGCGGTTCCCGAGTACAAGCGCGGGCAGGACTCCGAGGAGTGGGGTGTCGTGCTCGAGCTCCTGCGCAAGGAGCTGCGCGCGAGCCGCAAGACCTGGACGCACATGGCCCGCGAGCTCAAGGGCGTCTCCGAGGAGACGACCACGGGCGTGCACCGGCTCTACCAGATGGAGAAGGCCGGCCAGCTCCTGTTCCCCGCGATCAACGTCAACGACTCCGTCACCAAGTCGAAGTTCGACAACATCTACGGCTGCCGGCACTCGCTGCCCGACGGCCTGGCCCGCGCCACCGACGTGATGCTCGGCGGCAAGGTCGCGGTGGTGATGGGCTTCGGCGAGGTGGGCAAGGGCTGTGCGGCCGCGCTGCGCGGCCAGGGCTGCCGCGTGATCGTCACCGAGATCGATCCCATCTGCGCGCTGCAGGCCGCGATGGAGGGCTACCAGGTCACGACCCTCGACGAGGTCGTCGAGACCGCGGACATCTTCGTCTCCGCCACCGGCAACGTGAACCTGATCACGACCGACCACATGGCGCGCATGAAGGACAAGGCGATCGTCGGCAACATCGGCCACTTCGACAACGAGATCGACATGGCCGGCCTGAAGCAGGCCGAGGGCGTCCGCAAGATCAACATCAAGCCGCAGTACGACGAGTGGACCTTCCCGGACGGCCACAGCGTGCTGATCCTGGCCGAGGGGCGCCTGCTCAACCTGGGCTGCGCCACCGGCCACCCGAGCTTCGTGATGTCGGCCTCGTTCACCAACCAGGTCCTCGCCCAGCTCGAGCTCTGGACCAACAACGCCAGGTACGAGAAGAAGGTGTACGTCCTCCCGAAGGCCCTGGACGAAGAGGTCGCCCGCCTGCACCTCGACCACCTCGGCGTGAAGCTCACCAAGCTCACCTCCGAGCAAGCCGCCTACATCGGCGTCCCCGTAGACGGCCCGTACAAGCCCGACCACTACAGGTACTAGGCGAGGCCGCGACCTCCTGCGAGAGCGCGCTTCGCGCCCCCGGCTTTCGTTGACGGGGTACCCCCGTTTTGCGATACCTGCGGCCGACTTCGCGCGGAGAGGGGATGCGCGCACCGTTAGTGGCTCTCGGCATTCTGCTCGCGCTGGCGAGCCGTCCCGCGGCGGCCGACGACGCGTTGCGCGTGCGGGTCGCTGCCGGGGTCCAGGCGGTCTCGATCTCCGGACGCTCCCTCCGGATCGACGGCCGCTCCTGGCGGTCCGAGTCGCTCCGCATCAGCGCCGCGGGCGGGCGCCTCCGGATCGACGGGAAGCCCGCCGACCGCACCCTGGTGGTCGATGCCCGCGGCCCGGTCGTCCT
>Ga0335084_10006241_pt1 | contig 11834 bp, 7 predicted proteins | sample Lox_Sample_44_FD_206721 | JGI IMG/M metagenome (GOLD analysis project Ga0335084, IMG submission 206721) | Soil microbial communities from Loxahatchee National Wildlife Refuge, Florida, United States - Lox_Sample_4.4 | ecosystem: Environmental > Terrestrial > Soil > Wetlands | place: USA: Florida...
CGAGCGCGCGCTGTTCCACGCGACCCACGCCCTGTTCCGTCCGTGGCTCATACCCCTGGTGACCACCCTGGGTGGGCTGGTGACGGGCATCCTCGTGCAGCGTTTCGCGCCCGAGGCGGCCGGCCACGGGACGGACGAGGCGGTCGACGCGTTTCATCGGCGAGGCGGAGTGATTCGCGGTCGCGTGCCGATCGTGAAGACCATCGCCTCGGCGATCACGCTCGGAACCGGCGGCTCGGGCGGCCGCGAAGGTCCGATCGCGCAGATCGGCGCCGGTTTCGGATCGTTTCTCGCGACCCGCCTCGGCCTCGACGAACGCGATCGGCGAATCCTGCTCGGCGCGGGAGTGGGCGCGGGTGTCGGTAGCATCTTTCGCGCGCCGCTGGCCGGCGCCCTGTTCGCTGCCGAAGTGCTCTACTCCGATCCCGAGTTCGAGTCCGACGTCATCATCCCAGCCGCCATCGCCACGATCGTCGCCTACTGCGTGTTCTCCCTGAAGTTTGGATTCGGCTCCCTGTTCGCAACTCCACGTTTCACCTTCCGCTCCGCGGCCGAGCTCCTGCCCTATTCGCTGCTGGCGCTCGTGGTGGCGCTCGCTTCCGGCCTCTTCGTCAAAGTGTTCTACGGCACCCACGCGTTGTTCGCGCGGTTGCGCATGCCGAAGGTGCTGAAGCCGGCGTTGGGAGGACTGCTGACCGGCCTGATCGGATGGCTCGCCTTCCGGCTGGCCCACGATGCCCGTTCGCTCGACGTGCTCTCGTTCGGCTACGGCACGGTTCAGGGCGCGCTGCTCGGGCAGGTCCCGCTGGCGATTCTGCTGTTGATCGCGTTCGGCAAGATGGTGACCACGGGATTTTCGATCGGATCCGGTGGGTCGGGTGGCGTGTTCGGCCCCTCGATGGTGATCGGCGGATCGCTGGGAGGTGCGGTGGGGCTGCTGGCCCAGCAGTGGATGCCCAACGTGGTCACGCAACCGGGCGCCTTCGTGGCGGTGGGCATGGCGGGTTTCTTCGCCGCCGCCGCCAACACTCCGATCTCGACGCTGGTGATGGTCTCCGAAATGACCGGCAACTACGAGCTGCTGCTTCCGTCCCTGTGGGTGTGCTCGCTGTCGTACCTGCTGGCCCGACGCTGGACGCTCTATCGCAGCCAGGTGCCGAGCCGGCTCGAGTCGCCCGCCCACCGCGGCGCGATTCTCGGTGGCGTGCTGAAATCCATGCGCGTTCGCGACGTGATCCGCGGGAGGCCGCTCCACCAACTCCCGGAAACGGCGCCGCTGCGCGACGTGATTCGGGCCTGCATGAGCTCCTCGCAGCACTGCTTCCCGGTCGTCGATGCCGAAGGGCGGATGACCGGGCTGATCCGGCTGGCGCAGGTCCGCGAATTCCTGGACGAACACGGCCGGGACTCCGCGGCAATCGCGCACGACCTCGCTTCAAGGCCCCGGGCCACGCTCTCCCCCGGCGACGACCTCGACCACGGGCTGCAGCGGCTCATGAGCCTCGACGTCGAAGACCTGCCGGTGGTGGACGACGCCGATCCGCGACGCGTCCTGGGAATTCTTTCCCGCCGTGACGTGATGGCCGCCTACGCCGATCGGCGCCTCGGCCACGACGGGCCGGTTGATTCACCCTCGCGATCCTGACCGTCCGGGAACGGTGCGGAGTCGTCACCCCTCCAAAGAACGCGGCGACACGCCGGAAGCGTCCCGTCGAGGTCGCCGCGCTTTCGGAAAAGGTTGCCGGTATTACTCTCCCATCATCACCCGCTTCGCCTCCTGCTCGAGGTCGAGGTAGGCGGCCTTCTCGACGGTGACGCCCACTACCTGAATCGTGCCGCCCCTGAAGGCGAACGGCGCCCTGTACTGGTGGCTCACCGCGTCGGCGCTGTCGAAGCCCACACACAGGCCGTCGCCGGCCAGGGTGAACTTGCCCAGTTGGGTGCGCATCGGGCCCTGGGCCACCACCTTGTCGTTCACGTAGAGCTTCACGTGCCCGATCGACTCGCCGTGCGTGCCGGTCGTGTCTCGCGTGAATTCCATCCCCAGCGAGTACTTCCCCTTGGCGAGCGGCGGTGAGGAGAAATCCTGCTCGGGCGCGATGCCGAGGAAATTGTAAACGTAGTGAAGCTTGTGATCCTTGATGAAGAGTGCGTGACCACCGAAGCGGGAGCCGTGCGCGAAGATCACTCCCGAAGCGTTTGGATCGGCGATCTCGACGTTGGCCAGGATCTTGTACGAGCGGCCGCGGATGTTCACCGCCACGCCCTCGGGAACCGCCGACGAACCCGGATAGTAGAGATAGCGCTGGCGCGCCGGCTCCGAGCTCGGGCGCTGGACGCCCAGCATCTCGACCGCGGTCCGATCGTCGAGCGGCAGCACCAGATTCCTCTGCGCCTCATCGTTCCAGGCGGCGATCAGCTCCTTCAGTTTGTCGGGGTTGTCCTTCGCGAGATCCTTCGACTCCGAACGGTCGACGTCGGTGTGATAGAGCAGCCAGCCGTCGGTGTCGAAATGGCCCCTGCCGGTGAGCGGAGCATGTAGCGCCGCCGCCTTCCACCCATCCTTCCAGATCCCGCGTGTGCCGAGCATCGCGTAGTACTGGATGTGTTTCTGGGTGGGTGCGTCGGGGGCCGCGTCGAACGAATAGCGCATCGACACGCCCGACAGCGGCCACTGTCGGACCCCGCGATAGACCGCCGGCATCTGCAGGCCACAGACATCAAGGATGGTGGGCACCAGATCCACCGAGTGGTGGTACTGGTTGCGCAGCTCACCGTGCGCCTGGATGCCCTTCGGCCACGAGATCACCAGCGGACAACAGGTGCCGCCCGCGAAATTCGAGTAGCGCTTGAACATCTGGAACGGGGACGAGAACGCGACCGCCCAGCCGGTCGGATAGTGGTTGTAGGTGTCGGGTGAGCCGAGACGAGTCAGGTACTTCATGTTCTCCGACATCTCGTCGGGGTAGTCGTTGAAGAACTTGTTCTCGTTGACCGAGCCGCTGGGGCTTCCCTCGCCCGATGCCCCGTTGTCGGCGCAATAGATCACCAGCGTGTTGTCGAGCTGATGAGTGTCCTGGAGGTAGTCGACGATACGACCGACCTGGGCGTCGGTGTACTCCGAGAAGCCGGCGTAGACCTCGGCCATGTGCGAGAACAGCTTCTTCTCGTCAGCGGTGAGGGAGTTCCAGGGGCGAACGACGTCGCCCTTGTTCGCGATCGAATCGGGGAGCGGATTGATCGGCGTGAGTTGCGTGCCCTTCGGCATGACGCCCTTGTCGATCATGCGTTGCAGCACCCAGCTGCGATAGGCTTCGTAGCCGTCGTCGAACTTGCCCTTGTACTTCGCGATGTAGTCGGCGGGCGCCTGGTGTGGCGCGTGATTGGCCCCCGGGCAGAACCACATGAACCAGGGCTTGGAGGGGTTGCTGGCCTGCTGATTGCGGATCATCTCGATGGCGTGATCGGCGAGGTCCTTCGAAAGGTGATAACCCTGATCCGGCCCGTAGGGCGGATCCACGAAGCGGTTGTCTTCCACGAGATCCGGATACCACTGGTTGGTTTCACCGCCGAGGAATCCGTAGTAGCGATCGAACCCCATCTGCACCGGCCACTGCTTCCGGCTCCCGCCCGGCGCCACGTCCTGCTCGGGCACGTTGTGATCCTTGCCGATCCAGAAGGTGCCCCAACCGTTGTCCTGAAGGATCTGCGCCAGGGTCGCGCACTGCGCAGGAACGTAGCCGCTCGCACCCGGGTAACCGTCGGCGGCTTCGGTGATCGAAGCCATCCCATTCAGGTGATGATTGCGGCCGGTGAGGATGGTGGAGCGGGTCGGCGAGCAGAGCGCGCAGGTATGCCACTGCGTGTACGTGAGCCCGGTGTCCGCCAGGCGCTGCAGAGTCGGCATGTTGATGCGGCCGCCGTACGGCGACCATGCGGCGAGGCCGGTGTCGTCGTAGAGCACCAACAGGACGTTGGGCGAGCCCTCCGGCGCGCGCTTGGGCGTGAATGGAGTCCAGTCGGATTTGGACTGGCGAATGTCGAGCGCGATCTTCCCTTTGAATCCGGGCGGCACGCTCGGGGTCGCGAAGGACGCGGTGCTGCCACCGCCGGTGCCATTGCTCTCACCGCAGCCCTGCGCGCCGAGAATCAGCGCGCCGGCGGCGAGGAGCAGCGTAAGCGGGACTGCCGATCGCTTCGACATGGGTCACCTCTCGGCATGGGTTGGGGCATGCGACTCATGAACTCGAGGGCTGGACCGTCGGCGTTGCGGCGCGTCAGGCTGAGAAGATGCGAATTAGGGCGTGGTGGTCCGGCGACGGCCGAGAGTAACTCCGCATGGCGTCAAGCGAAAGCTCAGGCGGTCGGCGTGCCCTCGCCCGGGGGCGCTCCAAAGCCCCAGCGCGCGCGCATGCGTTGCCGGATCTTCTCGCGTTCCTCGGGTGTGAGCACGTCCCACCGTTCCTGCATGCGGCGGCGCAGACTGCCGCCGCTGCCGCCGAAGCCCGGGCCGCCGAACAGAATCCGCGCGAGCGCGAGCATCGCCAGCGCCTGCCAGAAGGTGATCGTGCGCCATCCGAACAGCGGGGGCGTCAGCCAGTTCCACAGCCACTTCACCGCCTCGCCGCCGAGAATCGCGAACAGCGTGATGGCGATCAGCGCCAGCGGCGCGATCCAGATCAGCCTCCTTGCCCGGTTCATGATCGATTCCCTCCTCAGTCGCCTTCGAATGACTCGTACATATCTCGCAGCCGCTCTCGCAGGCGAAGTACTGCGTAGCGCTTTCGAGACAGCAGCGTGTTCAGCGGGAGGCCGCTCTCGGCGGCCAGCTCCTTAAAACTCCGCCCCTCCAGCTCGTGCGCCACGAACACCTGGCGCTGCTCCGCGGGCAGTTCGTTGATCGCCGCCTCGAGCTCGTCGAGGAGTGCGGCGCGCGCGTGCATGGCTTCGGGCCCGTCGTCGGGCGAGGGCAGCAGGTCCTCCGGCGCCAGCTGCTCGCCGTGCTCGTCCTCGACCGCAGCGTTGAAGCGCTCGTGCCGACGCTTGCGGAACAGGTCGACGATGCGATTGCGCGCCACGCGGAACAGCCAGCCGGTGACGTGCTCGATCGGCATCAGCAGCCGGTTCGCCTCGACCAGCTCGAAGAACACCTCCTGCAGGATGTCCTCGGCGTCGCCGGGATCGGGAACTCGCCGGCGGATGAAGTCGAGGAGCCGGGATCGCTCCCGCTCCACGACTTCGGAGATCCGCCGGTCCGATTCGGGTTCCATCCGCTCCCGTTCCGCCGCAGTGCTCACCCGATGGTGTAGACGAATCGCCCCGGCGGATATTGTGGACGAGGTGCGCTATTCAGCCCGGTAGCGGCAGTCCACGGAGAGCCGCAGCGTATCGCCGCTCCGATTGGGCAGGGCCCGGTGGATCGTGAGGGCATGGAACAGCAGCGCATCGCCGCAGGTGAGGTCGCTCGCCGCCCACTCGCCGCGACCGGGCTCCCCCGGTATCCGCGCCGCACCCCCCGAGTGCTCGAACAGGCCCCCGCGATGCGAGCCGGGCGCGAGCGCCAGAGGGCCGAGCGCCAGCGGGCAATCGCCCAGCGGCGTCCACACCGTCCAGCACTCGCGCTCGACACCGACATAGGCGCCGTCCTGATGCGGCGGCGTGGTGAGATGTTCCGCGTTCGGAAACACCACGCGACAGACGTCGCCCTGGTGCGTTTCGAAGCCGCCGCCGAATACGGCGCCCAGGATGCGCTCGAGGCTCGGCTCACGGCGAATCCGATCCAGCTCGACGGAAGGCAGCACGCGTGCAAGCAGCTCGACCGACTGTGGATCGCCGGTCCGAATCCCGCGCAGCGTCGGGTGCGCGCGCGCCAAATCGGTGGCGGAACCCGCCTCGAGCCACCCGAGTCGCACGCATTCCGCCAGAACCAGCCTGCGGAGATCGCGCACCACATTCGGATCGAAGAGCCCGCGGAGGTAGAGATAGCCGTCGCTTCCCGCGCGGCGAATCAGCTCGTCGGGTTCACCCAGGGATGCGGATGAATCGAGCAACGGCACGACCCTGAAGGTCTCCATCCTGGCGCGCTCCTACCCCACCGAGGCCGCGGCATTCTGGATCAGATCGAGGGGCGCGCTTCCCACCGGGCTCGCGCGGGTCGCGGCTGACGCCAACCGCCCCATGGTGCCGGCATTGTGGCGAGCCTTGAAGCGCACGCACTCGGCGATCGCCGCGCGCACCTCGCTCGAATAGCCGAAGAAGTCGAGATCGAGCGTCGGATCGTGCTCGAGATATTCCTGAATCGCCCGCGGATCCAGCACGTGGACGTTGGGCTCGTCGACGACGCGGCTGGCGTCCAGCCACCAGCGCGTGAAACCGAAGCGTTCGTGTCCGCGGTCGTAGATCGCGGTGCCGGGCATCGGCACCAGCACGCCGCGATTGTTGAAATAGTCGGTGTGCGGCGCGAGCTGGTCCATGAATCGGCGGGTGTTTTCGAGCTCGGCGACGCCTTCCTCGGGGAAGCCGAACATGAAGTTGACGATGGTGGTCATCCCGGCCGCCTTCGCCGCGTCCACGGCGGCGCGGACCTGCTCGGGCTTCTGCCCCTTCTGGATGACGCGCAGGATGTTGTAGTCGCCGCTCTCGATCCCGAAATTGATGGCCACGCAACCGGCCTCGCGCATGCGGGCGAGATCGCCGGCCCGCACCATGTTGCCGGGGGTGATGCAGGTCCAGGTCGCGCCGCGGAGCGAGGGCTCGGCGAGAATCGCGTCACATAGTTCGAGCATGCGCAGGCGTCGCGCGGTGAAGGCGTCGTCCCAGAACGGAAAGTGCATGACGCCATGGCGCTCGCGTAGCGCCTTCATCTCGGCGACCACGTTCGCGGACGACCTCCAGCGATAGACGCGCCCGGTCACGTGATTGGCGCAGAAGGTGCAGCGCGCCGGGCAGCCACGGCTGGTCATGAGGCCGCCGGGCACCACCATCGCGCCCTCGGAATACCAGCCGGGCTCGTAGCACCGATAGCTCTCGAGCGGGAACGGCAGCGCGTCGAGGTCGTCGAGGGTCTGGTGAGAGCCGCCATCGAGCCCGGCGGAGTGAACGCCGGGACGCACCGGCATCGCGTCGCCGCCGTCGCAGGCGCGGGCCAAATCGACCATCAGCCGCTCGGCCTCGCCCGCGATCGCGATGTCGAACCCATGCGCCAGCGGCTCGTCGGGGACGGCGGTCACGTGCGGGCCGCCGGCCACCCGCCAGCGCGAGAGCCCGTCGAGCCGTTCGGCCAGCGCGTATCCGCGGCGGGCGTTGTAGGTGAACAGGGTCATGCCGATCAGATCCGGGCGAAAGCGCTCGGCCGATTCGACCGCGACCTCGTCCCGACCTTCACTGCGGATCGCGGCGAGATCCAGGCATCGCACCTCGTGCCCGTCGGCGAGCAGCGCGGAGGCGACGTACTGTTGCCCGAGGTAGGGCGTGCCCATGCGTTGTGGCAGATGGGGAAGGATCAGCAGGACCCTGGCCACTCGGCCTCCGAGGTCAAGGGAAGTCGCACTGAATCGTCACGCGCTGGTCGTTGACCGGCAGCCCGGGCAGCGACGCCCCAGGTGCGAAGCGATCGCGGTTCCGAATCGCACCGGAGTCCGCCGTTCGGCCGCGTGGTGGAGCACGGCGTGGTCGGGCGCATCATGAACGGCGAGGCCGCCGAGCCCGCGAGTCCCGCATCCTTCATGCGGTGGTCGCCCGCCTCATGCCAGGAACTCCGGATCCAGCCTATCGAGTGTCGCGCCGACGTCGAAGCCGGTGGCGTTGACCATGATCACCGTGCCCACCCCGCGGTCGCGATAGAGACGCATCATCGAGTGGAATCCGCCCCCTCCTCCCTCCTTGTAGAAGAACGCCCGGCCGTGAGTGCCGCCGACATGCCAGCCCAGCGTCATGGGCATGGGCGTGCCGCTCGCAAGTTGCTGGCGCTCGAAGAACAGCGCGCGCATGTCATCGCCGAGGATGCGCGATCGAGTCGCGAGCTGATCCTGAAGGAACCGCGCGAATCCCTTCGCCGTCCCCACCAGGCCCCCAAAGGCAGGTCCGTCGACGTAGTGGCTTTGGAGCGAGAGCCAGCGGCCATGATAGCGGCCGATCAACCGGGGATCGATGACGAATCTCCTGACCAGGTTGAGTATGGAGGTCCTCTCGAGATAGCCGGTCGCATGGCGGGCGGGATCGGAAATCGCGTAGCCCAGCTGGGAAGCCGCCAGGCCGAGCGGCGCGAGGAGCTGCGCGGCCACGAACTCGGAGAACGGTTCGCGGCTGGCGCGCTCCACCACTCGTCCGAGCAGCCAATAGCCGAGGTTCGAATAGGAGAAGCGCGTGCCCGGCCGAAATGCCAGTCGAGCGTGCGCCCGGAGCACTCGATCGAGAGCCGCCGATTCATCGAACCGGGCATGTTCGGCCGCAGGATGGACCCAGCGGAGCGGGATCGGGTTCGGGATTCCCGAAGTGTGGGTGAGCAACTGTCGCACCGAGATCGCTCGGTCGTAGGGAATCGGCCCCGCCCACTCGGCGATCGAATCGTCGAGGGCGATTCGCTTCATCTCGACCAGCCGGAGGACGGCGGCCGCAGTGAGCGTCTTGCTCATCGAATAGGCCATCATCGTGGTGGTCGATTCGAGCGCAGTTCCACGGTCGAGATCGGCGAGGCCGCCGTGGAATTCGAAGCGCGTGCTCGAGGCGTCGACGGCCAGGTACTGGACCGCGGGGGTGCGCGAACGCGCGATCAGGGACTCGAGTATCGCCGGCGGCGCGCCCACGGGACCGATGATGCCATGTCCTGCGTCTGGCCGGAATCAGGCCGGCCGGTAGGGCAGGTACACCGGTTCCCAGGTCGCGCTCCGGATGCGCGCGTCCACCTCGGCATCTAAGATGTGCGGCGCGTCGCCGCTCGAAACCAGCGAGCGCCCGACAGCACGCGCCACCTGGCGGGCGACCTCGCGCAACTTCGAGAGCGGCGGGTAGATCGGCGCGCCGGGCCCCGCGGCAATCGGGAATTCGGCCACCGCACCCGCCGCCGCCGCAAAGGCCGAGTCGGGAAGCCAGCACGCTTCCACCGCGGTTGCACCGAGGCCGATGCCGGGGAAGATCAGGGCGTTGTTGCCCTGGCCGATCTGGTAGTGAATGTCGCCGTGCACGACATCGGGGAACGGGCTTCCGGTCCCCACCACCGCGGCGCCGTGGGTCCACCGCAGCAGGTTCTCGGGCGTGGCCTCGCACAGGCTGGTCGGATTGGAGAGCGGCAGGATGATGGGTCGCTCGCAACCCACTTGCATCCAGCGCACCACCTGCTCGGTGAACGCGCCGGGCTGACCCGAGACGCCGAGCAAAGCGGTGGGCCGGAAGTGCTCGATGACGTCGAGCAGCCCGGGAGGCGATGGCGCTCCGAGCCAATCGGTGACCAGTGCAGGATCGGCCGCGATGTCGCGCTTCTCCCCCTCCAGTCCGGGCCGATCGGCGAGAACGAGTCCGCGTGAATCGAGGCACAGCACTCGGCGGTTGAGCTCCGATTCGGGAACCCCCTGCTCGCGCAGAGTCGCCCGCAGCGCCAGCGCGCAGCCGGCTCCGGCGGCGCCCGCGCCATAGAGCACGATCCGTTCGTCTCCCCAGTGGCGCCCGACTCGCGCGAGCGCGCGGCGCATGCCTGCCACCACTACCGCCCCGGTGCCCTGGATGTCGTCGTTGAACGAGAGCAGGCGACGCCGATAGCGTTCGAGGACGCGAAACGCGTTGTGCTTGGCGAAGTCCTCCCATTGCACCAGGGCCCCGGGATAGATGCTCAGGATCGCCTCGACCAGCTCGTCGAGCAGGCTGAAGTAGGCCTCGCCCTTCAATCGAGGCTCGCGCACCCCCAGATAAAGCGGGTCGTCGAGCAGCGCGGCATTGTCGGTGCCGACGTCAAAGTCGAGCGGCAGCGCGCGGGCCGGATGGATGCCCGCGCCGGCGGTGTAGAGCGCGAGCTTGCCGATGGCGATGCCCATTCCGCCGACGCCCTGATCGCCGATGCCGAGGATCGCCTCGTTGTCGGTGATCACGATGACCCGACAGCCCTCTCGCCGCTGATTGCTCAGGACCTCGGCGATCCGGCCGCGATCGCGCGAAGACACGTACACCCCGCGCGGCCGCCGGTAGATGTGGCTGTACTGCTCGCACACCTTGCCGACGGTCGGCGTGTACACGATCGGAACCATCTCCTCGAGATGATGCGAGAGCAGTCGATAGAACAGCGTCTCGTTCCGGTCCTGGAGCGCCGCCAGAGTGAGGTAACGCTGGATGTCGTCGGTGGCTCGCCGATAGTGGCCGTAGGCGCGTTCCTCCTGCTCCTCCGGCGTGGCCACGTCCGGGGGCAACAGTCCGCGCAACCCCAGTGCATCCCGCTCGGCCTCGGGGAAGCACGTCCCCTTGTTCAGAATCGGGTCGTCGCGCAGCGCGGTGCCGCTTCCGAATACGGTGACGTACTTCTCGCCGGTGACCGGAACCTTCCGCTCCTCGAACCGGACCATGTGGGGCCTCGCGATTCCTACCGGCGCTCGGACATCGGCCGGTAGGCGCGCTGGGTGGCGCCGGTGTAGATCTGCCGCGGTCGAGCGATGCGGGTGTCGGCGTCGTGACGCATCTCGAGCCAGTGAGCCACCCAGCCGGGAGTGCGGCCGAGCGCAAACATCACCGTGAACATGTTGGTCGGGATGCCCAGCGCCCGGTAGATCACGCCCGAGTAGAAGTCGACGTTCGGGTAGAGCTTTCGGCTCACGAAGTACTCGTCGCGCAACGCGATTTCCTCGAGCTTCATCGCGGTGTCGAGCAGTCGGCTCGAGCCTCCGCCGGTGACGCGAATGACCTCGGCGCAGGTCTTCTTGAGAATCGCGGCACGGGGATCGTAGCTCTTGTAGACGCGATGGCCGAAGCCCATCAGACGGGTGGTGTCGTTCTTGTCCTTGGCCCGGGCCAGGAACTTCTCGGCGCTCCCGTCCTCGCGGACGATCTGCTCGAGCATCTCGATCACCTGCTGGTTGGCGCCGCCGTGGAGCGGCCCCCAGAGGGCCGCGATGCCCGCGGCGATCCCCGCGAACAGATTGGCCTGGGAGCTGCCCACCACCCGCACCGTGCTGGTCGAGCAGTTCTGCTCGTGGTCGGCGTGGAGGATCAGCAGCAGGTTGATGGCGCGCGCCAGTCGCGGATCCACCTCATACGGCTCGCACGGGGTCGCGAACATCATGTGCATGAAGTTGGTCGAGTAGTCGAGCGTATTGCGCGGGTAGATGAAGGGTTGCCCGATCGAGTGCTTGTAGGAGAACGCGGCGATCGTCGGCATCTTGGAGATCAACCGCACGATGGTGTCGTGGGTGAGCTGCTCGGTCTCGGGCTGCTGATAGAAGGTCGCCAGCGCCCCCACCGCCGCGGCGCACACCGGCATGGGATGGGCGTCCTTGGGGAGCGCGTCGAAGAAGCGGCGGAAGTCCTCGTGGAGCATGGAGTGATGCTTCACTTCCGATTCGAAGCTTGCGAGCTGGGCCGGCGACGGCAACTCGCCATGGATCAGCAGCCACGCCACCTCCAGGAACGAGGCGCGCTCGGCGAGCTCTTCGATCGGGTAGCCGCGGTAGCGCAGGATCCCCTTTTCGCCGTCGATGAACGTGATCGCGCTGCGGCAGGAGCCGGTGTTGCCGAATCCGGGATCGAGAGTGATGAGGCCCGTCTTCTGGCGCAGCGTGGCGATGTCGATCGCCTCTTCGCCTTCGCTTCCGCGAATGACGGGAAGAGCAACCGAACGGCCGTCGTACTCGATCGTG
>Ga0335084_10006242_pt1 | contig 11834 bp, 8 predicted proteins | sample Lox_Sample_44_FD_206721 | JGI IMG/M metagenome (GOLD analysis project Ga0335084, IMG submission 206721) | Soil microbial communities from Loxahatchee National Wildlife Refuge, Florida, United States - Lox_Sample_4.4 | ecosystem: Environmental > Terrestrial > Soil > Wetlands | place: USA: Florida...
GTTGGCTTTTGGATAAAGAATTTGAGTGTCGAGCTAGACGGCTATAATCTGCTTTTCCGCGGAGGTAGCCTATGGGTTTCCTGGCCGACAAGATGGTCCTCATCACCGGCATGCTGAGCAATCGCTCGATCGCGTACGGGATCGCCAAGGCGATGAAGCGGGAAGGCGCCAGCCTAGCTTTCACGTACCAGGGTGAAGGCATCCGGGATCGCGTGGTTGCGCTGGCGACCGAACTCGGCAACGACCTGGTGTTCCCATGCGATGTGACCAGCGACGAGCAGATCGAACAGCTGTACGCCGAGCTTGGCCAGCGCTGGGATGGCCTGGATGGATTGGTGCATTCGATTGCATTCGCACCGCGCGAGGCGTTGAGCGGCGATTATCTGGAGGGGCTCACGCGAGAGGCATTTCGCGTTGCCCACGACATCAGCAGCTACAGCTTCAGCGCGCTGGCGAAGGGTGCGCGTCCTCTCATGCAGGGACGCAGCGCGGCGCTGCTCACGTTGTCCTATCTGGGCGCCGAGCGTTCGATGCCCAACTACAACGTCATGGGTCTCGCCAAGGCGAGCCTCGAGGCGAATGTGCGGTATCTGGCCTACGCGCTGGGGCCGCAGGGCATCCGTGTGAACGCCATCTCAGCCGGACCGATCAAGACGCTTGCCGCTGCCGGGATCGGCGGGTTCGGAAAGATATTGGCGTACAACGAGAAGACCGCGCCGCTCCGGCGCAACGTCACCACCGAGGAAGTCGGCAATGCGGCCGCTTTCCTGTGCAGTGACCTGGCGAGCGGCATTACCGGGGAGATTTTATACGTGGATGCTGGGTTCAATACGACGGCGTTTGCGTCGTTTGAGTAGTTACCCCAAAAATCTAAAATCCAACGCAGAGACGCAAAGAAGCGCAGAGAACGCAGAGAAACCAAAACCGAGAGAACCAAAGCAAGTTGCTTCTAAAAACTGGAGCATCCAGGGATCACCCCGCTCCACTCTCGATTTGTTTTTCTCCGTGTTCTCTGCGCTCCTCTGCGTCTCTGCGTTGGATGTTGGCTCTAGGCATTAGAAGCTTCAGCTCGCCTTCTCCAGCTTCTTCGCATCGATCTTCACATCGGCATTCTGCTTCAGGCTGCCCATGCGCGCAGCCAGGTTCTCCTGACCCGCGATCGGCTCCAGCTGCTTGGCGATCTGCTTGCGCTGTTCTGGATCGACGCTGTCCACGTCGATCACCTTGCTGACCCGGTAGATGACATAGCGGCCGCCGGGAACCGCCAGTCCGACATAGGCCGGCAGCTTGGATGCATCGGCGCTGAACACGGCGGCCGCGGCTTCGGGATGCAGTCCTTCGCGCGATTCCCGCGATACGGTCTGCGATGTCGACCACTTGGCGCTGGTATCGCCGCCCTTGCGCAGCTTTTCGAGCAGGGCTTCGCCTTCCTTACGCGCCATCTCCCCTGCTTTTTCCTGCGTGAGCGTTGCCACGATCTGCGCCCGCACATCATCCAGCGGACGCTCCTTGACCGGCTCGTGCTCGAGCACGCGCGCTGCAATCATGACATTGGGCGCCACCTCAACCGCCTCGGTGTTTTGATGACGCTTGATCGCGTTGTCGGAGAAAATCGATCGTATCAGCTTCTCGTTGTTGAGCAGCGGCATGTCCCCACCCTGACGCGTGACCCAGCCGGTGGTCTGCGGAGTCAGTTTGAATTTCTCTACAGCCGGCTTCAGGCTGTCGGGCTGGTCGTAGACCAGGTTGGCGAACTCATCGGCCTGCTGCGCGAACAGGCGCGCAGCCTTCGACTTGCGCACCTCTTCCTCGAGCTTCGGTCTGAGCGTTTCGAAGCTGGGCGTTTCCGCCGCCCTGATCTCGTTCAGCTTAATGATGTGGTAGCCGAACTGGGTCTCGATCGGGCCGACGATGTCACCCGCCTTCATGCCGAACATAGCGTCATCGAACGGCTTCACCATTCTACCGCGCGGCGCCCAGCCGAGATCCCCGCCTTCGACGGCTGAACCCGGATCTTCCGAGTTCTTCTTGGCGAGCGCTGCGAAGTTCTTGGGCGACTTTTTCGCCTCTGCGAACAGAGCCTGCACCTTTTCCTTGGCTTTGTTCTTCTGTTCGGGCGTCGCGCTCTGTGGCACGGCGATCAGGATGTGGCTCGCCCGCCGCTCCTCGGGCTTCTGCAGTTGCGAGCCGCGCTCTTCAAAGGCCTTCTTCAGCTCGTCGTCTGACACGCTGACCTGCTTCAGCGCGGCCTCCTGCGTGAGCATGACGTATTCGAGCTTCACCTTCTCGGGCAGCTCGAACTCCTGCTTGTGCGCGTCGTAGAAAGCCTTGATCTCGGCATCGCTCACCTTCACCTGGCCGGCATACTGACCCGGCTCGAGGACGAGCTGGCTCACCTCGCGCTGCTGCTTGCGCAGTTTGTACAGACGGTCCACCACCGCATTGGGCAGGAACGCGGTCCCCGCGAACAACTCGCGGTTGCGATTGATGATCATGTCCTTGCGCAACGATGATTCGAATGCGCCTTCAGTCATCCCCTGCGCACGCAGGAGATCGCGGTAGCGCTCGGGCGAGAACTTGCCATTGCTGTCCTTGAATGCAGGAATATCCACGATCGCCGATTGCAGCTCGGCAACGGGCACCGTGATGCCGGATTTGAGCGCGGCGCTGTACGACACACGCTCGTCGATGAGCTGCTCGAGAACAGCGCGCCTCACTTCGGGACTGTCGAGCATCGCCTGATCGACTTTGCCGCCCGTCATCTGACGCAACTGCTCCTGGCGCTGACGCAACGCCTGCCCGAACTCCTGCTGCGTGATGCGTGTGCCGCCCACGCGCGCCACCTGATCGGTACCTTCGCCGCCGCGGAAATACCAGTCCACGCCGAACAGCGCGAACGGCGGCACGATCAGCACCACCAGAATGATCTCGAGCAGCCGTTTGTGTTTATGAATGAAGTCGTACATATGCGTTACCCCGGGCCGGTTAGCGGCGACATCTGTGAGTGCACGCAAAGCGGCGCGCTTGCGCTGAAACAAAAAAGGCGAACGATGACGTTCGCCTTTGCAACCGTTGGCGGAGTGGACGGGACTCGAACCCGCGACCCCCGGCGTGACAGGCCGGTATTCTAACCAACTGAACTACCACTCCCCGATTCCAGTGTGCCGAAATGATTCATCGGCAAGCCGGGTGCGTGCGCGCACGCTCTGATGCGTCTACGGACTGTTTCGAGGAGCGTGTGGTGGGTGCTGACGGGCTCGAACCGCCGACATTCGCCTTGTAAGGGCGACGCTCTACCAACTGAGCTAAGCACCCCGGCTGCAAGCTTGTCACCCCCTTTAAGGGGACTTGAAAGTCGGCGCTCCGTTAACCGCTCAGGACCTGCCGCAAGCGGGACCCACGCAGTCCGGAAAGCGCGCTAGTTTACCGAATCCTTGAGCTCTTTGCCAGCGCGAAACTTGGGGACTCGGGCCGCTTTGATCTTGATCGCCGCGCCCGTACGAGGATTACGCCCGGTGCGCGCAGAGCGCTTGCCGATGTAGAACGTGCCAAAGCCGACCAGTGTAACCATCTGCCCCTTCTTGAGCGAGGCTTTGATGGCCGTAACGGCGCCATCGAGTGCCCGTCCGGCAGCCGCTTTCGAGATGTCGGCGGACTTGGCGATGGCATCGATCAGTTCCTGCTTGTTCATTTGTCGTCCCCTTTCGTAGTTGTTGGTTGCGCCTCTCAAGAGCCGAGAAGCCGCGGTCGACTGGGATCACTTACCTCGCACATACGGCTCATGAATGGTCGACCCATGGAGGGAATTGATCGCAGCGGGACTCCCATGCCCTCTGCGCTCAGGGAAGCTTTGCGTAACGCGCCTCTCGCAGATTTTTTGCGTCTTCGCAGCCAGCGTGCTTTGTTACACCGAGCCTCGTCGCTCTTATAGCAAGCGCAAAAAGCCCGTGTCAAGCGCTACGGACGCGCGCGGCGGGAATGATGGGTAGAACAACGCCCAAGAAAATGCCCCGCCCCGGACCGCAACGGTCGCAGGGCGGGGCAGATTTGGCGCAATGCTATTCGGAGAGGTACGCCGTCAGGTCAATGCTTGACCGCTGTGACGACCTGCTGCGTTTCCACCGCAGGTGGCAGTGGCACGGGCTCGACCTTGGCTGGAAGCGGCTCGGGCTGGCGCTCGAGCGCGAGCTCGAGGACGTTGTCGATCCACTTTACCGGATGAATGTCCAGGCGATTCTTGATGTTGTCGGGAATCTCCTGCAGGTCCTTGACGTTCTCTTCGGGGATCAGCACGGTCTTGATCCCGCCGCGGTGAGCGGCCAGCAACTTCTCCTTGAGACCGCCGATCGGCAGCACCTCGCCGCGCAGCGTGATCTCGCCGGTCATCGCCACATCCGCGCGCACTGGAATTCCGGTGAGCACCGACACCATCGCGGTACAGATGCCGATACCTGCGCTCGGTCCGTCCTTGGGCGTAGCGCCCTCGGGCAGGTGAATGTGAATGTCATTCTTCTGATAGAACTCTTCGGAGATGCCGAGCTTCTGCGAGCGGTTGCGCACCACGGTGAGCGCCGCCTGAATCGACTCCTGCATCACCTCACCGAGCTTGCCGGTCGTCACCATCTTGCCCTTGCCGGACATCACTGCGCTTTCGATGGTGAGGAGCTCGCCACCCACTTCCGTCCACGCGAGTCCAGTGACCTGGCCTACTTGATTGTGCTTTTCGGCGATGCCAAACGTATAACGGCGCACACCCAGATAATTCCCAAGATTCTTGGCCGTGACCGACGTCTTGGTTTCGCGCTTGCGCAACACCAGCGCCTTCACCACCTTGCGGCAGATCTTGGAGATCTCGCGTTCGAGCGCACGCACGCCCGCTTCGCGCGTGTAATAGCGGACGATGTCGCGGATCGCGCTCTCCGAGACGTTGATCTCCTCGGGCTTCAACCCGTGATTCTTGAGTTGCTTGGGCAGCAGATAGCGCATCGCAATGTTGACCTTCTCGTCCTCCGTATAACCGGACAGACGAATCACTTCCATGCGATCGAGCAGCGGCGCCGGAATATTCATGGTGTTCGCGGTGGCCACGAACATGACATCCGACAAGTCGTATTCCACTTCCACGTAATGATCGACGAAGGAGTGGTTCTGCTCCGGATCCAGCACCTCGAGCAGCGCGGAGGACGGATCGCCGCGGAAGTCCATGCCCATCTTGTCGACTTCGTCGAGCAGGAACAGCGGATTTCGCACCCCGACCTTGGTCATGTTCTGCAGGATCTTGCCGGGCATGGAGCCGATGTAAGTGCGGCGGTGGCCGCGAATCTCGGCCTCGTCACGCACACCGCCGAGCGACATGCGCACGAACTTGCGATTGGTCGAGCGCGCGATCGATTGACCGAGCGAGGTCTTACCCACTCCGGGCGGACCCACCAGACACAGAATCGGCGCCTTCACCTTGTCCACGCGCTGCTGAACCGCGAGGTACTCGACGATACGCTCCTTCACTTTCTCGAGGCCGTAGTGATCTTCTTCGAGGATGGTCTCGGCGCGCGCGAGATCGCTGCTGATCTTGCTCTTCTTCTTCCACGGCAGCCCGACCAGGGTCTCGATGTAGTTGCGCACGACGGTGGCCTCCGCCGACATCGGCGACATGAGGCGCAGCTTCTTCAGCTCGCTCTCGGCCTTGTGGCGCGCTTCCTTGGGCATGTGCGCAGTCTTGATGCGCTTTTCCATCTCATCCAGGTCGGCGCCTTCCTCCATGTCGCCGAGCTCTTTCTGGATGGCCTTGACCTGCTCGTTCAAGTAATACTCGCGCTGGCTCTTTTCCATCTGCTTCTTCACGCGGCCGCGGATGCGCTTCTCGACTTGCAGAATGTCGAGCTCGGTTTCCATCAGCGCGAGCAAATGCTCGAGACGGCGCTTGACGTCGAACATCTCCAGCACTTCCTGCTTTTGCTCCAGCTTGAGCGGCAGGTGCGCTGCGATCGTGTCGGCGAGCCGTCCCGGCTCGTCGATACCGGCGAGCGAGGTGAGAATCTCGGGTGGGATCTTCTTGTTGAGCTTCACGTACTGATCGAACTGCGAGATCATCGCGCGGCGCATGGCCTCGAGCTCGGTGCTGTCCTCGCCGTCCAGCGGAATCGGATGCGCCTCGGCGGCGTAGTGTGTCTTGAGGTCGGCAATGCCGGCGATCCGCGCCCGCTGCACGCCTTCGACCAGCACCTTGACCGTCCCGTCGGGCAGTTTCAGCATCTGCAGGATATTGGCGACCGTGCCGGTGACGTACATGTCGTCGGCGGAAGGCTCGTCCTTCGCGGCGGACTTCTGAGCGACCAGCAGAATGCTCTTACCCGCCTCCATCGCGCTTTCCAGCGCTTTGATGGACTTCGGGCGTCCGACGAAGAGCGGTATCACCATGTGCGGGAATACCACGACGTCACGTAGGGGCAACAGCGGCAGTGTTACAGTTTCGGCCCCTGGATCAATGTCGGTCATGAGTGGTCACCTGAGAGTGGTAGAGATAGCTCGCAACAGAAGTGGAATTGGGGCAACCGCATCCGTTATCAAGACCCGGTCGTCGCTGCAAGGCCACAAACGTGCCGGCCCGGGCAGTCCGCGCCGGCGCGCGAGCGGCGGGATCGCTCGTCAAGCGGACCCAGCCACCTTCGGCTGGTCGGAGTAGATCAAAAGCGGCTTCACGTCGCCGGTGATGGTGCCTTCGTCTATCACCGCCTTGCGTACGTTGCTCATCGAGGGCAGATCGAACATGGTGTCGAGCAGCGCACCCTCGAGGATTGACCTCAGGCCGCGGGCGCCGGTCCTGCGTGCCAGCGCTTTGCGGGCGACTGCGTGCAATGCTTCGTTGCGGACCTCGAGCTCGACACCTTCCATCGCGAACATCTTCTGGTACTGCTTGAGCAGCGCGTTCTTCGGCTCGGTCAGGATCTGAATCAGCGCGGCCTCGTCCAACTCGTCCAGGGTCGCCACCACCGGCAGCCGCCCAACGAACTCCGGAATCAATCCGTACTTGATCAGATCCTCGGGCTCGACTTCCTTCAGCACCACGCCGATATCCTTGCGATTGTCCTTGCTGCGCACTTCCGCCCCGAAACCGATCCCGCCTTTCTCCGAACGGGCGCGGATAATCTTGTCCAGCCCATCGAAGGCGCCACCGCATACGAACAGGATATTGGTCGTATCGACCTGCACGAACTCCTGATTCGGGTGCTTGCGTCCGCCCTGCGGTGGCACCGACGCAACCGTCCCCTCGATCAGCTTGAGCAGCGCCTGCTGCACACCCTCTCCGGACACGTCGCGCGTGATGGAAGGGTTGTCCGACTTGCGCGAGATCTTGTCGATCTCGTCGATGTAGACGATGCCGCGCTGCGCTTTTTCTACGTCGTAGTCGCACTTTTGCAACAGCTTCTGGATGATGTTCTCGACGTCCTCGCCGACGTAACCGGCTTCGGTCAGCGTCGTCGCATCGGCCATCACGAACGGCACGTTGAGCAGCCGCGCCAACGTCTGTGCCAGCAGCGTCTTGCCCGAGCCGGTGGGCCCGATCAAGAGGATGTTGCTCTTGGCAAGCTCGATATCGTCTTTCTTGCCGAGGTTCTTGAGACGTTTGTAGTGGTTGTACACCGCCACCGACAAAATTTTCTTCGCCTGCTCCTGGCCGATCACATACTGATCCAGGATGACCCTGATTTCATGGGGGACCGGTAGATCGGACTTGGTCCCGCGCGTGCCCTGCTCTCCCTGACCTTCCTCGCGGATGATGTCATTGCACAGCTCGATGCACTCGTCGCAGATGAACACGGACGGGCCCGCAATCAACTTGCGGACCTCGTGCTGGCTCTTTCCGCAGAACGAGCAGTAGAGCAATTTCTCTGAACCAGGCTTCTCTGACATATCTTCCGACTCGGCAGCCGATAGCGCGGGAGGACTCGCTCTATCGCAATTTAACCCAGGCTACGCTCAAGGCGAGCAAAAATCACGCCGCGGCCTCCGCCCGGCTCACCAGCACTTTATCCACCAGACCGTACTGGGTCGCCTCCTCGGCGCCGAAGAAATTGTCGCGCTCGGTGTCGCGCTCGATGGTCTTGATGTCCTGTCCGGTATGTCGCGCCAGAATCTCGTTCAGACGCTGCCGCAGATAGAGAATCTCCTTCGCGTGGATCTCGATGTCGGTGGCCTGTCCCTGGAAGCCGCCCATCGGCTGATGGATCATCACGCGCGAGTTGGGCAGCGCAAAGCGCTTGCCCTTAGCACCCGCTGCGAGCAGCAGCGCACCCATGCTTGCCGCCTGTCCCACGCACAGTGTGCTCACGTCGGGTTTCACGAACTGCATGGTATCGTAGATCGCGAGCCCCGCCGACACTGAGCCGCCTGGCGAGTTGATGTAGAAGGAGATGTCCTTCTCCGGATTTTCGGATTCGAGAAACAGCAGCTGCGCGACGATCAGGTTGGCCGACATTTCGTGCACCGGCCCGACCAGAAACACCACGCGCTCCTTCAACAGGCGCGAGTAGATATCGTATGCCCGCTCGCCACGCCCGCTTTGCTCGATCACCATCGGGATCAATCCCAATCCCTGCGGCTCGGTCCCTTGCTGCTGCCACGTCATCTGAGGCGTCATTTAGTGTTACCCATGAGTTCGTCGAAATCGCCCGGTTTGTCCACCGCTTTCGCCTGCGACAGTACCCATTGCACCACATTATCCTCCAGCACCAGCGATTCGACTTCCCGCAGACGATCCGCGGACTGGTAGTACCAGCGCATCACCTCTTCGGGACGCTCGTAACTCTCGGCGTAGTCCTTCACCACCGCCTTGATCTGTTCCGGCTTCGCCTGCAGATTGTGCTGCCGCACCAGATCGGAGACGATGAGCCCCAGCCCCACGCGCTTGCGCGCCTCCGGCTCGAACGCCTCGCGCGGCATCGGCATGTCTTCCGCTTTGAGTCCGCGGCCCGCCAGATCCTGCCGCATACCCGCCATCAGGCGCTCGATCTCCATATCCACCAGCGCATTGGGCAGATCGAGCTTGGCGTGCTCGAGCAGCGTCTTCATCACCTGATCCTTCACGCGACCGTGAATCCGCCGCCGCACTTCGCGATCGAGATTGGCTTTGATGTCGGCGCGCATCTTCGCGATGTCGCCGTCCGCGATCCCCAGTTGCTTCGCGAATTCTGCGTCGACTTCCGGCAGGTGAGGCTCGTCGATCTGCTTTACAGTGACCGCGAAGCTCGCGGTTTTCCCAGCCATCTCCTTGCCATGATAGTCCTCTGGGAAAGTCAGTTCAAATGTGCGGCTTTCCCCTGTGCGCAACCCCGCCACGGCCTTCTCGAAATCGGCCAGCAGACGGCCTTCGCCAAGCACAGTGGTGTGGTCCTTGCCGCTGCCGCCCTCGAACTCCTGGCCCTCGTGCGTGCCGGTGTAGTCGATGGTGATACGGTCGCCATCCTTCGCTCCGCGCGCGGCCGCATGGTAGTGCACACGCTGCTTGCGCAGAATCTCGATAGTCTTGTCTACTTCCGGATCGCCGACTTCCACGACCGGGCGCTCGATGGTCGCCTGCGAGATATCGGTGATTTCGATCTCCGGATAGATCTCGAAGGTGGCGCTGTATTCGACTTTGTCATCACCCTCGACCCGCTTCTCCTCGAAGCGTGGATATCCGGCCACGCGCAGATTCTGACTGCGCACCGCCTCGCCAAATGTTTTCTGCAAAGCATCGCCGAGCACTTCCTGGCGGATCTTCCCGCCATACTGCTGCTGTACCAGGCGAAAGGGAACCTTGCCCGGACGAAAGCCGTGCATGCGCACGTCGCGCGCCAGACGCTTGAGGCGGTTTTCCACCTCCGCATCGATCTCCTGCGCGGGCAACGTGACGTTCAAACGCCGTTCCAGGTTGCTGACTTTTTCTATCGTCGCTTGCATCTGTTAGTGATCCTCGAGGCACAATGGAACGGCAACCCGTGAACGGTATGCTGCCGCAGCAGCCGGCTGCCTGGGTTGGTAGCCGCCGCGCCCTTTGGTGCTGGTGCGAAAGGAGAGACTCGAACTCTCACGCCTTACGGCGCCAGAACCTAAATCTGGTGCGTCTACCAATTCCGCCACTTTCGCCCTTCATGCGCTCCAGCGCATGTGCCACGCCTCGCAGGCGCTCAAATCAGCTGGTGCACGCAAACCCGCCTCGACTTTTTCGCATTCCATGCGTGTGCGGGACGCCAACGGCCGCTAAGGGTGCATTTTATAATAGCTAAGGCCTGTGCTACCACCGGCCGCACATCCCGCGCAGGCTAGCGGCTCCAATAACCCCCCTTGAGAATGAGGCGGTTGACGACATTCGGGCGCTGTGATCGCACCGTCCCTGGTTGCATTCTGGCTCTTCCCAGGGTCTGCGCGCCAGTCCATGCGCATGATTGACCATTTCCAGCTCGAATCTGACGATTTCGCCAGAGCCGCGCGCACGCCATTTCGGTCCACGGACGTCTTCCCGAACCGAACATGACGCCGGAACAGTACTGCGAGCAGAAGGCAGCCCCGCGCGGGTCGTCCTTGTACTACAGCCTGTTGTTCCTGCCTTTGGAGCGGCGTCAAGCCATTACCGCGCTGCGCGCGCTGCAGCGCGAGCTCCGGGATGCGGTGGAGCAAGCCTCCAATCCGGGAGTGGCACGGACGAGGCTGCTGTGGTGGCGCGAGGAGTTGAGCGCCGCGCTGGCGGGGAATCCACAACATCCCGTAATCAAGGCGGTTTACCGCGTATTGACCCGGTGGGAGCTGCCAGGAGAGCAGCTGTTCGAGCTCCTCGACGGCGCGCAGATGGATCTCGATTACAATCGCTACCCGGATTTTGCTACGCTCGAGGTCTATTGCTCCCGCATGTCGGGCGTGGTATGCCTCCTGTCGGCCAGGGTTCTGGGCCATGAGCATCCCACGACAATGGAGTTCGCCCGCACCCTGGGTAGTGCGCTCCAGCTCGCCACCATCATACGAGACGCGGGCGCGGACGCGAGGCGCAACCGCATCTACCTGCCGCTCGAAGACCTGCATCGTTTTGGTCTGGAGACCGATGACATCATCGCGTTACGCGAGGACGAACGGTTCGAGCGGTTGATGACTTTTGAGATCGAGCGTGCGCAGAACCTGTTCGAGCGCGTAGGCTCACTCTTGCATCGCGAAGACCGCAAGGCGCAGCGTGCCCATCTGATCATGGCTGCGCTCGACGGCGCGTTGCTCGACGAGATCGCGCGGCTGCGCGGACACACGTTAAACCAACGCGTCGCGCTGACGCCCTTGCGCAAGCTCTGGATCGCCTGGCGGACCTGGCTCTCCGCGTAGCGGTGAGCCACGTCCGCCAGGTGAAGAGTGAAGGGTGAAGAGTGATCCCCCTCACCCCGACCCTCTCCCCCGGTAACGGGGAGAGGGAGATTTAAGTCGCGCACAGCGCCCGCCCTTCACCCTTCACTCACATGATCGACCTCAAACAATACCGGCCCGCTCCCGACCTCCTCAAAGACCGGGTGATCCTGGTGACCGGCGCTGGACGCGGCATTGGCCGCGTTGCGGCTCTGACTTTCGCCCGCCACGGCGCAACCGTCATCCTGCACGGACGCGACGTCGCCAGGCTGGAAGCGGTGTACGACGAGATCGAAGCGTCGGGCGGCGCGCAGCCGACCATTCTGCCGCTCGATCTCGGCTCGGCGCGCGATCGCGACTTCGACAATCTAGCCCTCGCCATCGAATCGCAGCTCGGGCGCCTCGATGGCATTCTGCACAACGCCGCGCACTTCGATCACCTGGGTCCGCTCGATCAGCAGCGCCTGGACGAA
>Ga0335084_10006244_pt1 | contig 11834 bp, 13 predicted proteins | sample Lox_Sample_44_FD_206721 | JGI IMG/M metagenome (GOLD analysis project Ga0335084, IMG submission 206721) | Soil microbial communities from Loxahatchee National Wildlife Refuge, Florida, United States - Lox_Sample_4.4 | ecosystem: Environmental > Terrestrial > Soil > Wetlands | place: USA...
GCAGGACGCGAGCGCTCAATCGACGGTGATCGCGGCGCTGTACGTCGCGCTGTAGCCGTTGTCGCCGGTCCAGCGGAATTCCAGCGTGCCGCTCTCGGTGGCGATGGTGTGAAAGGCGATCAGCGGATTGGCCGCCATCGCCGGGTACAGCTCGGCGCGGAATACCTCGACGCCGTTGTAGCTGCACGTGAAGAGCGTGATGATGTCGCGCGGAATCAGCTCGCCGCGCTGCGTGTGGCGGAATCCCGTCTCCATCGTGTGGCCGGCCAGCGTGCGGATCTCGATGATTTCCCCGCGCCGCGCCTGCTTCGGCATGTTGACGACCACGCGCGCCATCTAGTTCAACCCTTCGTCGCCGCAGGCCGAGACCGACACCATCACGTCCACGCTGTCGGACCAGAAACTGCCGTCGCTCATCTGGGCGATGGCGACGATCGTCCCGGAGTCGGCGATGCGCGCGCGCGTGGTGACGCGCGCGCGCCCGGCGCGTGGCCCCAGGTGCGCGGTGATGATGTAGGGCTGCGGATTCTTCTCGGTGAACACGTGTATCGCCTTGACATGGTCGGCGACCGTCATCGGACTTTCCACCTCGACCACCAGCGCCACGGAGTTGCCGTTGTCGATGAGGACCGGCACGTCGAGCCTCACCCTGCCGCGCTGCATCGGCGCATCGCCCGTGACCTTGTGCATCGCTTCGGCCAGCGCCGCCTTGCGCAGCGCCGCGATGTCGGGCGGCAGTTGCGCGTGCGTAGCGGTGGCGGCGACAGCGCCGCCGGCAAGCACCAGGAACTGGCGCCGCGTGGTCATCGGAGCGTCATCAGGTAGGCCACGACGTCCTCGATCTGCTCGGCGCTGAGGATCGTCTTGCCGCGAAACGCGGGCGCGACGCGCGTCAGTCCCTCGTTGCGGTAGTACGCGGGCATCAAGCTGCCCGGGTTGGCCTTGCGCGGATCGACAATGCGCTGCCGGATCTGGCCCTCGGTGAGGCGCGCCGCGGTCCTCAGGTCGGGCGCGAGGTCGCCCTGAAAGCGCTCCTCGGGAAACGGCCCGCTGTGGCACAACAAGCACAACCCCGCTTGGCGACTCGCGACGATCGCCCGCCCGCGGACCGGGTCGCCTTTGGAGCCGGTCAACGAGAAGGGCATCTCATCGTTTGGGAATGCGCTCCCGGCAAGCGCCGACAGCAGTATGAACGCCAATCTCTTCACGCGTGCTGGATGCCGACGGTTCGGATCAGTCTTCCTGAGGGTGGTGCGCAAGACATAATTCTATTGTGCCGGGGAGCAAAGGCGCGCCGCACAAGATTCAGCTCGTCGCCGCGGGCCGCGCGGGTTTTCTCGCCAGCAGGAAGAACACCGAGCCCAATCCGGCGAGCAGCGCCAGCACAGTGAAGCCCGCGCGATAGTTTCCTGTCACGTCTGCAAGGATGCCGGCGATCATCGGACCGCCGATCTGGCCGAGCACGATGATCATGAAGGAAAGCCCCAGGATCATGCCGATCGCGCTGACGCCGAAGTAATCGGCGCGGATCGCCTGCATGAATGGCCCGCGCAAGCCCCAGGCGGTGCCGTGCAGGAGCGCAAAGGCCACGATCATCGCCACGTTCGTGGCGTAGGCGAGGAACAGCAGCCCGCCCATGTGCATCACCATGCACACGGCGCAAATCAGGCGCTTGTCGAATTTGTCGCCGATGAGCGCGCCGATGCCGATGCCGCCCATCTGCGCCAGCGTCATCAGCATGATGAAGAGCGCTGCCGTCTCCACCGGGTAGCCCAAGCCTTCTTTCAGGTGGGTGATCGCGTGCACGTTCACCGCCGTCACCACGAACAGGGCAAAGCCGTGTCCGAGCGCCAGCAGCCAGAACGCGGGGGTGCGCAGCGCCTCGCGCGCGGTGAAGTCGCGCGTGCCGGATTTCCTGTGCTGCGCCTGCATCCGGCTCGGAGTCGCCGGCAGCGGCTCGCCGTCGACGAACTCGCCGTACAGCGAGGGCCGGCCGCGGATGACGAAGGAAAGCGGCAGGCCGGCGAGCAGAACCACCAGGCCCGAGCCGAAGGCCGTGGCGCGCCAGCCGTAGGTGGCCATGAACCACGCCACCAGCGGCACCGCGATGCCGCCCAAGGCGAGGCCGAAGCCGAGAGTGGAGAGCGCGCGCCCGCGCTTCTTCTCGAACCAGTGGATGAGCGAGATGTTGAGCGGCATGAACCCGCACATGCTGGAGCCCAGCGCCACCACGATGAACGCGCCGTAGAACCCGATCAGCGTCTCGATCCGGCTGAGCAGCATGAAGCCGCAACCGAGCACCACGATACCGGTGCGGATGACGCCGTGCGCGCCGAAGCGGTCGATGAACCAGCCGAGCACCGGGCCGAGGATCGCGGCCTCCATCTGGTGCATCGCCGCCGCGCCCGCGAGCTCCGTCTTCGACCAGCCGAAGGCGTCGCGCAGCACCGCGACGTAGGCGCCGAAAGACTGCAGCAGCAGGCTTGCTTGCAGGAATTGAATGCCGCCGCCGGCGGCGACCATCTTCCAGCCGTGGAAGAGCCGCTTCATGGTGAAAGGCGAGGGTGCCGCGGCGCCCGGCTATTCGACGCCGACGTCGTGCAGGAACTGGCTCCGGTCGGTGGGGTTGGCGAGGTTCTCGGCGAGCAGCAGGTAGAAGTGGCGGCGGCTGCTCGCCAGTGGCGCCGCCTTCTTTGCGGCGACCTTCGCAATCGGGCCGAGATAGGCGGCGAGGCGCTTGGTCGCCTGCTCGATCGCCTCGGGCGTCAGCTGCATGGTGAGGCTGGTCGCGGCCGCTCGCGCCGTGGCGGTGGCGGGGGAGTCGACCGCTACCCCTGCCTTCATGGCTTGCGGCCGGGCGGCCAGGAACGCCGCGCGCTCATCCGGATTCGGCAGATCTTCCGCAAGCATGCGGTACAGCTGATCGATGTCCGCGGTCTGCGTCGCGCCGCGCCTGACGAGCACCTTGGCGACTGGCCCGAGGTGGCGCGCCAGCTGCTGCTCGATCTGCTTGAGGGTCGCGGCGTCCCAGCCGGTCGGGGGCACCGTCTTCGGCACGGGCGTCTGCGCGCCCGGCGAGGACCCCTGCGGCTGCGACGGTTGGGATGGCTGCGAAGGGTGCGAAGGACGCGAGGGCAGCGAGGGTTGCGAAGGCTCGAGTTGCGCCGAGGAGCGCACCGGCACGTTGAGGATCGTCTCCTCCGACAGCGTGGGGTTCGCCGGCGCCGCGTGCGCCTCGAGCACCGCGTCGCGGAACACGCGCGCCTCCTGGAAGCGTTCCTCCGGCTTCTTGGCGAGCGCGGTCATCACCACCGCGTCGAACTGCTCGGTGCAGCGCGCCGGATCCACCTCGGAGGGCAGCCGCGGCTTCTCGTGGCAGACCTTGTAGGCGATGGTCTCGGCGCTGCCCGTGAACGGGCGCTCGCCCGTGAGCAACTGGTACATGACCACGCCCGCCGAGAAGATGTCGGCGCGCCAGTCGACCGTCGTGCCGCTGTACTGCTCGGGCGACATGTAGCCGGGCGTGCCCATGATTGCGCCGATCTGCGTGAGGTTGGAGGAGTCGATGCGCGCGATGCCGAAATCCGCGATCTTCAGCCTCCCGTTCTTCATGACGATGATGTTGGCCGGCTTGATGTCGCGGTGCCACACGCCCTGCTCGTGCGCGTGCTGCAGCGCGTCCAGCAGCTGTGCCATCACGCTGACGGTGTCCTTGCCGTCGAAGCGCGTGCCGCGCACGAAGTAGTCGCGCAGGCTGTTGCCCTCGACGTACTCCATGGCGAGAAAGGCGACGTCGGCTTCCTCTCCCCACTCGTATACGCCGACGATGCCCGGGTGCGAAAGCCTGCCGGCAGCCTGCGCCTCGTTGTGGAAGCGGGCGAGCAGCGTCGCCTCCTGCTCGTCGTCCATCAGGTCCTTGCGGATCGTCTTCAGCGCGACCGTGCGCCGTATGTGGGGATCGAATCCCTTGTAGACGACCCCCATTGCCCCTTTGCCGAGGACCTCCGCGATGGTGTACTTGCCGAGTTGCGCGGGGATTGCGGACGCTTTGCGCTTCGTCATCCGGTGCGTGGCGCCTCAGCCCTCGAGCATCTTCATCGCCTGCACGAGGCTCTTCTTCATGCGGTTGAACGACTGCGTGAGCACGCCGATCTCGTCCCTGCTGGTGACGGGGAAGTCCGAAGTATCCATGTTTTCGCCCTGGCTTACCGCGTCGGCAAACCTGGAGAGGCGCGTGACCGGGCGGATCACCATGAACCACAGCATCAGGTTGAGCGCGACGAAAATGAACGCGAACACCACGGTGAGCGATATCATGAAGGTCTTGAATGCCGCGTTGGCGCGAGCGATCGGGACGTCCGTCGGCACGGAAACGATCTGCGCGCCGATCACCTCGTTCAGCTTCCAGCCGAAGCCGTTGGCCGGGCCATACTTCTCCACCAGCGTCTTCGGCGCCGAATCCACGGTGGAATGGCAGTACAGGCAGGCCTCGGCCTTGATCTGCATCGGACGCGCGATGTAGAAAGACTTGCCGCCCGGGGTGTCGCGCTCGCCGACGACCTCGGGCTTGTCGAGGCCGTTGCGGAACTGATTGACGATGTCCGCCTCCCAGTCGTTGGCGCGGTTGCGCGGATTGGTGGGGTTGAGCGTGGCCTCCTTGTAGGCGTATTCGGGAAACGTCTTGCGCAGGCCGTTGAACACTTCGGTTGCCGCGTAGGCCGGAACCGACTGCGGCAGGAAGGCGTACTTCATCTGGGTCTGCAGCAGCGGCCCCACCTGGGTCGAGGTATAGGCGCGCGTGGCGAGCGCGGATTCCATCACCAGGCGCGCGTTGAGCACGATCTCGTCGCGCGCGTTCTTCTGCAGCAGCTGCTCCGACACATAGCCCGCCGCGGCGAGACCGATCAGAAAGACCAGCAGGAACACCAGATTGAACTTGACGACCAGCTTCATGGCGAGGCTCCTTGCATTGTGTTGCGGTCAGCGCTTGTCCGCCGGCCGGGCAGGCGCGGTGGTCGCGCCACCGGTTTGCGTTGCCGTTTCCTTCGACTGGTACTTCTCCGGGAACAGGATGGGATCCCATTCCGGATGGAACTTGAGGTTGTCGACGAGCGCGGCGCGGAATGCCGGGTCGGCCGCGCGCGAGTGGAAGCGCGCGGGCATCGGCCGGCGGATCTCGGGCGGCGCCTTCAGCCAGGTCTCGACCTCCGCATAGCTGACGAGATCGATGCGCCGCGGCTGCGCCTGCCGGTCCTTGTAGCGGGCGATGCGCGAGGGCAGCGGGTCCAGGAAGACCTTTGGCAGCGCGCCGATGAAGGCAGGCGTCGGGCGTGCGGCCACATTGCCCTTTGTGTCGTCGCCCGTATAGAAATCACCGCTCTTGAGCCGCGTGGGCGCCGTGCCCTTGGCATGCCGGCTGGCGAGCCGCGCTTCGCCGGATTCCACGAAGACCGAGCCCTCCGTGCCGCCCACCACCAGTACGAAAGTCCCGTCCACCGCTTGCAAGGCGAAGAAGGGCGTCAGGACACGCAGTCGCGTTCCCTGCTTGGCATTGGCAAGCTTGAGCTCACCCTGCGTCACGTAGAACTCGCCCGGCGCCGGCTTGCCGTGGGGCAACGACATCGCGAGCGCGCGCGTCTTCGGTCCCATCGCGAGGGCGACGCCATCGGTGAACTCCATCTCGGCGAGCCCCTTGTCGCTCACTTCGAGGATGTCCCCGGGCTGCAGGCGCACGCCCTCGGCGAGCGCATAGCGCGTAACGCCGCGAACCAGCGTGGTGGGCCCCTCGAGAAGCGTGACGGTTACCGTCGGGTCCGCCGCAGCAGCGGCCAACGGACAGGCGACCAGCGCGAGTGCCCAGCGCCTCAGTTGCACGATTCGCACGCGGTTCCTCTACCCCCAAGACCGGCGGCGCCGCCAAGTGCCCAAGCCCTCGCAACAGCGAAGCCTTTGAGCGGCTGGATACTAGGCATCGCGAGGAAAGCCTGTCAATCGAACGCGCGCTGGAAATAGCAGGGGCGCGAGCGCTGTTTCCCGTAGACTGCTGGCCAGCCACCCAGCTGCCCCTTGCCCATGTCGCCCAGCCCCGCGAACTGCGCCGTCCTGTTCGTCGACATCAGCGGCAGCACGCGGCTCTATGAGTCGCTGGGCGACCACGAGGCGCTGGAGCGGGTGGGCCGCACGATGGCGATGCTCTCCCGGGTGTGCGCCGACTGCGGCGGCAGGGTGATCAAGACCGCGGGCGACGGCGCAATGTGCATGTTCGAGACCGCGGATGCCGCGCTGCGCGCCTCGCGCCTCATGCAGGAAAAATGTGCCGAACAGCTCGAGCCGGGCACGCCGGGCCTTGGCATCCACATCGGCTGCCACTTCGGGCCGGTGCTCGAAAACGCGGGCGACCTGTTCGGCGACACAGTCAACCTGGCGGCCCGGGTTGCGGGCCTTGCCAAGGTCGGGCAGATCATCACCACCGAGGATACGGTCGCCAGGCTCTCTCCTGCGCTCGCCGAACGCGCGCGCATGCTGGATGGGGTGCCGGTGAAGGGCAAGCGCAAGGCAGTGACCATCTTCGAGTTCCTTTGGCAGGACACCGACGACCTCACCGCCATGAGCACGCGCATCGACCAGGGTCGCGCCGCGAGCCTTGCGCTTGGCTACGAGGGCCGCAGCTGGCGCTTTGAGGGCCCCGGTGAGCTCACATTTGGTCGCGACGCCACTTGCGACGTCGTGGTGGGCGACCGCAAGGCGTCACGCCTGCACGGCCGCGTCGAGCGGCGGCGCGACAAGTTCGTTCTGATCGATCAGAGCTCCAACGGCACCTGGGTGCAGTTCACTGGCGAGACAGAGGTGGTGGTGCTGCGCCGCGAGGAGCTGATGCTGCGCGGCAGCGGCCTGATCGGCGTCGGCCACAGCCCGGTCGACGGCGAGGGCGCGCCGGTGACGTTTTCCTGTCGCTAGCGCGCGACTTCCGCCGGCAGGTCGCTACTTCGCCAGCAGCCGCCGCAGCGCGAGGAGCTCGCGGCGCCGCGCGGGGTCGGGCTGCGGGTAGTCCATGTCGAGGCTCTTCAGGGTCTGCACCACGATGCGCGAGACGATGAGTTGCGCGTTCTCCTTGTCGTCGGCGGGAACCACGTACCAGGGCGCGAGTTTGGTGCTGGTCGCCGCCAGGCAGTCCTCGTAGGCGCGCTGGTAGTCCTTCCAGAACTTCCTCTCCTCGACGTCCTGGCGGCTGAACTTCCAGTTCTTCTCCGGCTCGTCGATGCGCGCGATGAAGCGCCTGGCCTGCTCGTCCTTCGACACGTGCAGGAAGAACTTCACCACGCGCGTGCCGTTGCGGTGCAGGTGCGCCTCCATCTGCGCGATCGAGCGGTAGCGGTCCTCCCAGATTTCGTCCTCGTCGAGGAATTCGCGCGGCACCTTCTGCGCGCGCAGGATCTCCGGGTGCACGCGCACCACCAGCACCTCCTCGTAGTAGGAGCGATTGAAGATGCCGATGCGCCCGCGCTCGGGCAGCGCGCGCGTGGTGCGCCACAGGAAATCGTGGTCCAGCTCCTCGGCGCTGGGGTGCTTGAAGCTGTAGACCTGGCAGCCCTGCGGATTGACGCCCGACATGACGTGCTTGATGCAGCTGTCCTTGCCCGCCGCGTCCATTGCCTGGAAGATGAGCAGCAGCGCGTAGCGGTCGTCCGCATAGAGCAGGTTCTGCAGCCCGGCCATCTGCTCGACGTGGCGCGCGAGCCGCGCCTCGTAGTCGGACTTCGAGTCGTAGTACGGCTTGACGCGCGTGGGCCGGTCCTTGAGGCGCACCCCTTCGCCGGGCCGAATGCGGAAGCGGTCGGCGTCGATCTTCATGCGCGCGCCTACTTCGCCTTGCTGACCGCGCCGAAGTCGATGTGCACGTTGTCTAGGTTCACCGAGGCCTTGTCTTTCGCCGCGCGCGCCGCGATCGCCGTCGGGTTGAACTCGTAATTGGCCGCCTGGAAGGTCTCGGCGAGCTTGAAGGAGAGCTGCGCCACCGCCTTCGGCTGGGGCTTTTCGCCGCTCGCACTGTAGATGCGCGCGCACATCGCGACGTAGAGCTTCTCCGCCAGCTCCTGGATCGGGTCGTGCGGCGTGTCGGCGGCGGGCTTGGTCGGTGCGCTCATGGCGGTCCTCGGCGTGCGTGCGGGGCCGCATATGCTACCGCGGCCGCGCGCGGGACTGCGGCCGTTTTTTCGCGCCTGCGGCGGCGGCTACTTGAGCCGGCCGGTCAGCAGGCGCAGGCGCTCGGCGAGATTGGCGAGCATCTTCTCCGCGAAGGCCGGGCTGACCTTCACCAGCTCGAGGAAGGCAGTGCGGCCGATCGGCTGCAGCTTGCAGTCGGTCTCCGCCTGAACGCTCGCCAGGCGCGTGGACTGGTCCACCAGCGCCGCCTCGCCGAACACCCCGCCCGGGCCGATGCGCTCGACCATGCTGCCCTCGATCGTCGCCGCGACGCGGCCCTCCAGCACCGCGTACATGCGCACGCCGGCGGCGCCTTCCTTGACGATCTGGGCGCCGCGGTCGAAGTAGATCGGCGGGTCGTTCGCGAGCCCCTGCACGAGATCCGCGAGCTGGCCGCGATTGAACACCGCCGCCTCCTTCCATGTCCCCGTGACCGAAAGCTGGCCCTCGGCGTGCAGCGCCGCGATCGTGCGGCGCAGGCGCTCGACCATCACGCTCATCAGCATCAGCGCGAACGCGGGGCGCTTGGTGAGCGCCGTGCGGAACTCGCGCTCGTCGAGCGCGATCACGCGGCAGGGAGTCTTCGCCACGGCGCCGGCGCTGCGCGGCGCGCGGCTGAGGGACGCGAGCTCGCCGAACACCTCGCCCTTCTTCGCGCTGCCGATCACCTTCTTCTTCACCACCAGGTTCACTTCGCCGTCGTAGACGTAGTACATCTTCTCGCGCTGCATCAGGAGGGCGTGCGCCCTGGCGTTCTCGCGGAAGATGGTCTCGCCCGGCGCGTAGCGCTCCGGCTTGCCGGCCGCGCGGAAGAAGGCGAGGGCGACCTCGGGGTCGTAGAGGGATTTCATGGGGCCCGATTATGGCCGCGGGCGAGGTGCCGCGGCGACCCACTATGTCACAATCCCAGCCATGCACGCGACCCAACCGGAGCAGAGATGACCATCTCCATGTACCAGGCGAGCGCGCCGCGCTTCGCCAATACCCTGAACAACCTGGCCGCGATTCTCGACAAGGCGCAGGCGCATTGCGACGCGCGCAAGATCGACCCGCTTGCGCTCACTTCGTTCCGGCTGTTTCCCGACATGCTGCCGTTCACGCGCCAGGTCACCCTCGCCTGCGACCACGCCAAGGGCGCGGTGGCGCGGCTGGCCGGCGTCGAGAACCCGAAGCACGAGGACGCGGAGAAGACCCTGATGGAGCTGAAGGCGCGCATCGCCAAAACGGTGGCGTTCATCGGCACCATCACGCCGGCACAGGTGGACGGCAGTGAGGACAAGGCCATTGTGCTCAAGTTCGGCTCACGCGAGGTGAGCTTCCAGGGGATGCAGTACCTGCTCGGCTCCGCGCTGCCCAATTTCTACTTTCACGTCGTCACCGCCTACAACATCCTGCGGCATAACGGCGTGGAGCTCGGCAAGCGCGATTACATCGGCACGCCGTAGCCCCGGGGCGCGGGGGAATCGAGCGCCGCCGAAGATCCCCCTGCACCAAGCCCGCCAATGATCCCCTTGCACTGCGCTAATCGGCGCGGTGCTGCTTGACGAACTCGGCCGCATCGAGCGGCGCGCCGATCGCGGCGCCTTGCGCAAGATCGCAGCGCAGCTCCTTCAGGAGCGTCTTGGTGGCTTCATCCTCGACGCCCGCCACCACCACCTCCAGCTTCAGCTCATGCGCGAGCGCGATGAGCGAGCGCACCAGCGCGAGCTTCTGCGGCACTTCCGCGACATTGCCGACCGCGGCGAGGTCGATCTTCAGCTCGTGGAAGGGCAGCGTGGCGAGCCAGGAGAGCGAGTCGTAGCCCGCGCCGGCGTCGTCCAGGCACAGGCGCACGCCCACGCTGCGCAGGCGTTGCAGCGTCTCCACCGACTCGAGGCTGCGCGCGAGCACTGTCGTCTCGGTGATCTCGAGCGCGAGGCGGCTGGGGCGCAGATTCCATGTCTTCAGGGCGCTGGAGACGAAATCGGGCAGGTCGGACTGGCGCAGGCTTTTTGCCGAGAGCTTCACGCCGACGCGCAGGTCGAGGCCCGCCGCGTCGCGAAAATGCCGGCAGTGGCGCAGCGCGCCGTTGACCAGCCACAGCGTCACCTCGTTGACCAGTCCAGCAGACTCGGCAACCGCGATCGCCTTCTCCACCGGCACGGCGCCGAGCTTGGCGTCGCGCCAGCGCAGCTGGCTCTCGGCCCCGACCAGCAGGTTCGAGCGCAGGTCGAGCTGCGGCTGGAACACGATGTCGAGCGCGTCCTGCGAGATCGCCGCGCGCAGCCGGTTCTCGTAGAGCAGGAGCTCGGCTTCGTCGCGCTCCTGCTCGGCGGAGTACAGCGCGAAGCGCTCCGGGCGGTCGCGCGCCGCGTTGGCGGCGGCGCGCGCGCGCTGCAGCAGCGCGACCGCATTGTCCGCGTGCTCCGGATACAGGGCGATGCCCACCGCCGGGCGCGCGAAGATCTCGTTCACGTCCACCCACAAGGGCGCGTCCAGCGTGCGCAGGATTTTTTCCGCGGCGAGCAGCGCCACGCCTGCGCTTTGCAGGGTGGTGAGCACGCAGGCAAATCCGTCGCGCCCCGGATCGCCGAGCAGGTCCTGCTCGCGCAGCACTTCGCTCTTCAGGCGCGCGCCGAGACGCTCGCGCACCGCGTCGCCGACGAGGAATCCCCACACGCTGTCGATGCGCTCGATGACGCCGCAGTCCACATAAAGCAATGCGAGCTGCTGGCCGTCGGCGAGCCGCGCGCCGATAAAGGCGTCCAGCCGCGAGGTCAGCGCGGCCTGGCCGGAGGCGCCGTCGCCGCGCTCAGAGGCGCTGCGCGCGGCAGCCGCGGCGAGAAGCGCCAGTTGCGCCGCGCACAGGCGCTCGGCCGCGGCGAGGGCCGCCTCGCAGCGCGCAGGCTCCTTCGCGAACAGGCGCAGCGCTCCCGCGCGCAGCAGGTCCTGCAAGGGCAGGCAGTCGCGCCGGGCGCGCTCCAAGGTTTCCTCCGGGCTGAGGCTCTGCGCCCAATCGGCGAGCAGCTGGAGGAGCGAGGCGGGCTGGAGCGCGCCGCGCGACAGCGTGTCCACCAGCGCGCGCTGCGATTCCGACATCGCCTGCGGCAGCAGCGGCAGGAAGAAGGGCGAGGCCGCGGCGGCGAGCGTGCTCTCGCCGCGCGTCGCCATGACAGATTCGGGAGCGCGCTCGCGCAGCGCGGCGCCGAGCGCGTTGAGCGCGGCGACGGCCTCGTCGCCGAGGCCGAATTCCTGCGCCAACCGTTCGATGGCGGCGGCGTCCGCCGCGCTCACAGGAACAGCTCTTTGGGATCGATGCGGACGGTGGCCTGATCGAGCGTGCGCCGGATGCGGTAGGGCTCGTCAGGACCGGCCATCGGCTCCTTCATCAGGTCGAGGATCTTGTGCGGGTGAATCGGGTTGCCCTTGGTGTCCTGCACCACCATCACGCGCGGCTGCAGGCGCTTGACCAGGTTCTGCGTGATCACCACGCCGACCTCGCCCGTGTTCAGCTCCACCACGCTGCCCACCGGGAAGGCACCCACGCACTGGATGAACTGCTCGACCAGCGCCGCGTGGAACTGCGTGCCGCGGTTCTGGAACAGGACGTTCAATGCGTTGGAGGGCGGCATCTGCATGCCGTAGGGCGCGGG
>Ga0335084_10006245_pt1 | contig 11833 bp, 10 predicted proteins | sample Lox_Sample_44_FD_206721 | JGI IMG/M metagenome (GOLD analysis project Ga0335084, IMG submission 206721) | Soil microbial communities from Loxahatchee National Wildlife Refuge, Florida, United States - Lox_Sample_4.4 | ecosystem: Environmental > Terrestrial > Soil > Wetlands | place: USA...
CTGGGCTATACGCACAAGGGCATCGAGAAACGCTTCGAGGCCCTGACGCTCGAGGAAGGCGCGCGGCTCGCCGGCCGGGTATCGGGCGACAGCACCGTCGCCTACGCCTGGGCCTATGCCATGGCGCTGGAGTCGATCTGCGCAGCCACGCCACAGCCGCGCGCGCTGCACCTGCGCGCGCTGCTCCTCGAGCGCGAGCGCATCGCCAACCACCTTGGCGACCTCGGCTACCTGGGCAACGACTGCGGCCTCGCATTCGGCTTCGTGCAGTTCTGGCGCTTGAAGGAAGACGTCCTGCGCCTGAACGCCGAGCTATTCGGCCACCGCTACCTGATGGACCGCATCGTGCCCGGCGGCGTAGCCGCTGAACTTCCGGCGCATGCGCCGGAAGCCATGCTGGCGGAGGCGGACCGGCTCGAAGCAGAGTTGCGGGAGCTGCGCGCGATCTACTACGACCATTCGGGACTGCAGGACCGCTGTATCAATTGCGGACGGCTGCAGCCGCGCACCGCCGCCCTGCTGGGCGTAGTCGGCCTCGCGGCGCGCGCCAGCGGCCATGCCATGGACGCGCGCGCGTTTCCGGGCTACGCGCCCTACGGCGAGCTGGCGCCGCGCATCGCCTCGCACCGCAATGGCGACGTCGCGGCGCGCATCGTGGTGCGCTTCGAGGAAATCTTCGAGTCACTGCGCCTGCAGCGCCGCATCCTGGAGACAATCCCCGGCGGAAGCACGCGGCAGCCGCTCGGTGCCGTGCCCGGCGGCGCGTTCGGCATTGGGTGGGTTGAGGGTTGGCGCGGCGAGGTCATCGTCGCGCTCGAGGCAGACGGACAGGGCGGCATCCGCCGCTGCCACCCGCACGATCCGTCCTGGCAGAACTGGCCCGCGATCGAGCATGCGGTGATCGGCAACATCGTTCCCGACTTCCCGCTCATCAACAAGTCGTTCAACCTCTCCTACGCTGGAGCCGACCTCTAGCCATGTACAAGATCCTGCTGAAGATCGCGCAGGTCGGGATCTGCAGCGAGCCGCCCCCCAAAGCGGACGCGGCCCTGCGCCTGCGCGCAGCTCAGCTGAACGAAGAGGTGCTGCGCCAGCTTGGGCGCGCGCTCGCCATCCGCCACGTCGATGCCGGCTCGTGCAACGGCTGCGAGTTGGAGATCCACGCGGTGAACAACCCCTACTACAACCTGGAGGGTCTGGGCATAAAGTTCGTTGCCAGCCCGCGGCACGCGGACCTGCTGCTGGTCACCGGGCCCGTGTCGCGCAATATGGAGGCAGCGCTGCGTCGCACCTACGCAGCGACACCGGAACCCAAGCTGGTGGTGGCTGTGGGGGACTGTGGCTGCGACGGCGGAATATTCGGTGAGAGCTACGCGAGCTGCGGGCGCGTCGCCAACGTCATTCCCGTGGATGTGGCGGTGCCCGGCTGCCCGCCGTCGCCGACGGCGATCATGCAGGCGATCCTGGCTGCGGTCAGCGCCGCGCGGCGCTAAGCAGGGGATTCCGGGCGCTCAGGACTTGCCGCCGCAGGTGGCGGGCATCGCCGTGATCGGATAGCCGCGGCAGCTCCAGCTCACCTTGCCGCCCTGCAGCGCCGGCGTGAACGACACTTCGATGGCGTTCTTTTCGTTCCAGCCGCGGATCGCGCCGTTCGCCTCCACGATCCATTTCATCTCGCCGTACTTCGCGTCGGTGCGCGCCGCGACCTTGATGTCCTTGCCGGAGCCGCCGAGACTGCCCGACTTCTCAGCCGCCGCCGCGACCTGCCTTTGCGCGGTGTCGGCGCCCGAGACCAGCGCCTGCGCGGCTGCCTTCGCATCGCTCCCAGCCATCTGCGGCAGAACGAAGGCCACCGCGATAAAGCCGGCCAGAGCCAGAACGGCGATCACGATCAGTGCAGCGCGCATCTAGAATCTCCCCTTGCGTGCCCTCCCGCATGCGCAGGACGAGGCGGACGGATGTGCGCGGCAGCTTACCATGGAGTTCCCGTGCTTTCACGGCCGCGGCCGCGCGGGGTTTGAAATTTTGCAAGTGCAGACAATTCAGCTGCGCATCACCGGCCGCGTGCAGGGCGTCGGCTACCGCGAAGCCCTGCGCAGCGAGGCCGCGCGCCTGGGCGTGACCGGCTGGGTGCGCAACCGCGCCGACGGCAGCGTGGAGGCGCTTGCCCAAGGCAGCGGCGAAGCGCTCGCGCAACTCCTCGCCTGGGCCCGCCGCGGCCCGCCCGCGGCACGCGTCGAGGGCGTTGAATCCGCGCCCGCCCAGCCGGGCCTGCTCAGGACTTACGAGCGCTTTGAGCGCTGGCCGAGCGCCTAGGCGGCGCCGCCTTCCGACCGCCATGCGCATCGGCGGGACTCTTGCGCAGGGCCGCCCTAGGCGCGCTTCTTGAGCGCGTTCACCACCGAAAACTCCCACGGGCGGCAGGCGAGCAGCAGCCCGGTTCCTTCGCGGCGGCGCGCGGGCAGCGTGGAGTCCAGCTCCGCCAGCTCCGCGAACTCCGCCGCAAGGCGTTCGAGCTTGCGTTTGAGCACTGCAGCGGAGGCTGGCGAGAGCTCGCGCGCCTCGAAGCGCAGGAGCTCCAGCGGCCCGGCGAAGCGCGAGCGCAGGAACTCGGCCGTTACGCGCAGCCCGTAGGCCTTCTTCACCGGGCCGCCTGCGCGCCAGCTGAAATCCTTGGCGACGCGCAGCCGCACGCGCTCGCCCGCCTCCCAGTCGATCAGCCGCGCGCGCTCCAGCTTCGCCAGCGCCAGCGTCAGCTCGGTCCGCGTGATGGCGAATTCCTCGATGATGTCGGCAAAGCGCCAGCCGTTGAGCAGCAGCCAGAACACCGAGAGCAGCCGCTCGTCGCGCGAAAGCACCGTTTCCTGCTCGAGGCTCAGCTCGGCCGGCACGCCGTCCGTGCCGCGCGCCATGCGCGCGAGCTCCACGAAATCGAGGTCGAGCACCCGCAGCACCTCCTCGACGCGTGCCAGCGTGAACGTGCCGCGCGAGAACAGGCGCTTGACGCTCGCCTCCGACAGGCGCAGCTCGCGTGCCAGCATGGCGTAGGTCAGGCCGCGCGTCCTGAGGGATTTCTTCAGTGCCTCTACCAGGCGTTGGGCGAGCGGCATGCCACTCAAGGTATCGGAATATGCGACTTCGTCAAGACGGTATTGCAATGCAGCATGCGGCGCGCGAACAATTCGCCGCCCACTTTCCTGGAGGCCGCCATGCCTGCCACGCCGAGCCTGACCCTGCCCGCCGCCGCCATGCCGCGCGTGTTCTCCGCGGGCGAGCTATGCAAGGCCATGCGCGCCACGTTGCCCGCCGTGCCCGATGCTTCGGGCCTGGACCGCGTCCTGCGCCACGATGCCGAGCGCGGAATGCTCGAGGTGCAGGCGGGTACGCCCTGGTCGGCAGTCGCGTCGCATAGCGGCTTGGCATTCGCGGCGGGCACAGTGGGCGCGAGTGTCGCTGCCAATGCCCCGGGCCCGGACGGCACGCCGGTGGTGGCGCACGTGCACTCGCTCACAATCGCAACTGCCGACGGCGAGCTGCGGCGCGCCAGCCGCGAGAGAGCGCCCGAGATCTTCCGGCTGGCGGTGGGCGGGTTCGGCGTCTTCGGCCCGTTCTACAGCGTGACCTTGGACCTCGCCTCGCTCGCGCGCTCGGCCGCGCGCGCCGAGCCCCTCGTCAACCTCGGTGTGCCGGAATGCGAGCCGACGGGCGCGCGCTTTCGCGTCGAGCTGCTGCTGCCACCGGAGGCGAGCGAGGCGTTCGCCGCGCAGGCGCAGGCCGAGCTCGCCGAGCGTCGCTGCCGCCTCGCGCGTCTCGAGGCGCGCCGCACGCTGCCCGACGAGGCGACATTCCTGCGCTGGGCGACGCGTGACTACGCGGCGATCGCCATCGAGTACTGCACGCGCGGCACCGTGGGCGGGTGCGTCAACGGCACCGAGCTGCGCGCGAAGCTGATCGACCTGGCCGTCGCCGCAGGCGGCAGCCTGGCGCCGCAGCACCTGCCGCACGCGACCCGCGCGCAGGCAGCGCACTGCTATCCGATGCTGGGTGCGTTCCTGGCGGAGAAACGGCGCTACGACCCGGCTGAGCGCGTGGCAGGCGCCTGGTACCGCGCAGTGCGCGACCTGTGGCGACGCGAGCCTTGCGAGGCGCGTTGGACTCGCGAGCAGGGAACCTTGCCTCGCTAGAGCGCCCCGCTGTCGCTGACGCTGGAGCGCTAGCCGGCCGCGACGCCGTTGGAGTACAGCACCTGCACGTTCTCCGGCGCCAGCCAGGCCGCGAGGCGCTCGATGAGCTGCGCCTCCGGCCGCACGCGCCACGCATCGCCGAGCGCCACGTCGCAGGCGGCCCCGCCCGTGCGGTAATGCACGAATACCGGGCAGGCGCCCGCGGCACGGTACGGCGCGAGCAGCTCCATCAACTGCCGCGCATCGGCCTGCCCGTTCATGTCCAGGCGCAGGCGCGAGGCGTAGCGCGCGCGCAGGCCAGAAACGTCGAAGAGCTCGTCCGCAGTCACCCGCAGCCCGCCGGCAAACTCGTCGCGCTGGACCTTGCCCTGCACCACCAGCAGCATGTCCTCCTTGAGCTTGTCGCGGTGCTTCTCGAAGAGCTCGTTGAACACCGAGACTTCGACTTGCGCGCTGCCGTCGTCCAGCACCACCGCCATCATGCGGCCGCGCCGCGTCATCTGCGTGCGCGCCGAAGAGACCACGCCTGCCAGCCACACGCGGTGCTCCGCAGCCGCGAGCTGCGCCAGCGGCACGCGCGGAAAACCGTCGAGCTCGCGCTCGTACACGGCAAACAGGTGCCCCGACAGCGTGAAGCCGAGCGCCGCCTTCTCCTCCATCAACTGCTGGCGCAGGTCCCAGGACTTGGCGCCGATCAGCGCTTCCTGCGCGGCGTGCCCGCCCTCCGCGTCGCCGAACAGGCTCACCTGCGCGGCCTGCCGCTCGGCCTGCTCGGCCGATTCCAGAGCGCGACCGACGCTGGCGAGCAAGCTGGCGCGATTGCGCTCGATCCTGTCGAAGGCACCCGCGCGCACCAGCGCCTCCACTACGCGCCGGTTGACCATGCGCTTGTCGGCGCGCCGGCACAAATCGAAGAGCCCGGTGTATGGCCCGGCCTTGCGCGCCTCGAGGATCGCGCCAATGGCCGACTCGCCGGTGCCGCGCACCGCGCCCAAGCCGTAACGGATGGTCTTCGCGTCCACCGGGCGGAAGCGGTAATCGGAGGCGTTGATGTCCGGCGGCAGGACCGCAAGGCCGTTGGCGAGCGCGTCCTCGTGGAACTGGCGCACCTTGTCGGTATCGTCCATGACCAGCGACAGGTTGGCCGCCATGAACGCCGCCGCGTGGTGCGACTTCATGTAGGCGGTCTGGTAGGCGAGCAGCGCGTAGGCGGCGGCATGCGAGCGGTTGAAGCCATAGCCCGCGAACTTTTCCATCAGGTCGAACAGCTGCGTCGCCTTGCCCTTGGCGAGCCCCTTCTTCTCGGCGCCGGAGACGAAGATGTCGCGCTGCTTTGCCATCTCCTCGGGCTTCTTCTTGCCCATCGCACGCCGCAGCAGGTCGGCGCCGCCCAAGGTGTAGCCGCCAATCACCTGCGCGATCTGCATCACCTGCTCCTGGTACACCATGATGCCGTAGGTCGGCGACAGGATCGGCTCCAGGCGCTTGTCCAGGTACTCGACGCGCTCGCGCCCGTGCTTGCGCGCGATGAAGTCGGGGATCAGGTCCATCGGGCCCGGCCGGTACAGCGCCACCAGCGCGATCACGTCCTCGAAGCGGTCAGGGCGCGCACGCTTGATCAGGTCGCGCATGCCGCGCGATTCCAGCTGGAACACCGCGGTGGTGTTGCCCGCCGACAGCAGCTGGTAAGTCGCCTTGTCGTCCAGCGGAATTCGCTCCAGCGAAAACTCCGCCTCGCCCAGCGCGCGCACGTAGCGCTCCGCCCAGTCGAGGATGGTCAACGTGGTGAGGCCGAGGAAGTCGAACTTCACCAGCCCGACCGCCTCGACGTCGTCCTTGTCCAGCTGCGAGATGGCGTTCGCCGTGCCCTCGGCCGCGTATAGCGGGCAGAAATCGGTCAGCTTGCCCGGCGCGATCAGCACGCCGCCCGCGTGCATGCCGACGTTGCGCGTGAGCCCTTCGAGCTTCTCGCCCAGCGCGAGCAGCTCCTTCACCTCGTCCTCCTTCTGCTCGCGCTGCGCCAGCAGCGGCTCCATCTCACGCGCGTCCTGCAGCGTGATGGTGCGCCCCGGCTGCACCGGAATGAGCTTCGCCACCTGGTCGCAGAAGTTGTAGCCCAGGTCCAGCACGCGCCCCGTGTCGCGCACCACCGCGCGCGCCGCCATGGTGCCGAAGGTGACGATCTGCGACACGCAGTCCTCGCCGTATTTGCGGCGCACGTAGTCGATGACCTTGTCGCGGCCGTCCTGGCAGAAATCGATGTCGAAGTCGGGCATCGACACGCGCTCCGGGTTGAGGAAGCGCTCGAACAGCAGGTCGTAGGTGATCGGATCGAGATCGGTGATGCCCAGCGAATAGGCCACCAGCGAGCCCGCGCCCGAGCCGCGCCCGGGTCCCACGGGCACGCCGTGCTGCTTAGCCCAGTTGATGAAGTCCGCAACGATCAGGAAGTACCCGGCGAAGCCCATCTGGATGATGGTGCGGATCTCGAAGTCCAGCCGCTCGCGATAGCGCGCCGTCGCGCCCACGCGCGCCGCAGGGCCGGGAAACAGCTTTTCCAGGCGCCCGGAGAGGCCCTGTTCGGATTGCTGGCGCAGGAACTGGTCGATGGTCAGGCCCGGTGGCGTAGGGAAGGCCGGCAGGCGGCTGCGGCCAAGCTCGATCTCCAGGTTGCAGCGCCGCGCGATCTCGAGCGCGTTCTCCAGCGCCTGCGGCACGTCGGCGAAGAGCTGCGCCATCTCGGCCTGCGACTTGAAGTATTGCTCGGGCGTGAAGAGCTTCGGTCGGCGCTGGTCACCGAGGACATAACCTTGAGCGATGCAGACGCGAGCCTCGTGCGCTCGGAAATCCTCCGGCGCGAGGAATTGCACGGGGTGCGTCGCCACCACCGGCAGCGCGAGCCGCGCGGCAAGCTCGACCGTGCGCCCGACGAGCGCCTCGCCGTGCGCGAATCCGGCGCGCTGCAGCTCGAGGTAGTAGCGTCCGGGGAACAGCGATGCCCAATCGCGCGCCAGGCGCTCGGCCGCAGCCGCGTTGCCCGCCAGCAGCGCATTCCCGACGTCGCCGCTGCCCGCGCCCGAGAGCGCAATCAGCCCGTCGGAGCCCGCTTCGCGCAGCCAGGCGCGCGCGATTTCGGCGCGCGCGCGATGCTGATTCTTCAGCCAGGCGCGCGAGAGCAGCTCGCACAGCCGCAGGTACCCGGCGCGCGACGCGCACAGCAGCAGCACCCGCGCGGGCTTGTCGGCCTCGGTCTCGTTCTGTATCCAGCAATCGGCGCCGATGAGAGGCTTGACGCCCGCCGCGCGCGCCGCGCGGTAGAACTTCACCATGCCGAAAAGGTTCGCGCTGTCGGTGAGCGCGAGCGCCGGCATGGCGTCGGCGGCCGCCCTGCGCACCGCTTCATCGATGCGCACGATGCCGTCCGTGACCGAGTACTCGCTGTGCAGCCTCAGGTGGACGAAGCGCGGAGCAGGCATGGGAAGCGGCGAAAGTTTACCATCCGCGCATGCGCGCTCCGGCACTCGCCGCCCTCTTCGCCGGCGCAACGTGCATCGCGCTCTCGCCGATCTGGGTGCGCATCGCGGACGTTGGCCCGACGGCGAGCGCGTTTTGGCGCGTTGCGCTGGCGGTGCCGCTGCTTTGGTCGGCCGCGGCGCTTGCGTCGCCGTCAAGCGCCGCGCCAGACCCGCGCGGGCGCTGGCTGCTCGTCGCCGCCGGCCTCGCCTTCGCCGGCGACCTCGCCTTCTGGCATTGGTCGATCCAGGCGACATCGGTCGCCAATGCAACGCTGCTCGCCAACCTCGCCTCCATCTTCGTCACGCTCGCCGCATGGCTGTTGTGGCGGCAGCGGCCAAGCGGGCAGTTCCTGGTCGGCCTGGCATGCGCGCTCGCCGGCGTGGCGCTGCTCGTACGCGCGAGCCGCGACGCTTCGCCGACCGCGCTGCTCGGCGATGGCTTCGGCGTGATCACCGCGATGTTCTACGCCTGGTACCTGCTGACGGTAAAGCGCCTGCGCGACCTGGGCGCTGCCACGCTGCGCCTGATGGCCATCACCACTACGCTTACCGCTGCGATCCTGCTGCCCGTGGCGCTCGCCTCGGGCGAAGCCATGCTGCCGGGCGGCACGCAGGGCTGGCTGGTGCTGCTTGGGCTTGCGTGGATCACACATGCGGGCGGGCAGGGATTGATCACCTACGCGCTCGCGCACCTCCCCGCGGCGTTCTCCTCGGTTGGGTTGCTGCTGCAGCCGGTGCTGGCGGCTGCCTTTGCCTGGGTGCTACTGGGCGAGCCGCTTGTCGCGCTGCAGGTCGCAGGCGGCGCAGTCGTGCTGGCGGGGATTTATCTTGCCCGCCGCGGCTCGAGCTAGATCGTCCGCGGCGTCGCCTGGCGTACTTGCGGCCTCGGTTAGACGACGCGCGCCGCGGGCTCGCCCTTGCCCTTCTCGATCGAGCCGATCTCGTAGGCGACTTCGCCCAGGCGCTTGAGGCGCTCGAGAGTCTTGCGCACGTTCGCCGGCGCAACGGCCAGCACCATGCCGATGCCGCAATTGAACACGCGGTGCATCTCGTCCTCGGCGACGCCGCCCTGCGCCTGCAGCCAGCCGAATAGCGGCGGCCGCGGCCAGCGCGCGGCGTGGATCGCGGCCTGCGTGCCCGCGGGCAGCATGCGCGGCACGTTGCCGACCAGGCCGCCGCCGGTAATGTGCGCCATACCCTTGATCGAGCCAGCCGCCAGGAGCTTGAGCACCGGCTTCACGTAGATGCGCGTCGGCGCCATCAGCGCATCGAGCATTGCCGCCTCGGGGCGCGCGCGCTCGACGATCTTGCGGATGAGCGAATAGCCGTTGGAGTGCGCGCCGCTCGATGCAAGGCCAATCAACACGTCGCCCGGGCGGATCGAGCGGCCGTCGATGATCTTCTTTCTCTCGACGACGCCGACGCAGAATCCCGCGAGGTCGTATTCTCCCTCGGGATACATGCCGGGCATCTCGGCCGTCTCGCCGCCGATCAGCGCGCAGCCTGCGAGCTCGCAGCCGCGTGCGATGCCCTTCACCACCTGCGCCGCGATCCGGTTGTCGAGCCTGCCGCAGGCATAGTAGTCGAGGAAGAACAGCGGCTCCGCGCCTTGCACCAGCACGTCGTTGACGCTCATCGCCACCAGGTCGATGCCCACCGTGCCGTGGCGCCCGAGCGCGAATGCGAGCTTGAGCTTCGTGCCGACGCCGTCGGTGCCGGAAACGAGCACCGGCTGGCGGTATTTCCGCGGGATGCGGCACAGCGCGCCGAAACCGCCAATGCCCGCGAGCACCTCGGCGCGCATGGTGCGCTTCGCGTAGGGCTTGATGGCCTCGACGAGGGCGTCGCCCGCGTCGATGTCGACGCCGGCGTCGCGGTAGGAAAGCGCTCGGCTCATGCTAGAGTTTTGTGGTTGCCGCGCGATTCTACTTGAGATGCCCACCCCGCTTTCCGGCAATCCGCGATTTTTGCAGTGACGCGCCAGCTCGCGCTGCCCATCTCGCCGCCGCCCGAGCCCACGCTCGAGAATTTCGTGCCCGGCTCGAACGCCGAGTTGCTCGCGCGGCTGCGCGAGCTCGCCGCCGGCGAGTTGCGGGAGGCAGTGCTCTATCTCTGGGGCGAGCCGGGCTGCGGGCGCAGCCACCTGCTCGCCGCAGCGGCGCGGCCCGGCGTCGTGGTCGCCGACGACGTCGAGCGGCTGGACGACGCCGCCCAGATCGCGCTGTTCAACGCCGTCAACGCAGCACGCGAATCGGGCGGCACGGTGCTTGCCGCCGGCAGCGCGCCGCCCGCGCAGCTGCCGCTGCGCGAGGACTTGAAGAGCCGCCTCGCCTGGGGCCTGGTCTACCAGGTCAAGCCGCTCAGCGACGCCGAGAAGGCGCTCAGCCTGCACGCCGAAGCGCAGCGCCGCGGCCTGAAGCTCTCCGACGAGGTGGTCTGGTACCTGCTCACCCACGTGCGCCGCGACATGCGCTCGCTGGTCGCGCTCCTCGAGCACATCGACCGCGCCTCGCTCGAGCAGCGCCGCGCGGTCACGCTGCCGCTGGTGCGCGAGCTGCTGCGCACGCTCGAGGACGCGCAGGCATGACGCTGTGCCTGTTCGACCTCGACCACACGCTGCTGGCCGGAGACAGCGACTACGAGTGGGGGCAATTCCTCGTCGACCGCGGCGTGCTGGCGCGCGATGAATACGAGGCGCAGAATGCGGCGTTCTTCGAGCAGTACAAGGCAGGCACGCTCGACATCCACGAGTACCTCGGCTTCGCGCTGCGACCGCTCGCCGCGCACACCGCGGCGGACCTGGAGCGCTGGCATGCCGAATTCATGCGTGGGCGCATCCTGCCGATGATCACGCCGCGTGCGCGTGCGCTGGTGCGTGACCACCTCGAAGCCGGCGACCTGTGCGCCGTCGTGACGGCCACCAACAGCTTCGTCACCGCCCCCATCGTGCGCGAGTTCGGCATCCCCCACCTCATCGCCACCGAGCCCGAGACGGTGAACGGGCGCTTCACCGGGCGCGTCGCCGGCACGCCGTGCTTCCGCGAGGGCAAGATCCGGCGCGTCGAAGAGTGGCTGGCCGGGCTCGGCCGCCGCTTCGAGGACTTCGCGGCGAGCAGCTTCTACAGCGACTCGCACAACGACCTGCCGCTGCTGGAGCGCGTGCGCCGGCCGGTCGTCGTGGACCCCGATGCCCAGCTCGCCGCCGAGGCCGCGCGCCGCGGCTGGCCGGTGATATCGCTGCGCTAGAATCGCCCGCTCAATGATCAAGCGCTTCATCCGCCGGGTGCTAGGGTTGCCCGCGCACTCGCCGCAGCGTGTGCCGCGCGAGCACCACAGCCTGCGGCGCACCGCGATCAGCCATGGCGCCCTCAAGGTATGCGACGTGCTGCGCGACGGCGGCTACGCCGCCTACGTGGTCGGCGGCGCGGTGCGCGACCTGCTGCTCGACATCGAGCCCAAGGACTTCGATGTCGTCACCGACGCCCGCCCCGAGCAGGTAAAGCCGCTTTTTCGCCGCGCGCTTCTCATCGGCCGGCGCTTCCGCCTGGTGCACGTGATGATGGGCGGCGAGACCGTCGAGACCTCCACCTACCGCGCGGCCGACGCCGAAACCACCGAAAAGGACGAGCACGGCCGCGTGCTGCGCGACAACGTCTTCGGCACCCAGGAAGAGGACGCACGGCGCCGCGATTTCACCATCAATGCCCTGTATTTCGACCCTGGCACCGAGGAGATCGTCGATTTCCACGGCGGCATGGCCGACCTGAAGAAGCGCGTGCTGCGCATGATCGGCGACCCCGAGACGCGCTATCGCGAGGACCCGGTGCGCATGTTGCGCGCGGTCAGACTGGCGGCGAAGCTTGGCCTGACCATCGAGGCCGGCACGCGCGCGCCGATCCGGCGGCTCGCGGCGCTGATCGAGAACGTGCCGCCTGCGCGCGTGTTCGACGAGATGCTGAAGCTCCTCATGTCCGGCCACGCGAGCGCCTGCGTGCGCCAGCTGCGCGAGGAAGGCCTGTCCAAGGGCGTGCTGCCGCTGCTCGACGTGATACTCGAGCAGCCGCTGGGCGAGCGCTTCGTGACGCTGGCGCTGGCGCAGACCGACGACCGCGTGCTTTCGGACCGGCCGGTGTC
>Ga0335084_10006246_pt1 | contig 11832 bp, 7 predicted proteins | sample Lox_Sample_44_FD_206721 | JGI IMG/M metagenome (GOLD analysis project Ga0335084, IMG submission 206721) | Soil microbial communities from Loxahatchee National Wildlife Refuge, Florida, United States - Lox_Sample_4.4 | ecosystem: Environmental > Terrestrial > Soil > Wetlands | place: USA: Florida...
CTTCCCCGTTCTCGTGGGGAGAGAGTCGTCGCTCAAGGCGGTGAACGAAGCGCTCGAGCGCGAGAAGTACATTTTCCTTGCGGCCCAGCGCAATTCGGTGACCGAGGAGCCCGGTGAGAAGGATATCTATCATGACGGGACCGTCGCCAAGATCATCCAGATCCTCAAGCTTCCCAACGGACTCATGAAGATCCTCGTTGACGGGATCACGCAGGCTTCCGTCCGGGAGTTTGTGCCCAACCCCAAATATCTTGAGGCGGACCTGACGTTTGGCACCGCCGCCGTGGAAATGGACTCCGAGCTCGATGCGCTCCTGCGGCACACCTCCAGCCTGTTCGGGGAATATGTGCATCTCAACAGGAACGTCCCGAGCGAAGTCCTCGTTGCGTTCGAGAACACGCGCGATGCACAGCGAAGGGTGTTTTATATCGCTTCCAACATTCTGCAGAGCGTGGACGTCAAGCAGAAAATCCTCGAACTCCGCGGGATGCGGGAACAGCTGCACGAGCTTATACGGATCCTCAACTCTGAAAACGACGTCCTCAAGATCGAAAAGGAGATCGACACAAAGGTCCACGACAATATCGCCAGGTCCCAGCGGAAGTTCTTCATCCAGGAGCAGATCAGGATACTGCAGGACGAGCTGGGCGACGAGGAGGGTTCCCCGGAACTCACAAAGCTGCGCGAAGACATCCGGAAGGCCAAACTGCCGAAGGCGGCCGAGGAAAAGGCTCTTGAGGAGTTCACCAAGCTGAAGAAGACCCCGCCACTGTCTCCCGAATCGACGGTTATCCGGAGCTACCTGGACTGGATGGTGAGCGTTCCCTGGCACAAACGGACGAAGGACAACCTCGTCATCGACCACGTCAGGACGGTCCTCGACGAGGATCACTTCGGCCTGGAGAAGCCGAAGGAAAGGATCCTGGAACACATTGCGGTCCTCAATCTCGTGGCGGAAATGAAGGGCCAGATCCTCTGCTTCGTGGGTCCGCCCGGCGTCGGGAAGACCTCGCTCGCGAAATCCATTGCCCGTGCGCTCGGCAGAAAGCTGGTGCGCATTTCTCTGGGCGGAGTGAGGGACGAGGCGGAAATACGCGGGCACCGGAGGACGTACATCGGTTCCATGCCCGGGAAGATCTTACAGTCGATGAAGCGGGCAGGCGTGATCAACCCGGTCATGCTTCTGGACGAGGTGGACAAGATGAGCATGGATTTCCGGGGCGATCCGTCCTCGGCAATGCTGGAGGTTCTGGATCCCGAACAAAACGTTGCCTTCAACGATCACTATCTTGACATCGACTACGATCTCTCGCATGTCATGTTCATCACGACGGCGAACGTCCGTTATGCCATCCCGCTGCCGCTGCAGGACAGGATGGAGATCATCGAACTTCCCGGCTATCTGCAGCATGACAAGAGGGAGATCGCGCGCCGGCATATTATCCCCCGGCAGCTCGCCGAGCACGGCATCACGGACATGGCTATCGGGATCAGCGATCAGGCCATCGACACGATCATCACGGGATACACACGGGAAGCCGGTGTCCGGAACCTCGAACGGGAAATCGCCTCGGTCTGCAGGAAAGTGGCGAAGGACATCGTCCTGAAAAGGCAGAAAAAAGGGACGAAGAAAGCCACCCGGCCGTTGCATCCTTTCACCGTTGACCCGCAGAAAGTCGAGCATTACCTGGGAGTTCCCCGTTTCCGGAACAGGCCGCGGGCCGAAGGCCACAGGGTCGGATCGGTGACGGGACTGGCATGGACGAGTGTGGGGGGTGAGCTCCTCAACGTCGAAGTCGCGCTGATGAACGGTCCGCAAAAACTCACACTGACCGGACAGCTCGGCGAGGTGATGAAAGAATCCGCCCAGGCGGCATTGAGTTTTCTCCGCTCGAACGCGAAAAAACTCGGCATCCCTGCGGCATTCTCCCGGGGGAAGGAAATCCACATCCATCTTCCGGAAGGGGCGATTCCCAAAGACGGGCCATCGGCGGGAATCACCATGGCCATGGCAATCTACTCAGCCGTCAGCGGGAAACCGGCGCGGAGCGACGTGGCGATGACAGGCGAAATCACACTCCGGGGTGATGTCCTGGCGATCGGGGGACTCAACGAAAAACTGATCGCGGCGCAGAGGAGCGGGATCGCCCGGGTCCTGATTCCCCGGGAGAACGAAAAAGACCTCACCGACATCCCCGCGAAGGTCAAGGAGGGATTGACGCTGATTCCGGTGAGCACGATAGAAGAGGGGCTTCCGCATGTGTTCGCTTCTGTGCGTGCCGCTCCCGGATCACGGAGGGCGAAAGTGGCATGAGCGAATACATTGTCACGGCGCGGAAATGGCGCCCGATGCGGTTCGAAGATGTGGTGGGACAGGGGCACATCACCACCACGCTGCGGAACGCAATGGCGACGGACCGGATTGCCCATGCCTATCTCTTCGGCGGGCCCCGCGGCGTCGGGAAGACCACAACGGCCAGGCTCCTTGCGAAGGCGGTCAACTGCAGTTCACCGGTCGACCAGAATCCCGACAACACGTGTGAGAGCTGCAGGGAGATCACCGAGGGACGCAGCTTTGATGTCCTGGAAATCGACGGCGCCTCCAACCGGGGCGTCGAAGAGATCCGGAATCTGAGAGAATCCGTCCGCTATGCGCCTTCCCGGGGGGCCTACAAGGTGTACATTATCGACGAAGTGCACATGCTCACCAAGGAGGCTTTCAACGCGCTCCTCAAGACGCTGGAAGAGCCGCCTCCCCACGTGCTGTTCATTTTTGCGACGACGGAAATCAACAAGGTGCCCGCCACCATTCTCTCCCGGTGCCAGCGGTTTGATTTCCGGCGGATACGGACCGAAGAGATCGCGGCAAACTTGCGCGCCATTGCTCTTGCGGAAGGGCTTGCTGTCGACGAAGACGCACTGCACCTGATGGCGCGCCGGGGGGATGGTTCACTGCGCGATGCGCAGAGCGTGTTCGATCAGGTCATTGCGCTCTGCGGCTCCGGTGTCACACGCGCGAAGATCGTGGAAGCACTCAACCTCGTCGATCAGGAAGTCTACTTCCGCATGACCGACCTCATCAGGAGCGGGGACATCAAAGGCGGACTCGCGCTCGTCGACGACATAATGACCGGGGGGCATGATCTGCGGGAATTCCTTTCGGGGTTGACCGAACATTTCCGCAATCTCCTTGTCGCTAAGACGACGGGGTCGACGCTTCTTATTGAAGCCGCGGATGTCTACCGGGCCCGCTATGCCGCGGAGGCAGACTCCTTCAGCGTCACCGATCTCCTGCGGCTTCAGCGGTTCGTGGCCGGGACCGATTCGGCGCTCCGCTGGACGACGCAACCGCGGTTCAGGCTCGAGACGGACGTCGTCCAGATGATCGCGCTTCCCCGTGCCCGGGATGTCGGTGAACTCATACAGCGGCTGGATGAACTTGCAGGGCTGCAGCCGGGACCTGCGCCGAATTCTTCTCCTTCCGTTCCCGCATCGCGGCCCGCGCCTCCGGCGCGCCCTCCGGCGGCCCCGGTGCAGTCTCCCGGTCTCCGGGGCCACGCAGAGATAAGCCCTGCTGAGCTTTCTTCCCGGTGGAATGAGTTCCTTGGTGAAATACGAACTCGAAAAATATCCCTCTGGCCCGCGCTTGAGAACGCGGCACTGCTGGGCGTCGACAGGGGGATTGTCCGTCTGGGTGTGGCGGATGATTTCCAGGCGTCGCTCATCGTGAAGAACAAAGAGGTCCTCGGCGAAGTATTTCAGAAAATTCTGAACGTGCGCCTGGGAGTGCGTCCTGAGGTCACCGGTGTCCCGGCAGAGAGTTCCGGGCCCCCTTCCGCAAAGAGCGCGGAGCCGGCCCCGCAGGGAGACGATCACCCTGTGATTGCAGCGATGAAGAGGGAACTCGGGGCGGAACCGATCTGAAAGGCGCCCCGCCGTGTTGACTCTTGTCCCCTATTTTCGGATTTTGATGAGCATGAAGCGCGTGCTCGAACATAGGAAAATGCCCCGGTGGGCGTGTCTCGTTGCGGCGGTGGTCCCCCTGGCGGGCGGACAGGCGCAGACAGTCATTGCGAAGTATGCAGGCGAGTTCATATCCATCGGAGTCGGTGCGCGCGCCCTCGCCATGGGGGGCGCATTTGCCGCCCTGGCGAATGATGTCACCGCCGGATACTGGAACCCGGCCGGGCTCTCCCTCATTGACTACCCTCAATTCATCCTGATGCACGACGCGGAGTTCGGCGGCCTTGTCAACAACGACTACGGTGCAGTGGCGCTCCCCGTCGGGGAGCGCACAAGCCTGGGCCTGAGCATCATACGGGTCGGGGTCGACAACATCGCGGACACGCGGAACGCCGGCGTCGACGCCAGCGGCAACGTGACATACGATCCGTCCCAGTTCACGCGGATCGACCCGAGCCGCGTGACCTACTTCAACGCCGCCGACTGGGCCCTCTACTTCTCGTATTCGCACAGACAGACCGAGAATTTCTCCTACGGTGCCAACGTGAAGCTCATACGCCGCGATCTGGCGGAGTACAGTGCGATGGGGATCGGGTTTGACGTCGGATTCTGGTACCGCCCGTTTGAAAATCTCTCGTTCGGTGCCAACCTGCAGGACATCACGACAACCCTCGTGGCATGGAACACCGGCCGCAATGAGCTGATATCGCCCACGGTGAAACTCGGGTCGGCATATTTCATTGATCTCCTGGGGGGCCGCATATCGCCCGCTGCCGACTTCGACATCCGCTTCGAAAACCGCCGGTCGGCCTCCATGGCCCACGTCGGTCCGGTGAGCCTCGACTTTCACGGGGGGATGGAATATGAGTTCAGGAATCTCATCGCCCTGCGGGCAGGCTACAGTGACGTCAAACAGCTCACGCTTGGCGCCGGCGTGCATTTCCCGAAGCTGAACATCGACTATTCGTTTGCCAGATTCGGGGGAGCCGACCAGCTCGACAACACGCACCGCATCTCCATCATGTTCACGCTGGAAGCCGAGCAATACAAGCGGTCCGCCCAGTAGCCCTTCCGGCGCGTGTCCGTGACACACCTCAACTGCCTCGTTCCCCGACCGTTCCACCGAATCCTCCTGTTCTGCTCAATCCCTTGCGCCGTTCTCCTCGCCGGGGGATGTGCGACACCGGCCCCGACAGCTTCGTCCGCCCCGGCGCCCCCCCTGTTACTTTCGCGTGACGGCACTGTCCGTTACCGGCTTCCCGCCGGCTGGTTTGACGTCACGGCGGACACGGTTGCCGCCGACCGGACGATATGGCTCATACGCGCCGACTACGCGGGGACGCTCACGGTCCGGCAGGTGCACATGCGCGCTGTCGACAGAGCGGATCTGGAGGGGGAAGGATTGCTGCAGGTCGCAAAGTTGACTGCCGCCCTGGAAACGTCGAGCAAACCCGGTATACTTGCCCGGGAGCCCGATCATTCTCAGATCAATGGACGGGAAGCGGTTTCCTACGATGTCGAATACAGCGGGTCGGGCGACAGGACAAGGACGGTGCTGCTTGCGGGCGACGGGCAGGTGTACGAAATCACGGCGCTCGTCAACGGTAACGCCCCGCCGGGTGCGGGGAAAGAGATTTTCGCTGCGCTGCAGTCATTTCTCTCGGCGCTGCGCTGGTAGCGGATTCGCGCACGGCCCGGAAATGACCCGGAGAAGCATCAGAAATGGATGATGTCGTTTATGACGACAAATGCCATGAATGCCAGGAGCACGACAATACCCACCTTCTGAAGACCCAGCTTCACTGCCAGAGGCACCTCCCGGCGGAACACCGCCTCGTACACAAGGAATGACAGATGTCCGCCGTCCAGTGCAGGGAAGGGAATAATGTTGATAATCGCGAGGTTGATGCTCAGCAGCGCCATGAAACTGAGATACGTGAGCAACCCGAGGTCGGATGACTGGGAAGCGAGCTGCGCAATCTTGATAGGTCCCCCCACCGACTGTGCGAACGATACCTTTCCTGTCACAAGCTGCCACATCTGGTCAGCGAAGCTGACGGTGACGAACACCATGTATCTGGCGCCTGCCGGGAGTGCTCCGAGCAGCGTATAATCCACGTGCGTCCGGGGTCCCGTGTAGTTTTCGCCGATCGGTATACCGATATGCCCGTCCTGCGTCGGCACGGTCTTCCCGCTCATCCGTTCCGTTCCGCGCCTCCACTCGATGGTAATCTCTTTTCCCGCATTTTGCCTGACGATCTGGAGGACCTTCTGAAGGTCCCGGATGGGTATGCCGTTTATTGACAGGAGAACGTCCTGCACCCTGAGGCCCAGCCGTTCCGCCGGTTTTCCCGGTTCGGGAGGGCCGACAACAATTTCCGTGCCGGCCGGGACGAGACCGAACCCGGTGCGACCGGGGTCGCGAAGAATCTGCTCCGGGAGGGAGAGAACCGTGTCGCGAGCGCCTCTGTGCACGGCGATCGTGACCTTCCCCTTCGTTGCGCCTGTGTACATCGCATCGAGCATCGGTTCCCAGGCATTGACCGTTCTGTCATTGACGGAAAGGATTCTGTCACCCTCTTTCAGTCCTCCGCGCGCGGCGATGCTTTCATCGGCAACATAACCGATTTCCGTCGTCTCCCGCAGCGTCATCCCTGTCCAGTAATGGACGGCCCAGAAAATCACGAGGGCAAGAAGAAGGTTCATGAACACGCCGGCAGAAAGGACGATCATCCGCTGCCAGATCGGTTTGGAACGAAACTCCCACGGTTCCGCCGGTTTGTTCAGGAAATCCACATCCATGCTCTCATCCACCATCCCTGCGATCTTCACGTAGCCCCCGATCGGAAGCCACGAAACGCAGTAGTCGGTCTCCCCGATCTTTCGTCCGAATGCTCGGGGGGGGAAGCCGATCGAGAAGCGATCCACCCTCATCCCGCACAGCTTGGCAGCAAGGAAGTGGCCGAACTCGTGAACGAACACCAGCACGCCGAGCGTGACAACGAAATCGAGAACCGTCTTCAGAAATTGCATGAATGTCCCGTCAGGAATTTGTCGTGGCCGGTACCCTGCGCGCGAGATCCCGGGTTTCTGCATCGATCCGTTCGAGGTCGGCCAGAGTGAATGCGTGGAGCGGCGTGTGCGTCTTCAGGGCGTCGCGAATGACCGTGGGAATGGCGGAGAAAGGTATCTCCCCGTCAAGGAACATCTGAACCGCCACCTCATTTGCCGCATTCAGCACCGCCGGAGCGGTTCCCCCCATCTGGAGCGCGCGAAACGCAAGGGGGAGGCACTCGAATTTTTCCATATCGGGAGGGTGAAATGTCATCTCCCGGAGCCTCCCGAAATCTATGCGCCTGCAGGCGGACGCCAGTCTCCCGGGGTATGCCAGCGCATAAAGGATGGGAACCTTCATGTCGGGAATACCGAGCTGCGCCTTCACTGATCCGTCCACAAACTCCACCATGGAATGGATCACTGACTGCGGGTGTATGACCACCTCGATCTTTTCAGGAGGGATGCCGAACAGCCAGTATGCTTCGATCACCTCAAGTCCCTTGTTCATCAGTGTCGCGGAATCAATCGTGATCTTGTTCCCCATCCGCCAGGTCGGATGATTCAGCGCCTCAGCGACAGTCACCGAGCGGAATTTGTCCCTCGGGACATGGAGGAACGGCCCCCCGGAGGCGGTCAGAACCAGACGTTCGATCGTCCGCGGGTCTTCCCCCTGCAGGCACTGAAATATCGCGCTGTGTTCACTGTCGACGGGAAGCAGCCTTACTCCCCCGGCCCTCACCTGTGCCATGATGAGCTCCCCCCCGACGACGAGCGTCTCCTTGTTCGCCAGAGCGACATCCTTTCCCGCCTCGACGGCACGCAGGGTCGGTTTCAGACCCGCAAAACCGACGATGGAACTCAGGACCAGATCCACATCATCACGGCTGACAATATCCAGCAGCCCTCCGGGGCCGCAGAGAATCTCGACGCTGTTCCCGGTTGCGGAGCGGAGCACCGCGGCGCGTTCTGCATCGGGCACCACGACCCCCTTCGGGCGGAACTGGTTGATTTGCTCCCGCAAAAGATCGATATTCTTGTTAGCGGACAGATACGCAGCGCGGAAACGGTCGGGATAGTTGGCTATCACTTCCAGTGTGCTGCGACCGATCGAGCCCGTTGACCCGAGGATGGCGATAGTGCGCGGAGATGTCTCGTGTGTGATGGAGGCCCCTCTATACAATATTCCAAGGTACGCAAAAGAGATCTGGCTATCAAGAAAACATCCCGTGCCCCGTCCGCCCGGCGTCCGCTCCTGTGCGGGCTCATTCTCGCTCTCCTGGCGGGTCCGGGCCTGGTCGTGCGCGCACACTCTCAAACGTCCGACAGGGATGCAAAGTTTCGGTTGGCGCAGGGGCTGGAGCAGGCCGGGGAATACGAGCGTGCGGCAGGGCTGTACGAAGGATTGCTCAGAGGAGATTCCTCCAACTTCGTCCTGCTTGACGCCGTGCAACGCGTGTGGATGCAGCTGAAACGGTACGATCAGGTCATCGACCTTCTCCAGGGCCGCCTTGCCCGCACCCCCTCCGATGCAAACCTCCATGCAATGCTCGGGAGCGTCTTCTACAGGGCCGGGCGTGAAAAAGACGCTGATGCGGAGTGGAATGCGGCCCTTGCCACCAACCCGGCGAACTCCGGGACATACCGCCTCGTTGCCGCGGTGATGATCGAAAACAGGCTCCTCGACCGGGCCGCGGAGGTCTACCGCAGCGGCCGCAGAGGAACGGGCGACAGGGACCTCTTCACGCTCGAACTGGCCCAGCTTCTCGCCTCGACGATGAATTACGCCGGGGCGACGACCGAGTATATTCACTGGCTTGCAAAAAATCCGTCCCAGCTCTCGTTCGTCCAGAGCCGGCTTGCACAGATGACCGGCCGGGAAGAGGCGAGGTTGGCCGCGACCGCGGTGATTCGCGAGGCTCTCGGCGATCGCGGGGATCTCGCGCTTCTCCAGCTTCTGGCATGGCTCGCCATGGAGGGGAAGAAGTACGAAGAAGCATTCGACGTCTACCGCAGGATTGACGCCCTGGCCAACGCACACGGCAACGAGCTGTACCAGTTTGCCGAGCGCGCTTCCGGAGAGAAGGCGTATGATGTTGCGGCGCGGGCGTATCAGGAGGCTATCAGCATCCCTCTGGCGGCGTCCCGGATGCCGTTCGCCCGGTACGGATATGCCTCCGCGGTGAAGGAACTCCAGGCCGGCGCTGACACCTTTGCCACCCCCGTGCGGGGCACGCCGGCCAGTGAGGCGGTCCCCCTGTACAGCGGCGCGGTCAGGCTCTTTCAGAAGATCATCGAAGACTACCCGCACACGGAGTTCTCAGCCAGATCCTGGTACCAGATCGGGCTCATGCAGAGCGAGAAGTTCCTGGACCGGGAGGGCGCCGTGGCGTCCCTGCGACACGTGATCGACGAGTCCGGCGCTTTTCCCGCACTGCGTAACGAGGCAACTCTCGTGATGGGGAAAGTCCATGTCGCCCGGGGGGACACCGCACAGGCGGCGGGATACTTCAGGGCGGTCGCCGTCGCGGGCGATGCCCTTCCCGATGAGCGCGATGAGGCGTTCTTCAGGCTTGCCGAAATCGATTACTTTGCGGGACGATTCGATTCCGCGATGCAAAAACTGGCGGGGATCAGTGTCAATCTCAAAGCCGACTATGCCAATGACGCTCTCCGGCTGGGAGCCTTTTTGCAGGAAAATGCCGGTACGGCACCGGAAGCGCTCGGGAAGTTTTCGGGGGCGGAGTTTCTCGCACGGCAGGGAAAAAACACCGAAGCCGTTGCCGTCCTCCTCTCCGTTATCGGGTCGTATCCACAGGCGCAGCTCGTTGATGACGCGCTCATGGCGGTGGGACAGCTGCAGGCGTCCGCCGGACTGTTCCGTGAGTCGGCGGCCTCGTACGAGCGTCTTCTCTCCGAGTTCAAGGAGAGCAGCATCGAACTGGACAGGGCGGAATTCAATCTTGCCGAAGTCTATCAGTACGGCACGCACGATGCGCTCAAAGCCCGGACGACGTATGAGCGGCTCCTTGCGGATCACCCGAAGTCCATACTGGCGGGCCGTGCGCGCCAGAGGATCAGGCAGCTGAGGGGGGAATCGCTCTGAAAATGAAACCGGCACGATCTGTCGCACTCTCGATCCTTCTCCTCCTCCTCGTCCGGGGGGCGTATGCCCCCGCACAGGAGAAGATACTGATCCCGATGGACCTCTCACAGACCGATCATCTGAAAGCATACGGAATCGCATTCATGGCGCTCACCCGCGGGCTGGAGATCGACTGGCTTCTGAACTACCGGGGGGGATCGTTCATGCTGGACGCACACGACTTTGTTGCCACTGAATGCCTCGTTCGCGGGGTATCGTTCGTCCGGGAGTCTGCCGCCGGCGCGGCGGCGGTCTACTCGGAAGTGCAGCGTGAAGATAACAACATGGACGTCGTGCGTCTGGAGAAAGCGCCCCGCGTCGCGGTCTACGTCCCCCCCGGGTTTCAGCCGTGGGATGACGCGGTCACTCTCGCCCTGGACTACGCGGAAATAAAGTACGACAAACTGTGGGATGACGAAGTACTGGAGGGAAAGCTCGCCGACTATGACTGGCTGCACCTCCATCACGAGGACTTCACCGGACAGTACGGCAAGTTCTACGCCTCATTTGCCGGGGCGGCCTGGTACCAGGCCCAGGTGGCGCAGCTCGAACAGGAGGCACGCAAGCTCGGGTTCAAAAAAGTCTCCGAACTGAAAAAAGCGGTGGCGCGGGCGATCGCACGGTATATCGGAGCGGGCGGATTCATGTTTGCCATGTGCTCGGCCACCGACACGTTCGACATTGCGCTGGCGGCCGAAAACACGGACATCTGCGACGCGATGTACGACGGTGACCCGCCCGACCCCGACTTCCAGGAGACTCTCGACTTCTCAAAGACGCTCGCGTTTACCGGGTTCACCGTCGAAAAGAACCCTCTTCGGTACGAATACTCGGATATTGACGACCCTCCCAGCGACATGCTCGGGATACAGAATCCGGAGACAGATTACTTCACCCTTTTTGAGTTCTCTGCGAAGTTCGACCCCGTCCCCACGATGCTGACGCAAAACCACGTCAACGTCATCAAGGGGTTCATGGGACAGACCACCGGGTTCAGGAAGAATCTCATCAAGGCGAGCGTCACCATTCTGGCGCAAAAACAGGGAACCGAAGCGGTGAAATACCTCCACGGCAATTTCGGGCGCGGAACGTTCACCTATTACGGCGGTCATGACCCGGAAGACTACCAGCACGCCGTGGGGAACCCGCCGACCGACCTTTCGCTCCACAAGAATTCACCCGGCTACAGGCTCATACTCAACAACATCCTCTTCCCGGCGGCGCGGAAAAAGCAGCAGAAAACATAACCTCACACTTCGGAGAGACAGACCATGCCACGTCCCATTTGTGCGCGTATCGTTCTCCTGGCGCTTTCATCGGTCTCCTTCAGCGCTCTGGCGCTCGGTCAGGGCTTCGGGTTCGGCGTGCATGCAAATATCACAAGCAGCAATTTCCCCGGCCCCACAGTCGACAGCACCAACCAGCAGATCAGCAGCGCCTATGGAGCCGGCTGGGGAGGCGGGGTCCATGTGGACGCCAATCTTGCGGTCCTGAGCTTCCGCCTGACCGGTGACTATATTCACTATGCAATCGACGAGAACAAATTCCGCGACGCATTCCGCCCCCTGTTTGGAACCGCCGCGGACCAGATGTCGATCAGCGGCGGCGGCCTCACGATATACACGCTGGCGATCAACGGCAAGATGGCCGTTCTTCCGCTTCCGGTCGTG
>Ga0335084_10006248_pt1 | contig 11830 bp, 9 predicted proteins | sample Lox_Sample_44_FD_206721 | JGI IMG/M metagenome (GOLD analysis project Ga0335084, IMG submission 206721) | Soil microbial communities from Loxahatchee National Wildlife Refuge, Florida, United States - Lox_Sample_4.4 | ecosystem: Environmental > Terrestrial > Soil > Wetlands | place: USA: Florida...
TCGACGTCACGGCGATCGTGCGCCAGCTGTCGGTGCCATCGGGCATCCGCCACGTCGGCTTCAACATCCGCAAGGCCAACAACCGCCAGGGCCCCGGCCTGTTCGGCTTGCACGCGGGTACGCTGACCATCGTGGTCGCCGATCCTTCGGTCGCGGCCGCACCGTCGATGCCGCGCGCCGTCCCGGTGCCCTCGCCCGCACCCCTGCCCGTGACGCCGCCCGCGGCGACGGCCCTCGTGCTGGCGGAGAGCTTCGAGGCGCCGGCCAGCGGCAACTACACGGTGGTGCGAGCCGGTCAGTCGTTCACCACCCGGAGCGCGACCTGGATCGTCGAGTCGGGCAGCATCGACATCGTCAACACGCGCGTCAGGACCGAGACCGCCGCGCTCGACGGCACGCAAGCGATCGACCTCGCCGGTACGCCCGGGCCGGGCGTGCTGGCGACGCGCATCGCCACCACGGCGGGCCAGCACTACGCGCTCACGTTCCACTACTCGCGCAACAACGGCATCGGCGCCGTGCCGGCACGCGCACAGGTCGAGGTGGTCGGCATGTCGCCCCTGCTGCGCGGCCAGGTGCAGCACGATGCCGCCCGCTGGCCGTTCAACGCCTACCAGGTCTGGCGCGGCACCTTCCAGGCGGATGGGCCGAGCGCCACGCTGCGCTTCACGTCGCTGAACGGCGGCAACTACGGGGTCATGCTGGACGCGGTATCGGTCGCCGCCCTGGAGCCGAGCGCCGCGGCTCCGCCGCCGCCTTCGCCCGCCACGGCCGATGCCGGCCCCAACGGCCTGATCAAGGCGCTCAACACGCTGGCGCGCGGTGGCGGCACCAAGGCCGCGCGCGATCAGGCCAAGCTCGAGGCGGCCGATGGCCTGGCCAACCTGCCGGCAGCCCCGGCCGGCACCACGGCGATGCCAGCACCGACAAATCAGCCGTAAGGCACGGGAGGGTGACCGACATGCGTTCGCCGACATCGCTTGCACGGCCCGCGGCCCTCGCCGCGTTGCTGCTGGCCGCGGGTGCCGGCCCGGCGCAGACCACGCCGCCGCTGCGCAAGTACGTGGGCTCGCCGGACTATCCCGCGCTGCTGAAGGAACCGAAGGTCAAGGCCCAGTTGGACGCGCTGGTCGGCAAGGCGATGCCGATGCTGATGCACAACCTCGACGTCACGGCCGAGATGGGCTTGGTCAGCGGCGCGATTCAGATCAGCGGCAACGCTACGCACGGTGGCGGCGAGGAAGAGGGCGTTGTCTGCGTCGCCGAGTACGACGGCAAGACCGAGGCGGCGATCCTCTCCAAGGGGCGCATCACGGTGTTCGCCAAGGACAAGAACTACGAAAACCTGATGGTCTGCATCAAGGACTGGATCACGCAGGCCAATTCTGGCCATCGCGATCGCTTCACGCAGCCGAAGAACGTGGCGTTCGCCAAATCGACCTGATCGATGGCTCGAGCCATCCCCACCCGCGCAGGACCCGCCATGAAGCCTCCCACCGGACCCAGGCCCGAAACGATGACCTCGTTGCCGACGCTCTCGCTCGTGATCGCAGTGCTGCTGACTGCCTGCGGCAAGTCCGAGCCGCCGAAGCCCGCGCTGCCGGCCAGGACCACGGCCGCGAAGGCGCCCGACAAGCCGGGCGACGGCCTGCCGCCGCCGGACTGCTCGGTCAAGGTGGACCCGGCGCTGCCCGGCCCCGACGTGGTCGGTCTGAAGCTCGGCATGCCGCGCGAGGACGCGCTCAACTTCACGCGCTGCCTCCACAAGGACGCCTTTGTCAGCTTCGAGGGCACCTGGATCCAGGGCCTGCGCACCTACGGCATCAAGATCGCGCCGCAGGCGTTCTCCGCCCACGTCGGCGAGACGCGGCCGTGCAAGTACAGCACGATGGACGAGATGAACAAGTGCGGTGTCGGCAACCGCGCGTGGACCTTTGTGGCCGAGAAGATCACCGTGGTGTCGCCAGGCGTGCCCGGTCGCGAGAAGGTGTTGGGCATCTGGCGCGAGCAACATTTCAAGCCCGGCGAGATGCCCACCGCCGACACGCTGCTGCCCGCGCTGGTGCAGAAGTACGGCCAGCCGCAGTTCACGCAGCAGCAGCCCAACCAGTGGATGCGGCTGGACTGGGTGCAAGACGCCGCCGGCACGCCGCTGGCGCAAGGCACGCGCGGCTACGGGAGCTGCCGCACGATCAGCGCGCGTGCCGGCGACTCGCACTCCTGGAGCGACGCCTGCGGCCTGACGATCACGGCGATGATCGTGTTGAGCCGCGAGAACCCGCTGCTGGCGCAGGAACTCAACGTCGGCCTGATGGACCAGGCTGCGCTGTACCGCACGGGGCGCTCGCTGCAGGCCGAGCTGCAGGCGATGGAGCAACAGCGCCGCCAGCAGGAAGCCGAGCAGGGCAAGGGCGCGGCGGCCAACGTGAAGCTGTAGCGCCGTGCTGGCACGCCCGAGGGCAGTCCCGCAGCGCCGGGCGATCGGCCTTGCGGCCGGGCGCGCGCCGGCGGCGTGTGCGCGCCACCCGGCTCGGCGCAGACCGGTCCGGCCTGCGACCGAGCGGTCGAGGCCGCGCAGGACCAAGGCCTTTGCGGCGCGGCGCTGATGACCCCGCGAGCCCCCACCAGGAGATCGACATGACGACTGCTCGTAGCCTTATCCCCGCATTGACGTTCGGCGCCCTCGCGTGCGCGCTGCTCGCGTGCAGCAGCGGGCCGAGTGAGTCGGAGTTCGCTGCAGCGTGCGTGCAAGAGGGCCAGCGCAGCAGCGCCAACCGGGCGATGAGCCGCGAGATGGGCGTCGTCAACCGCGAGGCGTTCTGCCAGTGCACCGCCAGGGAGACGAAGCCGTTGGTATCGGCCGACGGCTATCGCTGGATGATGCTCGACATGCAGGGCAAGCGGCAGGAGGCCGCAGCGCTGGAGGCCAAGATGAGCGAGGCCGACCGCATGGACATGGCGAAGGCCGCCATGAGCGTGCTCGGCAAGTGCATGGCCGGCACCCGCTAGGCGGGCGGCCGGAGGCAGGCCCCGTTCGCGGGGTTCTCGAGGGTATGGTTTCGTCCGCCCGGCAACGCGGCGCCGGTAAAATTTGCGTGCCTCTTCCGGCCCGTGCTGCCGGCGGATCCGCAGATTCAACACGGGGAAATGCCATGCCACTCGTCTCGATGCGCCAGCTGTTGGACCATGCCGCGGAAAACGGCTACGGCATCCCGGCATTCAACGTCAACAACCTCGAGCAGGTGCAGGCGGTGATGACAGCGGCCGCCGAGGTGGGCGCGCCGGTGATCCTGCAGGCCAGTGCCGGGGCCCGCAAGTACGCCGGCGAGGCGTTCATCAAGCACCTGATCCTGGCAGCCACCGAGGCCTATCCGCAGGTGCCGCTGGTGATGCACCAGGATCACGGGCAGAGCCCCGAGGTCTGCAAAGGCGCCATCGACCTCGGCTTCAGCTCGGTGATGATGGACGGCTCGCTGCAGGCCGACGGCAAGAGCATCGCCAGCTACGACTACAACGTCGACGTCACGAGGAAGGTGGTGACGATGGCGCACGAGCTGGGCATCACCGTCGAGGGCGAGCTCGGCTGCCTCGGCTCACTGGAGACGATGAAGGGCGACAAGGAAGACGGCCACGGCGCCGAGGGCACGATGACGCGCGAGCAGCTGCTCACCGACCCCGAGCAGGCCGCGGACTTCGTGCGCAAGACCCAGCTCGACGCGCTGGCGATCGCCATCGGCACCAGCCACGGCGCCTACAAATTCACCCGCAAGCCCACCGGCGACATTCTGGCGATCGGCCGCGTCAAGGAGATTCACCAGCGCATCCCGAATACGCATCTGGTGATGCACGGCAGCTCCAGCGTGCCGCAGGATCTGCTCGAGCAGATCCGCCAGTACGGCGGCAAGATGAAGGAGACCTACGGCGTGCCGGTGTCGGAGATCCAGGAGGCCATCAAGCACGGCGTGCGCAAGATCAACATCGACACCGACATCCGGCTGGCGATGACCGGCGCGGTGCGCAAGTTCCTGGCCGAGAATCCCGACAAGTTCGACGCCCGTGAGTGGCTCAAGCCCGCCCGCGAGGCGGCCTACCGCATCTGCAAGGAGCGCTACCTGCAGTTCGGCTGCGAAGGCCAGGCCGGCACGATCAAGCCGGCGCCGCTGACGGCGATGGCGCAGAAGTACCGTCGCGGAGAGCTTGCCCAAACGGTGATGTGAAGCGCACCCGCTGAATGAGCCTGCCACAAGGCCCGCCCGCTCGCATCGAGCTGGCGGGCCTTGTCTCGTTGGATGGCAAGCACGGGTTTGCACGAGTGCGGCACAGAGCCGTCGGACCGGGGCGCGCTCGGACACGCTCGGCACAATAGGCGCCTTCCGCCGCCCGGGCGCGGCGAGCGAGAACGAGGCACCCCCACCATGGCACGCGCGCTGTTCGAATCCCATCTGCATTCGCTGCCGTTGATCGCGCGCGGCAAGGTGCGCGACAACTATGCCGTTGGCCGCGACCGGATCCTGATGGTGGCCAGCGACCGCATCTCGGCGTTCGACGTCGTGATGGGCGAACCGATCCCCGGCAAGGGCGAGACGCTGACGCGGATGGCGCTGTTCTGGTTCGACAAGTTGGCGCACGTGGTGCCGAACCACCTGACCGGCGAGGATCCGACGAGCGTGGTCGCCGTTGACGAGGTGGAGCAGGTACGCGGCCGTTCGATGCTGGTGAAACGGCTGAAGCCGCTGCCGATCGAGGCCGTGGTGCGCGGCTACCTGGCCGGCTCCGGCTGGAAGGAGTACCAGCACAGCGGCACGGTGTGCGGCATCGCGCTGCCCGCCGGGTTGAAGCAAGCGTCGCGGCTGCCCGAGCCGATCTTCACGCCGGCGACCAAGGCCGAAGCGGGAGCGCACGATGAGAACATCACCTATGCGCAGGTCGAGACGATGATCGGCGCGGCTCTGGCGGCCGAGGTCCGCCGCGTGGCCATTCAGTTGTACCGCGAGGCGGCCGCCTACGCGCTGACGCGCGGTATCGTCATCGCCGACACCAAGTTCGAGTTCGGGCTCGACGAGCGCGGCGTCCTCACCCTGATGGATGAAGTACTGACACCGGATTCGTCAAGATTCTGGCCAGTCGACTCGTACCGCGAAGGCACGTCACCGCCGAGCTATGACAAGCAGTACTTGCGCGATTGGTTGGAGGCGGCGCGGGTGGATGGCAAGCCTTGGGGTAAGCGGGCGCCGGCGCCGAAGCTCACGCTGGAGGTTGTTGAGGCTACACGTTCGAAATACGTGGAAGCGCTGGCTCGTATGACCGACCATGAATAGTGATCTCTTGTCGAGACTTCAGTCGCAGGCGGACGCTGCGACTACTGAGCTTGAGCGATGGACCCTCCGGGCTCAGTGGGCCTGCGCGGCCGCAAGGCTTGGTCAAATCGGGCTTGCAAGAGCAGAGATCGCTCTAAGCTTCGCCTACACCACACCGCATACGCCCCTACCCTGACAGTCTGGATCTTTCTAGCCGAGGGGCGATCAGCGCTGCGTCGCAAGCAGAGTCCCAACTAATTGATAGAACTGATATGGACGACCGCGCGGCCTGCCACGCAAGGTTGTCGCTTTGCCTGTCGAAGCTTGGTCAAGCAAAAGTAGCCGAAGCCCACATGCAAGCTGCCATCGGCAGCCGAAATGCGTTCGCCAGATTCCAGGCCGAGCATCGCGAGCGAATCGCGACCATCGCATTGGGGGTCGCCTAAGAAAAAACCCGGCCGAGGCCGGGTCGGTTCGTTGGCAAAGCAAGCGCTAGGGCTTGTTTCCGGTCGGAAACGGCCACGCAGCCGCTGGACTGAGCGCGGTCTTTGCCATCGGCGCAGCCGCTGCCGCAGGCGCGGCCTTCTTGGCTGGCGCCTTCGCCTTCTTCTTGGCTGGCTTTTTCTTGGCAGCCTTCTTCTTGGCGGCCTTCTTCTTCGCAGGCGCCTTCTTCTTCTTGGCGGCCTTCTTCTTCGCAGGCGCCTTCTTCTTGGCAGCCTTCTTCTTGGCAGCCTTCTTCTTGGCAGGCGCCTTGCGGGCAGCCGACTTCTTGGCCGGGGCCTTCTTCTTGGCCGGGGCCTTCCGCTTCGCTGCCTTCTTGGCCGGAGCCTTCTTCTTCGCAGTTGCCATTTCGATCTCCTTGATCAAGTTGACAAAAACACCGCGCTGCTTTCGCAGGTCGGCGATTCACCGCTGAGCGTCGCTATCGGCTCGCGCCCTGTTGCGACTCCCCATCGGTGAATGGGGCGGTGGCGGCGGTCGTCGCTTCTGGCGTCGACGCTGCGCCGGTCACCAATCTTGATCTCTCACTATCGGCCTGGGCGTCACTGCGCTTGAGGCGCGCAGTGCCTCAGTCCCAGGTCAGTGCGCCACCGGTCTGGTACTCGATGACGCGGGTTTCGAAAAAGTTGCGTTCCTTCTTGAGGTCGATCATTTCGCTCATCCACGGGAACGGGTTCTCCTCGTTCGGGAAGAGCGCATCCAGGCCGATCTGCGTGGCGCGCCGGTTGGCGATGAAGCGCAGGTAGCCCTTGAACATAGAGGCGTTGAGCCCCAGCACGCCGCGCGGCATGGTGTCCTCGGCGTAGCGGTACTCGAGCTCCACCGCCTTCACGAACAGAGCCTTGACCTCGGAGCGGAACTCCGGCGTCCACAGCTGCGGATTCTCGAGCTTGATCTGATTGATGAGGTCGATGCCGAAGTTGCAGTGCATCGACTCGTCTCGCAAGATGTACTGGTACTGCTCCGCGGCACCGGTCATCTTGTTCTGGCGGCCCAGCGCCAGGATCTGCGTGAAGCCAACGTAGAAGAACAGGCCTTCCATCAGGCAGGCAAAGACGATGATCGACTTGAGCAGCGTCTGGTCCGCCTCGGGCGTGCCGGTCCTGAAGTTGGGGTCCATGACCGCGTCGATGAACGGGATCAGGAACTCGTCCTTGTCGCGGATCGACGGGATCTCGTGGTAGGCGTTGAAGATCTCGCCGTCGTCCAGGCCCAGCGATTCGACGATGTACTGGTAAGCGTGGGTGTGGATCGCCTCCTCGAACGCCTGGCGCAGGAGGAACTGCCGGCACTCCGGCGCCGTGATGTGGCGGTAGGTGCCCAGCGTGATGTTGTTGGCGGCCAGCGAATCGGCGGTGACGAAGAAGCCGAGGTTGCGCTTGATCAGACGGCGCTCGTCTTCGGTGAGACCGTTGGGGTCCTTCCATGTCGCGATGTCACGCGACATGTTGATCTCCTGCGGCATCCAGTGGTTCGAGCACGCCGCGAGGTACTTCTCCCACGCCCACTTGTATTTGAACGGCACCAGCTGATTGACATCAGTCTGGCCGTTGATGATGCGCTTCTCGGCCACATTGACGCGGCGCGAACTGCCCGACTGCACGGTGGACGCAGCCGCCGCCGGCTTGAAGGGCAGTGGGGAAACCTGGGTCTCGGAAGCGCGGAGGGCCTGCAGCTGCGGCGATGAGAGGGCCGCTGCCCGCACGACGTCAGGGTGGTGTGCGGGGCTTCTGGGTGTGATCGTCGATGTGGTTCGGATGTCTTCGTCCCAGACGAGCATGTGAGTGCTTCCTGTAGTTGCGGATTATCAGAGTGTTGTGTTGAAACACCAAGCACTTCTTGACATTTGGACCGTCGCGTTGTTGCGCACGTGCATCGTTGCAGCGCACGCGAGCAGCACGATCGACGTCGTCGCGTCGCCGCGCATCCGCGTCACCACGTCGGTGATTGGTGACGACGCTGCGTGCACCCGTTCGCTCACTGACATGCCTCGCAGTCCGGGTTGTCGATCGAGCAGAACTTCACGTTCGACGCCGCGTCGTCGACGTCCTGCGCCCGCTGCGCAGGCGCATCCGCAAGGTGTCCGCTGCCGTCGGCCATCGGCACCGCGTTGAGTGCACCGCTCTTCACGGTGGACTTCTCGGCGTGCGTGGCGCCCATCGTGCGCAGGTAGTAGGTGGTCTTCAGTCCGCGCACCCAGGCGAGCTTGTAGATCTCGTCGAGCTTGCGGCCCGACGCGCCAGCCATGTAGATATTGAGCGACTGCGCCTGGTCGATCCACTTCTGGCGACGCGCGGCGGCCTCCACCAGCCACTGCGGCTCGACCTCGAACGCGGTGGCGTACAGCTGCTTGATCTCCTCGGGCACGCGATCGATGCGGCGCAGCGAGCCGTCGAAGTGCTTGAGGTCCATCACCATCACGTCGTCCCAGAGGTTCAGACGCTTGAGGTCGCGCACCAGGTATTCGTTGACGATGGTGAATTCGCCCGACAGGTTGCTCTTGACAGACAGGTTGCCGAAGCAAGGCTCGATCGACGCGTCGACGCCGACGATGTTGCTGATGGTGGCCGTGGGCGCGATCGCGACGCAGTTGGAGTTGCGCATGCCCTGTCGGGCGATGCGCGCACGCAGGGCGTTCCAGTCCATCGTCGCGCTGCGGTCGACGTCGACGTACGACGCCGCACCGGCGGGCCGGCCCGCATTGCGCTGCGACGCCAGCAGGTCCAGCGTGTCCTGCGGCAGGATGCCGCGCTCCCACAACGAGCCGCGATAGCTCGAGTAGCGGCCACGCTCCTCGGCCAGCTCGGTGGAGGCCCAGTAGGCGTGGTAGCACACGGCCTCCATCGCACGGTCGGCAAACTCCACCGCGGCCTCTGATGCGTACGGCAGCCGCAGCTGGTACAGCGCGTCCTGGAAGCCCATGATGCCCAGGCCCACCGGCCGGTGGCGCAGGTTGGAATCGCGCGCCTTCTTCACCGCGTAGTAGTTGATGTCGATCACGTTGTCGAGCATCCGCATCGCGGTAGCGACGGTCTTCTTCAGCTTGGCCTGATCGATCTGGCCTTCCTGCAGGTGCTGCGCCAGGTTGACCGAGCCGAGGTTGCACACCGCGATCTCGGAAGGCCCGGTGTTCAGCGTGATCTCGGTGCACAGGTTCGAGGAGTGCACCACGCCCACGTGCTGCTGCGGACTGCGCACGTTGCAGGCATCCTTGAACGTGATCCACGGATGCCCGGTCTCGAACAGCATCGTCAGCATCTTGCGCCACAGGTCGCGCGCCGCCAGGCGCTTGTGCAACTTGAGCTCGCCGCGATCGACCTTGGCTTCGTAGGCCGTGTAGGCGGCCTCGAACTCGGCCCCGAACTTGTCGTGCAGGTCGGGGCAGGTCGACGGCGAAAACAAGGTCCAGTCGCCGCCTTCGACCACCCGCCGCATGAACAGATCGGGGATCCAGTTGGCCGTGTTCATGTCGTGCGTGCGCCGACGGTCATCGCCGGTGTTCTTGCGCAGTTCGAGGAACTCCTCGATGTCGAGGTGCCAGCTCTCCAGGTAGGCACAGACGGCGCCCTTGCGCTTGCCGCCCTGGTTGACCGCCACCGCGGTGTCGTTGACCACTTTCAGGAACGGCACCACGCCCTGGCTCTTGCCATTGGTGCCCTTGATGTATGAGCCCAGCGCGCGCACGGGCGTCCAGTCGTTGCCCAGGCCACCGGCATACTTGGACAGCAGCGCGTTCTCCTTCAGCGCTTCGTAGATGCCGTCGAGGTCGTCGGCCACGGTGGTCAGGTAACAGCTCGACAGCTGCGAGCGCAAGGTGCCGGAGTTGAACAGGGTGGGCGTGCTCGACATGAAGTCGAAGCTCGACAGCACGTCGTAGAACTCGATCGCGCGCGCCTCGCGATCGATCTCGTGCAGTGCCAGGCCCATCGCCACGCGCATGAAGAACGCCTGTGGCAGCTCGATGCGGCGCTCATGAACATGCAGGAAGTAGCGGTCGTACAGCGTCTGCAGCCCGAGGTAGTCGAACTGCAGGTCGCGCTCGGGCTTCAGCGCCGCCCCCATCCGCGCCAAGTCGAACTGCCGCAGCGCCGGATCGAGCAACTCCGCCTCGATGCCACTGGCAACGAACTGCGGAAAGTATTCGGCATAGCGCTGCGCCATCGCGGCCTGCGCCACCTCCTCGCCCAGCACCTCCTTGCGGATGGTGTGCAGCAGCAGCCGCGCGGTGGCGCGCGTGTAGGCCGGCTCCTTCTCGATCAGCGTGCGCGCGGCCAGGATCGCCGCCTTGTGCACCTCGTCGATCGGCACGCCGTCGTACAGGTTGCGCCGCGTCTCGGCGAGGATCGGCTCGGCCCGGACGTCCTCCCCGAGACCCGCGCACGCGGCCTCCATCAGCGCCTGCAGCGCCGGCAGATCGAGTGGCACGCGACGGCCGTCATCGACCACGTGCAGCACGGCTTCGCGCGGCGCCATCTCGGTCGTTTGCTTGGCGCGCTCCTGCGCGCGGCGCTCGCGATACAGCACGTAGGCGCGCGCCACCTCATGGTGGCCACCGCGCATCAGGCCGAGTTCGACCTGATCCTGAACGTCCTCGATGTGGAACGTGCCGCCGCCGGGGCGCGAGCGCAGCAGCGCCCGCACGACGATCTCGGTCAGCGCGTCGACGGTTTCGCGCACGCTCGCCGATGCCGCGCCTTGCGTGCCATGGACAGCGAGGAAGGCCTTCATCAAGGCCACCGCGATCTTGTTGGGCTCGAACATCACCACCGCACCGTTGCGGCGGATGATCTGGTAGCCGGCGTAGGCCGACTCGGTGGCAACGGTCGCTGCCACCCGGTGCGGGATCGCGCTCAGCTCCTCAGCCCGGGATGTCACTGCTTGCATGGGTTCCCCAATTTGATTCGTGTCTCAAGGATCGACGGAGCAATAGCCAACGCCGCGTCCACCTGCTCGCCGGCCGATCTCAGTGGATCGCTGGCGCACAACGGGTTTGTGCGCCACGGGCTGGCTTCGTGCGAGCGAATGAATCGCGACGTTGCTGCGTGTGCGGGGCCGCGACCGGCTCGGTCGCCGCTGTCGATGGATCATCGTTCAGTGGCTGCAACCTGGGCATGGCGGCGGCGTTGGTATGAAGCTTATCACGCACGGGACACTATATCTGGGGCCTCCCGGGGCATCAACCCACTAGCAGTAGCGTGCTTTTCCCTCTTGACGCTGCGCGTGAATGCTCCGCAGCGAGCACGCGCGCGATCTGCACGACGCGGTAGCCCGCACCGCATCGACGCCACGTGCGCATGGTCCGCGTCGGCATTGCGCCGGCGCGCGATTCGGCCTTGCGGGCCGCGTCAATGCTGCGCGGCGAAAGGTACGCGCTCGCGCGACCAGCGCAGCGCACGGGCAAGGCGGTTCCAGTCAAACCCCGCGCCGGGGTCGTGCTTTCGCGACGGTGCGACGTGCTCGTGGCCGACAACGGCATCGATCGCGTAGCGCCGCGACAACGCGCGCAGCAGTGCCGCCAGCTGCGTGTACTGAGCGGCCATGAAACGCTCGCCCTCGAGACCTTCGAGTTCGATGCCGATCGAGTAGTCGTTGCAGTTCGGGCGATCGCGCCACGTCGACGCGCCGGCGTGCCATGCGCGCCGATCACACGAAACGAACTGCAACAGCCGGCCGCTGCGGCGGATGAGGAAATGCGTCGACACCCGAAGGCCACGGATCGACTCGAAGTACGGATGCGCACCCCAATCGAGCCGGTTGGTGAACAGGCGCTCGATGGCATCTCCGCCGTACCGCCCCGGCGGCAGACTGATCGAATGCACGACTGCCAGCGACACCGTTGCGCCCGGCGGCCGCTCGTTGTGATTGGGCGATGGCACCTCGAGCGCCCGCCACCACCAACCGTCGAGCCACGCCACGCGGCGCGGTGGTGGGCGGTTCGTCAGCACGCGGTCAGAACGCGCTGTCGCCGCGCTCACCGACATGGTCGGCCACGTTGACGCCGAGCCGCGCCATGCGGTAGCGCATCTGGCGCA
>Ga0335084_10006250_pt1 | contig 11830 bp, 10 predicted proteins | sample Lox_Sample_44_FD_206721 | JGI IMG/M metagenome (GOLD analysis project Ga0335084, IMG submission 206721) | Soil microbial communities from Loxahatchee National Wildlife Refuge, Florida, United States - Lox_Sample_4.4 | ecosystem: Environmental > Terrestrial > Soil > Wetlands | place: USA...
GCACGCCGTGGGACCCGGGCCGGGCCGATCCGGATGCGCTCTAGCGGCGCCGCCGGGCGAGCTCGACGTCGAGCCGCTTCCCGAAGACCGAGCGGAAGAGGCCGGCCTCGCGCGCCACGTCCCAGAGCTCGAGATCGATGGACCCCCGGGCGCTCGCCAGCACCCGCACGGTGCCGTCGCGCACGCCCGCCCTGAGCTCCTTCACCGGCTGGTGATGGCTCCGGTCGAGGGCGTCCGCCACGCGCAGGAGCGCCACGAGGCGCCGCACCAGCGAGAGCTCGCCTCCCGAGAGGTCATCGAGGTCGGGCCGCCCGCGCTCCGGGGCGCTCCGGCGGTGATAGCGCGCAACGAGGGCCACGAGGAGACGTTCACGTTCGGAGAAGCCGGGCACGTCGGCGTTGGAGACCAGGTAGAAGGTGTGCCTGTGGTGGCGGCTCGCCGACACCGCGTGCCCGACGTCGTGGAGCAGGGCGGCCGCCTCGAGCAGCCCGCGGGCGCTGGCGGGCAGGCGGTGCAGCGTGGCGAGCTGGTCGAAGAGGGTGAGCGCGAGCCTCGCGGACTGGGTGGCGTGCGGCTCGTCGAAGCCGAAGCGGCGGCCGAGCGCGACGACCTCGGCGGTCCGCTCCTCGTCCACCGCCGCCGCGGCCGCCGGCGACTTCGACTGGAGGTCGAGCAGGATCCCGTTGCGGAGGCCGGTGTCCACCGACACCACCGCGTCGACGCCGAGGTGGCGCATGGCCGCCTCGAGCACCACGGCGCCGGCCACGATGATCTCCGCGCGCCGCGGCTCGAAGCGGCGGCGGCGCTGGGCGAGCGTCATGTCCGCGATCGACACCATGGCGCGCTCGAGCTTGCGCAGGGTGAGGCGGCGCCCGTCGCCGTGGGTCGAGACGATGGCGTTGATGGTGCCGGACGAGCCGATGGCGGTGCGCACGCGGGGGAGCTTCCCGGACAGGGCGTCCCGGAAGGCCTCCGCCGCGAAGCTGCGCATGACCTCGAGGCGCTCCTCCGAGACCCGGCCCGACGAGGCGAAGATCTCCGTGAGCCGAACCGCCCCGAGGTTCACCGAGAAGAGCCGGGTGGGCCGGTCGCCCTCGGCGAAGGAGACCTCGGTCGATCCTCCCCCGATGTCGAGCAGGAGCGAGCGCGCGCGGGGCGGGGCGCCGGACAGGACCCCCAGGCAGATGAGCCTCGCCTCCTCGCGCCCCGACACGACCTCCAGGGTGATCCCCGCCTCGCGCCTCGCGCGGCGGACGATCTCCTCCCGGTTCCTGGCCTCCCGGACGGCGCTCGTCGCCACCGCCCGGACCCTCGCCTTGTGGCGCCGGCAGAGGGCCGCATAACGCGAGAGGGTCACGAGCACCCGATCGGCCACCGGCCGAGGGATGGACCCGGTCGTGAACACCCCTTCACCCGGCCGTACGGGGTCACGCTCCTGGTGAAGCGTCTCCAGGGTGCCGTCCGGAAGGGGGCGGGCGATCTCGAGCCGGATGGCGTTCGTGCCGACGTCGATGGCGGCCAGCACCCGATCGCCGTTTCTCTTCACGCGGCCTCCTCGGAATGGCCCAGGAGTGTAACCGCCGCCTCCCACGCCGGGAGCGCGCTGTGCCTGGAAGTCACGCCCTGTGCCTCTCGCGCCCTCCGTACGTGCGGGCGAGACCGGGTCGCGGAGGGCCCATCCGCGGCTATCGCCCCGGCACGCCATGGGGTAGAAGGCGCCCCTCGAGGCCCGGGAGGGGCGACGCGGCGCACGCCGGATGCAAAGGGCACGGCGCCTGGGAACAGCTGGGCCAACGCGCGGTTGACGTACTGGCGGCAAAGTTCCATCGGGCGCCCGAAGAACGGGTCACCACACGAGGTGAAGACATGGCCGATCACGGACTGAGGGCGCTGCGACCCGGCGAGAAGCTCGCCGTCCTGCTCCCCGGCATGGGAGCGGTCGCGACGACCGCCATCGCCGGGGTCATCTCGGTGCGGCGGGGCCTCGCGGCGCCCGTCGGCTCCCTCACCCAGCTCGGCAACCTCATCGCCGGCGGCGAGCACGGCCCGCGGGTGAAGGACGTGGTCCCGCTCGCCGGACTCGAAGACGTCGTGTTCGGCGGATGGGATCCGTTCCCGGACGACGCGTACCAGGCCGCCCTCCGGGCCCGGGTCCTCGAGCGCGCGCACCTCGATCCGCTCCGCGAGGAGCTGTCGGCGATCCGGCCGATGCCGGCGGTGTTCGACACGGCATGGGTGCGCCGCCTCGACGGCCCGAACGTGAAGAAGGGCACGCTGCGGCGGAAGGCGGAGGCCCTGCAGGAGGACATCCGCACGTTCATGCAGCGGAACGCCTGCTCGCGTGCGGTGATGGTCTGGACCGGCTCCACGGAGGTCTACGCCCAGATCGGCCCGGCGCACCGGACGCTCGAGGCGTTCGAGGCGGCCCTCGACGCGAGCGACCCGACCCTCGCGCCGTCGATGATCTACGCCTACGCGGCCATCCGCTGCGGGGTGCCGTTCCTGAACGGCGCGCCCAACCTGTCGCAGGACGTCCCGGCGCTCCAGGAGCTGGCGCTGGCGCTGGGCGTCCCGACCGGCGGCAAGGACTTCAAGACCGGCCAGACGCTCATGAAGACGACGATCGCGCCGATGCTGCACGCGCGGTTGCTCGGGCTCGATGGCTGGTTCTCCACCAACATCCTCGGCAACCGCGACGGCGAGGTGCTCGACGACGCCGCGTCGTTCAAGACCAAGGAGGTCTCGAAGCTCGGCGTGCTCGACGCCATCCTCGACCATCGCAACCACCCCGAGCTCTACGGCCAGATCGACCACAAGGTCACCATCCATTACTACCCGCCCCGCGGCGACAACAAGGAGGGCTGGGACGCGATCGATCTGTTCGGGTGGATGGGCTACCCGATGCACATCAAGATCAACTTCCAGTGCCGCGACTCGATCCTCGCTGCGCCCATCGTGCTCGACCTCGCGCTGCTGGGGGACCTGGCCGCGCGCGCCGGCGAGAAAGGGCCGCAGGAGTGGCTCTCGTTCTTCTTCAAGAGCCCGGTGGTCGCCCCTGGACGGAGCGCCGTGCACGACCTCTTCCGGCAGCAGGCGATCGTCCACCAGCAGCTCGAGCGCTACGCCCAGGCTGCGCGGACGGCGGGGCGGGCCTCGGCGGGGTAGGTGTGCGCGTCTGCGTCGTCAGCCCATACGATCTCTCGCACGACGGCGGCGTGAACCGCCACGCTCGCAGCCTCGCGTCGGCGCTGCGCGAACTCGGCCACGAGGCCCGCGTGCTCGGGCCGGCCAGCGGCGAGGTGCCGGAGGGCTGCGACGGCCTGCCCGGCGTCATGCCGGTGCCGTTCAACGGCTCCGTGGCACGCATCAGCCTCCTGTCGTCTGCCCGCCCCACCCGCGCCTACCTGGACGCCGGGGAGTTCGACCTCGTCCACGTGCACGAGCCGCTGGTGCCCGGGCCGGGAAGGCACGCGCTGCGCCATGCCCGCGTGCCGGTGGTGGCCACGTTCCACGCCAACGCAGAGCGGGAGCTCCGGCTCCAGACCGCGCTTCGCGCGGTGGTGTCGTCGGGCCTCGCCCGGATCGCGTTCGGCATCGCGGTGTCGCAGGCCGCGAAACGCTTCTCCCGCGCGATCTACCGTGGCCGCGTGGCGGTGATCCCGAACGGCGTCGATCTCGGCCGCTTCGCCCACCCCGTGCGAGACTCCACGACGGTCGCCCACCCGCACGCCCGGCTGCGCGTGCTCTTCGTGGGCCGGTTCGAGGAGCCGAGGAAGGGCCTCGCTACGCTGCTCGACGCGGCCGGGATCCTCGATGCCCAGGAGCGCCCCGTCGAGGTCCGCGTGGTGGGCGCTGGATCGCCCGAGCGGTTCGCGCGCCGCGCCGAGGGGCTGCACGTGCGCTTCCTCGGTCGCCTGCGCGACAGCGATCTCGCTGCCGAGTACCGGCGCGCCGACGTGTTCTGCGCCCCGTCCCTGGGCGGCGAGAGCTTCGGAATGGTGCTCGTGGAGGCGATGGCGGCGGGCTGCCCGGTGGTGGCGAGCGACCTGCCCGGCTACGCGGACGCCGCGCGAGGGGCGGCGCTGCTCGCGCCAACCGGCGATGCGCGCGCGCTGGCGGAGGCGCTGTGGCGCGCCACCCACGACGCCGAGCTGCGGGCGCGGCTGGTGGCCCGCGGCCGGACGCGCGCCGCCGCGCTCGCCTGGAGCCGCGTCGCCGCGCAGGTGGCCCACGTGTACCGGGTCGCGCTCGCCGCGCGCGTCCCCGCACACACCGTGCACACGTCGATGGCCGACGCGGCGAGAGGCTGACGGGGGCTCCGGGTGGTCGAGCGCTTCGAGCGAGGCTGGCAGCTCAGTGCCGCCCTGTCCACCGCCTCGCCCCTGTTGCGGCTCTGGTTCCGGCCGCGCGTGTTCGGGCTCGAGCAGGTGCCCACCGACCGGCCGGTCGTGTACGTGGCCAAGCACCCGCGCACGTTCCTCTACCTCGAGACGGTCCTCCTCGGGCTCATCACCTTCTGGGAGGGCGAGCACCGTCCGTTCCGCACCATGGAGAAGAGGAACACCTCCATCCACTCCGCCCCGGGGCTCGGCTGGTTCCGGAGGCAGGTCCAGTCCATCGAGGCCACCGAGGAGGCGGCCCTCTCCACGCTGGCGCTCGGCGAGTCGGTGCTCGTGTATCCGGGGGGCTCGCGGGATCTCTATGGCCCGCCCGACACGGTGGACTGGCGCGGCCGCAGGGGCTTCGCCCGGTTCGCGGCGCGGGCGGGTGTTCCCGTCGTTCCCGTGGCGATGGCCGGCGCCGATCGCCAGCACCCGTGGCGCCTGCCGCTCGGACGCTCGCGCAGCCTGTGGCTGCCGCTCCTGCCGCTGCCGGTCTCCATCGACTTCTGGTTCGGCGCACCCATCGCCCCACCCGCCGCCTCCGACGGCGCGGGGATCGCTCGCCTCGCCGCGGACGCCGAGGCGGAGGTGCGCGCCCTCCTCGTCAGGGCCGCCGGAAGGCGCCGCGCACCGCCGGAATCGAGGACTGAGCAGGCGGGGAGCACGTGACGGGTCCACGACAGGCCGCTCCGCCTCCGCCGGAGATCGACCGGACCCGGCCCGCATACCAGAAGATCCTGTGGTGGGCGAAGCGGCTCGCCGCGTACCACCGCATGTCGCTCGAGGGCACCACCCCGCCGACGGGGCCGTGCATCTACGTGACGCTCCACGGTGCGGGTTACCTCGTGGTCGACCTGGTGCTCGCCGGCTACTTCATCGGCTGGAAGCACTGGTACGAGACCGGCGAGGAGCAGAACCGCCTGCGCATCGTGGCCGGCCAGTCCAGGATCGAGCGGTTCATCCCCGGGGTGCCGCGAGCCAAGGACCTCGTCGGGATCATCGGCACCGACGAGGAAGCCTGCCTCGCCGTGCTGGAGCGAGGGGAGCAGCTCCTCATCACGCCGGGCGGCACCCGCGAGGCGCAGCCCTCGCGCGACTTCTACCGGCTGAAGTGGCAGGGTCGCCACGGCTTCGCCCGGCTGGCGCTGCGGACCGGCGCGCCCATCGTGCCGCTCGCCGTCGTCGGAGGCGCCGAGGCCTATCCGGGCGTCCGCATCGGGAAGCTCTCGCTCTGGTCGCCCCTGCCGCTCCCCGCCCGCATCCGCGTCGTGCTCGGCGAGCCCATCCCCGTGCAGCGCCAGCCCGGGAGCGCGCGCGATCCGGCGGTGGTGGAGCCGCTGCAGCGCATGGCCTGGCAACGCACGCAGGCGCTCTACGACGAAGTCCGCGGCGTCGCCTCCCCGCGCACCGCCGGCGAGGGGACCCCGGCGTGAACGAGGTCTGGATCGCGAGCGACTGGCATCTCGCCCCGGGCAGCGCTCCCGGCGACGGGGAGCTCGCGCTTGCCTTTCTGGAGCGCGCCCATGCGGCCGGAGCCCGGGTGATCCTGAACGGCGACGTCTTCGACGAGCTCTTCGCGGGGCCGGGCCGTGGCGAGGCCGCTCACCCGCGCGTCGCCGGTGCGATCGCGGAGCTCGCCGCCGGGGGCCGGCTGGTCCGCACGCGCGGGAACCACGACCCGGAGACCGGCGAGGCGCGCGTCGTCCTCGACTGGCCGGGAGTGGGCCGGGTGCTCGTCATGCACGGGCACGCGGCCGACCCGGTGAACAGCTCGCCCATCGGCCGCCTGGGCGACTCGATCTCGCGCCGCTTCGGGCGGACGGCGCTGGTGCGCGGCGCGGCACGGACCGCGGAGGCGGCGGCCCGGACGCTCGCGGGCGGTTACATGGTCCGCACCTTCCGCCGTCGATGTCTCGCGCTCCTCACGCGCGAGGGGTTCGATCTGGGCGTGTTCGGCCACGTTCACGCCGCGCACCTCGTGGCCGGAGATCGCTACGCCAACGCCGGAAGCCTCTCGCGCGGGCGGCTGGAGTGGCTGGCGCTGGGAGCGGCCGGGCCTCGCCTGGAGCGGATGGGATGACGTCGGTCGGCGGTCGCTGGGTGCGATTCGCGGATCGCCACCGGCGCCCGCTCCTGCTCGCCTGCCTCGGTGTGGCCATCGCGGGCGCCTGGGGCAGTGCGCGGCTCTTCGGCGACCTGCGGCCGGACGTGTCCGAGCTCCTTCCCGGCTCGAGCCCGAGCGCGGTGGCCGCCCGCGAGGTGGCCCGCAGGTTCGGGGGAACGGCCGAGCTGACCGTCGTCCTCTCCGGCGCCGACCTCGTGACGCTCGAGCTCTTCGCCGACGACCTCGCCGCGCGGCTCGCGGCGGCGCCGGGCGATCTCGTCCGCTGGGTGGACTACCGGGTGGACGAGCAGCTGGACTTCTTCCGGCCGCGGCTCCTGCTCTTCGCGACGAAGGCGGAGCTGGAGCGGCTCCGGGACGCGCTCACCCACCGCATCGAATGGGAGCGCTCGCGGCCGGACCGCCGCGCCGTCGAGCCGCCCGACGTGGAGGCCGTGCTGCGCGACATCGCGAAGGGTCGCGAGGACCTGCTCGGGCGCTTCCCCTCCGGCTACTACGCCGGCGAGGTCGAAGGCGAGCGGCCCGGGGAGAAGATGACCCTCCTCGCGATGATCGTCCGGCTGGGCAATCCCTCGGAGGATTTCGCGAAGGTGTCCGGGCTCCTCGACCTCGTGCGGAGCGAGGTGGCGGGGCTCGAGCCCGCGAAGTACGCGCCTGGCCTCACCGTCGCCTACGGCGGCTACGTCGCCTCCAACGTCCGCGAGCACGACGCGCTCGCCGAGGACCTCGTGTGGGCGACGCTGCTCGTCGTCCTGGCCGTGGCGCTGGCGGTGGCGGTCTACAACAGGACCTGGAAGGCCATCTTCGCGGTGGGGCTCCCGCTCGTCACCGGCACGCTCGCCACCTTCGGGCTCGCCGACCTCTGGATCGGCCACCTCAACTCGAACACCGCCTTCCTCGGGTCGATCGTGGTGGGCAACGGCATCAACGTGGGCCTCGTCTTCTTCGCCCGCTACCTGGAGGAGCGGCGGCGCGGGAAGGCTCCGGCCGACGCCATGACCCGGGCGGTGGAGGGCACCTGGCTCGCCACGCTCACGGCGGCGCTCGCCGCCGGCGCGTCCTACGGCTCGCTCCTCTCCACCGACTTCCGGGGCTTCAACCAGTTCGGCCTCATCGGCGGCGTCGGCATGGCGCTCTCGTGGCTGTTCGCTTACGCCATGACGCCGCCGCTCGTGCTCGCCTGGGAGGCGCGCCGGGCCATTCCCAGGCTCGGCCAGCGCTCGGCGCGGCCCATCTTCACCCACGCGGTCTCGGTGGTCATCGGCCGGTACCCCCGGACCACCGCCGCGGCCGCGGCGCTCGCCACGCTCCTCGCGGCGCTCGGCCTCGCCCGGGCGAGCCGGGACCCCGTCGAATACGACTTCAGGAAGCTGCGCGACGCCTCGGCGCTGCGCTTCCACGGTACCGGGTGGTGGGACGGAAAGGTGGACGAGCTCTTCGGGCAACACCTCGCGCCGACGGTCATCCTGGCGCGCGACGAGGCCGAGGCCCGGGAGGTGGTGCGGAAGCTCGAGGCACACGTCGAGTCACACCCCGGTTCCACCTTCGGCTCGGTCCTCGGCGTCGCCAGCTTCGTTCCGGACGGTCAGGCCGAGAAGCTGCCGGTGGTGAACGAGATCCGGGCGCTCGCCACGCCGGAGAACCTGGCCTTTCTGCCGCCCGACCGGCGCGCCGCGGTGAAGGCCGTCCTCCCTCCCGCCGACCTCGCGACGTTCGGCGCGGCGGACCTGCCGCAGTCCATCCGCCGCCAGCTCACGGAGACGAGCGGCCAGCTCGGGACGCCGGTGATCCTCCATCCCTCGGGGCGCATCGACGTGTGGAACGGAAGGGACGTGGAGCGGTTCGCAGCCGAGCTGCGATCGGTCGGGTTGCCGGCGAGCGTACCGGTGGCGAGCTCGCTCCTCGTCTTCGCCGACGTCCTCGACGCCATCGAGCGCGACGGGCCCCGGGCCACGCTGCTATCGCTCGCCGGCGTGGTGGCGCTCGTGGTGGTGGCGTTCGGGGCGGGGAAGCGCACGGCGCGATCGCTGCAGGACGCCGGCTGGGTCCTCGCCTCGCTGGCGGTGGGCGTGGTCTGGTTCGGTGGGCTCGCCGGGGCGCTGGGCCTGCGCCTCAACATGCTCAACTTCATCGCCCTGCCGATCACCTTCGGCATCGGCGTGGACTACGCCACCAACATCTTCCAGCGGCGGCGGCTCGAGCACGCGCACTCCATCACCGAGGCAGTGCGCACCACCGGCGGCGCTGTGACGCTCTGCTCGCTCACCACGATCATCGGGTACGCGTCGCTGCTCGTCGCCCGGAACCAGGCGCTCCAGTCGTTCGGCGTGCTGGCCGTGCTGGGGGAGGTCGCCTGCCTGGCGGCCGCCCTGCTCGCCCTGCCGGCCCTGCTGCGCTGGCGCGAGCTCGACCGGCGCCCGCCCGCGACCGCGGAGGGCTCCGGGCACGTCGCGGCCGGGCAACTCTAGGCTCGGCCGGGCCCGCCCGGGCGGCGCCGGAGGCGGCTCCAGGCGAGCGCGGCCATGCCGGCTGCCGCGAGCGCCGCCAGGAGGGGCCAGGCGGGGAGGCCCAACCCCGCCAGGTGCTCGTACCCGTGCCCGACGCCCCAGCCGATCCAGAAGTAGATCGTCGCCCAGAGCGCGCCGGCCAGGGTGGTGCCGGCGGTGAACACCCGGACGTTCACCCGGAGCGTACCCGCCGCGACGGTCATGACGATGCGCAGCCCTGGGACGAGCCGGCCGAGGACGATGGCCGCCGGGCCCCGCCGGCCGATCCAGGCCTCCACCCGCGCCTCGCGCGCCTCGTCGTAGCCCAGCCGCCGGGCGACGCGCAGGATGACGGGGCGCCCGATGCGCCGCGACACCGCGTAGAGGAAGGCCGACCCCAGCACCGTGGCGGCGGTGACCACCGCCGTGGTGGCCGGGAACGAGGCGTGGCCCTCGCGGGCGAGGAAGCCCATCGCCGCGATGAAGAGGTCGCCGGGAACGGGCAGGGGGACGCCGCCCTCCTCGACGAGGAGGACGAGGAAGAGCCCGAGGTAGTGCCATCTCAGGAGCCACTCGGCGGCCGAGTCCACGCGGGGACCCTGCCACGGATCCTCCCCCCGAGAAAGGCGGAGCCGCGGCCCTCGCGCCGCGGTGGCCGTCACCCGAGAGCCGGTCCCACCCGCGCACGATGGCCGGCCACTCGACGGGCGCCGCCCCGTCGAACGAGAATGACGGCATGCGAATCGCGATCGTGGGGGCCGGCGGCGTGGGGGGCCTGCTCGCCGGGCTCCTGGCGCGGACGGGGAACGAGGTCGGGCTGGTGGCCCGCGGTGGGCAGCTCTCGGCGGTTCGGGCCGGCGGCCTGCTCGTCGAGTCGCCCCTCGGCCGCTTCACGGTGGGGTCGGTGGCCCTGCGCGGCGGCGTGTCGGACGATCCCGCCGGGCTCAGGCCGGCGGAGGCCGTGATCGTGGCGGTGAAGGCCTGGCAGGTGGAAGACGTGGCCCCGCGCCTCGCGTCGCTCATCGGGCCCGAGGGCGTTGTGGTACCGCTCCAGAACGGCGTGCTCGCCGCGGATCGGCTTGCCGCCGCGCTGGGCGAGGAACGCGTGGCGGGTGGCATCGTGAACCTTCTCGCCTGGATCGACGGGCCCGGGCGCATCCGTCACGTGGGAGGCAGCCCGCGGCTCGTGGTCGGAGAGCGGGGCGAGCGGGCGCGCAGACCGAGCCCGCGCCTCGAGGCCCTCGCGGCAGCGCTGCGCGCCGCCGACTGCGAGGCGTCGGTGACCGACGACGTGGAACGGGCGATCTGGGAGAAGTACCTGCTCATCGAGCCGTGGGGAACGATCGCCGCCGCGGCGCGGGCGCCCATCGGCGCCCTGCGCGCCGTGCCGGAGACGCGCGCCCTCCTCGCGTCAGCCATGAAGGAGCTCGAGGCGGTGGCCCGCGCACGCAGGGTGCGGCTTCCCGACGATGCCGTGGAGCGCGCCCTGTCGAGGCTCGACGCGCTGCCGTCCGAGGCCACCGCCTCGATGCAGCGCGACCTCGCCGCGGGCCGCCCCTCCGAGCTCGACGATCAGCCCGGCGCGCTCGTCCGGATGGCCCGCGATGCGGGAGTGCCGGTCCCGGTGCACGAGGCGATGCTCGCGGCCCTGACGCCGCTGGAGCGGGCGGCGAGGGGGAAGCTGCCGCCGTTCCCGAGGACGTGACGCCAGCGCTCCATCCCGGTGATGGGAGTGATGAATCGTCAGGAGCCCCGGACTAGCCCATCACCCGGAACACCTCTCGCTCACCCTCGAGGCCCTTCAGGACGTGGTGCCCTCGCGACTCCAGGCGGATCGGCGAGCCCGAGAGCAGGTCCCGCGTCGTCCACGACACGAGCACCTCGCTGTCTCCGGCGAGCGAGAGGACGCGTGCCGCGGCGTGCACGGCGACGCCGAACACCCCGCCCTGATGGAGCTCGACCTCCCCGGTGTGGCAGCCCGCGCGGATCTGGAGGCCGAGCTTCAGGGCCGCCTCCACCATGGCCTGCGCGCACCGCACCGCCCTCGACGCGCTGTCGAACGCGGCGAGAAATCCATCGCCGGTCGTCTGCAGCTCCCGCCCGCGATGCCGGTCCAGCTCGGCGCGCATGGCCGCGTCGTGGTCGGTGAGCAGGGCCCGCCAGGGCGCGTCGCCGACCTCCGACAGCTTCGCGGTGGATCCCACGATGTCCGTGAAGAGGAGCGTGGCGATCACCCCTCCACCGATCTCGAAAGGCGACTGCGCGAAGGTGCGCGCGCCGCTGAACTCCACCCCGTGGTAGGGCTCCTCACCGACCACCCAGGCGTCGTGCCCGGGCGGGATCTCGTAGATGTCGCCGGCCACGAAGTCCAGGGTCGCCCCGTCCGTCATGACGACGTGGAGCTGGCCTCGGATGACGACGCCGACGTGCCGGTGCTCGCACTGGGCGGTCCCGGCGATCGGGCGCACGTCGTTCGACCACCGCCATCCCGGCTGCATCCGGAATTCCCCGAACACGATCTCGTCGAACGTCACGAGGCGAAGCTCGCCCTTCGGGAACGTGCGGACCTCTTCCGCGTTCGAGAAGCTTCGGCGCTGAAGGCGGGGCATGGCGGGTTCCCCTCACGGAGCGAGCATCGGGCCGTCCCTTACCCATAGGAGATCCGCCGCTCCACGAGGACCGGGCTCCCCCAACCGGGTCGTCACGGGCCGGCATTCGTCGTCACCCGAAGTCGGCCAGGGACCGTGTCGGGCGCAGTCCGGGACCTACACGTTGTCCCAGGGGTACTTCCCGACCTCGAAGATGTGCCGGGCGAGGCTCTTCACCTGCTCGTCCTCGTT
>Ga0335084_10006251_pt1 | contig 11829 bp, 8 predicted proteins | sample Lox_Sample_44_FD_206721 | JGI IMG/M metagenome (GOLD analysis project Ga0335084, IMG submission 206721) | Soil microbial communities from Loxahatchee National Wildlife Refuge, Florida, United States - Lox_Sample_4.4 | ecosystem: Environmental > Terrestrial > Soil > Wetlands | place: USA: Florida...
TGGCGGTGGGCTACACGCTCGACGAGCTGCGCAACGACATCACCGGCGGCGCGACGCCGGCCAGCTTCGAGCCGAGCATCGACTACGTGGTGACGAAGATTCCACGCTTTGCGTTCGAGAAGTTCCGGGAGGCCGATCCGCACCTGACGACGCAGATGAAGTCGGTGGGCGAGGTGATGGCGATCGGCCGCACCTTTCAGGAGAGCTTCCAGAAGGCGCTGCGCGGCCTGGAGACCGGCATCGACGGCCTCGCCGAGCGCAACGAGGTGCACGAGGGCGACCGCGAGCAGATCGTCGAGGCGATCGGCAACGCCGGGCCCGAGCGCATTCTGTTCGTCGCCGACGCGTTCCGCCACGGCCTGCGGCTGGAGGAGATCCACGACGAGACCGCGATCGACCCGTGGTTCCTGGCGCAGATCGAGCAGATCGTCGCCAGCGAGCGGCAGCTACAGGGGCGTGCGCTGGCGAGCCTGGCGGCGCCCGAGCTGCGCCAGCTCAAACAGATGGGCTTCTCCGACCAGCGCCTCGGCAAGCTGCTGGGCACCACGCAGCACGAGGTGCGCAAGGCGCGCCATGCGCACGGCGTGCGGCCGGTGTACAAGCGGGTCGACACCTGCGCCGCTGAGTTCGCGACGCAGACCGCCTACATGTACAGCACTTACGACGAAGAGTGCGAAGCCGAGCCGACGACGCGCCGCAAGATCATGGTGCTCGGCGGCGGGCCGAACCGCATCGGGCAGGGCATCGAGTTCGACTACTGCTGTGTGCATGCGGCGCTGGCGATGCGCGAGGACGGGTACGAGACCATCATGGTCAACTGCAACCCGGAGACGGTGTCGACCGACTACGACACCAGCGACCGCCTGTACTTCGAGCCGGTGACGCTGGAGGACGTGCTCGAGATCGTCGACAAGGAGAAGCCCACCGGCGTGATCGTGCAGTTCGGCGGCCAGACGCCGCTGAAGCTGGCGCTCGAGCTGGAGCGCGCCGGCGTGCCGATCATCGGCACCAGCCCGGACAGCATCGACATCGCGGAAGATCGCGAGCGCTTCCAGAAGCTGCTGCACGAGCTGAGCCTGCGCCAACCGCCCAATCGCACCGCGCGCACCGAAGAGGCGGCGCTGCAGATGGCACACGAGATCGGCTATCCACTGGTGGTGCGGCCGAGCTACGTGCTCGGCGGCCGCGCGATGGAGATCGTGCACGGCGACAACGACCTGCAGCGCTACATGCGCGAGGCGGTGCGCGTCAGCGAGAAGTCGCCGGTGTTGCTCGACCGCTTCCTCGACGATGCGATCGAGGTCGACGTCGATGCCGTCAGCGACGGTTCCGAGGTGATGATCGGCGGCATCATGGAGCACGTCGAACAGGCTGGCGTGCATTCGGGCGATTCGGCGTGTTCGCTGCCGCCGTACTCGCTGCCGGCCTCGCTGCAGGACGAGTTGCGCCGCCAGACCACGCTGATGGCCAAGGCGCTCGGGGTCGTGGGGCTGATGAACGTTCAGTTCGCGATCCAGGGCGAGGTCAGCGAGCCCGGCCAGGCCGTGGTCTACGTGCTTGAAGTCAACCCGCGGGCGTCGCGCACGGTGCCGTTCGTCAGCAAGGCCACCGGGCAGCCGCTGGCCAAGATCGCGGCCCGCTGCATGGCCGGGCAGCTGCTCAGCGACCAGCACGGACCGAATGGGCGGCCGCTGCGCGAGGTGATCCCGCCGTACTTCAGCATCAAGGAGGCGGTGTTCCCGTTCAACAAGTTTCCGGGCGTCGATCCGATCCTCGGCCCCGAGATGCGATCCACGGGCGAGGTGATGGGCGTCGGCCGCAGCTTTGGCGAGGCGATGCTCAAGAGCCAGCTCGGCGCGGGCTCGCGCCTGCCCGACAAGGGCACGGTGGTGATCAGCGTCAAGAACAACGACAAGGACCGTGCGGTGAAGGTCGCCGGCGAGCTGATCGATCTCGGCTTCCATATCGCGGCCACCAAGGGCACCGCCGCCGCGATCGCTGCCGCGGGCATCCCGGTGGCGGTGGTCAACAAGGTCAAGGACGGCCGGCCGCACATTGCCGACAAGGTCAAGGCCGGCGAAGTCCAGCTGGTCTACACGACCGTCGACGAGACGCGCACCGCGATCGCCGACTCGCGCCACATCCGTACCGCGGCGATCGCCAATCGCGTCACCTACTACACCACGATGGCCGGCTGCGAGGCGGCGACCGAGGCCTTGAAACACCAGGACGACCTCACGGTCACGTCGTTGCAGCAACTGCACGCCGAACTACACTAAACTGCTTTCCGTGGTGGCGCACTGCGCCGCCGGCTCACGCGACGCGCCGCCCGGCGCGTTTTTCTCTTTGCGAGGATCCCCGATGGCCACCATTCCCCTGACGCGCCGAGGCGCCGAGTTGCTGAAGGCCGAGCTGCAGCGGCTGAAGTCGGTCGATCGCCATGCGGTGATCCAGGCGATCTCCGAGGCCCGGGGTCATGGCGATCTGTCGGAGAACGCCGAGTACGAGGCGGCCAAGGACAAGCAGGCCTTCATCGAGGGCCGGATCGCCGAGATCGAAGGCAAGCTCGCCGCCGCGCAGGTGATCGACCCGGCCACGCTCGATGCGGGCGGTCGCGTCGTGTTCGGTGCCACCGTCGATCTCGAAGAGGAAGCCGGTGGTCACCGCGTGACGTACCAAATCGTCGGCGACGACGAGGCCGACCTGAAGCAGGGCCTGATCTCGATCAGCTCGCCGATCGCGCGCGCGCTCATCGGCAAAGAGAGCGGCGACATCGCCGATGTCCAGGCGCCGGGAGGCGTCAAGACCTACGAGATCGTCGACGTCCGCTACCGCTAAAGCGGCATCGCACCGGTCAGGACGCGGCTTTCTTCTTGATGCTCGCCACCCGCCGCTTGGCGCGCTTGATCAGCCCGCCGGCGGTGACGCGCTGGTTGCCCAGCACCCTGACCTTCTTCACGGTTGGTCGATGGGTCGGGCTCTTCGCGTACTTGACCAGCCGCACCGTGCGCGGCCCGGCCGAACGATCGTCGCGCGGAGCCTTGGTCTTCGGCGGCGGTGGCCGCCACAGCACCAGCAGCTTGCCGATGTGCTGCACGGCGGCCGCGCCCAGGCGGTCGGCCGCCTCGTTCAGCAGCGCCTCTCGCTGCTGGCGCGAGTCGGACAGCACGCGCACCTTGATCAGACCGTGCGCGGTCAATGCCACGTCGAGCTCCTTGTGCACCGACGGGCTCAGTCCGTCGGTGCCGATCATCACGACCGGGTCCAGGTGATGCGCCGATGCGCGCAGCGCCTTGCGCTGCTCGGTGCTGATGGCGAGTGCGACCATCGGCCTATTATGTCCAGGATGTCGAAGGCGCCATGACCAAGAGCAAGAAGGTCGATCGAGCCTGGCTCCACGACCACGTCAACGACCCGTACGTCAAGCTGGCGCGCAAGGAAGACTACCGCGCGCGCGCCGCGTACAAGCTGAGGGAGATCGACGAGGCGCTGCGCCTGATCCGGCCCGGCCAGGTCGTGGTGGACCTCGGGGCGGCGCCCGGCGCATGGAGCCAGTACGTGCGACGCCGCTTCGCGCCCAAGGCTGCCGGCAGCGGCGGCGCGGCGGTCGGGGAACTGGCAGGCACGATCATCGCGCTCGACGTGCTGCCGATGGAGCCGATCGAAGGCGTGCAATTCATCCACGGCGACTTCCGGGACGAGGCCACGGCCCGCACGCTGGCCGACCGCCTGCAGGGGCGCGAGGTCGACGTGGTGCTGTCCGACATGGCCCCCAACCTGTCCGGCGTGCCGGTCTCCGACGCGGCACGCATGGCCGACCTGGTCGAACTGGCCCTCAACTTCGCCGAGCAGCACCTGAAGCCCGACGGCGCACTGGTGGCCAAGGTGTTCCACGGCAGCGGCTACAGCCAGCTGGTCGAGCGCTTCAAACGGGTGTTTCGGATCGTCAAAGCCGTCAAGCCCAGGGCGTCGCGCGATCGGTCGGCCGAAACCTTTCTCGTCGGCCGCGGTCTGAAGGCGCAGAGATGAAACGGGTCCCGGGCGCGCCAACGAATACGCAGTCCACCTGCCCGCGGTGGGGCCTTGGCGCCCCCGGCGACGACCCTTGTGTCGACTAGAATCGTCCCCAATTGCGCTCGCAGGCGCGATGCGTCCGCATCGCGGGGTGAGACCGGAACCGAGAGCATGGCAGCACGCGGGTCCGATGCAGGCGGGAAGGAGCCGCGGTGAATAATCAATGGTTCTCGAAGGTTGCGGTCTGGTTGGTGATCGCGCTGGTGCTGTTCACGGTCTTCAAGCAGTTCGACCGTGGCGTCAGCCAGGGCACGCAGATCGGCTACTCCGACTTCCTTGAGGAAGTGCGCGCCAAGCGCATCAAGGCGGTGACGCTGCAGGAAGGCAACGGTGGTACCGAGATCCTGGCCGTCACCAACGACGACAAGCGCATCCGCTCCACCGCTACCTACCTCGACCGTGGCCTGATCGGCGACCTGATCGCCAACGGCGTCAAGTTCGACGTCAAGGCACGCGAGGAACCGTCGATCCTGATGAGCATCCTGATCAGCTGGGGTCCAATGCTGCTGCTGATCGGGGTGTGGATCTACTTCATGCGCCAGATGCAAGGCGGCGGCAAGGGCGGCGCCTTCAGCTTCGGCAAGAGCCGCGCGCGCATGCTCGACGAGAGCAACAACTCGATCACCTTCGCCGACGTCGCCGGCTGCGACGAGGCCAAGGAAGAGGTGAAGGAGCTCGTCGACTTCCTGAAAGACCCGCAGAAGTTCCAGAAGCTTGGCGGCCGTATTCCGCGTGGCGTGCTAATGGTCGGCCCTCCGGGCACCGGCAAGACGCTGCTGGCCAAGGCGATCGCCGGCGAGGCGAAGGTGCCGTTCTTCTCGATCTCGGGCTCCGACTTCGTCGAGATGTTCGTCGGCGTCGGCGCGGCGCGCGTGCGCGACATGTTCGAGCAGGCCAAGAAGAGCGCGCCGTGCATCATCTTCGTCGACGAGATCGACGCCGTCGGGCGCCATCGCGGCGCGGGTCTGGGCGGCGGCAACGACGAGCGCGAGCAGACGCTGAACCAGCTGCTGGTCGAGATGGACGGCTTCGAGACCAACCTCGGCGTCATCGTGATGGCGGCCACCAACCGGCCCGACATCCTCGATCCGGCGCTGCTGCGCCCCGGTCGTTTCGACCGCCAGGTCTACGTCACGCTGCCCGACATCCGCGGCCGCGAGCAGATCCTCAACGTCCACATGCGCAAGGTACCGTTGGGCTCCGACGTGCGCGCCGATCTGATCGCGCGCGGCACGCCGGGCTTCTCGGGCGCCGACCTGGCCAATCTGGTCAACGAGGCGGCGCTGTTCGCCGCGCGGCGCAACGGCCGCGTGGTCGAGATGGCCGACTTCGAGAAGGCCAAGGACAAGATCATCATGGGCACCGAGCGCAAGTCCATGGTGATGGACGAGGACGAGCGCCGCAACACGGCGTACCACGAGTCCGGGCATGCGCTGATCGGCAAGCTGCTGCCCAAGCTCGACCCGGTGCACAAGGTGACGATCATCCCGCGCGGCGGCGCGCTCGGCGTGACGGTGTCACTACCCGAGAAGGACCGCTACAGCACCGACAAGGTGATGATGCTGAACCGGATCTCGATGCTGTTCGGCGGTCGCATCGCCGAAGAGGTGTTCATGGACCAGATGACCACCGGCGCCAGCAACGACTTCGAGCGTGCAACGTCGATCGCGCGCGACATGGTGATGCGCTTCGGCATGAGTGATCTGATGGGCCCGATGGTCTATTCAGAGAACGAGGGCGAGGTCTTCCTCGGCCGCTCGGTGACCAAGACGACCAACATCTCCGAAGAGACGATGCGCAAGGTGGATGCCGAAGTGCGCCGGATCATCGACGAGCAGTATGCGATCGCGCGCAAGCTGATCGAGGACAACAAGGACAAGATGCACGCGATGGCCAGCGCGCTGCTCGAATGGGAGACCATCGACGGCGAGCAGATCGACGACATCATGGCCGGGAAGCCGCCGCGCCCGCCGAAGGACTGGACGCCGTCGGCCTCCAAGCCGAGCGGCGGCAGCCCGGCCGTCAGCACCGACGGCGCGCCGGCGGCGGCGGCCTGAGCCCCGGCCAGTTGCTCACGACAGACGGGGCTTTGGGCCCCGTTTGTTTTGCTACCGTTGGCGCCTGATGATCTGGCAGACCACGCGCTTCGCGATCGACCTCACGCGCGCCCGCGTGATGGGCATCGTCAACGTGACCCCGGACTCGTTCTTCGACGGCGGCCGCCACCCGTGCGTCGACGCGGCGCGCGCCCATTGCGAGCGGCTGGTCGACGAGGGCGCCGACATCCTCGACATCGGCGGCGAGTCGACGCGCCCAGGAGCGCGCGCGCCGGGCGTGCAGGAAGAAGTCGACCGCGTGCTGCCGGTGCTCGAGCACGCCAGCACGCTCGGCGTGCCGGTGTCGGTCGACACCAGCCGCGCCGAGGTGGTGCGCGCCGCGCTCGCCGCCGGGGCCGACATCGTCAACGACGTGCGCGCGCTGCGTGCACCGCAGGCGCTGGACGTGGTGGCGGGCCACGCGGGCTGCGGCGTCTGCCTGATGCACATGTTGGGCGACGACCCCGCGGCGATGCAACGCGCACCCGCCTACGATGACGTGGTGATGACGGTGCGCGACTTCCTGCGCGAGCGGCTCGCGCTGCTGGAGCGTGCGGGTGTGGCGAAATCTCGAGTCGTCCTGGATCCAGGGATCGGTTTCGGCAAGACGCCGGAGCACAATTGGGCGCTGATGTGCGGCCTCGACACTTTGCTCGCACTCGGTCAGCCGTTGCTGATTGGCTGGTCGCGCAAGTCGACGCTGGGTGCGCTGACCGGCCGTGCCGCAGATGATCGGCTGGCGGCCAGTCTGGCGGCCGCTTTGGCGGCCGTGCAGCGCGGCGTGCGCATCGTGCGCGTGCACGACGTGGCCGCCACGGTCGATGCGCTGGCGGTCTGGCGCCAATGTGGGCTGAACGCATAGCGAGGAGACGATGGGACGACGCTACTTCGGTACCGATGGCATCCGCGGCACGGTGGGCCAGGCGCCGATCACGCCCGACTTCCTGCTGCGCTTGGGCCACGCCGTCGGCCGCGTCCTGCGCCGCGACCGCTCACGTGCCCAAGTGGTGATCGGCAAGGACACGCGCATCTCGGGCTACATGATCGAGTCGGCGCTCGAGGCCGGCTTCGCGTCGGCAGGCGTCGACACCCTGCTCAGCGGTCCGATCCCGACGCCTGCGGTGGCTTACCTGGCGCGCGCGCTGCGGCTGGACCTCGGCGTGGTGATCAGCGCATCGCACAACCCATACCCGGACAACGGCATCAAGTTCTTCTCTGCCGCGGGCGAGAAGCTGCCCGACGAGTGGGAGGTCGCGGTCGAATCCGCCTTGGCGGAGACCCCGCAGTGGGTCGATTCGGCCGGCCTCGGCAAGGCGCGGCGCATCGACGACGCCGGCGGCCGCTACATCGAGTTCTGCAAGAGCACCGTCCGCCACGACCTGTCGCTGCGCGGGTTGAAGATCGTGGTCGACGCGGCGCACGGTGCCGCCTACCACGTGGCGCCCGACGTCTTCCACGAACTCGGAGCCGACGTCGTGGCGATCGGCTGCGCCCCCGACGGCCTCAACATCAACGACGGTGTCGGCGCGACCGCGCCGGCGGCGCTGGTGAGAGCGGTGGCCGAGCACAAGGCCGACTACGGCATCGCCCTGGACGGCGACGCCGATCGTCTGCTGATGGTCGACGGCGGCGGCCGGCTCTACAACGGCGACGAGCTGCTGTACGTGCTGGTGACCGAGCGGCTCGCCCTTGGTCAGAAGGTCGAGGGTGCGGTCGGCACGCTGATGACCAACATGGCGATCGAGCTGGCGCTCAAGCGCCGCGACGTGCCGCTGGTGCGCGCCAAGGTCGGCGATCGCTACGTCCTCGAGGAGCTGACCGCGCGCCGTTGGCTGCTGGGCGGCGAAGGGTCGGGCCATCTGCTCGCGCTCGACAAGCACACCACCGGCGACGGCATCATCAGCTCGCTGCAGGTGCTGCAGGCGATCTGCCAAAGTGGCCGCAGCCTGGCCCAACTGCTGCAAGGGGTTTCGCTGTTTCCGCAAACCCTGATCAACGTGCGGTTGGCCCCCGACGTCGATTGGAAAGCCAATCGCAAGCTCGCGGCCGAGCAGGACGCCGTGCAGCGCGACCTGGCCGATTCGGGCCGTGTGCTGATCCGCGCGTCGGGCACCGAGCCGTTGCTGCGGGTGATGGTCGAGGCCAGCGACGCCGAGCTCGCCCGCGGCTGCGCGGAGCGGCTGGCGCGCGCGGCGGCCGCTCCCTGAGGGCGATCAGGCAAGGCAAGGGGTTGCGATGCCAGACCTCGATTCGACCGGCCTGCTCGCGGCGATCGACCTCGGCTCGAACAGCTTCCGCCTCGAGATCTGCCAAGCCGGGGCCGGCCAGCTGCAGCGTGTCGAGTACCTGAAGGACACGGTGCGTCTCGGCGCCGGGTTGGCCGAAACGCGCCTGCTCGACGATGCGGCCATGAGCCGGGGCTGGGCCAGCGTGGCGCGCTTCGCCGAGCGTGTGCGCGATCTCGAGCCACGCGCTGTGCGCGCGGTGGCCACCGCTACGTTGCGCGAAGCGCTCAACCGCGATGTCTTTCTGGCGCGCGCGCAGTCGCTGCTCGGGCTGCCGATCGACGTCATCTCGGGCCACGAGGAGGCGCGGCTCATCTACGGCGGCGTTGCGCACTACCTGCCCGACAACGACGAGAAGCGGCTCGTGTTCGACATCGGAGGCCGCTCGACCGAACTGATCCTCGGCCGCGGCCGGTCGCCGCGCGTGGTCGAGTCGTACGGGGTCGGCAGCGTCGAGCTGTCGCTGCGCTATTTCGCCGACGGGCGCATCGGCACGCGCAGCTTCAACGCCGCGCGCGTGGCCGCGCAGGCCGTGCTCGAAGGCTCGCAGGGCTTGCTCGCGAACGAGCGCTGGGATGCCGTCTACGGTGCCTCCGGGACCGTCGGTGCGGTGTCCGACGTGCTGCGTGCCGAGGGTCTGACCGACGGCACGATCACCGCGGCCGCACTCGATGCGCTGGTGCGTCGGCTCGTCGACGCCGGGCACGTGGAGAAGGTCGTCCTGTCAGGGCTCAAGGACGACCGTCGGCCGGTGATCGGCGGCGGCGTGGCGATCGTGCGCGCGTTGTTCGACCTGTTGAATCTCGAGCGCATGGCGCCGACGCGCGGTGCGCTGCGCCACGGGGTGATGATCGAGATGCTCGACCGCGACGCGCCCGCACGCGACATCCGCACGGCGAGCGTGCAGCGGCTGCAGCGGCAGTTCGCGGTCGATGTCGTGCAGGCACAGCGGGTCACCGACATGGCGCTGTGGTTGTTTGCGGCCCTGCAACCGCAGCCCGACCAGCGCCTGCAGCGCGCCGTGGCGATGCTGCGCTGCGCCGCGGCGCTGCACGAGGTCGGCATGGCGGTGTCGCATGAGGGCCATCACCGTCACGGCGAGTACATCGTCCGGCACGCCGATGCCGCGGGCTTTGCCGACCATCAGCTGGAGCGGCTGGCCACGCTGGTGTTGTTGCAGCGCGGTGGTCTGCGCAAGGGCGAGCAATCGCTGGCATCCGACGCGGTGCTGCGCGATCAGGCGCTGGCGCTGCGCATCGCGATCGTGCTGTGCCACGCTCGGCGCGACCCGGCACCGGGGGAGTTGCGGCTGGGGCACAAGTCCGGCGGATGGCTGCTCGCCATCGACACCGCGTGGGCCGATGCGCACCCGCAGTCGATCCACCTGCTGCGCGAGGAGGAGAAAGCCTGGTCGCGCACCCCGTGGCCGCTGGAGCTGCGCATCGGCTGACACGCCGGCGGCCGGCGGGTGCGCTACATCGTCTCGGGCGACTGCACGCACACGACGAAGGTCTGCGAGCGACCGTCGCCATCCTTGGCCGCCTCGCTCGGGCGGTTGCGCAGCCACCAGACCGAACCCTTGCGGATCGTCCACGGTGCCTCGCGGCCGGTCAGCAGCAGCGACGCCAGCTCGCCGAGCGCCGGCTGGTGGCCCACCAGCAGCACCGTGCGCCGCGCATCGGGCCAGCCGCTGGCGGCCAGCAGGTCCTCGGCCCGCGCACCGGGGCCGATCGAGTCCACCGTGGTGAACGGGCGTTCGAGCTTGGCCGCCGTGCGTTGCGCCCGCACCGCCGGGCTGACCAGGATGCGCAGACCATCGGGCATCTGCCGGTGCAGCCACAGGGCGATGCGCGAGGCCTGTCGCTCGCCGCGCGGCGTCAGCTTGCGCTTCAAGTCGTCGGCCGGCGCACCGTCGCCATCCTCGGCATCGGCATGGCGCCACAGGATCAGATCCATCGCGCTCTAGCCCGGTTGGCCGCCATAGCGCTCGCTCAGCGCGCGCTGCGCCGAGCGCCCCCGCTTGCCGCGCAGCCGTGACACGCGCTCGTAGTGGCCGTCAGGCATCATCTGCCAGGCGTCGCGCCCGTCGTGCAGGTAGGCGGTGAGGGTCTCGTCGATCAGCCGCTGCCGCAGGGCGGGATCGTCCACCGGCCACGCGAGCTCGATGCGACGAAACATGTTGCGGCCCATCCAGTCGGCGCTCGACAGGTACAGCGTCTCGTCTTCGCCGACGCGGAAGTAGAACACCCGCGAGTGCTCGAGGAAGCGGCCGATGATCGAGCGCACGCGCACATTGTCGGAGAAACCGGGGCGTCCCGCCGGCACGACGCACGGCCCCCGCACGATGAGGTCGACGTGGACCCCCGCGTGACCGGCCTGCGCCAGTGCGAGCGCCAGCGCTTCGTCGGTCAGCGCGTTCATCTTCAGCACGATGCGCGCGGCCTTGCCGGCGCGCGCTGCGGCAGTGGCGGCCTGTACGTGCGCCATCATGCGCTCGTGCAACGCGAACGGGGCGACGATCAACGCCCTCAGCCCGCTGATGCGGTGCTGGCTGGCCAGATGCTGGAACACCTGTGCCATGTCGCCCGTGATGCGCGCATTGGCCGTCAGGTAGCCGATGTCGGTGTACAGGCGGGCCGTGCGCGGGTTGTAGTTGCCGGTGGACAGGTGTCCATAGCGGCGCAGCTGGCGGCCTTCGCGACGCGTGATCAACAACATCTTGGCGTGCGTCTTCAGGCCGACGATGCCGTACACCACCTGCGCGCCCAGTGCTTCGAGCCGCTCGGCCCAGTTGATGTTGGCTTCCTCGTCGAAGCGCGCCTTCAGCTCGACCACCACCATCACTTCCTTGCCGCGCTGCGTCGCCTCCAGAAGCAGCCCCATCAGCGCCGAGTCGGCGCTGGTGCGGTAGATGGTCTGCTGGATCGAGAGCACCTGCGGGTCGTGCACCGCCTCGCGCAGCAACGCCTCCACCGGATCGAACGACTCGAACGGATGGTGCAGCAGCACGTCGCCCTGGCGCAGACGCTCGAACACCGAGCCTTCACGCGGCACGCTGGCCGGCCACGCCGGCGTGTGCACCGGGAAGTGCAGCGAGCGCGTGGGCACGAGGTCGATCAACTGTGCGAGCCGCACCAGGTTGACCGGGCCGTCGACGCGGTACAGCGCCTGCTCGGTCAGCTGGAACTGCTCGAGCAGGAAGTTCGCCAGCGCCTCTGGACACGACGTGGCGACTTCCAACCGCACCGGTCGTCCGAACTGGCGTTGTGTGAGCTCCAGTCGCAGCGCCTGGCGAAGGTTGGTGACTTCCAGCTCGTCCACCGCCAGGTCGGAGTCCCGCGTCACGCGGAACTGCGAGAAGCCGTCGACCTCGC
>Ga0335084_10006252_pt1 | contig 11828 bp, 9 predicted proteins | sample Lox_Sample_44_FD_206721 | JGI IMG/M metagenome (GOLD analysis project Ga0335084, IMG submission 206721) | Soil microbial communities from Loxahatchee National Wildlife Refuge, Florida, United States - Lox_Sample_4.4 | ecosystem: Environmental > Terrestrial > Soil > Wetlands | place: USA: Florida...
GAAGACCTTGGCGGGAGGCGCGTTGAACCAGAGGAAGCCGAGGCTTGCGCCGACGAGGGCGGCGCAGAAGACGGCCAGTTCGCCCGAGCCGGTCACGAAATGGAGCTGCAGGTAATTGGCGAACACCGCATTGCCCACGAGATAAGCGATGAGGGCAAAGCAGCCCGCAACGATCATTACCGGGACGATCGCGAGTCCGTCGAGCCCATCTGTGAGATTCACCGCATTCGACGCGCCGACCATCACGAAGACGGCGAACGGAATGAAGAACCAGCCCAGCTGGATCAGGATGTCCTTGAAGAAGGGAACCGTCAGACCGGTCGAAAGCGGCTCGGGCGTGAGCCGCATCGCGGCATAAGCGGCCAGCGCGCCGATGACGATCTGCGCCACCAGCTTGAAGCGGCCGGGCAGTCCCTTGCTGCCGCGCTTGGTCAGTTTCAGATAATCGTCACCGAATCCCACCAGGCCGAAGCCGATGGTGACGAACAGCACGATCCAGACATAGCCGTTGGCGAGATCGGCCCAGAGCAGGGTCGAGATCGCGACCGCGAGCAGGATCAGCACGCCGCCCATGGTGGGCGTGCCCTTCTTGGTCAGGAGATGCGACTCGGGTCCGTCGGTGCGAATCGGCTGGCCATGGGGCTGCCTGCTCTTGAGCCAGGCGATGACACGGGGCCCAAGCAGGAAGCTCAAGAACAGCGCCGTCATCACCGCGCCGCCGCTGCGGAAAGTGAGATAGCGGAAGATGTTGAAGAACGAGCTCTCTTCGGCAAACGGGGCGAGCAGGTTATAAAGCACGGTGGTTTCGCCCCCTTAGTTGCCGTTGGCCGCGCGCGGCAGGGGGGCGGGCGCCCCCATCGCCTTGATGGCCTCGACGATCGGCGCCATGCGGGTGCCGAGCGATCCCTTGACCAGCACCACGTCGCCCGGCTTCAGCGCCGCCAGTACCGGCGCGATAATCTCGGCGCTCGATTCGGCGTGGGCTGCGCGCAGGGCCGGCGGCAGGGCGGCATCGAGACTCGTCATGAACGGGCCGACGGTGAAGACCAGCTCGACTCCGGCGGCGGCGAGGTCGGGCCCGAGGCCGGCATGGAGCGCGGCGCTGTCCCGGCCCAGCTCGCGCATATCGCCCAGCACCGCGACGCGCCGGCCGCCGTTGCGGGGCTTGGCCTGGGCCAAGACGCGGAAAGCAGCGCGCATGGCGGCCGGGCTGGCGTTGTAGCTCTCGTCGATCAACTCGACGCTGCCGCCGCCGCGCTGGGCGGGAAGCACCACCTGGCTGCGCTGGCCGCGGCCCTTGGGGGGCGTGACTTGTGCGAAGGCGGCTGCCGCCAGTCCCAGATCGGCGCCGACCGACTTGACCGCGGCCAGGACGGCCAGGCTGTTCATGACCCAATGCTGGCCCGGTGCGCCGATGCAGTAGTCGAGCCGCTCGCCCTCGATGACCGCGGTGACGGCGCTGCAGGTGGCCTGGAGCGAGCAGTCGACAAGGCGCGAGGTCGCCTCGGCATGGCTGCCGAATCCGATGATGCGCCGGATGCCATGGCGGCGGGCATGGCCGACCAGGCGCTCGAACTGCGGGTTGTCGCGATTGAGGATCGCAACCCCCTCGGGCTCCATCCCTTCGAAGATCTCCGCCTTGGCGTCGGCGATCGCCTCGACTGAGGCGAAGAACTCCATGTGAGCGGCCTCGATCGTGGTGATGATCGCGACCTCGGGGCGGACCTGGCGCGAGAGCGGACCCAGCTCGCCCGCATGGTTCATGCCGAGCTCGAACACACCATAGACCGTGTCGCGCGGCATGCGGGCGAGCGTGAGGGGCACGCCCCACTGATTGTTGAAGCTGCCGACGGCGGCGAAGGTTGTGGCCTGCCCCGACAGCACCGTCTTCAGCGCTTCCTTGGTGCCGGTCTTGCCGACGCTGCCGGTAACGCCGATGCGCCGGGCCTTGCAGCGCTGGCGCCCCGCCTGGCCCAGCCGCTCGAGGCCCGCCAGGGTCTCCTCGACCAGCAGCAGCGAGGCGTTGGCATCGAGGCCGTCGGGCCGGCGATGGGCGAGGGCGGCGACTGCGCCCGCAGCCTGCGCCCGGCTGATGTAGTCATGTCCGTCGAAACTGGGCCCCTTGAGGGCGACGAAGAGATCGCCCGGTTCGACCGTACGGCTGTCGATGGAAACGCCGGTCGCCGCCCAGGCGGTCGGCCCTTCGAGCCTGCCGGAGCAGGCCGCCGCCGCGTCGAGGGCGGTCCAGAGGACCGGTTTGGCGGCGGTCATGCGCCACCCCCGATGCTGCGGCCGCCCAACGCCAGGGCCGTTTCGCGTGCCACTTCGGCATCATCGAAAGGAAGCGTGACCGAGCCGACGATCTGACCGCTCTCATGGCCCTTGCCGGCGATCACCAGAAGGTCGCCGGCCTGGAGCTCGGCGATGGCGGTGCGGATGGCAAGCGCCCGGTCGCCGATCTCGCGGGCGCCGGGAGCGCCCGCCAGGATAGCGGCGCGGATCGCGGCCGGATCCTCGCTGCGCGGATTGTCGTCGGTGACGATCACGGTGTCCGCCAACTCGGCGGCGATTGCGCCCATCACCGGCCGCTTGGCGCGATCGCGGTCTCCGCCGCAGCCGAACACCACCACCAAGCGGTTGCGGGCCAGCGGACGAAGTTCGCTCAGGATGGTGCGGAGCGCCTCGGGCTTGTGCGAGTAGTCCACCATGATGGTGGCGCCGCTGGGATGGCGCGCCACCAGCTCGATCCGGCCATGGACGCCGGTGAGCTGCGCCAACTGCGCCGCCGCCTGCGCCGGGTCGGCGCCGCTGCCGATGACGAGCCCCAGCGCCGTCAGCGCGTTATAGGCCTGGAAGCCACCCGCGACCGGGAACAGCAGCTCCGCGCGCCGCCCGAAGACGTCGAGCACGAGGCGCTGCCCCTCCGGCAGGAGGGTGCGGTCCACCAGGGTCAGATCCTTGCCGGCCTTGCCGAAGGCGATGACCGTGACGCCGCGCTGGCTGCAGATCGTCCGCAGGTCCTCGAACTGGTCGCTGTCGGCATTGAGGACGGCGGTGCCGGTGCCGGGCAGCAATTGCTCGAACAGCCGCGCCTTGGCGCGGAAATAGCGCGCCATGGTGCCGTGATAGTCGAGATGTTCATGGGTGAGGTTGGTAAAGGCCGCGGCCTTCAGCTTCACCCCGTCGAGGCGATACTGGTCGAGGCCGTGGCTCGAGGCCTCGATCGCCAGATGGTCGATGCCGCCCTGGGCCAGCTCCGCCAGGAGCCTATGCAACTCGATCGGGTCGGGCGTGGTCAGCGCGCCGGGATGATCGTGGCCCGGTGCGACGACGCCGAGCGTGCCGAGGCTGCCGGCGCGGAAGCCCAGCAGAGTCCAGAGCTGGCGCGTGAAATGCGCGGTCGAGGTCTTGCCGCTGGTGCCGGTGACGGCGGCGATGGTCTTGGGCTGTCTGCGATAGAAGCGAGCGGCCATCAGCGCCAGGCGCCGGCGCGGGTTGTCGTCGAAGATGACCGGCGTGCGGCCGATCTCGGGCGGCAGCTCGGTGTCGAGCGGGGCGAGGATGGCGCTGGCGCCGCGCTTGAGCGCATCAATGATGTAGGCGCGGCCGTCGGCGCGCAAGCCCGGCAGGGCCGCGAACAGGTAGCCCGGCTCGATACGCCGCGAATCCGCGCTCAAGCCCTTGATCTCGATTTCCGCCGCCGTCACCGCCACGTCCGCCTTCCGCTCCTCCAGGAGGTCCTTGAGCCGCACCGGCCCCGCTCCGCCGTCCTATTCCGTGCCGCGCGCCGACACGAGCAGCGCTGCGGTCTCGGAGGGGGTTTCGTTCTGATCCTGCGGCGGGATACCGAGAAGCGGCGCCATGCGCTGGACGATGCGTCCAACCGCCGGCGCTGCGACCCATCCGCCGGTCGCATAGCCGTAGGAACTCGCATTGGGCTTCGGGTCGTCGACCATCGCCAGCACCACATAGCGCGGCGCGTTGATCGGGAAGACGCCGACGAAGGAGGCCATGCGCGCGTTGGCGACGTAGCCGTGGCTGCCCAGCTTGTCGGCGGTGCCGGTCTTGCCGCCGACAAAATAGCCCGGCACGTCGGCCTTCTTGCCGGTCCCTTTCTCGACCACCAGACGCAGGAGCTGGCGGATCTCGGCCGAGGTCTGGGCCTTGATCACGCGTTGACCGTCGCTCACCTGCTCGGCCGTGCGATGGATCAGGGTCGCGGGCCGCATGATGCCGCCATTGACCATCGCGGCGACGCCGGTCGCCAGATGGAGCGCGCTGACGGCGATGCCGTGGCCGTAGGCGATCGTCATGGTGTTGATCGGGCGCCACTCGGCCGGGTACATCGGCGCGCCCGCTTCCGGAATCTCGATCGAGGCGCGGCGCAGCATGCCGATGCTGTCCATGAATTTGCGTTGGCGCTCGGTGCCGATGCGCTCGGCGATCAGCGCCGAGCCGATGTTCGACGAGTACATGATGACTTCCGAGACCGTCAGCGGACGGTTCTCCGGATGGAAGTCGGAGATGGTGAAGCCGGCAACCCGCAAAGGATGGCTGGCATCGACGCTGTCGTTGATGCCGATCACGCCGGAATCGAGGGCGGCGGCCGTGTTGAACACCTTGAAGGTGGAGCCCATCTCGTAGACGCCGAGCGTCGCGCGGTTGAAACGCTGGTCGGGTGTCGCGGTTCCCGCATCGACCGGGTCGAAATCGGGCAGCGACACCATGGCCAGGATCTCGCCGGTGTTGGCATCCATCACCAGGCCCGCGCCGCCGATCGCCGAAAACTCGCCGATCGCGCGCTGCAGCTCGTCATGAAGGATGTGCTGGACCCGAAGATCGAGTGAAAGCTGGACCGGCTGGCCGCTCTTGAGCACGTCGTCGAAGGATTCCTCGATGCCGGCGAGGCCGTGATTGTCGATATCGGTGAAGCCGACGACGTGGGCGGTGAGCGGGCCTTGCGGATAGACGCGCCGTTCCTCGCCCTGGAAGGCGAGGCCGGGAACGCCGAGCCGGTTGACCGCATATTGCTGGCGCGGCGTCAAATCGCGCTTGATCCAGACGAAGCGGCTGTGGGCGGAGAGCTTCGCAGTGAGCTCCGCGACGCTCAGCTCCGGCAGGATCTCGCTCAGCCTCGCCGCGGTGCCGGCGGGGTCGCTGATCTGCTGCGGATCGGCATAGAGCGAGGCGGTGGCGAGGCTCGTCGCCAGGAGGACGCCATTGCGGTCCAGGATATCGGCGCGCGCCACGGCCAGATCGCGGCTCGGCGTCTGCGCGCTCTCGCGTTCGCCGCCGTCCCACACGCCCACTTCGAGCAGGCGCAGGCTGATGGCGAGAAAGGCGACCAGGAACAGGCCGCCACCGAAGAGCAGGCGCAGATAGCCGGTCTCGAGCACACGCTTGCGCTCGCCATCGAGCGCATGCAGATCCTCGAACCGCGGCGGGCGCGGATCGGCGAGCTGGGGGCCGTGCGGGTGGCGCGAAAGACGCGGCTTCATTGCTGCTCCTCCGCCGTGGTTGCGGCGATGAGCGCCCCCAGCGGGTCGTCGGTGGGCGAGACCAGCGGGCCGGTCGCGGCACGGGTCGCGGCAGCGGCAGCCGCTGAGATGTCCTCGCTGCCCGCGGTCGGATCGGCGGGGGCCGCCGGCTTGGTCGCCGTCGGCTTGGCCGCGACCTCGACGACGGCGTTGTTCGCCGCTGCGGGCTCGGGCTCGAAACTCACCGGCACGAACTCGCTTGGTGCCAAAGAGGAGAGAGCCGGCCCGGCCGGCGCGGCGGTATCGAGATCGGCCACGCTCGCGGACCATTCGAGGCCGTCGGCTAGGCTCGCCGTCTCGGCGCTCGAGGGCTTGGGCTGGAACTGCGGCGACGGCAGAGCCACATCGAGACGCGGCGGCAGCGCCGCCAATGTCTCCATCTGCTTAGCCGAGACCGGCGCCAGCCCGAGATGGCGGCGATTGAGCTCGGAGAGCCGGCCGGGCTCGTTCAGATAGCTCCATTCGGCCTTGAGCACGCGGATCTGCTCTTGCGCGCGGGCGATGTCGCGATTGGTCTGGCCCAGCTGATGCTCGATCTCCTGCACGGCGAACTTGATCTGGAACATGCAGAAGCCGGCGGCGATCACCAAAACGAGCCAGACCGGCAGGGACAGACGGTTCATGGATCAGTCCTCCTCGGCCGTGCCGCCGTGATTGCCCCAGGCGGGGGCGGCGGTGCGTTCAGCCGCGCGCAGGCGCGCCGAGCGGGCGCGCGGATTGCGATCGATTTCGGCTTTGCCGGGCTTCACCAGCTCGGGCGAGAGGGTACGGAAGCTGGGCGCATGCAAGGGAGCGGGCCCTTGCGGCAAATGGCGCGAGCCATGGGGCGTACGGCCGGCCCGCTCGCGCAAGAACCGCTTCACTTCGCGATCCTCGAGCGAGTGGAAGGAGACGACGGCGAGCCGGCCGGCCGCCTGGAGGAGCGCTTCGGCCGAAACGAGGCCGCGGCGGATTTCGCCCAGCTCGTCATTCACGGCGATGCGCAAGGCCTGGAAGGTGCGGGTGGCGGGATCGATCCCGTCATGGGCGCGCGCACCGGCGGCACGGCGCACGATCTCGGCCAATGCCAGCGTGCGGGTGATCGGCGCCTGCCGGCGCGCGGCGGCGATGGCGCGCGCGATCGCGCGCGCACGCCGCTCCTCGCCATAGCGGAAGATGAGATCGGCGAGGTCGGTTTCGTCCATCCCGTTGACAAGATCGGCCGCGGTCGGCCCCTCGCGGCCCATGCGCATGTCGAGCGGGCCGTCGAAGCGGAAGGAGAAGCCGCGATCGGGCTGATCGAGCTGCATCGAGGAGACGCCGAAATCGAAGGCGATGCCGTCGGCTTGCGCGAGGCCGCGGGCGCTCAGCAGTTCGCGCATCTCGCCGAAGCGGCCCTGCACGGCGTGAAGACGGCCCGGGAAATCCTGCGCCAGCGCTGCCGCGCCCGCGATCGCATCGGGATCGCGATCGATCGCCCAGACTGTGCAGTCGGCCGCCGACAGAATGGCGCGGCTGTAGCCGCCGGCGCCGAATGTGCCGTCGATATAGATGCCGCCGTCCTTGGGCGCCAAGGCGGCGAGCACCTCTTCGAGCATCACGGGCAGGTGCGCCGGCGCGCCGGCGGCGGGCTCGGTTCTGTTGCGCGTCTTGCCGGTCATGGCTGTCCGTCCGGACGCGCGCTGCGCACGGTGCGGCCCTTTTCCAGCGCGCGCTTGCGCGCCTCGGCCTTGTAGCGCTCGAGCGCCTTGGGTTCCCAGATCTCGAAATGCTCGCCACGGCCGACGAAGGCGGCGACGTCGGTGATGTTCGCTTCCTTCGCGAGCTCTTCGGGCAATTGCACGCGCCCTTCGCCGTCAAAAGCGAGCTGCTTGGCGCTGGAGAAGAGCGCCATGGTCAGGTCGTCATGCTCCTCCGAGAAGAGATCCGAACTGTTGCTGAGCCGCGCCTTGATCCCTTCCATCCAGTCGATGCCGGCGCATTGCACGGCTTTGAACCGGAAAGAAGGCAAGGCAACGATGCCGTGAAAAGGCAGGCCGGCGAGCGCAGCACGGAAGGACGCGGGGACCGAGACCCGGCCCTTGCGGTCGATCTTGTTCACGAAGGTGTCGATGAACAGCGCCATCGGCCTTGCGTTTCCCCTGCCCTTCGCCACGGCCGCCCGTTCGCCAAATCCCGCACCTGAACAGGCTTCATGGGCACCAGATGGGCACCCGACCGGCATTTATGGGATATCATGGGATATTATGGGCGTCAATGGGATTGGGCAGTAAAAATCTGGCTTTTCGAGGCATTTACGGGGCCTTAACCATGTTTGGTCCGGGCCTCTCCAAGCACAGAAACGAGCGCCCAGGACGAATCCTTGGCCGTCATTGCGGCGGCTTTGTGTTCTTTATTTGTTCTAGTGGCGAATACTTATGACGCCGGCCGGGCGTGGGCGCGCCGGCGGCGTCAGGTCGCGGGCTTGAAGCAAGTGCCAGACGGCCGATAAGCCGGGTTCTGTGCCCGGGGCTGGGCTGGCGGACCAACTCGCCCCGGCGGCGGCCATTCCTCTGGGACGTTCGTTGCCGAACGCCTCGCGCGACCGACCCGGACAGCGGCTCGAAAACCGCCCGGCCCCGAATTTCCCGAAGGAAATCAGGAGCCTGCTGTCCCTACTTGGTCTTGCTCCCGGTGGGGTTTGCCCTGCCACATCCGTTGCCGGATGTGCGGTGCGCTCTTACCGCACCATTTCACCCTTGCCGGCTCCGTTGCCGGATCCGGCGGTATGTTTCTGTGGCACTGTCCCTGGGGTCGCCCCCGCCGGGCGTTACCCGGCACCGTGTTTCCGTGGAGCCCGGACTTTCCTCCCCCCAAACCGATCGTCGCCGACCGGCGGAAGGCGGCCACCTGGCCGTCTGGCGGGGGAGATTTAGGCGCTGGCGGCGCGAAGTTCAACCGATCTGCGCGAGCAGATCGGCAAGAATGCCGGCGCTCTCCGGATCGGGCAGGCCATCGCAGCGGCGCTGGCGAAAATGGCGCTGAAAGGCGGCGACAGCCGCCTTGGTCGCCTCGTCGAGCCGGCCGTGATCCGGGATCTCATAGCCGAAGCGGCCAAGGCCCGACTGAAATTCGCCGACGGACCAGGGCATGGGCTGTGCTGCCGCACGCGGCCAGAGGCCGATACCATGTCGGGCCAGTCCTTCCCAATCGAACAACTCGCCCGGATCGGATTTTCGCTGCGGCGCCACGTCGGAATGGCCGAGCACGCGTCGCGCCGGAATCGGATGGCGCGCGAGGATCTCGCGCGCCAGCGCCTCGAGGCGATCCATCTGCGCTGGCGGAAAATGGCGATAGCCGAATTCGTGGCCGGGATTGACAAGCTCGATGCCGATGGAGCGGGCATTGATGTCGCGCGCGCCGGCCCAGTAGCTCACGCCCGCATGCCAGGCGCGTCGCTCCTCGGGCACCAGTCGCCAGGCAGTCCCATCCTCCTCGATCAAGTAATGCGCGCTCACTTTCGCGGTCGGATCGACGAGGCGATCGATCGCCGCCTGGGCGCTTTGCATGCCGGTGTAATGCAGGACCAAGATGTCGATCGGCTGGCCCGCAGGCCTCGCATCGTGATTGGGTGACAGGATCTCTCGCAACTCAGGCTCTGCCATGACCACCGCCTTACAGTCCACCCTTGGTCGAAGCCTCGACCAGGCCCGGGCGCCGGATGACGCAGATCGCCACGCCCGCCAGCGTGGCGGCACCCCCGATCAGCATGAACCAGGTCAAGGGCTCGTCCAGGAACAAGATCCCGGAAAGGACGCCGAACAGGGGAATCAGCAGGGTGAAGGGCATCACCTGGTTGACCGGGAAATTCCGCATCATTCGGTACCAGACACCATAGCCCACCAGCGTGACCAGCAGGCTCTGAAAGGCAAGCACGCCCCAGACGCCCCAGCGATCCCAAGGCACGGTCTCGAGCGGATTGCCTTCGACCAGCAGCGCCACAATCAGCAGTTGAGGAAACGCCAGGACCGCGATCCAGCCATTGAGCGCCATCACATCGATGGCGTCACCCAGCCTCTTGATCTGAATATTGGCGAAGGACCAGACGCAGGCCGCCGCGACGACGAGAATGAGCGGCAGATAACCGCCTTGGAAGCGCGGCTCGCCGGCGATCAGCGCCACCCCGGCGAAGGCGATGACCATGCCCAGCATCCGCCGCCAGCCGATCCGGTCCTTGAAGAAGAAGGCCGCCAGCAGCGCTGCGAAGGGAACCTGAAGCTGCACGGCGATAGCCGCGGTCGACGCATCGATATGCCGCATGCCCGTGAACATCAGGCTGAAATGGAGGATGCCAAGGGTCACCGACAGCGCAGCCAGCTCGCGCCAGCGCGGCGGCGGCTTGATGAAGGGCAGCAGCATGATCGCTACGACCAGAAAGCGCAGCGCGACGAAAGTGAAAGGCGGCATCAGTCCGAGGCCCCACTTCACCACCACGAAATTGAACCCCCAGATCATCATGACCAGGAGGATCAGCGCGACATGAAGAGGTTTCAAACAGGGCTCCAAACTTGTTTGTTCCTTCCCCCGTCTTCCGGGGGAAGGTTAGGAGGGGGCTGCGCGGAATCAGACAGCGAGCAGCCCCCTCCTTGGTCCTCCCCCGCGAAGCGGGGGAGGAGGCCGACTATTCAAGCCCGCGCTCCCGTGCGATCCTGTCATAGGCCGCATTGATGCGTGCCATCTTCTCGGTCGCGAGATCGACGAATTCCTGCGGCAAGCCCTTGGCGATCAGCTTGTCGGGGTGGGTCTCCCGAATGAGGCGCCGCCAGGCCAGCTTGATCTCCGCGTCGCTGGAATCGCGCGCGACGCCCAGAAGCGTATAGGGATCGGACTCGTCCGGCCCCAAATGCGAATGACGGATGCGCTCGAAGTCGGGCCCGCCGAAACCGAAGATCTGCGCCACTTGCTTGAGATAGTCCAACTCCTCGGCGCCGACTTTGCCGTCCGCCTTGGCGATATGGAACAAGCCGTCGATCAGCTCCTCGAGCACCCGCGACTTTCGCGGGAACATCTTGGCGATTTGCCGGGCATAGGGCTCGAAGCCCTGGGCGTCCTTGCGCGCCTGGTCGAAGAAGCGGCCGACATTCTTCAATTCATGCGCCGGGACCCGGAACACCTCCTTGAAGGCAGCGACCTCCTCGCGCGTAACCCGGCCATCGGCCTTCGCCATCTTGGCGCCCAGCACGATGACGCCGATGGTGAAGGCGATCTGGCGCGTCGCCGCCCGCTCGTCGCCCGGCGGCGAGCGCGGCTCCCGCTCCTCCTGCTGCAAATTGGCATCGGTCAGCATGTCGACGGCATGGCCGGCGACGGCGCCGGCCAGTGCGCCGACCGGGCCGCCCAGCGCGAAACCGGCGGCTCCGCCGAGGATCTTGCCCCAGATGCTCATGGTTCAATGTGATTGTCGGGGAAACGGCGGTGAGAGCGGCCCCAGGAACGAGGGGTTCCTTAACGGGGAGGATCGATCCTGTAGCTTACCGAAAGCGTCGGCCCGGAGCCAGCCTCGGTGCAGAGAGAGGAGCAAGTTCAGAGGGTTGCGGACGTCGCTGCGGCTTGGAGCGAGTCGGCGCGGGATGCCAGAATGAATGTCGAGCCGGCTCGGTGGCAGATCGCGCCTCGGCGCCCGGATCAAGCGAGGTTTCGTACAGGTCCATGACAGCGACCCAGCGGCCCATGACAGCGAGCCAGAAGGCGCTCGCCTGCCATCGCGCGGGCGATCTGGCCGGCGCCGAGGCCGCCTATCGCGAGGCCTTGGCCGCCAACCCGGACGATCACGCGGCGCTGGATGGACTCGGCGTGTTGCTGGTTCAGGGCGGTCGGCATGCGGAGGCGATCGCGCCATTGGAACGCGCCGCGGCGATAGCGGCGACCGACGCGCAAGGCCAGGTCAATCTCGGCAGCGCCTATGCGAGCGCCGGCCGGCTGCCCGAGGCGATCGCCGCGTTGCGCCGCGGCGTGGCGCTGGCGCCCGATCATCTCCAAGGCTGGCGCAATCTCTCCGCAGCCCTGCTGCGAGCGGGCGCGCTCGATGAAGCCGCCGCCGCCATCGATCGGCTGGGCAAGCTGGCGCCTGGCCAGAGCGAGTCGCGCCGTCTTGCCGCCGATCTGGCCATGCGCCGCGGCCGGCCGGCCGAGGCCGCCGCGATCTACCGCGAGCTGGTGGCCGGCGAGCCCGGCAGCGCGCGCTTTGTGGCGGGTCTGGCAGGCGCGCTGGCGGGCCAGGGCGAGTTTCAGGAGGCGGCGGCGCAATGGCGCAAGGCGACGGCGCTGCTGCCT
>Ga0335084_10006253_pt1 | contig 11828 bp, 10 predicted proteins | sample Lox_Sample_44_FD_206721 | JGI IMG/M metagenome (GOLD analysis project Ga0335084, IMG submission 206721) | Soil microbial communities from Loxahatchee National Wildlife Refuge, Florida, United States - Lox_Sample_4.4 | ecosystem: Environmental > Terrestrial > Soil > Wetlands | place: USA...
GGCTCGGGCGGGGAGGCCGGGGACGGCTGCGAGGCCGTCTGCGTGGGCTGCGCCGATCCCGCCGGGCTCTGTGCGAGCGCCTCGTCCTGCGGCACGGTGAGATCGCTGAAGCAATAGCGGCACTTGATCGCCTCGTCCTGGATCTCTTCCGCGCAGTACGGGCACTTCTTCACGTGGGCCTCCGGCGCATCGGGACGCCCAGCTTACCGTGCCCGGCACCGCCGCCGGCCGCGCGGGTACGATGGCCGCCTCGATGGCCACCTCGATGGGCGGACGCGTCGCGGTGCTGGTCTCCGGATCGGGAACGAACCTCCAGGCGCTCCTGGACGACCCGGCCGTCCGCCCGAGCATCGCGTTCGTGCTCTCCGATCGTCCCGGCGTGCGCGCCCTTGAGCGAGCGGCGACGGCCGGCGTCGACGCCGGCGTGATCGAGCCCGCCGCGTTCCCCGATCGCGGGTCCTTCGACCGGGCCGTGCTGGAGGAACTGGAGGGCCGCGGGATCGATCTGCTGGTGAGCGCCGGCTATATGCGGCTGCTCGGCCCGGCGGTGTCGCGCGCCTATGAGGGGCGTTGGCTCAACGTGCATCCCGCCCTGCTGCCGTCGTTCCCCGGCATGCACGGGGTCCGCGACGCGCTCGCGTACGGCGTGAAGGTGACCGGCGTGACGGTCCACTTGGTCGATGAGGGCACCGACACGGGGCCCGTGGTCCTCCAGGAGGCGCTCGAGGTCCGCCCGGACGACACCTGGGACACGCTCGAGCCCAGGATCCACGAACTGGAGCACCGACTCCTGCCGCGCGCCGTGCGGGCCTTGCTCGAAGGGCGGTTGGTGGTGCAGGGTCGTGCCGTGCGGATCGGCGGGGCGTCATGATGGAGACCCGGCCGATCCGGCGCGCGATCCTCGCTCCCTACGACAAGACCGGGCTGGCGGACTTCGCCCGCGCGCTCGTCGGTCTCGGTGTGGAACTCGTGGCCTCGGGCGGCACCGCCCGGGTCCTTCTGGCGGCCGGGCTGCCGGTCACGCCGGTCGAGGACGTGACCGGTTCGCCGGAGATGCTCGACGGCCGTGTGAAGACCCTGCACCCCGCGATCCACGGCGGCCTGCTGGCGGACCGGCGGAACCCCGAGCACGTCCGGCAGCTGGAAGAGCTGGGCATCGCGCCGTTCGACCTGCTGGTGGGTGGTCTGTATCCGTTCCGCGAGACCGTGGCGAGCGGCGCCCCGATGGACGACGTGATCGAGAACATCGACATCGGCGGCCCCGCGATGATGCGCGCGGCCGCGAAGAACTTCGAGTCGGTCGCCGTGATCGTGGATCCGGGCCGCTACTCGAACGTGCTCGAGGAGATCGAGCTCGAGGGCGGCCTGACCCGCGCGACGCGCTTCGCGCTGGCGGCGGAGGCGTACGCGCACACCGCCGCGTACGACGCCGCCGTGGCCGGTTGGTTCGCGCAGCAGGAAGGCGACGCGATGCCGCCGTTCGTCGGCCTCGCCTACACGAAGGTGGCCGAGCTCCGCTACGGCGAGAACCCGCATCAGCGTGGGGCGCTGTACGCCGAGGCCGCCGGGCCGGGTGTGATGCACGGCGCCGAAGTGCTCCAGGGCAAGGAGATGTCCTTCAACAACTGGCTCGACACCTGGGCCGCGCTCGACCTCGCGATCGCGCTGCCCGCGAACGCGTGCGTGATCGTGAAGCACAACAACCCGTGCGGCGTCGCCGCGCTCGAGACGTGCGCCGCCTCGTACGCGGCCGCGTTCGCGTGCGACACGGTGAGCGCGTTCGGCGGCATCGTCGCGTTCCACGGTGCGTGCGACGCCGACGCCGCCGAGGCGATGCGCGACGTCTTCACCGAGGTCGTGGTGGCGCCTGGATACTCCGATGAGGCGCTCGCCTCCTTCGCGGCGCGTCCGAACCTCCGGGTGGTCCGCGCCCCGTTGGAGCAGCCGGTCGGCTGGGACGTGCGCACGCTGCCGGGGGGCGCCGTCGTCCAGGAGGTCGATCGCGCGGCCGAGTCGCCGGAAGGCTTCGAGGTCGTCTCCTCGCGGGAGCCGACCGAACAGGAGTGGGCCGATCTCCTGCTGGCCTGGACGATCGCATGGCGCGTGAAATCGAACACGATCGTGTTCGTCCGCGACGGGGCGGCCGTCGGCGTCGGCGCCGGGCAGATGTCGCGGGTCGATTCGTCGTGGATCGCCGCGCGGAAGGCGGGCGACCGCGCGAAGGGCGCCGTGGTCGCCTCCGACGCGTTCTTCCCGTTCCCCGACGCGCTCGAGGTCGCGGCGGAGGCGGGCTGCACCGCGGTGATCCATCCGGGGGGCTCGAAAGGGGACGAGGAGGTCCTCGCGGCGGCCGAGGCGCACGGCATGGCCGTCGTCCTCACGGGCACGAGGCATTTCCGCCACTGAGCGAACGCTCGGTGAACCGTTGCGGTCGCGGCATCCGTAGATTTGGGTTCGAGGGGTCCGCCCGGCTAGCGTGCGACCTCAGAGCGGGCGGCGAGCCCTCGTGAGGAGGCGGACGGTGCGGCGACGGATCGGGATCGGGGCCGGGTTGGCCGTCGTGATGCTGCTCGGACTCGTGCCCGGCGCACGGGCGCAGTCGAGCCCGACGTCCGCGGGATCGTCGGCGTCGCAGGGATCGAAGACGGTCCTTCGGGTCGGGGAGACCGCCGACATGGACACCGACAACCCCTTCGCGGTGAGCGGGGGCAGCGACTGGACATCCGTGACCATCCAGTACGACATGTTGCTCAAGTTCAGCGACGCCGACCTGAGCCCGGGCCCGAGCCTCGCCACCGGGTGCGACCATAGCCAGGATTACATGACGTGGACATGCACGCTTCGCCCTGGCCTTCGGTGGAGCGACGGGACACCGCTCACTTCCGAGGACGTCGCGTTCACCTACCGCTTCGTGATGAAGCACCGGTTCCCCCAGTACATCAGCTACTTCCCGTTCAAACCCGTCTTCACGACGCCGAACGACACCACGCTGGTCTGGACGGCGGAGAAGCCGACGTTCGCGCCCGACATGCCGCCGTGGGTCTACATCGTGCCCGAGCACGTGTGGTCGAAGTACGAGGATGCCGACCTGAAGACGATCAAGACCGCGCCGAACACGCCGAGCGTCGCGAGCGGGCCGTTCACCCTTACGTCGTGGACGCGGGGCCAGGGCTGGACGATGGACCGCAATCCGTACTACTGGGGCCCGCAGCCGACGTTCGACGAGATCCAGTTCCAGGTCTACACCGACCAATCGGCCATGATCCAGGCGTTGAAGGGCGGCCAGATCGACTTCGCCGACGGGCTGAAGCCCTCGTTGATCGACTCGGTCAAGGGCGATCCGAACATCACGACGCAGCAGGTCGTCTCCGACTGGTGGCTCAATTTCGCGTTCAACTTCGGCGGTCAGGGGCCGCAGGCGCATCCCCTCCCCGCGCTCCAGGATCTCACGGTGCGCAAAGCGATCGAGATGGCCATCGACAAGGAAGCCATCGTGGAGAAGGTCTACAACGGCACCGCCGCCCCAGGGGATACCGTCGTCCGGCCGGCCTCGGCGTACTGGCATCTCGATATCCCGGCCGATCAGGAGTTCCCGTTCGATCCGGCCAAAGCGCGGTCGATGCTGGACGCTGCAGGCTACGTCGATACGGATAACGATGGCATCCGAGAGGATCCCAAGACCGGCGATCCGCTCGTGATGAACGTCCCCGCGTCGCAGGACACGACGGGAGCGGTGGAAGCCGGCCAGCTGATCGTCGGCTTCCTGAAAGCCATCGGCATCCAGGTGAAGCTCCAGGCGGCGAGCGATGCGAAGATGAACGACTTCTGGGCCTCCGGGAACTTCGACGCGTACATCTGGTACTGGAGCGGCGACCCCGATCCCAACTACCAACTGTCGATCTTCACCTCGGGGCAATGCGGCGGCTGGAGCGACGGGTGCTGGAAGGACCCCCACTACGACGCGCTGTACCAGAAGCAGCGGGGGATCATGGACCGGCAGAAGCGGCTGGTCGTCGTGCAGGAGGCGCAGCGGTACCTGTACGAGCACATCCCGGACATCGTGTTGGCGTATCCGGGATGGCTGCAGGCCTACCGTAACGATCGGTTCACGGGGTGGGTTCCCGCCCCTGGGGCACACGGCTATCTGCTCCCCGGGTACAACTACGACTCCCTGACTTCCTTGCGCCTCGTCGCGGGGGCGAGCGGCTCGGTGTCCTCCCCCGGGTTGCCGGCCTGGCTGTGGATCGCGCTCATCGTTGGGGTGCTCGCGGTTTCGGTGCTGGTGTTCCGGCGACGCCGCGGGGTCGACGAGGAAGCATGAGCTCGGCCGCGGGGTCCGCCTGAGGAGCTACCGATGGGACAGCGCGGGTACATGGCGCGGAAGATCTTCCACGCCGCCATCACCGTGCTGTTCGTCCTGACGTTCAACTTCTTCCTCTTCCGCGTGATGCCCGGCGACCCCGTTTCCCTTCTGGCCCGCAGCGAACGCCTGACGCCCGCGGACGTGGCCGAGCAGCGCAAGCTCTACGGCCTGGATGAGCCGCTTCCGCAGCAGTACCTGACCTACTTGCGGGCCACCCTCACCGGGCAGCTCGGCGTATCGCTCCGGTCCGGGGAACCCGTGTCGTCGATGATCGGGAGAGCGCTGCCGCCGACGGTGCTCCTCGTGGGCCTGGGCACCCTGTTCGCGGCGGTGTTCGGCGTGCTGATCGGGATCCGCGGCGCATGGCATCGCGGCAGCCGCTTCGACAACTCGACCCTGCTCGGCTCGCTCCTGCTGTACTCGGTGCCCGAAGGATGGCTCGGGATGCTGCTGCTCATCGTGTTCGCCGGCTGGCTGGGGTGGTTCCCGGCGGGCGGCTACACCAGCGGCACGACGACCGGGTTCGCGCGTGTGATCGACATCGCGAACCATCTCGTGCTGCCGCTGCTGACGCTCACGCTCGGCTACATCGGGGAGTACGTGATCATCATGAGGTCCTCGCTGCTGGAGGTGATGCACGAGGAATTCCTCCAGACCGCGCGCGCAAAGGGCGTGCCGGAGCGCCTCGTCCGTCGCGACCACGCGGTGCGCAACGCACTCCTGCCGACCTTCAGCCTCCTGTGTCTGAGCTTCGGCTACGTACTGGGTGGAGCGATCGTGATCGAAGCCGTGTTCTCCTGGCCAGGGCTCGGCCGGCTCACCTACGACGCGATCAACCAACTCGATTACCCGGTGCTGGAGGGGGTGTTCCTGATCGCGAGCATCGCCGTCATCATGGCCAACCTGGTCGCCGACCTCTCCTACGGCTACCTCGACCCGAGGATCCGGGCGGCATGACGACGCAGCTCACTGATCGTCCGAGCCCGCCCGCGCCCCCGAGGTCGCCGCGCGGGATCGGGCGCGCACGTCGACGACGGGCCGTAGCGGCCTCGTGGGCGACCTTCCGGCAGAACCGCCAGGGGATGATCGGGCTGATCGTGCTCGTGATCTTCATCCTGGTGGCGATCCTGGGGCCGATGGTGATCGATCCGGCTCAACTGGATCCGGCGACGGCGACCGGCCCGCTGCTGCACCCGCCGACCATCGGCTACCCGCTCGGGACCGACAACTTCGGCCGGTCGGTCTTCCTGCTGGTGATCGACGGCACCCGCATCTCCCTGATCGTGGGGATCACCGCGACGATAGGCGCGATCGTGCTCGGGGCGGGTGTCGGCGTCGTTTCGGGCTATTTCGGCGGATCGCGCATCGACACGGTGCTGAACGCGGTCACGAACTGGTTCCTGGTGATCCCGTGGCTCGTGCTTGCGATCGTGCTCGCCTCGATCCTCGGCCGCACGCTTCAGAACATCATCATCGTGATCGCGATCACGTCGTGGGCCGGCACTGCCCGTCTCGTCCGCGCTCAGGCCTTGAGCGTGAAGGAGCGGACGTATACGGAACGGGCCCGCGCGCTGGGGGCCGGGCATTGGCACATGATGACTCGGCACGTCCTGCCGAACGTCTTCCCCGTGCTCTTCGCGAACGCGATCCTGACCGTCGCGCTCGCGATCCTTGCGGAGACCACGCTGGCGATCCTCGGCCTCGGCGACCCGAACGCGATCTCGTGGGGCGGGATCATCGAGGCGGCGTTCAGCGCCGGGGCGATGAGCGCAGGATGGTGGTGGTGGTTGATCCCGCCGGGGATCGCCATCGTCTGCGTCACGCTCGCGTTCACCCTCGTCGGGTACGCGCTCGACGAGGTTCTGAACCCGACATTGAGGAGCCGATGATGAGCCCCAAGATGAGCCCGGCGGGGAACCCGTTCTCGGAGGAGGGCGAGTGGTTGAAGGCGGCCCTGCACACGCACACGATCCGCTCCGACGGGGACCTCGAGCCCGCCGCCCACGTGCGCCACCACGCCTGGATGGGCTTCGACGTTTGCGCGATCACCGACCACTGGAAGGTGACGCGGGAGCCGTCCGTGGACGGGTGCCTGGTGATGACCGGCGCCGAGCTCGCGGCCGATCCGCTCGGGCCCGAGCGCTACACCGAGATCCTCGCGATCGGGATCGACGAGATCCCCGAGGACCCGGGGGGGGACCGTGCGAACTGGGGACCGATCGACAACTACCACTTCAAGACGTTCCCCGATCTCACGGCCGCCGGCCGGTGCATCCGCGACCAGGGCGGCGTGTCCTTCATCGCCCATCCGTACTGGAGCGCCTTGCCACCCCAGGTGATCCTCGAGACCGAGAGCGTCGACGGGCTCGAGCTGTTCAACTCGAGCGCCGAGCGGGAGAACGGCCGCGGCGATTCCTCCTACGTCTGGGACCTGGCCCTCGAGGCCGGCCGGCCGCTGTTCGGCTTCGCGACCGACGACGCCCATTACCCCGGCTTCGACATCGGCGACGCGTGGACGATGGTGCGCGCCGCCGAGCGGTCCCAGGACGCCGTCCTCGACGCGCTGCGGCGCGGGAGCTTCTACGCCTCCGCGGGGCCGGCGATCCTCGACGTGCGCGTGGACGGGAGCGCCGTCGAGGTCCGGTGCGATCCCGCCCGCTCGATCCTGCTCATGTCCCGGTACGAAACCGGGTGGGCGGTGCGCGCCGACCATCGCAACCGGCAGGAGGAAGCCGAGATCCTCGAACGCGACGCCGCCGGGCTGATCGTCCGGGCGCGCTTCATGCCGTCGATCGAGGTGCCCTACCGCCGGCTCGTGGTCGAGGGCCCCGGCGGCCGGCGGGCGTGGACGAACCCGCTCTGAGCGCGGACGCCCGTCGCGCTGGGTCCCAGGTCGTCCGACGGGTCCGCCGGTAGGATTCCCCGCGTGACCGCGAGGATCCTCGACGGCAAGGCCGTCGCCGCGCAGATCCGTTCGGAGGTGACCGAGCGCGTCCGCGCACTCGCCGACAAGGGCATCGTGCCCGGTCTCGCCGCCGTCCTGGTGGGCGAGGACCAGGCCTCGCGCATCTACGTCGGCCAGAAGCACAAGGCGTGCGCCGACGTCGGGATCCGCTCGGAGCAGATCGACCTTCCGGCCTACGTCACCGAGCACGAGCTCCTGGCGACGATCCGGCGGCTGAACCGCGATCCGGAGATCCACGGCATCGTGCTCCAGCTCCCGCTGCCCGCGCACCTGCACGAGCTGGCGATCCAGCGAGAGATGGCCCCAGAGAAGGACGTGGACGGCCTGCACCCGTGGAACATCGGGATGATGCTGCGCCAGGGCCCCGGCTTCCTGCCGGCGACGCCGTACGGCATCGTCGAGCTCCTGCTCCGCAGCGACGTGCGGATCGAGGGGGCCGAGGTCACGATCGTGGGCTACGGCGAGCTGGTCGGGGCGCCGCTGTCGGTGATGCTGACGCAGAACTCGATCCGCGGGAACGCCACCGTCACCTCGACCCATCTCAAGACGCGCGACCTCGGGGAGGCGACGCGGAGCGCGGACATCGTCGTGGTCGCGGCCGGCGTGCCGGAGCTGATCGGGGCCGACATGATCAAGCCCGGTGCGACCGTCGTGGACGTCGGCGTGCACCGCACGCAGGACGGCCTCGTCGGCGACGTCCGGTTCGACGAGGTGGCCGAGGTCGCCGGGGCCATCACCCCCGTCCCCGGCGGGGTCGGGCCGATGACGGTCGCGATGTTGCTGGTCAACACGGTGCAGGCGGCCGAGGCGCAGGCGTACGGCCGGTGAGGCCGTGACCGAGCCGACCGGCCGGCTCGCCGCGATCCTGCGGGGCGGCGGCTTCGGGGTGACCGGCGAGATCGTGCCGCCGCGGGGCGGTTCCGGCGTTCCGATCGCCGACCACGCGCGCGGGCTCGTCGGCTACGTCGACGCGGTGAACCTCACCGACAACCCGACGGCCACCGCCCACATGTCGCCGCTGGCGGGCGTGCGGTTCGCCTCGGAGGCAGGCCTCGAGCCGACCGTCCAGCTCACCGTCCGCGACCGGAACCGGCTGGGCATCACGGCCGACCTGCTGGGCGCGTGGGCGCTGGGTGCGCGCAACGTCTTCTGTCTGTCCGGCGATCCCATCGCGATCGGCGATCACCCCGACGCGACGACGGTCGTGGACCTCGGCGTCCACGACGTGGTCGCGCTCGCGCGCCGGATGCGCGAAGAGGGCACGACCCTGCCGGGCGGCGAGCTCGACGATCCGCCGCGGTACCTGATCGGGGTCGCCGAGCTCCCGTTCGCCGAGCCGTACGACCCCTCGAGGCTGGAGGCGAAGCTCGACGCCGGCGCCGATTTCGTAACGACCCAGATCGTCTACGACGCGGAGCGCCTGGCCGGTTGGGCCGACGCGATGCGCCCGCGCGGGCTGTTCGAACGCGTGAAGGTGCTCATCGGCGTGACGCCGCTGCGGAGCGCGAAGCAGGCGCGGTACATGGACGAGAAGCTGCCGGGGGTCCGGGTGCCCGGCGCGACGATCGAGGAGCTCGAGCGGGCCGGCGACGACGCGGCCGTCGTCGGGCTCGACCTGACGATCCGGCTCGTCGAGGCGATCCGCCGGATCGACGGCATCGCGGGCATCCATGTGATGGCGATGGGACACGACGACGTCACGCGCGAGCTGATCGAACGATCGGGGTTGTTCCCGCGGCCGGTCTAGGGCCGCCTCAGCCGCGCTGGTCGATCGGCACGTAGATCCGATCGCGCGGGCCGACGTACTCCGAGCCCGGCCGGATGATCCGGTTGTCGGCGTACTGTTCCCGGACGTGCGCGGTCCACCCGGCCATCCGCGCCAGCGCGAACACCGGCGTCATGAGGTCGGTGGGGATGCCGAGCATGTGGTAGACGCCGGCCGCGTAGAGATCGACGTTCGGATACAGACCCTTCTGCTCGAGCGTCGCCTCCTCGAGGGCGGAGAAGATCTCGTACCACTGCGGCTGCCCGAGCCGTTCCCCGAGCTGTTTGCAGATGCCCTTGAGGATCGTGGCGCGGGGATCCATCGTCCTGTACACGGCGTGGCCGAAGCCCATGATCTTCTCGTGCGCGGCGAGGTGCTCGCGCACGTACGCCTCGGCGTTCTCGGGCTTGCCGACCTCCTCCGCCATCTTCTGCGACTCCTCGTTCGCGCCGCCGTGCAGCGGCCCCTTCAGCGCGCCGATCGCACCCGTCATCGCCGAGAACATGTCGGACAGCGTGGAGGCGATCACGCGCGCCGTGAACGTCGAGGCGTTCATCGTGTGGTCGGCGTAGAGGATGAACGTCGTGTCCAGGACGGCGGCGTCCTCGGGGTCCGGCTCCTCGCCGTGGAGCATCCACAGGAAGTTCGCCGCGTGGCTGAGGCCCGGGTTCGGCGGCACCGGCTTCTTGCCGGTGCGGAGCCGGTCGTACGTGGCGATCAGCGTCGGGGTCTTCGCGATCAGCCGCATCGCCTTGCGGTGCTCGGCCTCCGGCGATTCGTCCCATCCGTCGGGATCGAACGCCGAGGCCGCCGAGATGCTGGTGCGGAGCATCGACATCGGCGAGGTGTTCTGCGCGAGGGTCGGCATCATCCGGGCCAGGAACGGATGGAGCTCGCGCGCGCGGCTCAGGAACGCACCGAGCTCCGTCAGCTGCGAGCGGGTCGGCAGATCGAGGTCGTGCAGGAGGTACACGACCTCCTCGAAGGTGGCGTGCGCCGCGAGGTCGCCGATCTCGTAGCCGACGTACCACAGGCGCCCGGCCTCGCCGTCGATGTCGGAGATCTTCGTGTCTGCGGCGACGACCTCCCGCATGCCCTTCTCGGTCACGCTCCCAGGATAGTCGGACCGGTACCCTGGCCGCCGTCATGGCTTCCGACCGGGTCGCGCTCATCGCCGGCGATGGCATCGGGCCCGAGGTGGTCGAGGCGGCGCGCCGGACGATCGATGCCACCGGCGTCGCCCTCGAGTGGGTGCCCACGGAGATGGGGGCGCGGTCCTTCGCGCGCCACGGCGACCCGCTCCCGTCCGGGACGCTCGAGACGATCCGATCGTGCCGGGTCGCCCTGAAGGGCCCGATCGAGACGCCCGCCGAGGCCGGCGTCCGCAGCGCGAACATCCGCCTGCGGCAGACGCTCGACCTGTTCGCGAACGTGCGCCCCTGCCGGCGCTACGAGGGGGTGCCGTCGCCGTACGACCGGGTCGACCTCGTGGTGGTGCGGGAGAACACCGAGGACCTGTACGCCGGCATCGAACTGGAGATGGGGACCGAGGCGGTCGCCGAGCTGATCGCGTTCATCGGTGCGACCACGGGTCGCACGGTCCGGGCCGACAGCGGGATCTCGGTCAAGGAGATCTCCGAACAGGGGAGCGAGCGGATCGTCCGGTTCGCGTTCGCGTGGGCGACGGCGTCCGGCCGCTCCAGCGTCACCGCCGGACACAAGGCGAACATCATGAAGTTCTCCGACGGCCTGTTCTTGGAGGTGGCCCGGCGCGTCGCCGCCGAGCACCCGCCGATCGCGTTCCAGGACCGGATCATCGACGCGCTCTGCATGCAGCTCGTGCAGGCGCCGGAACGGTTTGACGTGCTGGTCCTGCCGAACACGTACGGCGACCTCGTGGCCGAGCTCGGCGCGGGCCTGATCGGGGGCGTGGGCCTCGCGCCCGGCGGTCTGTTCGGCGGCCGCGACGGGCGCGAGCTGGCCGTCTTCGAGCCCACGCACGGCACGGCCCCGCACCTGGCCGGGCTCGACCGCGCGAACCCCGTCGGCGCGATCCTGTCCGGGGCGATGCTCCTGCGGCACATCGGGGAGGCCCGGGCCGCCGACGCGGTGGAGGCGGCGGTCGCGGAGGTGCTCGCCGATGGGACCTCCGTCACGCCGGACATCCGCGCCCCGGACGACGACCGGCCGCCCGTCGGCACACGGGCCATGGCCGACGCCGTCATCGCCCGCCTGTAGGCGCCCTCGCTAGCATGGGCGGACCGAACCTGGGGAGGAGCTCCGCGTCATGAAGATCACCGTCGTCGGCAGCGGCTTCGTCGGCCAGACGGCCGCGATGCGGCTGGTGGAGAAAGGGCTGGGCGAGGTCTGCCTGATCGACATCATCGAGGGCAAACCGGAGGGGATCGCGCTCGACCTCAAGCAGGCCGCGGCGATCGAGGGCTACGAGCCCAGGATCGTCGGGACGAACGACTACGCCGATACCGCGGGCTCGGACCTCGTCGTGATCACGGCGGGCTTCCCGCGCCAGCCCGGCATGAGCCGGATGGATCTGCTGGGCAAGAACGCCGCGATCATGCGGGACGTGATCGCGAACGTGGTCCCCGGCTCGCCCGACACGATCGTGATCGTCGTATCGAACCCGCTCGACGAGATGACGTTCCTCGCCGCCCGGGAGAGCGGCCTGCCGCGGGAGCGGGTCTTCGGCATGGCAGGCGTCCTGGATTCGGCGCGTC
>Ga0335084_10006254_pt1 | contig 11828 bp, 7 predicted proteins | sample Lox_Sample_44_FD_206721 | JGI IMG/M metagenome (GOLD analysis project Ga0335084, IMG submission 206721) | Soil microbial communities from Loxahatchee National Wildlife Refuge, Florida, United States - Lox_Sample_4.4 | ecosystem: Environmental > Terrestrial > Soil > Wetlands | place: USA: Florida...
CGCCGGGCCGCCGCAATTGAACGCAACGATGCTCGATCCGTCCGGTGGTATCAGTGCGACGCCGACGGCGTGGACGTCGGGCTGCCAGTCGCCGATCGACACCGTGAAGCCGCGCGTCCGGTAATCCTCGACCGCCTGGTCGAGTGCCGAGCGGATCTTCGGCCAACGGTCCGGCTCGTGCCGCTCGATGTGCTCGAGCAGGTACTGCCGCTCCTTCTCTGGCAAGGCGGCGAGAAGCGCGCGGCCCATCGCCGTCGTGGCGATCGGGATGCGCGAGCCGAGGTCGAGCCGCAACGTCACGGCGGTGTGGGGCCGGCAGTGCTCAAGATAGATCATCTCCAACCGGTCACGCCCGCCCATCGACACCGACAGGCCCGAATACTCGGCCAGCTCCTGCATGAATGGACGCGCGATCTGCCGGATCCCCATGTTCGCGAGCACGGAGTAGCCGAGCGCCAACGCGCCCGTGCCGAGCTGGTATTTGCCGAGGCGCTCCGAATAGGCGAGGTAGCCGAGCTTGGTCAGCGTGCGCGTCAGCCGCGACACCGTCGGCTTGGGCAGGCCGGTGCGGGACGCGATTTCCTGGTTGCCGAGCAAACCGTCCTGCGGCGTGAATACGCGCAGCACTTCGAGGCCGCGCGCCAGCGCGGTCACGAACTGCCGGTCCTTTTGTTCGCCGGGCGGGCCTTCACCCTTGACCGGGGAACCTTGTCGCGGCGAGGAGGATTTCAGATCAGACATCGGTCTGCGCAGCTTAGATCGCCCGGGTCACCGGGTGCCACTGGTTGACGGAAGTGAAGTGAACATGTTCATCTTAAGCCGCTCGCGGCGTAGTGGCGAACGTGCGACGGCCGATGAACGGCCGCGGCGGGAGGGCCCATGATTCACGAAAAAGACGTCCAGATCACGGTGCGCGACGGCGTGAAGATCGCCGTGCGCATCTATCGCCCGGACGGCGCGGGTCCGGTTCCGGCGCTGTTCGCGCCTTCGCCTTACCGCTACGACAACAATGAGCTGCCGGCGCAGCCGATGTTCCTGTGGCGTGAGACCGGACCGATCGACTGGTACGTCGACCAGGGCTACGCCTTCGTCCAGGCGGATGTCCGCGGCACCGGCTATTCGCAAGGCAAGTACGAATTCCTCGGCCGCAACGAGCAGAAAGACCTTTATGACGTCATCGAATGGATCGGCACGCAGCCGTGGTGCAACGGCAAGGTCGGCGGCATCGGCCAGTCGTACTTCGCCATGTCGCAATGGTTCATGGGCATTCAGAACCCGCCGCACCTCGCCTGCCTCGGCCTGTACGACGGCCTGAATGACCCCTACCGGTTCATGGGCTATCCCGGCGGCATCGAAGGGAACTTCCTGTATTACTGGCTCAACGCCAGTCTCCGCGTCGCAAATCTGTATCCGGCGAACGGCGATCATCCACGGCAGGTCGCCGACGACATGCTGCTCGACGTGCAGCGGCACCCGTTCTACGACGACTACTGGAAGGAGCGCGCCGCGATCGAGCAGATCGACAAGATCAAGGTCCCGGTCTTTTCGATCGGCGTATGGGCCAAGCAGGATCTGCATCTCGACGGCAACATTCGCGGCTATCAGATGCTGAACGCGCCGAAGAAGCTGGCGATCACGCCGACGGCGACGGCGTTCTCATCCGCGATCGATTTCGCCGACGTCGAATTCCACAAGAAATACCTGCTGCCGTTCTACGACATGCAGCTCAAGGGGGCGAGGACCAGCTACGCGACCAGGCCGAACATCGAGTATACGATCCGCAACACGAACGTCGTGCGCTCGTTCGAGACCTGGCCGCCGCCTGGGACGCGGGACACGAAGCTCTACTTCAGCAAGGGCCCGAGCGGCTCGGTCGCGTCTCTCAACGACGGCGGTCTCGGGAAAGAGCCTCCGGCGGCCGACGGTGGCCAGGTCGCCTATTCCTACCCGAATCCGAAATGGGTGTTGGGGAATGTCCCGGTCGGGCCGATGGGCCCCGATCCGGCGCGCCTGGTGTTGACGTTCACCGGCCAGCCCTTGCCGGCCGATCTCGAGATCGCCGGCCATCCGAAGGTGGTGGTCTACGCCTCGACCACGCGGCGCGACATGGATTTCATCGTCAAGCTGTCGGAGCAGCTGTCGCAGGCCGCCGAAGAACGCAGCAAGGGCATTCAGCCGCGTTATGCGATCGTCACCAAAGGCTGGCTGCGCGCCTCTCATAGCGATCGCGATGCGCGGCGCAGCACCGACGCAGTGCCTTATTATACACACGCAAAATCGACACCGCTGGAGCCCGGCCGGGTGTACCAGATCGAGATCCCGCTGCAGCCGATCGCCCATATCTTCAAACAGGGCAGCCGCATCCGCGTCGAGGTCTCATGCGCCGATTCCCCAGTCACGGATGGGTTGTTCTTCCATGTGTACCGACCGGATAAAATTGGCACCGACACCATCCATCACGACAGCCAGCGCCCGTCGCATCTCGTGCTTCCGGTGCTGGCAGCAGGCTAATTGCCCGCGATTTGTCTCTATGCAAAGCTCGGTGCCAATCGCCGCAAAGAACTAGATGAGGGGAGGAGAACGATGGTCGATCAACCGGTGGTGCAGGTTTCCCGCATGCTCGATGAGCGGGGCCTCAGCTCATTTCACATCAAATTGCTGGTCTGGTCATTCTTCATCGTCCTGATCGACGGTTACGATATCGGCGCCATCGTCTTCGCCGCACCTCACCTCATCCGCGACTGGCACATCGCGCCGCAGGCGCTGGCGCCGGTTCTCATCGCGAGCAATGTCGGCGTCCTCGCTGGCTCAGCGTTGTTTGGCTGGGTGGGCGACCGGTATGGCCGGAAAGCGGCTCTCGCCTGGGCGAACATCTTGTTCGGCGTGTTTACGCTGATTGCCGCCTACGCAACTAATCTCAACGAGATGTTCTGGCTCCGCCTGCTCGCGGGCATCGGCATCGGCGGCGTCATCCCGAACGTCGTCGCGATCAACGCCGAGTCAGCGCCGCGCAATCTCCGCGCGACCCTGGCGATCATCGCGGTGGGCTGTGTGCCGTTCGGCGGTGCCATTCCCGGCTTCGTCAGTGCCGCCCTTGTCCCGCAGCACGGCTGGCAGCTGCTGTTCCTGATCGGTGGTGTCGTACCGCTGGTCATCGGCGTTGCCGCGCTCTTCGGTCTTCCCGAATCCATCAAGTTCATGGCGCTGCATGAAACGCACCGTCATCGGATGGAGCGTCTCATCGGCGAGATCCGTCCCGATTACGCGGTCCCGCCGAACGCGCGCTTCGTCATCGAGGACGAGAAGCAGTATCCCGGCTTCAATCCGGCCTATCTCTTCCGCGACGGCCTGCAGCTGATCACCCCGTTGCTGTGGCTGCTCTTCGCCCTGAACCTGATGGGCTACTTCTTCTTGGCCAGCTGGACACCGGTCCTGATGACCGCCGCCAAGCTTCCGCCGCAGATGGCGGCGCTGGCCGGCGCCTCGATCCAGGTCGGCGGCACGGTGGGCGCGCTCGCGCTGTGCGGCTGGCTGCAGCGGCGAGGGTTCTTCGCGATTTCGATCATGTTCGTGCTGGCCGTCCCTGTCGTCGGCTTCATTGGCTATGCCGGTATGACGTCGCAGCCGGTGCTGCTGATCACGACCTTCTTCGCCGGCTTCCTCGTTCTCGGCATCCAGTCTGGCATCAATGTCGTCGGCGCATTGGTCTATCCGACGTCGCTGCGCGCCAACGGATCGGGCTGGGAGCTCGGGCTCGGCCGCATCGGTTCGATCGTCGGGCCGCTCGTCGGATCGCTGTTCGTGAAGCTGCCCATCGAGCAGCTCTATATGTGGTCGACCGCGCCGTTCATCGCCGGTGCGATCGTCTGCTACGCGGTCTGGCGGCTGAATACGGCCCGGTTGGCGGCGCACCCCGAGCTCGCGCAAGGGCAGACCGCGGCGGCGGAATAATTCCCGAGGCGATGAGCGTGGCCGCTCACCCAGCCGGGTGACGGCCGCGCATGTCCGGTACCAACAGACGAATCGTCCTCGCCGCGCTCGGGCCTGGTTATCTCGTCGCCGTCGGCTACATGGACCCCGGCAACTGGGCCGTCGATATCGGCGCGGGAGCCGACAGCGGGTACCGGCTGCTCGTGGTGGTCCTTATCGCCAGTTTCGCAGCGGCGTTCCTCCAGGGCCTCGCCGTCCGGCTGGCGCTGGCGACCGGTCGCGACCTCGCAACCTTGATCCGCATCCATTTCCCGAAAGCGGCCGTGGTGGCACTTTGGCTTGCCGCCGAGCTGGCGATGGTCGCCACCGACCTCGCCGAGCTCGTCGGCAGCGGCGTCGCCTTCAAGCTGCTGTTCGGCTGGGATTTGATCGTCGGTACCCTGATCGCCGCCGTCGCAAGCATCATCATCCTGGCCCTGCCATCCCGGACCGGCCGGACGCCACAATGGATTGTCGCCGCCCTGGCGCTGACCGTGGCGGTCTGCTTGGCCCTAGAACTGGTCCTTGTCCGCCCCGACGGCGCCGCTGTCGCCGCCGGTCTGCGCCCGTCGCTCGATATCGTGGGCGATCCGACGATGCTCTATCTCTCGCTCGGCATCGTCGGCGCGACCATCATGCCGCACAATCTCTATCTCCACACGGGCCTCGCCGGTCAGCGGGCCGCAACGCTCGCTGTCGAGCGCACGCGCGCCTTGCGGCTGCTGACCGCCGATTCGTGGTTTGCGCTCACTCTCGCCTTCCTGGTGAACGCGGCGATCCTGATCCTGGCCGGCACCGTCTTCTATGACGCGCCGGCAGGCACATCCGCCGGGATAGAGACGGCCTATCGTCTCCTTGGCTCGCCCTTAGGGCCGACCTTGGCGGGGGTCCTCTTCGCGGTGGCGCTGCTCGCTGCCGGCCAGAGTGCCACCACCACCGGCACGATGGCCGGCCAGATGGTGATCGAGGGATTCCTCGGGCATCGCCTGCCGCGCTGGGTGCGTGGCTTCATCACGCGCTCGGCGGCTCTCGTCCCGGCCGTTGCCGTCTTCGTCTACTATGGCGAGAGGTCCGTGGACACGCTGCTGATCGTGAGCCAGATCGTGCTGAGTCTGGCCTTGCCGCTGGTGCTGTTTCCCCTGCTGCTCTTGCTCGAGAACCGCCCGCTTATGGGCGCCCTGGCGCCGGGCCCGATCTCACGCGGGCTCGCCTGGTTTCTGACCGTGGCTCTCACCGGCCTGAACCTCTGGCTCCTGATCATTGCCGTGCAACCGGCAGGCCTGTCTTGACCTGCCTCAGGCGCGGACTTCCTGACGCTGGAAGCTCACATAGGTGATGACGAACAGCACGATCGCCGAGGCGATCAGGCCGGCAACCTGTGGCCACACCAGCAGCAGGCTCTGACCGAACGGCAGGGGTGTGCCGCGGACGGCACCGACCATCTGCTGCGGGAAGACCAGGCCCAGTGACCGTGTCGTCGGGTTCAGCATGGCCTGCACCGCCTCGGCGTAAAGCGTGTTCGGCGACAGCCGGGCCAAGGTGAGCTGCATCTGGAGCTGCTCGACGCTCGGCACACCGAAGAGGATCATGGTGTCCGACGGCAGCACCGCCTGCGGGATGAATTGCGCCAGCATGGGCCACAGCACGCTTAACAGAAGCCATAAACCCAGCGCGCAGAGCGCCGCGGTCGCGGCGGACCGGAACAGTACGGAGAACAGGATCGCGGCGGCCAGCCAGACACCGCCGTAAGCGATCGACGCCGCAAGAAACACCAGCCCGCGCGCCACTTCCTCGCCGCTCGGCGGCACGCCGAGCAGCAGCAAGCCGAGGCCGACGATCAGGAGCCAGAGGGCGACGAGGCTTACCGAGAGGGTGGCGAGACTTGCGAAGAACTTTCCGAACAGCAGCGCGTCACGATAGATCGGCTGCGCCAGAACACGGCTCAACGTCCGGCGGTTGAACTCGCTGTTCACCGCATCGAAGCCAAGCCCGATCGAGACGAGCGGAATCAGGAAACCCAGCAGCCCGACAAAGGACGGCAGCGGATCACGCGCCAGGGTGAACAGCCGCAGGAACAGGAACGGATCCTGCGCCGCGACGCTGCGCAGGTCCTGGATCGCCGAGTACACGGCGGCGAGGCCGAAGAGGAGTACCAGCCACTCGAGGACGCGCATGCGCACGCCGCTCACGTGGTCGGCGAACTCCTTGAGGAAGACCGCGCCGAGGCCCGTCCAGGGCGAGCCTTCACGCCGCGCGGCGGGAGTCTTCGAAGTAGCGTCGATAGATGGCATCGAGACTGGGCTCCTCGATATTCAATCGCAGCAGGCGGCCGCCGGCGGCGGTGACGCGCCGGGCCACCTCGCTGCGCAGGTCGCGATCGGCAAGAACGCGAAACGTGTTGCCCTCGCCCGGGATGATGCGCCGCGCACTGGGTATGTCCGCGAGCACCGTCGCGAGATCGGCACCTTCGGCCTCGACGACGGTGGTATGGCCGCCGCCCAGAACCTGGTGAGCGAGCTCGGGCACGCTGCCGAGCAAGGCGATCTTGCCGCTGTTGAAGAGAGCGACGCGATCGCAGATGCGCTGCACCTGGTCGAGCATATGCGACGACAACACCACGGCGACATCGTGCGCCTTAAGATCGCGGATCAGGTTCAGTATCTCGTAGGTCGCTTCGGGATCCAGTCCCGAAGTCGGCTCGTCGAGGATTGCGATCTCCGCTTGCTTGAGCACGATTTCCGCTAACCCGAGCCGTCGGCGCATGCCGTGCGAAAACGTCGCGACCTTGCGGTCGACGACGTGGCTGAGCGATACGCGGCGCAACCCTTCGGCGATGCGCGCGTCCGCTTCGTCGCGGCCGAGGCCGGCAAGCCGGGCCGTGTAGCGCAGGTTTTCGCGGGCGGTGAGATTGTCGTAGAAGCCGACCGAATCCGGCATGTAGCCGACCCGCCGCTTCACCTGCAACGGCTGGCGGGCGGGGTCGAAGCCGAGCACGCTGACGGTTCCCGCCGTCTTTTCGGTGAGGCCGAGCAGCATCAGGATCGTCGTGGTCTTGCCGGCGCCATTCGGGCCGAGCAAGCCGAAGATCTCGCCGCGCCGGATCGTCAGATCGATGCCGTCGACGGCGGTCGTGCCGCCGTAGCGTTTGGTCAGCGCTCTCGCCTCGATAACTGGTGTACTGGCCATAGTCTCAGCGACGTCCGAAGCGCGCGACCGCGCCGACGACGACCAGAAGTGCAATGGCGATCACACCGATGCCGACGATGCCCCATAGCGTCGAGGTGGTGACCGTGACGCGGAAGTCGGCACTGCTCGAATCACCTTTGGATGATGCCCGTAGACTGGTCATGTAGTCGCCGGCAATTGCCTTCGCGGCCGGTGTCACCAGCGCGGCGACGTCGCGGGTCTCGTTGGGGCCCAGGCGGTCGATCCGCTTCGGATTGAACTCGATCTTCCAATCGGTGGGCGGCGTCGAGGCGAGATCGATGTCTTCGGCGGGCGCACTGCCGTCGTTGGTTAGGACCAGCGCGAACTGAGCGGCGCTGCCGGCCTCGGCCTGGCCGCTGAGCCGGCCGTCTTTGCCGCTGAGCCGAAGCTTCGGCTGGCCCGTGATCTGCATCGCGAGCTTGGTCTCGGCGGAGGCGCCCTCGGCAGTGACATGGACGCTTACGTCGTAATTGCCTGCGGCCGCGGTCGTCGGCGGCTGCACCTTGACCTTGAGGTCCTTGGTCTGGCCGGCGTCGATCGGGATCGAGGTGATCTCCTGCGAGCCGTAGTTCTCGGTGAACGAGGTCTGGAAATTCGCCGGGGCTTCGGCCCCAAGGCTCACAACCAGGTTCTTGCCGCTATCGTTGCCGACGGTGACGGTGTACTCGAAGCTCGATTTCGGCGTGCCGACGAGGGACGGCAGCTTGGTCTTGAGGCTCAGTTTCGCCGGCAAGTCGCCGCCACCGAGTGCTATGCGCAGCGGCAGGTCGGCGCTCAAGGTGCTGCCTTTGGCACGGAGCACGATCGCCTGTGTCGTCGACTTTGCGTCCGGCGGAATGTCGAGCCGGAAATCGAGGCTGACCGATTCGTTCGGAGCTGCCATCGCCGCCGCGATCGGCTGCCCGCCGCCCAGGAACTCGCCCTTCCAGCCGTCGGGGATTCCTGTCGCCGACAGCGCGACCTGTTCCGGCGGCAGGTTGGCGTTCTGCAGCTTGAGCTTGATCGTCGTCGTCTCGCCAGCCCGGACGCTGCGGGCGGGATAGTCGGTGATCAGCCACAGGCCCTTCATATTGGGCGTGTCCGCGGCCCAGGCGGGTGCTGCGACCGCAGCAAAAAGAATGGCTAGAAAAGCGATGAAAGTCGCTCGACGCATGTTCTTGTCCCCTTGGCGTCTTCAGCGTGGAAAGGAGGCAACGCGGCCGGACGGCCGCGCGCTCACGGTGCGTGATCGCTAGTCCGGAAATTGGGCAAAAATTTGGCGAAGCGCAACCCTTGCCGCGCTCGCGCGAGGTCGAGCAGGGCCCTTATCGCGTCGCGACCCCACCGTCGCCAACCACCGTGAACGGCGCCCAGAAGATGGGATGCGCATAGGAAAACAGCGTCTGTTTGCTGTCCGGATCGACGAAGCCGGGACCGTCGATCAGCGCCAGCTCCGCCTGGCGCATCGCTTCGCCGCGGCCGAGCTGCGGGTTATCCGCCTGGCGCCGGAACAAATCCGTCGTCAACGTGCGCGCCGACGTCGTCTCGACCGGCCAGTTCGACACCAGCAGCGCCCGCGTACCGGCGTAGAAGAAGGCCCGGCCGAGGCCCGATACCGCTTCCGCGCCGGCGCCGGCGCCCGTCGCCGTGTTGCACGCTGATAGCACGACCCAGTCGGCGTTGAGCTTAAGACCCAATACTTCTTCCATGGTCAGAAGCCCGTCACCGTCGACCTGGGCGACGGCAGGGGCGCTGAGGGCCAGTGCGGGCTGAGTGAGGCCGTTCAGGTCGCCCGGGACAAGGCCGTGCGTCGCGAACACGATGATCTTGCGGTTCGAGAGGTCCATGGTCTTGACGGTCTTCTCATTGGCGGCGGCGCCAAGGAACACGTCCTTGCTGAGATCGGCGTGCAGCGCGAGCGCGATGCTCTTCACCTCTTCTGCCGTGTCGGGCAGCCGTGGCAGCTGCGCCAGCTCGGCGCTATCGATGCCTTCGACCTTCGGCGCGCTGCGGCGGCGCAGCGGAATGCCGCGCGTCTGCAGTCCTTTGGCGCCGCGGGTCTGCAGGTCCGCCTGCGCAACCTTCTGCTCACCCCTTGCCTCGGCGGCCTCTTCGGCGCTGAACCAGGGATCGCCGAAGGCGGCCAGCATCTGACGCTGACCCTTCGGCGCCGGCAGCGCCCGCAGCGTCGCCAATGAGGCGACCGACGGCAGCTGCGTCACGGCGACCTTGCGCGCGACGAACGGAACCTGCTTGTAGTTCTCGAACGGCACTTTCGTCTTTGGCGGCAACGTTGTCGGCTCGGTGACCAGCAGCGCCATCGGAATCTGCCCCAGCGACTTGTGCGGCACGATCATCAGGCTTTGCGCGTTGGCCCAGCCGGCTTCCACCGGCTTGAGCAGCATCTCGTAAAGCTTGTACGCGAGCGCCGTATCGAACGCCGGCACCTCGTCGAGGGTCGCGGCATTGGGATCGAGGGCCCGGCGCAGATCGGTGACCATTCTCTCGACATCGGTGTCGGTGATCGGGGTTGACGCGAAAGCCGCGGGGCCCTGCTGCGGAACGGCCCACACGAACAGGTGATCGCTGCCGGCATAAACCGTGATCAGCGCCTCGCCGGGACGCAGGCTTTTTTGCGCCTGCTCCACGGTTGCCGGCCGCGGGTCGACCAGATTGGCGTAGTCCGGGAAGCGGTCCTCGATCTCCTCGCGCACGCGGGCGCGGGCGGTACGCAGCTTGTCGATGTCTTCGCGCAGCTTTTTCAGCGCGCCGGCATCCTGCTCGTTGCTCGGCAGCGACAGGGCATTGGTCAGCATGCCCTGGAGGGCCGCGGCTTGTTTCTGGGCGTCCTGCTCGTGACGGACGAGGTCGGCGAGCTTCGCATCGCTGACCGCGGCGCGGGCGGAGGACGCCGCGAGTGCCCGCTCCACCGAGCGGCCGCGGACGGCCTCGGCGAGACGGAATGTCTCCGCGGCGGCCGCAGAGCCCTTTGTCTCGGCCAGGAGGCGCAAATACTGCTCGGTGATGATCTGCGCCTGGCGATCGCGCTGAGCGACCGAGCTGCCGTCGTCGTCATCGACGGATTCGCGCGACGACGCGGTCATGATCGGAATCGCAGCATTGAATTCCTGGGTGGCCTTGTCGCGCTGGATGCGGGAATAGGCGACGCCAAGCCAACCGCGCGCCTGTGCGGTCGCGTAAGCCTTCGCGCCGAGATTCTTTTCATCCTGCGCGACGACTCTCTCGATGACCGGCAGCGCGTCGGTGGGACGTCCCGACCGCAGCAGGACGATCCCGTAGTTCAGGTTTGCATCGAGGAACTGCCGGCGCAGCTCGGGGCTGTCGGCAACGTCGCGCTCGATCGCCTCATAGGTCGCACGCGCGGCCTGCAGCTTGTTCTCCGCGGTCTGCGCCTGGGCCAGATTGCGTCGCGAAATTGCCAGGGCATATGACCCCTTGCCGTGGCCAAGGTTCTCAAAGACGTCGCGGGCCGCGTCGGCGAGCTTCTCGGATTCAGCGTACCGGCCCTGGTCGTAGAGGATCGACGACAACACAATGATGTTCTGGCCGGTTTCAGCGGCATACCGGCCGTGGCGCTTCAATACCGCGAGCAACGAATTGCGCGCCTCCGCTTCGGCTTCGACCAGCCGACCCTGACGGCTCAGGCTTTTTGCAAGCTCGACACGGATGCCGTCACGGAGAGACGCGAGCTGGCCCTCAGGAATCCCGAAATCGGCATCATGGCCGACCATCTGCTCCGCCAGAGCGGCAGCCTGCCGGAAGGTTTGCTCGGCGTCGGCGTAGCGGCCGCTTTCGAACGCAAGAAGGCCGCGGGACCGCAGAACCTGCACGCGGAAGTTCACGCGCTGAAGCGGCGTCGGGCCAGTGCCATTGCGCATGCCCCACGTTACCGAATCCGTCAGAAGCCGTTCGCCGCGCGCCTGGTAATCGCGTGCCAGCTCCATTTGTCCGCCGCGGATCGCGGCCTGAACGATGTTCTGGTAGACGTTGAAATACGCACCTTTCTGGTTGGACCGGTCGGCGATCGGGATTCGCGCCAAATTGGCGTCAAGGACGCCCTTGATATTGCCGACGCCCATATACGCGAAGCCCAGCTGCTGCAGATAGATCAGCATCTGTTTCGGCCCGAAGCCCGCCTTATTCGCATAGTCGTTGGCGAGCTTGATGTCGGCGAGGCGCTGTTCCGCGCGTCCGATCTCGCCGGCTGCCGTGCCGCGAGCGTAGTAAAAGTTCGCGAGCTCGTCCGGCGAGCCGCCGGCCGGCGGCTGTTTGTCGGCGGCGGCGACGAGCGCCGCGCGCTTTGCCGGGTCGGGCCTCTGCTTGTCGAGAATGGCCGTGATGTCGGCAATCGTGCGCGGCGGCGGAACGAATGAGACCGGAGCCGCGGCTGCGGGCTGATCTTTGTCCGGTTGCGCCTGATCTTTGGCCGCGTCGGCCCGGAACTGGTCGATGACCTTGAGCGCGTCGTCCAGCGAGGCGGCCCGGGCCGGGCCCGCGGCCCATACCGCGACGGCGGCAATAAGGAAGATCGATACCGCAGTTCGACGCGTCATTCAGGCCTCCCCAGCCGAGAGCGAATTGTATAGCGGCTGTTCTCGCCGACGACAGTGATTCACATCACTTATTGTTAAGAAAAGCCTTGAAAACCCGTT
>Ga0335084_10006255_pt1 | contig 11827 bp, 10 predicted proteins | sample Lox_Sample_44_FD_206721 | JGI IMG/M metagenome (GOLD analysis project Ga0335084, IMG submission 206721) | Soil microbial communities from Loxahatchee National Wildlife Refuge, Florida, United States - Lox_Sample_4.4 | ecosystem: Environmental > Terrestrial > Soil > Wetlands | place: USA...
GCAAGCGCAGCGAAGCGCTGCCGCAGGTGCCGACGATCGTCGAGGCAGGCTATCCCGACATGGTCAGCAGCTCGTGGCAGGGCGTGTTCGTACCCGCGGGAACGCCGCGGCCGATCGTGGAGAAGCTCCACGCGGCGCTGATCGCGACGATGGATTCACCAGAAACAAAGGAGCGCTTTGCAGCCGGCGGCGTGAACGTCGTCACCAGCAGGACGCCGGAGGAGTTCGCCTCGTTCGTCAGCGCGGAGACCTCGCGCTGGGGAAAGGTAGCGAAGGAGTCAGGAGCAACGATCGATTAGACCAACCCGAAGGACCGACGATGGCAAATTTCGGCATGGTAGGCCTCGACTGGCAGCAGCGCGTCAACTGGGAGCGGCTGCGCCAGTATCGCCTTGACCGCGCCCGCGAGCGCATGAAGGCGCACAAGCTCGGCGCGATGCTCTGCATGTACGACGAGAACGTGCGCTATCTCACCGGAACGCTCACCCCGGGATGGAACCGGCTCAAGCCGGGACTTCGCTACGCGCTCCTCTGCGGCGACGATCCGCCGGTGCTGTTCGAGCAGGGGGACCTCGGCGCGCACATCGCGCGCCATTCGCCGTGGATTCCCAAGGAGAACATCCGCTGGTCGTACGCCTGGATCAAGGGCGCCGCCGGCCCGGCCTCGCTGCAGCAGGTCAACAAGTTCACCAAGGCGATCCAGCAGGAGATGAAGAAGAGCGGCGTGTCCGGAATGACGCTCGGGGTGGACTTCGTCGACATCAACATCATCCAGGTGTTCAAGGACGCGAAGATCAAGTGGGCCGACGGCATGTCGCCGATGATGGAGGCGCGTGCCATCAAGAACGTCGACGAGCAGGAATGCATGCGCATGGTCGGGGCGATCGGCGATGCGGCCCACTGGGAGTGCATGAAGTTCCTGCGGCCGGGGCTCACCGAGAACAAGGTCACGGCGCACATCATGGAGTTCCTCTATTCGATCCCCGGCATGGAAGACGTCGAGGACGTGATCGTCTCCTCGGGGCTCAACACCTGGCCCAACTGGCGCAACTTCTCCGATCGCATCATCAAGCCGGGTGACATCGTGTTCATGGATCTCGCCGCTCTCACCTGGAACGGCTACAAGTCCTGCTATTACCGCACCTATTGCGTGGGCAAGGAGCCGACGAAGGAGCAGAAGGAGTACTACGCCATCGCGCTCAAGTGGCTCTACGACTCGATCAAGGCCGTGAAGGTCGGCACGACGACGCGGGAGATCGCGCTCAAGTGGCCCTCGGCCAAGGAAGCGTGGGGCTACAAGGAGGAGGACCAGGCGGCAGCCAATCTCTGGGGCCACGGCCTCGGCCTCGCTCAATACGACCCGCCGGTGATCTCGCGCATCTGGTCGCTCGACCATCCCGTGGAGATCAAGGAAGGGATGGTGTTCGCGCTCGAGACACAGCACGGCAAGACGCACCAGTGGGGCGTGCGCATCGAGGAGATGCTGATCGTGCACAAGGACCGGATCGAGATCATCTCCAACTTCCCCGTCGAGCAGATCACCGTCGTCGATCCGATGCCGGGATATTCGACCTATGGCAAGTCTTAGTCAGTCGTCGCCCCGGCAGAGGCCGGGGTCCAAGGTCGTCGCGGATTCGCCCGGCGTCGGCGAATTGGATCCCGGCCCTCGCCGGGATGACAAGCTAGCATCGCAGCGGTCCGCATGCCGCGACTGATCGTTCCCATCGCGGCGCCGGAGGCTGCCGACGCGGATCGCTTCGGACCAAAGGCGGCGAACCTCGCCCGTCTCGGGCACGCCGGCCTGCCGATCCCCGGCGGCTTTTGCATCGACGCCGAAGCCTATCGCCTGCAGGTCGCGGACGCGGGGCTCGAGAATCACGCGCGGCGGGTGACCTCGCCCGAACCACGCGAGGCGCGTTGCGCCGCGCTCGCGATGAAACTCGGACTGCTCGACGGACCGATCGCGGCCGATCTGCAGGGGGCTGTGCTCGACGCGCGACGGGCGCTGGTGGCATCGACCTGCGCGGCGACGGTAGTGCGTTCCTCCGCGCTGGTCGAGGATCGGTTCGGCTCGAGCTTTGCCGGACAGTTCGAGAGCTACCTCGGCGTCGAGAGCGAGGAAGATTTTCTGACCGCCGTGCGCTCCTGCTGGGCGGCGCTTTGGGCAACCCGCGTGCTTCGCTACATGGCCGCGCACAACGCGAGCCCCGCCGATACAGCGATGGCCGTGCTCGTCCAGCCGCTCGTCGGCGCGCACTGCGCCGGAGGCGGCCTGAGCCGCACGGCAGAAGGCGACATGGTGCTGACCGCGACGCCAGGGCTCGGCGCAGCGCTCGCGCAGGGCGAGGTCGTTCCCGATCGCTTCGTTCTGTCCCGCGACGGCGTGCTACACCACTCGAGCGCCGGACGCGTCTCGCATCGCCTCGGCTGCGCGCACGGTGCGTGGCCGCTCCACCGCGCCGCGGCCACCGAAGCGGCCCTCGATCCGGCGCAGGCCGTGGAGCTCGGCGCGCTGCTCTCCAGGACGGAGGACGTCATCGGCATGCCCGTGGAGATCGAGTGGGCGCTCGACGACTCGGGCTTCAAACTCCTCCAGGCGCGCCCGCTGCACCTGCAGTCGGCCCCCGTACCCGATGAGATCTGGCTGCGTCATCCGGGGCTCAACGGTCATCCTGCGGGCGTGGGCTGGGGTTCGGGGCGCGCCTGCGTCGTGAACTGCGAGTGCGAGCTCTCGCGCGTCGGCCCGGGCGATGTCCTGGTCACCAGGGTCGCCGGTCCTTCGTTGAGCGCGGTCCTGCCGCGCGTAGCCGGCGTGGTCGCGGAGCTTGGCGGCAGCACTTCGCACCTTGCTTCGCTCGCGCGCGAACGCGGCATTCCCGCGGTGCTCGGCGTGCTCGAGGCTACGCAGAGGATCCCCGACGGCGTGCAGGTCGCCGTCGACGGCGTCGCCGGCATCGTGCGCTGGATGCCAGCGAGTGATCGTCGCCCCGGCGAAGGCCGGGGCCCAGGTTCGGCCAGAATTCGATCCCGGCCTGCGCCGGGATGACCATCTCATGGGGCCCCGCGTCTTCGTCACGCAGCCGATACCCGCAAGCGCACTCGAGCGGCTGCAACGGCTCGCGCCCGTGGATTGGAACCACAGCGACGTGCACATCCTGGCCAAGGACGAGCTCATCGCCGCCGTGCGCGCACACGACATCCTCTTCTGCCTGCTGCCGGACCGCGTCGATGCAGACGTGATCGACGCCAACCCGGCGCTGCGCCTGATCGCGACGATGAAGATCACCCCGTCCGACATCGACGTCGGCACGGCCTCCTCTCGCCGCATTCCGGTGACGGTGATTCCCGCGATCGCCACCGAGGCGACGGCCGATCTGCACTTCGCGCTGCTGCTCGCAGTCGCGCGCCGCGTGGTCGAGGGCGATCGGCTCGTGCGCGCGGGCATCTTCCCCGGCGCGCAGTCGATGCATCTGCTGGGCGCCGGCGTCTGGGGAAAGACGATCGGTCTGATCGGCGGCGGCGGACGCATCGGTCGCGCGGTGGCGCGGCGCGCTCGGGGATTCTCGATGCGTCTCCTCTACTGGGGCCCGCGGCGGATACCCGAGACCGAAGAGCGCGAGCTCGGGCTCGTCTACGTCGCCCTGGATCACCTGCTGGCCGATTCCGATTTCGTATCGGTTCACGCCACGCTCAAAGCCGAGACTTTTCATCTCATCGGCGCACGCGAGCTCGGGCTCATGAAGCGCAGTGCCTTCCTCGTCAACAGCGCGCGCGGGCCGATCGTCGATGAGCGCGCGCTCTGCAGGGCGCTGCGCGAGGGACGCATCGCCGGAGCAGCGCTCGACGTCTTCGAGCGCGAGCCGCAGGTCGAGGCGGAGCTTCTGGGCATGGCGAACGTCGTGCTCGCCCCCCACCTGGGCAGCGCGGTCGCCGAGCTGCGCGAGCAGATGGCCAACGTGGTCGTCGACAACATCGCTGCGGTGCTCGAAGGCCGACGCCCGCCGAACTGCTGGAATCCGGAGATCTACGACGAGGCATGATCATGACGCCGCCTCGTTTGCCGCCGGTGCCCACTGACAAGAGGCAATAGCCGGAGGAGACCATGAGCGGCAAGGCGAAGGTCGTGCTGACCGACTACGTTTGGCAATCGCTGGACGTGGAAAAGAAGACGCTCGAAGACCTCGCCGTGCTGGTGCCGCTGCAGACCAAGAAAGCCGAGGAATTCCTGCCCGAGGCGCAGGACTGCGATGCGCTGCTCAATACCTACGCCGGACCGATCACCGCGGAGGCGATGGCGCGCATGCCCAAGTGCCGGATCATCGCCCGCTACGGCATCGGCGTGGACACAATTGACCTCGAGGCAGCCACGCAGGCCGGGATCATCGTCACGAACAATCCGACGTATTGCATCGAGGAGGTTGCGGAGCACACGTTCGCCCTGCTGCTTGCGTGCGCGCGCAAGGTCGCGCTCTACGACCGCCTGGTGCGTGGCCGAGGCTGGGAAGTACCCCCGGGCAAGCCGATCTTTCGCCTGTCGGGGCGCACGCTCGGCCTGGTCGGCTTCGGGAACATCGGCAGACAGGTGGCCGCGCGCGCGGCCGCGTTCGGCATGCGCGTCCTATTCGCCGACCCTCTGGTGGAGCAAGGCCGTTTTCCGGGCCCGGGGACGAAGGTCGATCTCGATGAGCTCCTGCGCGAGTCTGATTTTGTCTCTCTGCACCCGCCGCTGACGCGCGAGACGCGGAAGATGATCAATGCCGGCGCGCTCTCGCGCATGAAGCCTTCGGCTTGGCTCATCAACTGTTCCCGCGGACCGGTCGTCGATACCGACGCGCTCGTCGGCGCGCTCGATGCGAAGCAGATCGCCGGCTGCGCACTCGACACGACCGATCCCGAGCCGCTGCCCGACCCTCACCCCTTGCGCGGACGCGACAACGTCATCATCACGCCGCACGTGGCGTGGTACAGCGAGCAGGCGCTCGTCGGCCTCCAGGCGGGCGCGCCGAGCGAGGTGCGCAGAGTGCTCTCGGGCGAGTGGCCGGTGAACGTCGTGAATCGGGAGGTCAAGGGAAGGAATCGCGCCCGGCTCTGAAGCACGGTGCACCGTCGCGACCGATCGAGGGCGGGGTCCCTGCGACATGCGGCCGTCGTCGTGCTACGCTGACGGGCAGCTGACATTCCGGGCTCCGGTCGAGACCGGACGAACCGAAGGGCGCGGATGACCCGCTCGACCACGACTTCCGTCGATGCTTCGCTCGCGGCGGGCGATACCGGCGCTGTCGTGATCCCCGGCCTCGCCATGCATCGGCTCGTCGCGCACGTCGACGCCCGTGGCTTCCTGACGGAGTTCTTCCGCAGCTCCTGGGGGATCGCGGCGATCTCGCAATGGACCGCGATGACGCTGAGCGAGCGTGCGGTGCGCGGCCCCTCGGTCCACGTCAGGCATCTCGACGCATTGATCGTTCTATCGGGTGAGATGCAGATCGGCTTTCGCGATCTGCGGGAAGGCTCGCCGGTCTTTTGCCGTCCGTACCGGCTGACGCTCTCCGGCTGCGAGCCCACGCTGGTCCTGGTTCCTCCCGGCGTCATGCACACGTTCTACGCTGCGACCGGGCCCGTGCTCGTCGTCGTGGGGAGCACGCACGAGTACCTTCCGGAGGACGACATCCGCTGTCGATTGCAGGATGCCGGGATGGACATCGACGCCTCGACGATCGGCGCCGAGGACGGCCGCGCGCAATCGCTCGACGAAGTGATCGCCGCACTGCGGACCCGCCTTTAATCGATGTCTGCCGCTCCGGTGCTCCTCGTCGGCTGCGGCCGCTGGGGACGCAACATCCTGCGCGATCTCACCTCGCTCTCCCAGTCGGTGATCGTGGTCGATCCCTCCGAAGAAGCGCGCGCGGCCGCAGCGCCGACGGCCCGCGCAGCGCATCCGAACCTCGAGATCGACGAGCGTGTCTGCGGCATCATCGTCGCCACACCGGCGACACAACACATCGACGCAATCGAGCAGCTCGCGCAATGGGGAAGGCCGATCTTCGTCGAGAAGCCGCTTGCCACGCGCATCGAGGATGCAGAGCGTGCCCTCGCTCTGGCGGGCGAGCGCCTGTTCGTGATGGACAAATGGCGCTATCACCCTGGCATCGAGGCGCTTGGCGCGCTCGCGCGCAGCGGCGAGCTTGGTCGCGTCAGGGAGCTGCGCACATGGCGGCTCGGTCACAACCACGCGCGCGACGACGTCGATCCGATCTGGAACCTGTTGCCTCACGATCTGTCGATCGCGCGCGAGATCCTTGGTTACCTGCCTCCGGCGGTCTCCGCCGCTGCCGAGCGCGCGGCCGGTCGCGTGTGGGGAATTGCCGCGCGCCTGGGCACCGATCCGTTGCACGTGGTGGAAGTTTCCGCATACCGCGCCGAGCATCGACGCCGGGTGGAGGTCGCGTTCGACGACGCTGTTGCCGTTCTCGACGGCGAGTGCGACACGGCGGTCAAAATCCGGTCCAACAACGGAGATCGCACGATGAGCGTGGCAGGCGACGCGCCGCTCAAGCGGGAGCTCAAGGCATTTCTCGAGTACCTCGATGAAGGCGCGCCCCCGAAGTCCTCCGCACGCGACGGGGTCGAGACAGTCCGGCGCATCGCCGAGCTGCGCCGGCTGGCGGGTCTCGATGGCTGACCCGATCGTCTCGATTCTGCTCGTCACCTGGAAGCGGGTCGATCTGCTCGAGAAGTGCCTCAAGAGTATCGCGGCGGCGAAGCCCGACGTTCCGTTCGAGATCATCATCGTGAACAACGGCGGCTCGCGCACGGCCGCACGCGTCGATGCCATCGCCTCGGGTGCGCGAGTCGTTCACTCGCGCGTGAACCTCGGCCTTCCCGGCGGCCTCCGTCTCGCGCGCTCGATCGCTCGCGGCAAGTATCTCGCCACGCTGCAGGACGACGTCGCCGTCGAGGCGGGCTGGCTCGATCGGCTCGTCGCCCGCATGGACGCTGACCCATGGGTCGGCATCGTAGGTAGCAGCGTCGAGCTCCCTGGAGGCTACCGCATTTGCGGCTTGTACCTCCTAGGAGGCCTTACATGGTTGCATCCGACGGCGGATCCTGGGCCCGTGCCGGTCGATCTGTGCACCTCGGCATCCATGCTACTCCGTGCCCGTGCCTGGGACGATGCTGGTGGACCGTCGCCCGAGCTTTTTCCCCTCGGATATGTCGACTTCGATCTGTGCATTCGCGTGGCGTGCTGCGGTTGGATCGTCGAAATTCTGTCGACCTCGCTTGTGCGCCACGAATGGCACCAAAGCACGTCCCCGGCGCTTCGAGCCTACACCGTCGAGCGCAATGCAAATCCGGTGCGCAAATGGCACGCGGCCTGGCTCGCCGAGCGGCCGCAGCAGGCGACGCTGGAGGAGATGAGAAGCCGGCTCATCGCGCGCGCGAAGGCGATTCGCGCGAAGCCGCCGCCGGCGGGCAAGGACCCTCAGCCGCTGACCCCCGCCGATCTCGCTCGCCTCGAGCGCATCGCCCGCTGGGGGGCGCTGCGCATCCGCTTGGGGAAGCTCAAATTTATCCTTACGCGTCGCGCGCCGGCGAAGTCCTGATCCGGGCCACTCGTCAGCGATCTCGCCCCCGCGTGGCCCATTTCTCCAGCACCGCGCAGACCGACGCGGTATCGCTCTCCGCGAAGCCGAGCGCCATCGCGGCGTTGTAGATCGAGGTCGTTGCGGCGAATAGCGGCGTCGGGCAGTCGAGCTCGCGGGCGAATTCACCGATGATCTTCATGTCCTTCTGCCAGACGCCGACCTTCATCGTTGCCTTGGAGTAGTCGCCCCTGGCCATCATCGGACCGCGGACCTGCAGCATCCGCGACGAGCCGGCGCCGTCGCCGAGCACCTCGACCATGGTGGCCGGGTCAAGGCCCGCTTTCCTGCCCAACACCAGCGCCTCGGCAGCCGAGACGTTGTGGATCGCGACGAGCAGGTTGGCGAGGAACTTCATCTTCGACCCGGCGCCGAACGGGCCGAGGAAGAAGTGGCTGCGGGCGAAGCCCTCGAGGACGGGGATGCAACGGCGGTACGCGCCGCGCGAGCCGCTCGCGTAGACGGCGAGGTCCTTGACCCGCGCCTGCGCTCCGGTGCCGGAGAGCGGGCAATCGAGCAAGGCGATGCGGCGCACCGCGAGCGTTTGGCGCGCCGCCTCCTTCACGGCGATGGGCAACGTGCTCGTCTCGACGACGATCTGCCCCGCGCAGCGCGCCGAGGCGATCTCGGTCGAAACCTCGAGCAGCGCCTCGGAGGAAGGAAGCGAAGTGATGACGATCGGCGCCCGGCGCGCCAGCTCGCGCGCGCTTCGCGCCGGCCGGCCGCCGGCCCGGGCCAGCTCCGCGCGGCGACGCGCCAGCACGTCGTAGCCCGCGACCACGAACCCGGCGGCGATCAGATTGCCTGCCATCGCCGAGCCCATGATGCCGAGACCGACGACACCGACGCCCTGCCCTTCTCCCGCGCGTCCTTTCGGCACCTATTGCTCCTCGGCAGGCGCGAGCGCGCCCACGGCGGCGAAGAGCGCCTCGATCGATTCGCGCTTGATGTTGCGCACGATGAACACGATGCGTGAGCGAGGATCGGTGTCGCGGTCGCCTTCGAGCGTCACTGGGGGATGGAACAGGTGTTGCGCGCCCTGCAGGACGACGGGGCCCCGCTCGCCTTCCACGTGAACGATGCCCTTCACCCGCAGCAGATCCGGTCCACGCAGTTGCGCGAGGGCCTGAAGCGACGCGTTCAAACCATCCCAGTTGAACGGGCGGTCGAACCACAGGCAGAAGGAGGCGATCGCCGCGTCGTGGGCGCCGCGCGCGTTCGCGCCGGGCAACGCGCGGCCCGAACGCAGGGCTCGATTCGTATCGCCTGCGACCGAACCAACCCAGCGGTCCAACTCCGCGGGCTGGGCGCGGGTCGTGCGCGGACCGATGCTCGCCAGCAGAGCGGGGTCGAGCTCCCCATCGACGGCGATGGCGCACGCAGCGAAGGGGTTGAGCGCCTCGAGCCGCTTGCGCAGGCGAGCGACGAGGTCGGAATCCGCGATGTCGGTCTTGGTTATGACGAGGTGGTCGGCCACCGCCGCCTGCTTGACGGCTTCCGGCGTCGCATCGAGCTGGTCCATCCCGTTCACGGCATCCACGAGGGTCACCACACCGTCGAGTCGATACTGCGCGCCGAGCAGTCCGTCGGTGCGCAGCGTGTGCAGCACCGGCACGGGATCGGCGAGGCCTGTCGTCTCGACGAAGACGCGATCGAAATCCATCACTTCACCGGCGCGCCGCTTTATGAAGAGCTCGCGCAGCGTCTCCTGCAGGTCGGTGCGCAGCGTGCAGCACAGGCATCCATTGCCCAGCAGCGTCATCTGCTCGGAAGAAGCGGCGATGAGCTCGTGATCGATCGCGACCGGACCGAATTCGTTGATGATGACCGCCGCCCGATTCATCCCGGGGTGACGCAGCAGGCGGCTCAGCAGCGTGGTCTTGCCGCTGCCGAGGAAGCCGGTGATGACGGTGACCGGCAGGCGGCTCGCGAGCGGATCGACGGCGGGCGCCGCGCGGGCGGTCGCGGTCACAGCGTCATCTCCAGCACATAAAGGCCACCGGCGAAGCGATCGACCGAGTAGACAATGCGCCGCTCGTCGACGTAGACGTCGTTCAGTTGTATCGCACCCGCCTGCGAGAGCGGCGGAGCGCTCGGCACGAAGTACGCGACTTCCTGCGGCTGATAGGGATTGCTGATGTCGTAAGCGCGCACGCCGGCGTTGAAGAAGGTGCCGATGACGATCTGGTCCGAGCGCCACGACGTCGCTACGGGGAGGTTCTCGTGCAGGTTGTGCGCCCCGAAGCGGCCCCCGCGATGCGCGAAAGCGTCGTGAGGCGCGGCGGGAAGCGTGCTGATCGGGAGCGGCCGCGCCTCGACACGGGCATCCAGCACCCACACGAGCTTCGGCCAGTCGAATCCGTCGTCCTTGATGCACTCGTCGCTCACGATGAGGAGGTCGCGCTCGAAGAGAGGCAGTACGGTATGCGTGAAGCCGTTGAACGGCGGCGAGTTCTGCCAGCGCCCGACGAGCCTGGGATTGCCCTTGTCGGCGATATCGAGGATCAGCGCTCCCCCGTCGATGTATCCCACGTAGGCGCGATCCGGCCGCTGCGGGAAGACGTTCGTGTTGTGCGCGCGGAACCCAGCGTCGAACTTCGGATCGAGTCGCTGCGGCGGCGGTGCGCTGTCGCCCTCGCGCGTTCCGGGCAGCCACCAGCGACCGACCTCGCGCGGCTTGCTCGGGGACCGAACGTCGATGATGCGATAGAACTGGTCGTCGAGGGGGTTCCGCGGTTGAAAATCCGCGGCGCCGCTCGCCATGTGCACGAACTCGCCGTCGACGAACCACAGCGCGTGCACGCCGCGCGAGTGGGTTCCCGATGCATCGAAGTGGCAGACGAGCTTCGGCTGCTCGGGCACGCTGACGTCAAAGAGCTCGAACCCCGCCGGTTTGAGCCCCGTCGTCTGTGTCTGGTAGGCCACGGCCATGAGATCGCCGACGACGTCGAGCGAGTTCGAGCGCACTTTGGCGTGCGGGAGCTCGGTCTGGACGACCACGCGGGGGGTTCGCGGGTCGGAAACGTCTACGCCGGTGAAGTTCTTGGGCGCAGACTCGTGCGCGAGCCACAGGATGCGCCGACCGTCGCGCGTGAGCTGCACGGCCATGCCCTCGCCGATCCCGCCGAAGCCCTGCAGCTCGTGATGGGCGAGCAGGCGCATGTTCAGCGCGAGCGCCTGATCGCGGCGCGCGGCGGTTCGGGCAGGTGTCGGCATGAAAGCTCGCAACAGGGACGAGGCAACGCTACGCCGCTGCCTGCGCTCGGGTCAAGCGAGTCCCAGTTCGAGTAATATGGCTTCGCGGCGAGCTGACGCTTCGAACGCCAGAGGACGCGGGGAGAGACGCATGCGAATCTTCACACCACTTGTCTTTGTGCTGGGACTGGTCGCTGCGACTGCCGGCAACATGGCGCTCGCCCAGACCTACCCGTCGAGGCCGGTGCGGCTGATCGTGACCTATCCCCCCGGCGGCAGCTCCGATCTCATGGCGCGCATCCTGGGCGAGAAGCTCGGCCAGCTCTGGGGTCAGCCGGTCGTCGTCGAGAACAAGCCCGGAGCCGCCGGCTCGATCGGCATGGAATCCGCCGCGCACCAGCCCGCGGACGGCTACAGCTTCGTGATCGGCAACCTCGGTCCGGCAGCAGTCAATCCGCTCCTGTCGAAGGTGCCCTACGATGTCGCGCGCGATTTCATTCCGGTGTCCCTGATCGCGACTGGTCCCAACGTGCTGGTCGTCAATCCCGAAAAAACGCCATTCAAGTCGCTGGGCGATCTGATCGCCTACGCGCGAGCCAACCCGGGCAAGCTCAACTTCGGCTCCGGCGGGCCGGGCAGCGTTGCCCATCTGAGCGGCGAGATGCTCAAGAGCATGGCGCAGATCGACATCGTGCACGTGCCGTACAAGGGCGGAATCCTGTCGATCAACGATCTCCTCGCCGGTCACGTGCAGATGGTGTTTTCGGATGCCTTGCCGGTGATGCAGCACATCCGGGCCGGAAAACTGCGCCCCCTGGCGATCACCAGCCCGGAGCGCAGCCTTCTCGTGCCGGACGTGCCGACCTGTGTCGAATCGGGCGTGCCCGGGCTCGTCGCGGTGAACTGGTGGGGGGTGCTGCTCCCCGCGGGCACGCCCAAGCCGACGGCGGAGAAGTTTCATGCCGATCTCGTCAAGGTGATGCAGGACCCGG
>Ga0335084_10006256_pt1 | contig 11827 bp, 11 predicted proteins | sample Lox_Sample_44_FD_206721 | JGI IMG/M metagenome (GOLD analysis project Ga0335084, IMG submission 206721) | Soil microbial communities from Loxahatchee National Wildlife Refuge, Florida, United States - Lox_Sample_4.4 | ecosystem: Environmental > Terrestrial > Soil > Wetlands | place: USA...
GGCAACGACGAGCCCGCGATGGGGCCCCTTGAGGAGCCCTTCGGCGACCGCGCGGTCGAACTGCCCGAGCAGGCCGTCGAAGTAGCCGTCGACGTTGACCACGCCACACGGCTTGCGGTGGATGCCGAGCTGCGCCCAGGTGATCATCTCGCAGATCTCCTCGAAGGTACCGTAGCCGCCCGGAAGCGCGATGAAGCCTGCGGCGAGCTCGGCCATCCGCGCCTTCCGCTCGTGCATCGACTTCACGACGATCAGCTCGCTGAGCTCGGCGCCCTCATAGGCGAGCTCCTTCCGCTGCAGCGCCGCCGGGATCACGCCGACCACGCGGCCGCCCGCGCCGCGCGCGGCCGCGGACACCGCCCCCATCAGGCCGACGCGCCCGCCGCCGAAGACGAGCGTGATGCCGCGGCGCGCGAGCGCCTCGCCCATCGCGCGCGCCGTCTCGGCGAGCAGCGGGCGATTGCCCGTGTTCGCCCCGCAGAAGACGCAGACCGACTTCAGAACCCCCCCGTCGCGAGCCATTTCTCGATCTGGTCGAACCGGTCGACGCCCCAGAACGGCTCGCCGTCGATCACGACGTAGGGCGAGCCGAACACGCCGATGGCGAGCGCCTTGTCGACCGCGGCTTTCGTCAGGTCCTTCACCGCCTGGTCGTTGATGCCGGCGCGGACCTCCTCCGCCGGCAATCCGCTCTTCGCGGCGAGGGCGATCGTGTTCTCGGGGATCGAGATGTCGATGTCCTCGAGGAAGTACGCGGCGTAGAGCGCGCGCGCGAGGGCCTTCGCGCGCTTCGGGTCCCTGGCGTTCAGCCAGTAGAACGCCCGCGTCGGCGCGACCGAGGCGATCGGGAAGTTCGTGGGATGCCGGTAGGGCACGCCGTGAAAGCGTGCGCTGCGCAGGAAGTCGTGCTTCGCGTAGTCGCCCTTGATCGGAATCGAGGGCAGCGGCTGCTGGCCGGTGGCCTTGAACGCGACGCCGAGCAGGAACGGGCGCCAGACCGCCTCGCGACCGTGCTTCGCGGCGAGCGCGTCGATCTTGTGGCTCGCGACGTAGCCGTAGGGCGACGAGAAATCGAAGTAGAAATCGACCGGGGCGGGCATTCGAGGCCTCCTCCTTTGTCGCGGCCGACCGGGCGCCGGCCGCGCGCTTTGCCTCCACGCTGCAAAGCGCGCACCGTACCACACAGGTGCCGCCCTCAGGGTCCTTCCGACGCGATCGTCCGCCCGATCACGAGCCGCTGGATGTCGCTCGCGCCCTCGTAGATCTGGCACACGCGCACGTCGCGGTAGATCCGCTCCACCGGGAAGTCGTCGACGTAACCCGCCCCGCCGTGGATCTGGATCGCATCCGAGCAGACGCTCTCCGCCATCTCGCTCGCGAAGAGCTTGGCCATCGACGCTTCCTTGAGGCACGGCTGCTTCGCGTCGCGGAGCACCGCCGCGTGCAGCACCATCTGCCGCGCGACCTCGATCTTCGTCGCCATGTCGGCGAGCCGGAAGGTCACCGCCTGGTGCTCGATGATCGGCTTGCCGAAGGTCTCGCGGGTGCGCGCGTAGGCGACCGCCGCCTCGTACGCGGCGCGCGCCATCCCGACCGCCTGCGCACCGACGCCGATCCGGCCGCCCTCGAGGTTCGACAGGGCGATGCGGTAGCCCTCGCCCTCGGCACCGAGGATGTTCTCGCGCGGGATGCGGCAGGCCTCGAACGCCACCTGCGCGGTGTCGGAGGCGCGCTGGCCGAGCTTGTGCTCGAGCCGGTTCACGACGTAGCCCTTGGCGTCGGTCGGCACGATGAACGCGCTGATGCCCTTCTTGCCCGCCTTGCGATCGGTCACCGCGAACACGATCGCGACGTCGGCGTGCTTGCCGGTGGTGATGAACTGCTTGACGCCGCTTAGCACCCATTCCTCGCCGACCAGGTCGGCGCGAGTGCGGATCGCGGAAGCGTCCGAGCCGGTGTGCGGCTCGGTGAGACAGAAGCAGCCGAGCAGCTCGCCGCGCGCGAGCTGCGGCAGCCACCAGTCCTTCTGCGCCTCGCGGCCGAAGTTGAGGATCGGGCCGCAGACGACCGAGTTCTGCACCGCGACGATCGTCGAGCAGGACCCGTCGCCGGCGGCGATCTCCTCGAGCGCGATCGCGAGCGACACGTGGTCGAGGCCGGCGCCGCCCAGCCGCTCCGGCACACAGACGCCGAAGAGCCCGAGCGGGCCCATCTCCTTCAGCGCCTCCCGCGGAAACGCCGACTTGCGGTCCCACTCGGCAGCGTGGGGCGCGAGCCGCTCGCGCGCGAACGCGCGCACCGTATCGCGGATCTGCTCCTGCTCGGGCGTCAGCAGCACCGAGTCACCTCGCGGCGCGCTTCTGGAGCATGCGCAGATGCCCGCCGACGAGCGCGGCCGGGACCACCAGCGCGTCGCCGAGGAGGCGCAGCCAGAGCGGATAGTCCTGCGGCTGGACGAGCAGCATCACTTCGCCGAAAACGAGCGACACGACGCCGACCGCGAACGCGTTCGCATACTCGGCGTGGTTCGCGAAGCGCCCGGCGACATAGCCGCCGAGCGCGGTGCAGCAGAGCCCGCCGGCGAGACCGAAGAGCTGGAAGCCCGCCGAGCGTTCCACGATCGCGTCGACGACCTCGGGGGACGCCCCGCCGGCCGCGAGCCCGGCGCCGCCGACGATCGCGAGCACGATGCCGAAGATCATCGTGGCGCCGATGTCGACGAAGAAACCGAGCGCGACCGCGAGGACCGACGAGCGCCGGCGCGCGTCCGGCGGATCGCCGACCGGCGAGCCGGGCGGGGTATAGGGATCGGGCATCAGGGGTCACGACGCGAGGGGCCACCGCCCCGCGCGCTCCCCCAGATCGGCGTCGGCTTCGCCATCGGTACTTCCCCTACACGAGCTCGAGCGCCACCGCGGTCGCCTCGCCCCCGCCGATGCAGAGACTGGCGATGCCGCGCTTGCCGCCGTACTTCCGCAGCGCGCCGATCAGCGTGACCATGATCCGCGCGCCGGAGGCGCCGATCGGATGGCCGAGCGCGCACGCGCCGCCGTGCACGTTCACCTTGTCGTGCGGCAGGCCGTGCTCCTTCATCGCCGCCATCGTGACGACCGCGAACGCCTCGTTGATCTCGTAGAGATCGACGTCCTTCGCCTTCCAGCCGGTGCGCTCGTAGATCTTCCGGATCGCACCCACCGGCGCGGTGGTGAAGAGTGCGGGCGCCTGCGCGTGGGTCGAGTGCGCCACGACGACCGCGAGCGGCACGAGGCCGAGTCGCTCGGCGGTGGAGCGCCGCATCATCACCATCGCGGCTGCTCCGTCGGAGATCGAGGAGGAGTTCGCCGCGGTGACCGTGCCGTCCTTGCGGAAGGCGGGCTTCAGCGTCGGGATCTTCTCGAGATTCGCCTTGAACGGCTGCTCGTCGTTCTCGATGAACTTCTCGTCCTTGCCTGCCTTGATCGCGAGCGGCGTGATCTCCCAGGCGAACCAGCCTGCCTTGTTCGCCTGCTGCGCGCGCCGGAGCGAGGCGATCGCGAAGTTGTCCTGCTCCTCGCGGGTGAACGCGTACTTCCCGGCGCATTCCTCGGCGAACGTGCCCATGAGGCGCCCTTTGTCATACGCGTCCTCCAGGCCGTCGAAGAACATGTGGTCGATCACCTGGGAATGGCCCATGCGGAGACCGGCGCGGGCCTTCGGGAGGAGGTACGGGGCGTTCGTCATCGACTCCATGCCGCCTGCGACCATGATGTCGTTCGTCCCCGCGGCGAGGAGGTCGTGCGCGAGCATCGCCGCCTTCATCCCCGAACCGCACATCTTGTTGATCGTCGTGCAACCGGTGGCGAGCGGGAGCCCCGCCCCGAGCGAGGCCTGGCGCGCCGGCGCCTGGCCCTGACCGGCGGGCAGGACGCAGCCCATGATCACCTCCTCGACCTGTTCGGGCTTCACCTTCGCGCGCTCGACCGCGGCGCGGATCGCCGCCGCGCCGAGCTCCGGCGCGGCGAAGCCCTTCAGCTCGCCCTGGAAGCCGCCCATCGGCGTGCGGGCGGCGGAAACGATGACGATCGGGTCGTTCGGCATGGGGAGACTCCAGTCAGGGTTTCAGGCGGTCTTGCGATCGAACGCGAGCCAGGCCGCGAGCGCGCCGAAGGCACCGCCGAGGAACCAGCGCTGCACCTTCAGCCAGCCGGGCCTGGCGCCGAACCACCGCGCCAGGAATCCGGCGGCGGTCACCACCGACCCGTCGACCGCGGCGGCGGTCGCGAGCTGGATCGCACCGAGCAGGAGGCTCTGCGCGAGCACCGAGCCGGCCGCGGGGTCGACGAACTGCGGAAAGAGCGAAAGATAGAAGAGGGCGACCTTCGGGTTGAGGAAGGCCGCGACGAACCCCTGGCGCAGCAGCGCACCGCCGCAGGCGGGCGGCAGCGGGCGCGCCTCGAAGCTCAACCCGCTGCCGCGGATCGTCGTCCACGCGAGCCAGAGCAGATAGGCGGCGCCTGCGAGCCGGATCAGGTCGAAGGCGAACGGGATCGCAAGGAGGATCACCGTCAGGCCGAACGCGCCGAGCGCTGCGTGCACGGCGAGGCCCGTCGTCACGCCGAGCATCGAGACATACCCCGCCCGGCGCCCCTGGGCGAGCGTGCGCGAGATGAGATACAGCCACACCGGTCCGGGCGTGAGCGCGAGGACGAACGAGGCGATCGTGAAGAGCGTGAGCGTCTCGAGGGGCAGCATCGGTCTAGGCCGTTTCGCCGAACAGCTCGCGCCCGATCAGCCAGCGGCGGATCTCGCTCGTGCCGGCGCCGATCTCGTAGAGCTTCGCGTCGCGCCACAGCCTTCCGGTGGCGTACTCGTTGATGTAGCCGTTGCCCCCGAGGCACTGGATCGCCTCGCCCGCCATCCAGGTCGCCTTCTCGCCCGCGTACAGGATCGCGCCGGCGGCGTCCTTGCGCGTCATCTCGCCGCGATCGAGCGCCTGGCCGACCGCGTAGACGTACGCACGGCAGGCGCCGAAGGTCGTGTACATGTCGGCGAGCTTGCCCTGCATGAGCTGGAACTCGCCGATCGACTGGCCGAACTGCTTGCGCTCGTGGAGGTAGGGGATCACCACGTCGAGGCACGCCGCCATGAGCCCGATCGGTCCGCCCGCGAGGACCGCGCGCTCGTAGTCGAGCCCGCTCATCAGCACGTTGACCCCCTTGTTGAACCCGCCGAGCACGTTCTCCTCCGGGACCTCGCAGTCCTGGAAGACGAGCTCGCAGGTGTTCGAGCCGCGCATGCCGAGCTTGTCGAGCTTCTGCGCGGTGAAAAACCCCTTCATCCCGCGCTCGATGATGAACGCCGTGATCCCGCGCGGGCCCGCCGCGCCGTCGGTCTTGCCGTAGACCACCAGGGTATCGGCGTCGGGGCCGTTGGTGATCCACATCTTGCTGCCGTTGAGGACGTAGGTCCCGTTGCGGTAGTCGGCGCGGAGCCGCATCCCGACGACGTCCGACCCGGCGCCCGGCTCGCTCATGGCGAGCGCACCCACGTGCTCGCCGGAGACGAGCTTCGGCAGGTATTTGCGCCGCTGCGCCTCCGAGCCGTTGCGGCGGATCTGGTTCACGCACAGGTTGGAGTGCGCGCCGTACGAGAGCCCGACCGCGGCCGAGGCGCGGCTGATCTCCTCGATCGCGACGATGTGCGCGAGGTAGCCGAGCGCCGCGCCGCCGTACGCCTCTTCGACGGTGATGCCGAGGAGGCCGAGCGCCCCCATCTTCGGCCAGAGGTCCATCGGGAACGCATTCGAGCGGTCGATGTCCGCGGCGCGCGGTGCAATCTCGGTGGCGGCGAACTCGCGCACCGTCCGCCGCAGCATCGCGATCGTCTCGCCGTGGTCGAAGGCGAGCTGGGGAAAGTCGATCATCGGGACAGCGGAAGCGAGATGTCCGGGACGGTCCATAAGCGGTCTCCTCGACGGATGCCGCGCAGCGGTGCACTATAATGCGCCGCCCCATTCTAGCTCACCCCACAGTGAATCCGGAGCAGGTCCTCGACTATCCGCACGCCGCACCGCCGCCGCCCGGCGAGACGCGCGAGGTCGCCCCGGGCGTGCACTGGCTGCGGATGCCGCTGCCCTTCGCGCTGAACCACATCAACCTCTGGCTGCTCGAGGAGGACGAGCGGCTCGTGATCGTCGACTGCGGCTTTGCCGCCGACGCGACGCGCGAGCTGTGGCAGCGCCATTTCGACGGTTTCTTCGCCGGTCGCGCGGTGAGCCGCATCGTCGCCACCCATCTCCATCCCGACCACGCGGGCAACGTCGGCTGGCTCATGTCGCGGTTCGACGCGCCGCTCGTGATGTCCCAGGGCGACTTCGTCATCGCGCACGCGTGGCGCGACGAAGCCTGCGGCTACTCGGTCGGGGCGCTCGTCGCGCATCTCGCACGCCACGGCCTCGCCGGCGACCGGCTGGAGGCGCTGGTGAAGCGCGGGAACGTCTACCGGCGCGCGACGCCGGATTTTCCGCTCACCTACCGCCGCATGATGGAGGGCGACGAGCTCGCGATCGGCGGGCGGCGCTGGCGCGTGATCATGGGTTACGGGCATGCACCCGAGCACGCATCGCTCTACTGCGCCGAGACGGGCGTGCTGATCTCGGGCGACATGCTGCTGCCGCGGATCTCCACCAACATCAGCGTGAACCAGGTCGATCCCGACGCCGACCCGCTGCGGCTCTTCCTCGGGAGCCTGCGCCACCTCGTCGCGCTCACCGCGGCGGACACGCTCGTCCTGCCCTCACACGGGCTGCCGTTCCGCGGCATGCGCGAGCGGGTGGCCCAACTCGAGGAGCACCATCGCCTGCGCCTCGGCGAGCTCGAGGACGTCTGCGGCGAGCCGAAGTGCGCGGCCGATGTCATCGCCACGCTGTTCCGGCGCGAGCTCGACGACCACCAGACGTTCTTCGCGATGGGCGAGGCGATTGCCCATCTGAACTATCTGATGCACGATGGCACGCTCCGGCGCACCCCCGACGCCGATGGCATCGTGCGGTTCGTCCGCGCCTAGACCAAGAACGGGGACGAGGAGGAGCACGATGAGCGCGAAAGAGCCCGAGCGGGCGCCCGACCCCGTCGAAGTCACCAAGATCCTCGGCGAGGTCGCCGAGCGCTCGTCGAACGTGCTCGCCGATTTCGTGAAACGCCATGCGAACGGCAAGGGGCTGGCGGTCACCGACGAATTCGGGATCGCGCGCGCGTTCATGGACATGTGGGCGAAGCTGCTCGCGAACCCGATGGCACTCGCGCAGGCGCAGATGAACATGTACTACGACTACCTGCGGCTGTGGCAGTCGTCCTGGCTCAAGCTCCTCGGCCAGACGCCCGAGCCGGTCGCCGCGCCGGCGCAGGGCGACAACCGGTTCAAGGACGAGGACTGGCAGAACAACTTCGTCTTCGACTACGTGAAGCAGAGCTATCTCATCGCCGCGCGCCACATCCACGACGTCGTGTCGGGGATCGACGGGTTGCCCGGCGAGTCGAAGAAGAAGGTCGACTTCTTCACCCGCCAGTACATCGACGCGCTGTCGCCGTCGAACTTCGCGCTCACCAACCCGCAGGTGCTGCGCGAGACGATGAGCTCGGGCGGCACCAACCTGGTGAAGGGCCTGAAGAACCTGCTCGAGGACCTCGACGAGGGCGACGGGCAGCTGCGCATCAAGATGACCGACGAGAAGGCGTTCCGGATCGGCCACAACGTCGCCACCACGCCGGGCAAGGTCGTGTTCCAGAACGACCTGATGCAGCTCATCCAGTTCAACCCGTCGACCGAGACGGTGTTCAGGCAGCCGCTCCTCGTCATCCCGCCCTGGATCAACAAGTACTACATCCTCGATCTGCGCGAGAAGAACTCGTTCATCCGCTGGGCGGTCGGGCAGGGCCACACCGTGTTCGTGGTGTCGTGGGTGAATCCGGATGCGCGGCTCGCCAACAAGAACTTCGAGGACTACATGCTCGAGGGCCCGCTCGCCGCGCTGGAGGCGATCGAGCAGGCGACCGGGGAGCGCAGGATCAACGCGATCGGCTACTGCCTCGGCGGCACGCTGCTCGGCGCGACGCTCGGCTACATGGCCGCCAGGGGCGACGACCGCGTGAACAGCGCGACGTTCTTCGTCGCGCTGCTCGATTTCTCGATCCCCGGCGAGCTCGGCGTCTTCATCGACGAGCAGCAGGTCGAGAACCTCGAGCGGCGCATGAACGAGCGCGGCTTCCTCGAAGGCTCGGAAATGGCGGGCACGTTCAGCATGCTGCGCTCGAACGACCTCGTGTGGTCGTTCGTGATCAACAACTACCTGATGGGCAAGGAGCCGTTCCCGTTCGACCTGCTGTACTGGAACTCCGACTCCACGCGCATGCCGGCGAAGATGCACAGCTTCTACCTGCGCAACATGTATCTCAAAAACGCGCTCAAGGATCCGGGCGGCGTGCGGCTCGCCGGGGTGCCGATCGACCTCGCGCGGGTGCAGACGCCCTCGTACTTCATCTCGACCGTCGAGGACCACATCGCGCCGTGGAAGTCCACGTACCTCGGCGCCAAGCGCCTCGGCGGCCCGGTGCGCTTCGTGCTCGGCGGCTCGGGCCACATCGCCGGGATCATCAACCCGCCCGCCGCGAAGAAGTACTGCTACTGGATCAACGATGCGCTGCCCGCGAGCGAGGACGCGTGGCGGGCGAGCGCGACCCGCCGCGACGGCTCGTGGTGGAACGACTGGCAGGCGTGGATGGAAGCGCGCAACGCCGGCGAGCGCGTCCCGGCGCGCGTGCCCGGCGACGGCAGGCTGAAGGTGATCGAGGACGCGCCGGGATCCTACGTGAGCGTGCGGGCCGGCACCGGGTGAGCCCCCCGCTCGGCCTCTAGGCGAAGCTCGTCCTCGTGACCACCCGCTCGGGCGGGCCGTTCATCGCCGGCCGCACCCTGACGGGGGTCAAAGACTCGAGCGGACGCCGGTATCATAGCCGCGTCCACAGAGGAGGATGGCCATGGCGGGCGAGGGATTGGCGATCGGCGGGGGCGCGGGGTTCTCGGGCGACCGCACCGACGCCGCCGGCCCGGTGGTCGACACCCTCCTCGCGCGCGGCGGCCCGGCGGCGCTGATCTTCGAGACCCTTGCCGAGCGCACGCTCGCGCTCGCGCAGATCGCCCGGCGCCAGAACCCCGAGGGGGGCTACGAGCCGCAGCTCGACCGCTTCGTCGGGCCGGTCCTCAGGCGCTGCGTCGAGCATCGCATCCCGATCGTCGGCAATTTCGGCGCGGCGAACCCGCGTGCCGCCGCGCGGCGCCTCCAGGGGCTCGCGCGCGAGCTGGGGCTGCGGCGCCTGCGCGTCGGCGTCGTCGAAGGCGACGACCTCTCCGATGAGCGCGGGCGGGCGCTCCTCGCCGAGCACCTTCCCGGCGGCAGGCGCGATTTCGTGAGCGCGAACGTGTACCAGGGCGCGAAGCCGATCGCCGATGCGCTCGCCGCCGGCGCGCAGGTCGTCGTGACCGGCCGCGTCGCCGACCCCTCGCTCGCGGTCGGGCCGGCGATGGCGCATTTCGGCTGGGCCGAGGACGACTGGCCGGCGCTCGGCCGCTGCACGATGGCCGGGCACCTGCTCGAGTGCGGCGCGCAGGTGACCGGCGGCTACTTCGCCGATCCCGGCCTCAAGGAGGTGCCCGATCTCGCGCACGTCGGCTTCCCGATCGCGGAGGTGGCCGCCGACGGCTCGTTCACGATCGGCAAGGCCGCGAACACCGGCGGCCTCGTCGACGCGCGCACGGTGAAGGAGCAGCTCCTGTACGAGGTCCACGATCCGGCGGCCTACCTGACCCCCGACGTCGTCGCCGACATCTCGGAGGCCGAGGTGCACGAGATCGGACGCGATCGCGTCGCGGTGGCCGGCGTGCGCGGCCATCCGCGGACCGCGACCCTGAAGGTGAACGCCTGGTTCGACGGCGGCTGGCTCGGCGAGGCGGAGATCTCCTATGCGGGACCCAACGCGGAGGCGCGCGCGCGCCTCGCGGCGGAGATCGTCCGCAGCCGCATCGGCGGCACGCTCGAGGTCCGTTTCGACCTGATCGGCGTCCTCAGCGTGTTCGCCGACGACGGCGGTCGCCTGCTCGCCGCCCGTCCGCCCGGCGCCGCGCGCGACGTGCGCCTGCGGGCGGCCGCGGTGCACCCCGAGCGCTCGTGCATCGAGCGCCTGCTCGAGGAGGTCACCACGCTGTACACCTGCGGCCCCGCCGGCGGCGGCGGGGTGCGCACGAGCCTGCGCTCGCGCCTGTCGACCGCGTCGTGCCTGGTGCCGCGCGAGCACGTGCCGGCGCGCTTCGAGATCCTGGAGTGAACCGATGGCCCGCGTCCTGCTCCACCGCCTCGCCCACGGCCGCACCGGTGACAAGGGCGATCGCTCCAACATCAGCGTGTTCGCCTACCGCCCCGAGGCGTTCCCGTTCATCGCCGAGCAGCTCACCGAGGCGCGGGTCGCCGACGCGTTCCGGCACCGGCGCCCGTCCGCGGTCAAGCGCTACCTGCTGCCGAAGCTCCACGGGATGAACTTCGTGCTCGACGGCGTGCTCGACGGCGGCGTCAACGATTCGCTCAACCTCGACACCCACGGGAAGAGTCTCGTGTTCCTCGTCCTCGAGATCGAGATCGAGGTGCCGGCGGAGCTCGTACCGCGATGATCCGATCGACGAGCAGGAGGAAACCGATGTTCCGCAGCCTCGTCGCCGCCGGCCTGGCGGCGCTCACTCTCGGCGCGCACGCGCAGACCTATCCCTCCCGCCCGGTGAAGCTGATCGTGCCGTTCCCCGCAGGCAGCGCGACCGACCAGGTGGCACGCCTCGTCGGTCAGCAGCTGAACGAAGCGCTGAAGCAGCCGTTCATCGTCGAGAACAAGCCCGGGGCGCAGGGCGCGATCGCCGCCGCCGAAGTGGCGCGGGCGGCGCCCGACGGCTACACGCTCCTCCTGACCACCAACACGCCGCAGGCGGCGAACGTGAGCCTGTTCAAGACACTCGCCTACGACCCGGTGAAGGACTTCGCGCCCGTGGCGCGCATCGGCACCACGTCATTCATGCTGATGGTGAAGGCCGACTCGCCGGTCAAGACCTTCAAGGCGTTCCTCGCCGACGCGCGCGCGAAGCCGGGCAAGCTCTCCGCGGGCTACGGCTCGTCGGGCTCGCAGGTGTCGCTCGCGATGCTGAAGTCCATGGGCAAGCTCGACGTGGTCGAGGTCCCTTACAAGGGCATCCCGCAGACCGTTACCGACGTCCTGGGCGGAACGCTCTCATTCACCTTCGTGGACCTCAGCAACGCGCTCGCCCAGGCGAAGGGCGGCAAGCTGAGAGGCCTGGCAGTGACCTCGGCGACGCGGACGGCGCTCGCGCCGGACGTGCCGGCGGTCGCCGAGGAGCTGAAGGGCTACGAGCTGATCGCCTGGTTTGCACTCATGGCGCCGGCGGGGACCCCCGCGGAAATCGTGCAGCGATTGCACGACGTCACGGTCAAGGGCATTGCGAAGCACGAAGTGAAGGAGAAGTTCGCCCTCATCGGCGTGGACGTGGCGCCGATGAACCCGGCCGAGCTCGCCAAGTTCATCCAGAGCGAGATCGCGCACTGGGCGAAGCTCGTGAAGCTCGCCGGGATCCAGCCGGAGTAGCGCTCGGCCTTGCCCCGTCAGAACAGCTCCGGCGGCAGCGCGAGCGCGATGCCGAGCGCACTCGCCTCGCGCCGGCCGTCCGGACCGAAGAACTCGACCTCACCGCGCAGGCCCACGACGACCACCTCGCGCGCGCCGCCGCGGAGATAGGC
>Ga0335084_10006258_pt1 | contig 11827 bp, 8 predicted proteins | sample Lox_Sample_44_FD_206721 | JGI IMG/M metagenome (GOLD analysis project Ga0335084, IMG submission 206721) | Soil microbial communities from Loxahatchee National Wildlife Refuge, Florida, United States - Lox_Sample_4.4 | ecosystem: Environmental > Terrestrial > Soil > Wetlands | place: USA: Florida...
GCCATTCGAAAAACTTTTGCCTACCCCATAAAAATAGGGAAGCTGACCCCTGAAGACCTGGATCGTAAAATCCAGGATCAGCTGACGACAACGACCGCCCTTGATGACCTAAAACGCGCCGATCTCGTGATCGAAGCCGTCCTGGAGGATATGAAGGTCAAGCAGGGAATTTGGAAAAAGCTTGAGGAGACCTGCCGACCCGAGGTCATTTTCGCCTCCAACACGTCCGCCCTTCCCATTACGGAAATGGCCTCTGTCCTGAAAGATCCCGGCAGGATGATCGGGCTTCACTTCTTCAACCCTGCGGAGCGGATGCAATTGCTTGAGATCATCTGCGGAAAAAAGACGGCGGATGTGTCGTTGGCCACCAGTGTGGCCTTTGCTCGAGCGATACGGAAGGTGCCTATTGTCGTGAACGATGGCCCCGGCTTCTACGTTTCGAGACAACTTGGAGGTCTGTTTGGCGAGTCCACCTTCTTGATCGGCGAAGGAGTGGATGCGACCTCGATTGAAGATGCGGTTCTGGATTTTGGGTTGCCCATGGGACCGGCCACCTTGAGTGACCTGACGGGCATCGACATTAACTATCATGTGATCAAAAATTTCGAGAGGTCCCTCGGAGAGCGATGGAAACCCTCGCCCATTTACGAACTCGTTTATCAAACCGGGTGTTATGGTCGTAAGACCGGAGCAGGTTGGTACGATTACAGCGGAGAAAAACCCGTTCCCAATCCCAAGGTTCAAGAGGCCATTCAGAAATATCTGAAGGATAAAAAGATCGAATCCAAGAAGGTCTCTCACAAGGAGATTGTAGATCGGATGCTCGCCCGCGCGATCAATGAGGCTGCGTATATGATCCAGGGGGGAATCTGTGATCGGCCTCAAGACATGGACCTGGCAATGATCTACGGAACTGGTTTTCCTCCATACCGGGGCGGCATTCTTCGCTACGCGGATGCATGGGGGATACGGAATGTCTATGATCATCTCTTGAAGTTGGAAAAGGAGCATGGAGTCCGATTCAAACCCGCCTCCCTGATCAGGGAAATGGCTGAATCGGGACGGACGTTTTATGCGAGAGCTTGAGAAGCTCTCCTGGATGCTTAGAAAGTAGATTTTCCCTCGCCTCGACGGGGGAGGGTTGTGGGTGGGAGTGTAACGATAAACCTATCACGAGAAAATGTCCACCGGCGTTAGAGATTTCGGTACTTTTTCAGAGATCTCAGAAAGGAGGGGTTCTAATGGATGGGTGGGAGAAAAGATTTTTCGTATTGGCAGTGGCGATCTTCTTTGCGGTTTCGTCCTGGGCGGTTGCCTTGGGGCAGGACATTAAGATTGGGGTGATCGGACCCATGCAATTTGTGCAGGGGATAGGCCATTGGAATGGGGCAACCATGGCTGCCGAGGAGCTGAACGCCAAAGGGGGCGTCCAGGTTGGCAATAAAAAGATGAAAATCCAGCTCGTTAAAACGGATTCCAACGAATTCCTCAACGTCACGGATGCCACGAATGCCATGGAGCGCCTCATCACGAAGGACAAAATAGACTTCATTGTTGGCGGTTTCCGGACCGAAGCGGTCCTGCCGATGCAGGACATTGCCATGGAGAACAAGAAAATCTTCATTGGCGTCGGGGCTGCCACTGACGAGCTCTGTAACCGGGTGGCCAAGAACTACAATACTTATAAATATTGGTTTCGGGGCTCCCCCTTCAATTCCACATTCCTTGTCCGAACGAGCTTCATCCATTTGGCCACGGTTGGAGCCATCTTGAAACAATCCTTAAACATCCCCAAGATAAAAGTCGCTGTCGTCATGGAAAAGGCCCAATGGGCCGATGCGATGGTTCCGGCTTCCGAGGCCACCATCCCTAAGTTGGGTATGGAGGTGGTAGGCGTTTGGAGACCCTCTCCAGTGGCTACGGATGTCACCGCCGAACTTTCCGCTATCCAAAGTACAGGGGCTCATATCATTTTCACGATCTTCTCTTCTTCAGTGGGTATTCCCTTTGCCAGACAGGCAGGGGAACTCAAGATCCCGGCTGTCCAGGTGGGCATCAATGTGGAGGCCCAGAAGGATGGGTTCTGGCAGGCTACTCAGAAGATGGGCAATTATGTTTTTACCACGGATACCTACTGCCGTGGGGTCGAGTACAATGAATTCACAAGACCTTTTGTCGATGGTTACGTGAAAAGATTCAACGAGACGCCGCCATATACCGCAGATACTTACACCGCCATTGTTTACACGCTTGCGCCGACCATTGAGCAGGCCGGAACTCTCGATTCCGACAAGCTGGTCTCTGCCCTGGAGAATCGTGTGTACAAGGGCCCTGCCGGCACAATTGCATACTTGAAGGATGCCGAAGGACGACACCTTCATGAACTGAGATGGGGCCCGGGATACCTGACAAGCTTGGGTGTCCAATGGCAGGATGGTGAGCTAAAGGGGGTCTGGCCCAACAAATGGAAGCCGACCCCAGAGGCGCCCGAGATCACGTATACAGGGATTGGTTCCTACAAAATACCGCCCTGGGTTATCGAGAAGTATAAGAAATAATCGCCGCAGAAAAGATTGCGGCCATCGTCAGACAAGACGCATCGTAAGACGGTTAAGTGAAGTGGCTGAGACGCACAACACCGAATGACGAAACGGGTAACTCTGTCTGCCTGCCCCGGTCCCGATCGAGGGCGGGAGGCGAGGAATACTGTTTTGAACTTGGAATTTGGTGATTGGAATTTGAGGTCATATGGGTCTTGTCCTGAACATCATCATCAGCGGTCTCATCAGCGGGAGCGTTTACGCCCTTCTCGCGATCGGGTTTTCCCTCGTCTTTGGCGTAGCCCGTATCGTAAACATCGCCCACACCGCCTTCTATATGGTGGCTGCCTACTGCATCTATTTCGTCAGCCAAAAGATGGGGTTCGATCCCATGGGGGGCGTGGCTGCGGCCGTCGTCCTGGTCACGCTGCTGGGCATGATCTCCTACAAAATCTTCATCAACCCTATCCGGGAACATGAGGGTGCTGTGCTGATCGCAACCATTGCTCTGGCGATCGCCCTCCAGGAAATCATGCTTCTCAAATTTACGGGCACCTATTTGAGTGTGCCTTCGCTGGTTAAGGGATATTTCTTGATCTTAGGTGTGAAGGTCTTTTATCAACAGCTTCTAACCTTCTGTGTGGCTTTGGGGATCATGGCCGGGCTTTGGGTCCTTCTGATGAGGACCAAATTGGGCTTGGCCATCCGATCCACGGCGCAAGACAAGGAAGTGGCCAATCTTATGGGGATTAATGAAGCTCGGATCGCCTTGATCACCATGGGCATCTCCGTTGGGTTAGCCGCTTTGTCAGGCGCCGTCGTCGTCCCCCTTGCCATACTCGAACCGCATATGTGGCTGCACCCACTGATCATGATGATGGCCGTCGTTGTACTGGGTGGACTCGGCAGCCTCAAGGGCAGCTTCATCGGGGCATTCATCCTGGGTTTTGCAGAGGCACTCGTGGTCTTCCTGGCTCCCATGGGCGCCTTTCTCAAGGGTTCCGTGGCCCTCTCGATCATGATTCTGGTATTGCTGATCAGGCCGGAGGGCCTCTTTGGCGTGTCCTTCGAGGAAGAAAGATAGCGATGAGCCTTATTTTCTATTACCTAAGAAAGCTCTTCACCGTGCTCAAGAACGAAGTGATCGTTCTTCCGTCCCGGGTCGTTGTCGTCCTCTTTTTTCTCTTTCTCCTTCTCCTTCCCGTGTTTACCGAAGACCCGTATCTTCTTCGCATTTTCACTCTCACCAGCATTTTTGCCATTCTGGCAGCGAGCTGGGATCTGCTTTCCGGCTTCACCGGCCAGATGAATTTTGGACATGCCCTCTTTTTCGGAGTAGGAGCCTATGGTGCGGCACTACTCAATCGCCACGCGAATATCCCTCCCTGGGGGACCATCCCCATTGGTGCATTGGGTTCAGTTCTGGCAGGCCTGATCATCGGAATCCCCTGCCTCAGGCTCAGAGGGACGTATCTGGCCCTGACCACCCTTGCGTTCCCCATCATCCTGATGGGCATCGTTTTCGCGCTTCCCAACCTTACGGGTGGAGAGCTGGGAATTTCAGGGATCGCTCGGCTGGCCGGCTCTCGCGTCGCCAACTACTATATCGCAGCGGTAACAATGCTCGGCCTTTGCACCGTCATGTGGAAGGTCACCGACTCCAATACCGGAATTATTTTCCATGCCATCCGGGAGGATGAGCTGGCTGTCAGAGCGGCCGGCATCAACACAACGCGTTACAAACTTTTGGCATTTTGCCTTAGCGGTTTTTTTGCTGGCATATCCGGAGGACTTTATGCGCACTTCATGAGGATCGCAGGCCCTTCAACGCTCGAAGTCTCCATGTCCTTCCAGGTGGTCATCTGGGCCATCTTCGGTGGAATTGTGACCATCTATGGCCCGGTTGGGGCGGTATTCGTCCTCTTTCCCCTGCTGGAGCTTCTGCGCTTCTGGCAAGAGTACCGAACGTTGGTGTTCGCAGGTGTGGTGTTGTTGATTCTACTTTATATGCCCGATGGCCTCTTTCCCTGGCTGCGGGACAAGATTGAAACGGAGTGTCCCCGGTGCAAAATCAGAAATGTCGCCATCCGCGATACATGCCGCGTGTGCACGGCGCCGCTGGATTAATCAAAGAGAGACCATGAGGAAATGATATGAATGCAAAAGAAGCTTATTTGTCGAAGCCATGGGTAAAACATTATCCAAAGGATGTCCCCGCATCCGTGGATGTGCCCATGGCATCTGTTCCTGCCCTCTTTGAACAGGTTGTACAGAAATACGGCAGCAAGACCGCGTTGATCTTCTACGGGAATAAGATCAGTTATGCAAAGCTGAAAGAGCTGATCGACCGTTTTGCCGCAGCGCTTGCCGATTTAGGGGTAAAGAAGGGCGATACGGTCGCGCTCTACCTCCTGAATTGCCCACAGTACGTCATTGCTTATTTCGCGGCATTGAAAATCGGCGCAAAAGTCACGCCGATCAGCCCCGTTTACACCAGCCATGAAATAAAGCATCAGATTCAGGACAGCGATGCGATGACCGTGGTCTGTCAGGACATTCTTTATGATAATGTGGGGAAGACCGGTATGGTCATGAAGAATGTCATTCTCACCAGTATTGCCGATTATCTGCCAACGCTTAAGAAGCTTTTGGGGAAGGGAGCCTTGGGAAAAGTCTATAGTGAAATGCATGTGCCAACGCCTAAGTTTGTGAAGGAAGCTGGCCTCCTTCAATTTCAGGACCTCATCAAGAAGTACCCGCCGCAGGCTCCCAATGTGACAATCGACCCGAAGACGGATATCGCGGTGCTGCCTTACACGGGAGGCACCACGGGGCTTCCCAAGGCAGCCATCCTCACCCACGCCAATATTGCGGCCTTACAGGCGCAAGTGAGGACATTCTGGCCTTTCTTCGAAGAAGGCAACGAATTGGTCATGGCCTTTTTGCCATTTTTCCACATCTATGGTCAGGTCGTCGTCATGCTCGCGAGTCTTGCTCAGGGCTTCACCATGGTTCTCTTCACCACGCCGGATATAGACGATATCCTGTCGGCCATGGAAAGATACCAGGCATCCGCATTCTATGGCGTGCCCACCATGTTTGAATACCTCAAGGAATACGAAAAAACAGACAGGGTCAATTGGAAGCGGCTCAAACTGATCGCGTGTGGCGCGGATACCCTTCATGAATCGACCATTGATGCGTGGGAGAGGCGGACCGGAGCAAAGATCTTCGAGGGCTATGGAATGACCGAAACTACTGCCGTAAGCCACGCCAGCCCTACTGATCGACCTAAAAAGGGCTCTTTCGGAGTCCCCCTCCCAGGCATGAAGGCAGCTATTATCGAACACGAAGGCACGGATTTCTTGCCCCCCGGTGAAGTTGGGGAATTGATTTTGAACGGGCCGAACATCATGCAAGGCTATTGGAAAAGAGAGGACGGGACCCGGGAGACCTTGATTGACATTGACGGGGAGAAGTGGCTAAGAACCGGAGACCTGGTCAGCATGGATGAGGAAGGGTATTTCCACTTCTTTGACCGCAAACGGGATCTGATTAAGGTCAAGGGATATTCGGTTTTTGCCAGACATGTCGAAGAGGTCCTTTTCAAGCACCCCAAAATCAAAGCGGCCGGCGTCGTGGGGGTGCCCGACCCGAAAGCGGGCAATCTGATCAAGGCCTATGTGGTCCTGGAAAGCGAAGCCAGGGGAAAAATTTCTGAAGAAGAGATTATTAATTTCTGTAAAGAAAATCTGGCTTACTACAAAGTCCCCAAGATTATTGAATTCAGGGGCGAGCTCCCGAAGACGGACGTGGGAAAGGTTTCCCGCCGGGAGTTGAGGGAGGAAAACGAGGAGAGGTGACATGACCCAATCCTTCCTCGAGATCAAGGGACTTATCAAAAACTTCGGTGGTCTCCGGGCCGTCAATAACGTTGGCTTTTCCATGGGAAGAGACCAGATTCTGGGTCTCATCGGACCGAACGGCGCTGGCAAAACCACACTCCTGCGGCTGATCACCGGCATTCTAAAGCCGGATGCTGGGGATGTCCATTTCATGGGAAAGGAAATCACAGGCCGAAAGACCTGGGATATCGTCAATCTGGGCATCGCCTGCACCTTCCAGAATATGAGGCCCTTCCGACGACTCCCGATTGTTGCCAATGTCATGGTTCCCTGTCTTTCCCCGCGTGCCATGAAGAGAGGGGAATGGGTCAAACGGTTGGAGGCAAAAGCCATGGACGCACTGGAATTCGCAGGTATCTCAGACATGGCCTTGGAAAAAGCCTCGACCCTTTCGCAGGGTGATCTTAAAAGGCTTGAAGTGGCCCGGGCCGTGGCCACAGATCCGGAATTGCTCCTCCTCGATGAGCCTTTCGGAGGGCTGAGTCCCGCCGAGACCGATCTCATGGCCAAGTCGATCAAGCGCTTGCACAAGGGGGGCCGGTTCGGTCGATTGCACAGCGAAGGACCGGCAATGATCATCGTCGAGCATAAGCTTCAATGGTTGATGAAGATCGTGGATCGTATTATCGCCTTGAATTTCGGGACCATCATTGCTGATGGAACGCCCGAAGAAATCGTTAAAAACCCTCGTGTTATGGAGGCCTACCTCGGCCAAGAGACCGTATCGTAGTGGGTTGGCGCTTTTTCATCCGTCAGTCTGTCCTGTTTTTTGGAATTTTTTGATTACTTTTCCGAAAGGGAAATTAGCGCGTGCTGCTTGAAGTTGCCAATCTGTCGGTGTGGTATGACAAGGCCATGCTCATTAACAATTTGAGCATGGGTGTTGAAGCAGGAGAGCTGGTCAGCCTCGTGGGTCCCAACGGCGCTGGCAAATCCACCCTGCTGAGAGCCATCACCGGGTTGGTAGCCTGGGAGAGGGAGATAACGCGGAGGTCGACCCATGGGGATATTATTTTGGAAGGGACGGTCACCTTTGATGGAGAGCGAATCGATCAGATCCCTGCCCATCAAATTGTTCGACGCGGTCTGATCCTTTGCCCGGAGCGGCGAAGGCCGTTCCGGGAGATGACGGTGTTCGAGAATCTCATGGCCGGGTCTTACCTTCTAAAGAATAAGGATGAAATTCGAGATAACTTGGAGAAAGTGTACCAGCTCTTTTTTGCGCTGCGGAATCGATCTAACCAGATTTCCGGAACGCTCTCCGGCGGGGAGCAACAGATGCTCGCCATCGGCAGGGCATTGATGTCCAAGCCCAGACTGTTATGCATCGATGAGCCCTCCACAGGCCTTGCCCCTCTATTACGAATGGAGGTATTTCAGAAGATCGAAGCCATTAACAGATTAGGTATCACTGTCTTGCTCGTTGAGCAGGAGGTCAGCACAGTCTTTAAGATGACCTCCCGCAACTATGTGCTCTCCTCCGGAAAAATTATCGCCCAAGGAACCGGCGAGCAACTGCTTCAAGACGAGGTCCTTCGTAAGACATACCTGGGCCTTTAGCAGGCTGATGAAAAACGCCCATCTGCGGCGTTTCCCTCATTCTTCGTTGCAGCGTACGTTCCAGTACGCCTCATTCCTCAGAACTTCGGGAGCCTTGCATCTGAACATTTTTGATCAGCCTGATCCTCCAAAGTTGAAAAAAAGGAGACCTGCATGATTGACTTGCGCCTGGTAGGCAAGAAGTACGGCCCTATTCCCTTTGAATACACATGGGAGGATGTTGTTCTGTATGCCTTGGGGATCGGGGCGCAAACAGAGGAATTACCCTTCATCTACGAAAACGCCAAGGGCGGCTTAAAGGTTTTTCCCAGCTTTAGCGTTGTGATGGGCATGGGTTTATTGATCGACCTCTTCAAAGATTTGAAAGTGGACTTCTCCAGATTCATTCATGGCGAACAGGCGATCAAGCTCTATCGCCCGATTCCACCCGAAGGGAAGACCCTGATCGAAGGTGAGATTACAAATATCTATGACAAAGGCAAAGGGGCGCTCATTGTCTGGCGGAAGAAAGTGATGACAGATGAGGGTCATCCTCTGGCTGAGACCGAGAGCGGCATTTTCTATGTGGGCGAAGGGGGGTTTGGTGGCGACCCCGGGCCAAAAGCCGAAATACTTGAACCTTCAAAAGGGACCCAGTCGGATTTTAGAGTTTCGTGTTCTATCCCTGAAAACCAAGGTGCCCTCTATCGCCTCAGCGGCGATAGCAATCCTCTCCATATCGACCCCGATTTTGCCAAAAGCGGCGGCTTTCCCCGTCCTATCCTCCACGGCCTGTGTACCTATGGATACGCCTTGAGGGCCATTTTATCCAAGACATGTAACGGAGAGGTGGGACGATTTAAAGAATTCAAGGCCAGGTTATCCGGAGTGGTCTATCCCGGTGACTCCCTTGTGACAGAGGGGTGGATGGATAAGGGCGGCCGTTACCTGATCCAATCCCGCACGGACCGTGGAATCGTCCTCAGTCACGCCTATGCCAAGGTTGAGTGAGAAAGGATAACGACTTCGACACCCTCTCCTTGAGAGGCTGTGTCGCAATGACAAAAACCTGTGGCAAAAAAGACGGAGGAGACGGTCGGGTGGAAAAGTCTTGGAGCGGCAACCTTTTACACCTGATATTCAGACGCTCCATGCTATTGAACTGGCCTCAACTTTCTGCAAGCGCCGTTTGGCAATTCCTAAACGACCGCATTCTAAGACTTTGGAACCCGATTGTCTCCTCGGCTAGGGCTACGATTACGACACAGTCTCTTGGGGGGAGGGTGAATCGTTTCTTAAAAGAGATATCTTCCCACCTTAATGACCGCGTCCGCGATTTCCCGCCTCAACCCGATCGTATTCACAGGGGTAAAACGGGATAGTTTTTTGAGGGCAGATAACTGGGTCCTGAGCGTATCGCCTTGGGCAATGGCAGCGAGGGCCTGTTTCGCAAAATTTTCTACCCGATCGAAGGCATCATTCACATAAACCTTGACCATTGCCTGCTGAATCTGTGACTTTTCGTCACCGGACTTCCCGGCAGCTTTCATCGCTCTAAGAAGAGCACTCTCCATGGCAAAGACCTCGATGACGATATCACTGATCGAGCCCAGGATCTCCTGCTCTTCCGCCAGTTTCATCATATATTTCTGAACCGCGGCACCGGCGACAAGGAGACCGATCTTTTTTGACATCTCCACCATTTCCGCCTGCAGGGTGAGTTTCCCATCATCCATCTCGATCTTGGGTCGAAGGGTGAGAAGCTCACCCGCCACCTTCTGCGCTGCGGCGAGAACAGGAAGGCGGTTCTTCATGGCCCGTTTCGTCAACATATCCATGATGAGGAGACGATTGATCTCATTCGTTCCTTCCCAGATTCGGTTAATTCGGGAATCCCGATATCCCCGCTCGATCGCATAGTCATGGATATACCCGTACCCCCCGTGGATTTGGAGGGCTTCGTCCACAACGTAATCCAATACCTCCGACGAATAGATCTTGTTGATCGAATCCTCGATGGCGTATTCCTCGATTCCTTTGGCCATCTGAATTCCGACGTCATCGGCATGGTGGTCGATTTTCTGGAGTGCACGATCAACCAGGGCGGCTGTCCGGTAAACCATACTTTCCATGGTAAAGGTCCGGATCGCCATTTCTGCAATCTTATGTTTGATCAGACCGAATTCAGCAATCGACTTGCCGAACTGAATCCTCTGCTTCGCATAGGTTACCGCATCCTGTAGGGCGCTCTTTGCCGATCCCACACAACCTCCGCCCAGCTTGAAGCGGCCGATGTTCAGCGTATTAAACGCCACGATATGGCCCTTTCCGACTTCCCCAAGAACGTTCTCCACGGGCACCTTCGCATCGGTGAAGATGACGCTTCGTGTGGAAGACCCCTTCATTCCCATCTTGTTTTCTTCCTCGTCCGCTGAAACTCCGTCGAATTTCTTTTCGACAATGAAGGAGGTGAATTTCTCTCCATCCACTTTGGCATAGGTGACGAAGAGGTCTGCAAAACCGGCATTGGAGATAAACTGTTTCTGACCGTTTAGAATATAATATTTCCCGTCGGGGCTGAGGGTTGCCGTCGTCTTGGCGCTGAGGGCATCCGAGCCGGCCGACGGTTCTGTCAGGGCATAAGCCGTGATCAACTCCCCGGTAGCGATTTTTGGAAGATATCGCTTCTTCTGATCCTTGCTCCCAAAGAAGATGATAGGAAGAGAACCGATCCCCGTATGGACAGCGTAAGCCACCATGAAGGACCCTCCCCCCTGAGACAGCTTCTCCATGAGTAGGATGACACTGACCTTATCCAGCTCCTGCCCTCCGTACTCCTCAGTGATATCTCCGGAGAGGAGGCCCAGTTCCCCTGCCTTTTTCACCAAGTTCGGCAGGAGGCCTTCTTTCTGCACTTCAATATCATCCACCTGGGGTTGAACTTCCCCCACGACGAATTCGGTCGCTGCCTTGGCAATCAGGCGTTGCTCTTCAGAAAACTCTTCCGGGGTGAAAATCTCCTGAGGAGAAATCGATTCAATCAGAAATGCTCCCCCCCTCACGAACTCTTCCATAGAAACCTCCTTCTTAACAAGAATTCGAAATTCGAATCTCGAAATTCGAATCTCGTGCTTCGGATTTAGTATTTAAAAAATCCCGAGTTGATATCTCTTCCCACACATCCTCCAATCATTTTACTCCACCCTTTCAAAGACTCCAGCAGCGCCCATCCCGCCTCCAATACACATGGTGACGAGGCCGAAGCGAATATTTCTCCGTTTCATCTCATAAAGCAAGGTGGTAGTCAACTTTGCGCCCGTACATCCGAGTGGATGGCCGACGGCGATCGCCCCACCGTTGACATTCACGATCTCGGGGTTCAACCCCAACTCGCGGATCACATACAGGGCTTGCGAAGCAAAGGCTTCGTTCAACTCGACCAGTCCGATATCCTTAACCGTAAGGCCTGCTTTCTTAAGAGCCTTGGGAACAGCATAAGCAGGGCCCACCCCCATGATTTCGGGTGGAACTCCTGCCACCGCAAAAGACCGGAAGGCGGCCATCGGCTTTAACTTCAAGGCTCCTGCCCTCTCTTTTGACATTAAGACCACGGCTGCGGCTCCATCACTCGTCTGAGATGAATTACCCGCGGTCACAGTCCCTTTGGCTTTAAAGACCGGCTTCAGGGCCGCCAACCCTTGTAGGGATGCATCGTAGCGTACTCCCTCATCCGTGTCAAAGATGACCTCTTTCACAACGACCTTGCCATCTTCCATAGTCTCTTTCACTTTTGCGGGGACCGGAAGGACCTCCTCCTTAAACTTCCCTTCCTTGATGGCTTTG
>Ga0335084_10006259_pt1 | contig 11825 bp, 12 predicted proteins | sample Lox_Sample_44_FD_206721 | JGI IMG/M metagenome (GOLD analysis project Ga0335084, IMG submission 206721) | Soil microbial communities from Loxahatchee National Wildlife Refuge, Florida, United States - Lox_Sample_4.4 | ecosystem: Environmental > Terrestrial > Soil > Wetlands | place: USA...
GCGGGCCGAAGTTACCGGTGCAAGCATATACCGTTGCCGCGCCGCAGCCGTCGGCGCGATTTGCAGCCGGAGCGCACCGCGAAGACATCACACCGCCGCCGGGTTTTCCGACCGGCGGCCACGGTCCAGGTGGCAGTCTCGCGCGCGGCTACTGGACGCGACTCTATGCTCGCGCCTTCTTTTTCGAGGATGAAGCGGGTCACACGCTCGTCCTCGTCTCCTGCGACACCTTTGCCATCCCCGCCGGTCTGAAAGCCGAGGTGGCGCGGCGGGTGGCGCTCGAGTGGGGGCCGAAGGGCATCGCCATCCCGCCCGAGTCGGTGATCATCGCGGCGACGCACACTCACCAGGGGCCCGGGAACTACATGACCGCCAAGACGCACAACCAGGGAGGGTCCAGCTTTCCCGGCTTCAGTTGTGAGCTCTTCGACTTCCTTGCCAAGAAGATCACCGCCGCGATCGATGGGGCAATCAATGATTCCCGACAACCGGATCGACAGGTGGAGCTCGTCATGCACACCGGGAGGGTGGACGACGACCTCGTCCGGAACCGGTCGCCGCGCGTCTTCATGCTCAATCATGGCGCCGTCGACTTGATGAAGGCGCTCAACCCGCAAGAGGTGCCGGACTGCGTCGCCGAACGTTGGCCAAAGGAGCCGACGCCAGACTGGGACATCCCGGGCTGCCCGCGGCTCCGCGCGGTCGATCGTGGATTGACAGTCCTAGAGATGTGCGATGCGGCTGGCACGGGACGACGGATCGGGCTTCTCGTCTTCTTTGCCGCCCATCCTACCGTGCTCGTGCCGGACGCCCCCATGTTCAGCGCCGACTTCACCGGGTACGCGATGGCACGCCTCGAGCGCATGCCGGCCTTGGCTACACGCTGCGGGAGTTTGACTAGCAATGGCCCGGCGCCGGTCGCCGGATTCTTCAACGGCGCCGAGGGAGACATTACCGCGCGCAGGACGCAACGGAACATCCGCGACGTGCGCAAACTCGGATACCGCTTCGCGACAGATATCGCCGGTCTGTTGGCCGAGCCTCCGCTCTGGCGTGAGACGAACCCTGCGATCGATGTTCGCAGTGTCACCATAAAACCTGCGAAGGAGAAGCCTGTCTGCGACTCATTTCATCTGGCGAAGTCTCCAGTCTTGGGTGCTGCGGGTCTGGGCGGGGCCGAGGGCGATCGTCTGATCTTTTACGACCTCGGCTGGCGGGAGGGCGTCCGTGACCGCGCGCGCAAAGGAGGCCAGGGACCCAAACTGCCGGCGTTCGACTCGAAGCTTGTCCGGGCTGTCCAACTCACGTCGGCGCTCTCTCCGCCGGATGCGTTTCCCCGACAGATTCCCGTGACGCTGGCCTCAATCGGAAAGCTCGAGGTGGCCGCGGTTCCGGTCGAGCTGAGCACGGCGACCGGCCAGATGATCCGGAAGGACGCGAATGCCGAGCACGGACGCTTCGAAGTGATTGGCCTCGCGAACGAGTACCAGTCGTACGTAGCCTCGCCGGACGAGTATTGCGCCCAGGACTTCATGGGCGCCGAGACCATTTGGGGGCCACAGGAAGGGCCGTATTTGGCCTGCCTCGTGAACCGCCTGCGCACGCAAGGCGGGGGTTCCGTTACAACAGGTGAGGTGGCAACCGAGCGCTTCTCGCCAGGTCCGGTCACCCACAAGTTCGGTCCCGACTTCTCCGGCGATCCGCGGGCTCTCCCCGACGAAGAGCTCGAAGTCGTTCTGTCCGATGCTCAGGGCGTTCCGGAACGTGGGCTCCCGTGGTTCTCCTGGTACGAGCCGGTGCGGAGTATCAAGGAAGAGTTCGAGGCTACGTGCGCGCGTCGAGTCCAGATCTGGCGGCGTGACGGAGCAGATTGGACTCCATTGAAAGACGATCGCGGCGCAGAGATCATAACCATGTTGCTTGCCCGCAAGGATGTTAACAACCCGTCGCGGCGCGTGTGGTCCGCGATCTGGGCCCATCCTCGATACTCGCCGTCGGCAGAATACGCGTTCGTCGTCACGGGAACTGGTACGGCACCGCAATGTTCCGTGCACTTCACACGGAGCTCAGTTCCGATTGACGGTAGAATTGCGTCAGTGGACTGCGCGGTTCTGGGTGTCGACCCTCCCCCACATCCGCCTGATGAATGCTGCGGGGAGCAAAGCTCGAGCTGTTCCCAGTGGCCCCGCTCATTCTGCCGGTAGAGCGGTAGCTGCGCTCTCGCTGCGCGGCGCTCTCGCCTTGACAGCACGGCCGAGGTCACGGTAGGCGCGCGTGTATGGGGCGCTTGGGGGAGCTCGGGAGGAGGCGACCGGTCCGGAGCGGCAAGCAACGAATTCTGATCCTCGGGAGCCTTCTCGTCGTGGGATGTGCGCCTGCGACGGGGACGAGGCTGCCGGACATCGGTGGAGATTACACTGGCGTCAACGCCGCCGGTCAGCCGGTCGCGATGCGCTTCGAGCAGGACGGTCGGGCGCTCTCCGCGCAAGGATTCATCGCCGGCGAGCCCGTCTCCGGCTCGGCCATCCTTGGATGGAGCGGTCGGTTCCTGGTCCAACAGGGCGCCGGCTCGCTCCGTTTCGGGGATCTGAGCGTCAGTCCCGATCAGAATTGGGTCATCCTCGGTGGCATCGGCGAGACGCTCCTGTTGCAGCGGGCGAAGCTGACCGGAGTCATACCGGCGGGCGGGCCGTTCCAGGGACGGTATCGATCGAGCGATCCGGACGTCTGGATCCTGTTGACGCAGTCGGGCGACCAACTGTCCGGGCATGGCAGCGTGGGCGAACAGCCGGTGGCGCTGGTCGCGACCGTCAGCGAAGAGCGAAAGGCGCACGGCACGCTTCTGTTCGCCGATCAGAGCCGCGCGGACTTGAGCGCCGCGCTCTCCGCGGATGGCCGTCAGCTCGACGTGGAAGGGCTCGGCCCCACGGTGCACTTGCAGCGGGACTGAATGAGACCGCCCGGCTTCGGCGCCACAGTGAGCGCGATGGCGCTGCTGCTGACGACGTGTGGAGGATGTCAACTCGACCGGACCCCGCTCCCGCGGCCGATCGAGTCGCAGCTGCAAGGATGCTTCGAACGAACCGGATCCCCCGACCTGATCGTGATGTATCAGGTCTCTCCCACTCTCCTTAAGGGAACCGGGGCCGGCTTCGACCCCGCGCTTGGGCCGTCGTGGTCATTCACGGGCGTGATCGCGACTGCCACGACGGCGACGATCACGGTCGATCGGGTCGGCGGGGGTACCCGCACCTTCAGTCTGAGCTTTCGTCAACCCAACGTCTTGGTCAGCCCACTCAACCTCACGCTCACGCCATGCCGCCGCGGACCATGAACACCACTTCGCCAGCACGCGTTCTTCTGGCGAGCGTGCTCACCCTCCTGACGGCGGTCGCGGTCGCGGGTTGTACGGGCACGTTGCGCCGCACCGGTGTATCCGATGAGTGCTTCAATGGTACCTTCGAGAACGATCACCTCCTGCTCGTTCTCGTCGAGCGACAAGGGAGCGTTGCCGGCAGCGGCTACCTGTTCCCGTCCGCGTCGCAGCCGCGGCGCACGGTGGAGTTGAGCGGGTTCGTCGAGCGGCCGGGCGCCGCGTTGGTGAGAATCGTCGTGCGTTCCCTGCCGCCGCACCCGCAGGAAGCGCGCGATCTCGGCTTGGACTCGCTGTTGATATCCCGCATCGACGGCCGCTGTGACAACGTTCTCTTTGCATTCGGCATCAACCCGGAAGCAGGCCCTTTTGAAAGGCTGGGGAGGCGGTTATGAGCATCTTCGCACTGGGGCGAACGGGTCACGCGGCGCGGCTCGGCGCGCTTGGCGGCCTCTTCGTCGTCGTGACACTCGGCCGAGCGGCGGGCGTGGCGGCGGCAACCGATCCACGCTTCTTCGGAACGTACTGCGGGACCGGGCATGTCAGCGTCGTCGTGAAATTCCTTTTCTTCTTCTCTCAGCGGCGGACCGTCGACGTCGCCGTGCGAGCCAGTGTGAAGCACACCCTGGGGTCCGGGGACGTCGGCCTGCTCACGGGCGATGGGACGGCGGCCGCCGAGGAGAAGACGATTCCATTCGTGCTCGCGGGGCGAGTGGAGGGTGCCGGGCAGAGCACGATCGCGGTCACAGCGTCCGGGTACGATCGGATCTCCGGATCCGCGGTGCTTCAAGGTGATGGGGATCATCTGATCGTGTTCGGAACCGGACGGTCGTTCACCCTGTCGAAGACCGGCTGCGGCAACGAGGCGCCGACCGTCGCGCTCTCGATGCGCGGCGGCGCGTCGACCGATTGTCGAGCGTCGCAGACGATCGAGGCCACGGTCAGTGATCGGCAAGACCCCGTCTTCTCGCCCGAACAGCTCGTATGGACGATTGATGGAGTCGAAGTCGGTATAGGGCGCACGCTGACGCGCGAGCTGCTCCCCGGATCGCGTATCACCCTGACGGCCACCGACAGCGGCGGACTGATCGGGCAGGCCAGCGTCGTGGCTCCTACTCGCAACTGTCCCCCCGATCAGCCGATCATTCTGTCGCCCGCCGCGGGAGCCTCCTTCTATGCGGGCCAGATCATCGAGTTCCAAGGCCGCGCGAGCGACCCGAACGAAGGGGATCTCGGCGGTGCGAGCCTGACCTGGCGCTCAGGCAATGAGACGATCGGTAGCGGTGCGGAGCTGCAGACCGTCCTGCCCGCGGGCTCTCACTCGCTGGTGCTCGAAGCGCGCGACGCGCAGGGACTGACCAGCAGCAGCCGGCCGCGTCAGATCACCGTGCGCCCGCAGCCCAAGGGCAACGAGCCGCCGCGCGTCAGGATCGTGCAGCCGAGCGGGATCGCCAGTGTCACGCCGCCGACGTGCGTGACATTGGTCGCGGAGGCGGTCGACCATGAGGAAGGGCCACTCGGCGCTGGTCAGGTCCGTTGGACCCGAACCCTCGACCTGCCGACCGCCGAAAGAACCGAGGTCATCGGCACGGGATCGCGGGTGACGTCGTGTCATTATCCGCGAATCACCCAGCCGGTGTGGGCCGTCTTCACAGTGACCGCCACCGATCGATTTGGTCTCGAGGCGAGCGATTCGGTACGGGTGCGAATCTATCCGATCGGTCCTTCCAGGGGTGGCACGTGAGCCGACCGCCGCGCCCCGAGGCTCGGCGAACACGAGCGCTTCCCTTCGACCTTGCCGAGGCGCAGCGGTCTCTTGCCGCGAGCGATCCCCGTCTCGAGCGGCTGATCGCCGACCATCCCGCCTTCCAGCTCATGCTCGAGGACGAGCAATCTCCCTACGAGGCGCTCCTGCGGGCCATCGCCTTTCAGTCGATATCCGGGAAGGCCGCGACCACGATCTTCGCCCGTGTCAAGGCGCTCGGGGACGGCGACCGGGCGCCCACGCCCGAGAAGATGCTCGAGCTGCGCACGCCCACGCTCCGCAAGGCGGGCCTGTCGAAGGCGAAGATTCTGGCGATGAAGGACCTCGCCAGCAAAGCCCTCAGCGGTGTCGTCCCGACTCTCGCGCAGGCGCGCCGGATGTCCGATGATGAGCTCGTCGAGCGCCTCGTTTCCGTGCGCGGCATCGGCGCCTGGACCGTCGAGATGTTCCTCATCTTCCGTCTCGGCCGTCCCGACGTGCTACCCATCCACGACCTCGGCGTGCGGAAGGGCTGGGCCGTCGCCTACGGCAAGAAGCACATGCCCACACCGAAGGAGCTACTGGCCTTCGGCGAGCGCTGGCGTCCCTATCGCACGGTCGCGAGCTGGTACATGTGGCGCGCCTGCGAACAAGCCGGTACCGCGGCGACGACCGAGATCCCCCCGGCGAAGGCGCGCCCGCGCCGGTAGGCGCGGGCGCGTTGGAGGCTAATCCTCTTCGAAGAAGAAGTAGTCGGCGGTGTACGCGACGAGGGCCTTGCTGCCGACGTCCGTCGACTGTGCACAGCCGCTGGCGGGCGCCACACCTCCCATGGTGTTCAGCCGCTGGATGTAGGTCGTCGGCGTCAGGGTTTCGCCCCCGGTTGGACCCTCCTGCGATCCCACCACCTGGAGCAGCAACCACGGAATCGCCCCGGCAGCGACGAAGTTGGGGTCCGAGGACGAGGCGATCGCGTTGCCCCAGACTGCGCTGGTGTCATCGGAATCCTGCCAGGTCGGTCGGGGCTTGTCGCTCTCGTCCGGGTTGGGGCTGAGGAAGTGGGTGATGATTTGCTCCTGGCGGTCGTCGAACACAGTCGCCTGCGGGCTGAAGAAGGTCCACGCGAAGCCCTCGCCTGATGGCAGACAGATGTAGTTCTGGGTGCCCTTGGCATGCCCCACCAGGAACGGCTTGTTGCCTGTCGGCACCTTCAGGTTGTCGGGGACGGCCGGCGTTTCGATCGGTGTCCGAGTGGCGGTCGCGGTCGGCGTCCGGGTTGCGGTCGAAGTCGGTGTGGCCGTCGATTGCGCGTGGTTGTTGTTGTTGTCCGAGCAGCCCAGAAGCCAGACGAGACTGCCAGTCAAGAGAACGGTCGCGAATAGGCGTGGTTTATCCATCTCCGTGGTGCCTCCATTGATTCGGGCGGAAACCCTAGTGGATCGACATGTAGAAGAAGTAGTCGGCGGTGTACGGTACCAACGCCTTGGCGCCCACGTCGGTGGACTGAGCACAGCCGGTCGTGGGTGCGATCCCGCCCATAGTGTTCAGCCGCTGGATGTAGGTCGTCGGGATCAGTGTTTGGCCGTCCGTCGGGCCCGCCTGCGATCCCACCACTTGGAGCAGGAACCAGGGAATCGCGCCGGCGGCGACGAAGTTGGGGTCCGAGGACGAGGCGGTCATCTTGGCCCACACGGTGCTGGTGTCGTGGGAGTCTTGCCACGTGGCCCGCGCCGTGCCGCTCTCGGCCGGATTGGGGCTGAGGAAGTGGGTGATGATTTGCTTCTCCTCGTCGTCGAACAACGTCGCCTGAGGCTCGACGAAGGTCCACGCCAAGCTCTCGCCCGAAGGCTGGCAGATGTAATCTTGCGTGCCTTTTGCGTGCCCGACCAGGAACGCCACATTTCCCGAGGGCACTTGGAGATTGTCGGGTACGGTGGGCGGCGTGACCTGGCCGGCAATGGCCAGCGGCGGCCACTGGACGGCCAGGAAGAGAGGCAGGCTGGCGAGCGCGAGGCGCCAGCGCCTCCGCGGTGTGGTTCGGTTCGCGAGCGGTTGGGTCGATGCTTTCATACACACTCTCCTCTTGTGACTGTGCGCGCAGAAGGATTCTCGGCCGCTCCCCTTGAGAAGCTGTTGAGTCCCGTTACGTCGACGCCGGGTGGATCCAACGCACGCCGCGAGCACGCGGAGTCATCGCACGTGCTTCCGAGCGCTTCAATTGGGACTTTCCCCTAGATGACCTAGGGTATTCCCCAAGACTACGCGGGAGACGCTCCCACGCCGGTTGACTTTGTGTAACCAGTCCGTTACGTCTTGGCACATGCGACCACGTGCACTGCCCGCCGGCACCCTCGATCGCACGCTGATCGCGCTGGCCGACCCGACGCGCCGCAAGCTCATTGATCGCATCGGCCGCAAATCGCAGCGAGCGAGTGACCTCTGCCGCGGGCTGCCGATGTCGCGGCCGGCGGTGTCACGGCATCTCCGCGTCCTGCGCGAGGCCCGCTTGGTCGAGGCAACCGCCGAGGGACGCGAGATGCGCTATCGGCTGGCGCCTCCGCAGCGTCTGGCGGAGGTCAGGCAGTACGTCGAACGCGTGAGCCAGTTCTGGGACCGTGCGCTGGACGCGTTCAAGGCCTTTGCCGAACGGGCTGAAGGCAAATGACCGCCGGATTGTAACCAGGACGAGTCGCGGAGGCGACGCGTGGAGGATATGGAATGACCATTCGCAAATCGATCCGCGTCGAGCGCCCGGTCGAGATCGCGTTCAAGGTGTTTTGCGACGAGATTGGACAGTGGTGGCCGAAAGGGCCGTCATTCGGGGGGAAGGTCGCGCGCGAGATGTTCCTGGAACAGCGGGTCGGCGGGCGTCTCTACCAGCAATTCACCGACGGGACGGAGTTCGAGATTGGGCGTGTCACCGCGTATGAGCCGCCGGCCATCGTGGCCTTCACGTGGTGCGCGCCGAGTTGGGACGCCGGGACGCAAGTTGAGGTGCGATTCAGTCCGGAGGGCGGCGGGACGCGCGTCGAGCTGGAGCACAGCGGCTGGGAGCGGACCGAAAAGGTGCGCGAGTTCCGCAAGAGCTACGAGGGCGGATGGAACGTCATGCTCGGTCATTACCAGACACGCGCCGCTTCGGCGTGAGCGATCCGCCCCGTCTCGGGGAGAGTGTTCATTCGGCGAAGATGAGCCGACGTCACTGATCTCGATCCCCTCACCCCAACGCTCTCCCGGGGGAGAGGGAGTGGATAATTGGAGAAGAACGGTTCGATGAAAGGAGGAATGGACCATGAGACTGCATGTATTTCCGCCGTCGCCGAGGGCCACGAAGGTCATCGCGCTCGTGAATCACCTCGGTCTCGAGTGCGAGCTACGCGTGGTGGACCTGTTCAAGGGCGAACAGGCCGCTCCGGCATTCGTCGCGCTCAACCCCAACAAACGGATGCCCGTGCTCGAGGATGACGGTTTCGTCCTCTGGGAGTCCAATGCGATCCTGCACTACCTCGCATCGAAGAAGCCGGGGAGTGGACTGTGGCCCGCCGACGCCAAGGCACAGGCCGATGTCCTGCGCTGGCTGTCGTGGGAAGGCGCACACTGGACGCCTGCCTGCGGGACGATCATCTTCGAACGCGTGGTCAAGAAGCTCGCCGGTCTCGGCGATCCCGACTCCGCAGAGGTCGCCCGAGGGGAGACGGAGTTCCACAAGTTCGCGCCGGTGCTGAACGCGCACCTGAAGGGTCGAAAGTGGCTGCTCGGCAACGACCTCACCATCGCGGACTTCGCGGTCGGCGCGCCGCTGGCGATGGCGGAGCCGGCGCGGCTGCCGCTGGCAAACTATCCCGAGATCCCGCGCTGGTACGCATCCCTCGCTGCGCTCCCGGGGTGGAAGAAGGCGCTGATTCCCCTGCCGGCGTGAGCCGTGAGCTGCGTGGCGCTGGGAGCCCCAGTTGCGGGACGGAATGGTTTTCCCTGCTCCCGCGCTCACCACTGCTCGACCCACGGGCGCAGGTCGAGCTCGTGGGTCCAGGCGCTCCGCGGCTGGCGGTAGAGGTGCCAGTAGTTGTCGGCGATCGCGTCGGGGTCGAGCAGCCCGTCTTCGCCGCGCGCCGCCTTGAGGCCGGGTAGGAAGGTGTTGATGCGGTCGCCGTCGATGGCGCCGTCGACGATCACGTGGGCGACGTGGATGCCTTGCGGACCGAACTCGCGCGCCGCCGACTGCGCCAGCGCACGCAGCGCGCCCTTCGCCGAAGCAAAGGAGGCGAAGTTCGCCCGCCCGCGCAGCGAGGCGGAGGCGCCGGTGAAGATGAGGACGCCGCGGTTGCGCGGCAGCATGGCGCCGATCGCCGCCTTGGCAAAGAAGAACCCAGCGAGCGCGTTGACGCGCCACATCTCTTCGAGGAACGCCCCGTCCATTTCCAGGAACGACCGCGGCCAGTTGCCGCCGGCATTGAAGATGGCGGCCTCGATCGGCGCGTCGGCGGAATCGGCATTGGCGATCAGGCGCCGCACGCCGGCCTCGTCGGTGACGTCGCCGACGACGGCCTCGGCCACCGCGCCCGCATCACGCAAGTCCCTGAGCGATGCCTCGACCTTCTCCGCCGATCGCCCCATCACGGTGACCCGAAACCCTTCCTTGGCGAAACGGCGGGCGATGGCGGCCCCGAGCCCTCTCGGCGGACCGACGCCGACGATGACGGCTGATCGCTGCATGCTGGTGTCCTCCATTTGATGATTTGGATCCCCGGCACGCTGCCGGAGATTCACGCCGATCCGCGCTTCCGCTCGCCGGCCGGCCGGCGCCCGGATCGCGGCGGGGCGCTCACGCGGAGGCGGCGGACATCGAGCCGTTGTCCCGTCCGCTCGTCGACGACGACCGGACGCACCTCGGCGCCGGTTTCGTGATCGACGAGCGTCACCGGGGGCCCCTTGTCGTCCCAGAGCCAATCACTACCCCAGCGCCACATGGCGGCGAGCACGTCCCAGAACGCGCGCCCCTTGTCGGTCAGACGGTACTCGTGGCGCACCGGGCGCTCGGCGTACGGGACCTTGACCATCAGGCCCTCGTCGACCAGGCGGTCGAGGCGCTTCGAGAGCACCGCCCGCGGCACGCCGAGTGCCCGCTGAAAGTCCTCGAACCGCCGCCGGCCCGAGAAGGCCTCGCGCAGGACGAGCGGCGTCCACCAATCGCCGATCAGGTCGGTTGCCCGCGCGATCGGGCACGGCCAGCGATGAAAGCGCGTCCGCCGCATGACTCCGCCGACGCGTCAGGCGGCCACCGGCTCGACCCGCGCGCGGACGTGCTTGTGCCACGGCGTGCCGGCGAGCCAGTCGCGGTCCACCGAGGCAGTGAGCTCGTTCGGCGCGACGCCGTGGATCACGTCGCGGCCGTCGTCGTCCGGGAAGGCGAGCCCAAGGCCGTTCGGCAGGCTCACGTGTCCGGGTTGCATCCGGTCGGTGATCTCCACGGTGGCGTCGGTGCTCCCGCGCCGCGTCGTGATCCGCACCCGTCCGCCGTCGCTCACCCCGAGCGCCTCGGCGTCGTTCGGGCTCATGCGCAACGCGCCGGCCGCGTCCTTCTTGCGCCATGCGGGGTTGCGGAAGATCGTGTTCGCGGTCGTCGAGCGGCGCTCGCCCGCCGTCAGGACGAACGGGAACTCGCGATCGGGTTCGACCGGCTCGTTCGCTAGTGCCGCCAGCTCGGGCAGCAGCTCCGGGATCGTCAGGTTGATCCGCCCGTCCGGCGTGGCGAGCCGCCGCCACGTTTCCTCGTACTCGTCCACGGTGAAGGTCACGCCCGAGCGGCGGCTGAGGATCGCCTCGAACAGCGCCTCGCCGAGCGCGGGTCCTTCTCCCGCGAAGCCCGCGCGGCGCACCGATTCCGGGTAGCTGAGGGCGCACGTGTGCGCGGCGCCCCAGAGCAGTGCGGCGGCCTCGTTGCCGGCGCCGAGCGTCGGTCCGAGCGTTTCGTAGAGGATCACCGGCACGAGCCCGGCGAGATCGGGCCGCTCGGCCGTGAACCGGAGGAAGGCGTCCGCGTAGGCGGCCCGTCCCTCGGCCGCGGCCGCGTGCAGCGGGGCGAGGTCGTCATCGCGCAGCGCCCCTATCGCGCGGACCAGCCGGCGGTGAATCTCCGGCTCGGGCAGCGTCCCCGCGCGCGCGGGGAAGAGCGGCGCGCGCAGGTGGAAGACGTTGGCGGGGAACTCGAGGGTGAAGAAGGTCGCCTCCCATTTCTCGAACTGCGAGGGCGCCGGCAGCACGTAGTGCGCGTGGCGCGCGGTCTCGGTGAGGGCGACGTCGATGACGACGACCAGCTCGAGCGCGTCGAGCGCCGCGCGCATGCGCTGGCTGTCGGCGAGGGAGTGAACGGGGTTCGCGCTCTCGACGATCATCGCCCGGAAGCGCTTCGGGTGATCGGTCAGGATCTCGTCCGGGATCACGTTGCACGGGACGAGACCCGTGATGAGGCGATGGCCGCCGACCGGGCTCGTACGCCCCGCTTCCCGGCCCCCGCCCAGGCCGGCCATGCGGGTGTGGATGTTCATCGCGCCGGGGCGGGCGAAGTTGCCGGTGAGGAGATAGACGAGCTTTTCGAGATACGAGTTGAGCGTGCTGTGCGGCGCCTGCTGGATGCCGAGGTCCTCGAAGATTGACACGCTCGCCGCCGCGGCGATGCGCCGCGCGACGGTGCGGACGAGCGCCTCTGGA